>Ga0209771_1000054_pt1 | contig 64950 bp, 65 predicted proteins | sample SaaInl59LU_5_DNA_FD_184639 | JGI IMG/M metagenome (GOLD analysis project Ga0209771, IMG submission 184639) | Marine microbial communities from expanding oxygen minimum zones in the Saanich Inlet - ESP_59LU_5_DNA (SPAdes) (version 2) | ecosystem: Environmental > Aquatic > Marine > Intertidal zone... | reverse complement strand
CTTTAATAAACCAAGAATCTAATGGATAGTATAAAATTGGTTTATCTGTTCTCCAACAATTTGGGTAACTGTGCTTGTATTTTTCTACTTTAAATGCTTTGTTTTCGTTCTTTAATTTTAAACCTAATCGTTCGTCAACTGATAAATATTTTTGTTGATTTTTAATTACAGACTGCATTCTGTTTTGCTGAACTTTTAATTCTTCTTCTAGTTCAACATCATTTAAGTATTCAGCTTTTACATACTCATTTGCAAAACCGTAAATAGCATCTTTAACTTCAGGTCTAAAACGCCCTTGTAGATCCACTAAAGGAACTAAATTATCGTTCTCGTCTTTAACTAATAAAGGCGGAATTTCAGGTGAAGCTTGTTTTGCAACCAATGCATCATCTGCTCCAAAAGTTGGGGCTGTATGTACTATACCTGTTCCATCTTGTGTGGTAACAAAATCTCCAGCAATTACTCTAAAAGCATCTTGTGGATTATCGAAAGGTAATGCAAACTGCATTAACTGCTCGTATTTTATACCTACTAAATCTGTTCCTTTACATTCTGCAACAACTAAATAAGGTATTTTTTTATCTTCTTTTGAGAAGTTTTTTAATGCTTCTAAATTTTCAGCTTCAGCGTATTTACCTGAAAATTGTTTACCAACTAAATTCTTAGCTAATATTACATGAAAAGGCTCAAATGTGTATTGGTTATAACTTGCTACAACAACATAATCTATTTTTGGGCCAACTGTTAATGCAGTATTACTTGGTAATGTCCATGGAGTAGTTGTCCAAGCAATAAAATTTAAATGATCAAACTTTTTTAAGAAATCTGGCAATGAACTTTCTATTGCTTTAAACTGTGCAACAACTGTAGTATCTGTTACATCTTGATATGTACCTGGTTGATTTAATTCGTGAGAACTTAAACCTGTACCTGCTTTTGGTGAATAAGGCTGAATTGTATAGCCTTTATAAATTAACTCTTTGTTGTAAATCTGTTTTAATAACCACCAAACAGACTCCATATATTTTGGTTCATAGGTAATGTATGGATCATCCATATCTACCCAATAACCCATTTTTTGAGTTAAATCGTTCCAAATATCTGTGTAACGCATTACAGCTTTTCTACAAGCTGCATTATATTCTTCAACAGAAATTTTAACTCCAATATCTTCTTTTGTAATCCCTAATTCTTTCTCAACACCCAATTCTATTGGCAAACCATGAGTATCCCAACCAGCTTTTCGCTTTACTTGGTATCCTTTCATAGTTTTATAACGTGGAAAAATATCTTTAATAGCTCTGGCTAAAACATGGTGTACACCTGGTAAACCATTTGCAGATGGTGGGCCTTCGAAAAACACAAATGGTTTTGCACCTTCTCTTGAAGTAACACTCTTTTCAAATATGTCATTTTCTTGCCAATAATTAAGAATTTCTTCTGCTACTTTTGGTAAGTCAAGTCCTTTATATTCAGGAAATTTCGCTTTCATTATCTCACTTTTCTGATAAGATTGCGAAATTAAGAATTTTAAACGAAAAGAGTTTTAAAATTTTTCGTTTTTAAAGAAATATATAAACTTTACATAACTGTATTGTAAAGCTCTTAAAAACACGTTATTATATTTAAAGTTAAAAAGACTATCAATCATATCATCTATTGAGAAATTTTTATGGAAAAAACGTATTCTATTTTCTATTTGAACGTCTGAATATTTGCTATACATTCTTGCTGCAGAATACTCACTTAATTTCCATTTTTTTGACTTTTGTTTTAGCCAAACTTTTCGATATTCTTTAAAGTTATCTTTACCAGTTTCTAGATACTCTTGTATATATTTTGCTGCCAAAGCTCCACTTTGCATGGCATATCTTATCCCTTCTCCACCTCTTGGATTTATGGCAGAAATAGCATCACCTACACCAACTACTTTATCTTTATAAAATGTATCTTTTAATCCTTTGCAATATCTAACAATACCACCATGTTTATCTATTATCTTATACTCTGTAGCTTCCAGATATTCAGCAATTATTTTTTCTGTAATACTTCTTGTAGTTTTATCTGTTTTATCTTGATCTATTGATTTTAAATGTGTTTTACCTGCACCAACTTTTAGTATTCTATTTTCCATAGGAAAAATCCAAGAATACCCTTTTATGGCCCATTTGTGACCTAGAAAAAAAAGTAGCTTATCTTTATATTTATCATATATTTCTTGTGACACTTCAATCTCATATTCTGTTCCACTACCTAAAATCATTTCTGGTTGTTGTTCATTAGCATCAAACATTACCTTTCTTAAAGGGCCAGTTGCATCAACTACAATTTTTGATTTTACTTTTCTTATTTCTTTGGTTGATGAATTTTGTAAAGTAATTTCTACTAGATTATCAATACTTTTTTTGCTAAGGTATTTATAACCCATTAAAACTGCACCTCCGTTTTTTAAGGTTTCTTCAGCTAAAAACTCTCGTAATTTTTGGAAATTTAAAACAACGCCTTTTTTAACTTCACCTTCCCAAATATGAATGTCTTTGGTACATTGTATTACAAGATCTTTCCAATAAGCACCAACTACAGATTCTGGCAACTTAAATTCCTCTAAAGGTGCTAAAGTCATACCTGCACTAGAAAAATTATTCAATTTAAAAGAAGCGTACTTTTCTACTAGAAGTACTTTAATCCCTTTTTTAGATAATTCTCTTGCAGTTTGTCCACCTGCAGGACCACCTCCAATTACTATTACATCATACTCTTCCACAAAAATTGGTATTACATTCCTCTTTCATTCTTAATTTTTTCATAAGCATTCTGTATGCTCTGAAACTTTTCATTTGCTCCTTTTAAATGCTCTTCACCCAAGTCTCTTAATTTATCTGGATGGTATTTTTTAACCATTTTTCTGTAAGCTGTTTTTACATCATCATTAGACGCAGATTTAGTAATTTCTAAGATTTTATAAGCATTATCAGAAGCATCGTAAAACATGGCTTTTATAGACTCATAATCATATTGATTAATGTACAAATAACCAGCAATTTTTTTAATTTCATCTACTTCTTTTTGAGTAACAAAGTCATCTGCTTTTGCAATACCAAATAAAAAATGAATTAATTGAAGACGAGAAGCATGTGACATATGTTCTCTAATTTGAATACAAACTTGACGTGCAGAAATATCTTTCTTTACTATTCCTTTAAATAACTTAAATGCATTATTAGCCCTTTGTTTGCCATACATACTTAAGAATTGAGATCTAACATAATCTAATTCTCTTTGGTCAATTTTTCCATCAGACTTAATAACAATAGAAGCTAAAACCAAAAGACTCATTTCAAAATCACCAGATTGTGTGTTAATAGAACCTCTTTTAGATTCTACTCTTCTTTGATAACTCCTCTTTTCTTTAGTAAGGTCTTCTACATTAAATTCATCAACAAAACTACCAATTGCAAAACCAATTGCAGCTCCTATAGGGCCACCTAAAGTAAATCCTAATCCAGCACCTAACCATTTTGAAAAACTACTCATATAAAAATTTAAAGCTCAAAGATAAAGAATACTTGGTTTTTTTATTACTTTTTTTAGATATCAATTTTATTGATATATCTATTAGAATAAGTGTTCCTGGGTTTTTGAAGTATACTCTTTTTATAAGTATATTTGTGGTCTAAAATTTAGATTATTATGTATCCAGAAGAATTAGTAAAACCAATGCGTAATCAATTGATTGATGCAGGTTTTGAAGCATTATATACAGCTGATGATGTAGAAAAAGCAATGGCAAAAGAAGGTACTACTTTAGTGATGGTAAATTCTGTTTGTGGCTGTGCAGCAGGTACTGCAAGACCAGGAGCAATAGCTTCTTTAGGTGCAGATAAAACACCAGATCATTTAACAACAGTTTTTGCTGGTGTTGAAAAAGAATCTACTCAAAAAGCTAGAGAATATATGATTCCTTTTCCTCCATCATCTCCAGCTATTGCCTTATTTAAAGATGGTAATTTAGTACATATGTTAGAGCGTCATCATATAGAAGGTAGATCTGCTCAAATGATTGCACAAAATTTAGCAGCTGCTTACGAAGAGCACTGTTAATTAGTTAAAAAACACTATTAAAATCCACGTTAATTCGTGGATTTTATATTTTATATTATGCCTATTATGATTTCTGACTATACTAAAGAGGAATTATTAAAGAAATTAAAAACTCAAAAAACATTATTTATTGCACAAATTGCTGTGATTTTATTAATAATTGTTTTAGCGGTTTTTTCAACAGCTTCAAATGGAATTTCCTATCAAACATTTTTACCTTTATTTTTTATTCCAATGGCTGTTGTAATGTGGTTTGAAATGAAAAAAATAAAAAAAGAACTTGCTAAAAGAACTTAAAAATGAATCAGGAAAAAGTAATTAATAATACAATCGCTTTTGTAAAAGAAGAGTTAAAAGATGCAGAAGGAGGACATGATTGGTTTCATATAGAACGTGTGTTTAGAAATACTTTACTTATTTCTAGAGAAGAAAAAGTAGACGTATTTGTGGTTTCGTTAGCTGCTTTATTACATGATATAGCAGATGCTAAATTTCATAAAGGTGATGAATCTATTGGACCTAAAAAAGCTTCTGAATTTTTACATACTCAAAAAGTTGATAATGGTGTTATTGCACATGTAGTAAATATCATTACACATATGTCTTTTAAAAATGAATTATCGTCAGAAAAATCTCCTATAAATTCAAAAGAATTTCAAGTTGTACAAGATGCAGATAGATTAGATGCTATTGGTGCTATTGGTATAGCTCGTTGTTTTAATTATGGAGGTTTTAAAAATAGACCTTTATACGACCCTGAGATAAGACCAAATTTAACAATGACTAAAGAGGAGTATAAAAAATCTGAAGCTCCAACAATTAATCATTTTTATGAAAAGTTGTTATTGTTAAAAGATACTATGAATACTGAGGCTGCTAAAAAAATTGCAGAAGAAAGACATCAGTTTATGAAAACTTACTTGAATCAGTTTTATAAAGAATGGAATGGAACTTTATAAACTAATTTTCTTTTGCTACTTCTAATGCTGTAATCTTATATTCTAAGATAGATAACTCTTCTCCACTTTCTATTATTTGTTCAACCGTTAAGTTTGAACTTGTATTTATAAAATCTTTAATTTCTTTGCTTTTAAAAGTATAGTACTCTATAGCTTTATCTATTTTCTTATCCATAGTTTATTCTTATTTATTTTTAATTTCACCAAATTCTAAAGTAGATGAATTATTATTGTTTGTATTTAATAAAAAACGAGCCTTAAAAGGCTCGTTTTTTTATTTATTAGGAAAATTAGGCTTTCTTTTTTCTAAGAAAGCTGTAGTTCCTTCTTTAAAATCTTGAGTTCCAAAACACGATCCAAACTCATCTATCTCAACATCAAAACCATTTAATTTCTTATCGTAATTTGCATTTACTGCTCTTATTGCTGCTGAAATAGCAACAGAGGAATTTCTTAATATTTTTCCTGCAATTTTATTAGCTAAACCTAATAGTTCTTCTTGACTTGTTACATGGTTTACTAATCCACAATCTTTAGCTTCTTCTGCAGAAATCATAGCTGCACTCATAATCATTTCCATGGCTTTACCTTTACCAACTAATTGTGGTAAACGTTGTGTACCTCCATAACCTGGTATTACCCCTAAAGAAACTTCTGGCAATCCCATTTTTGCATTGTCTGAAGCTATTCTAAAATGACAAGACATGGCTAATTCTAAACCACCACCTAAAGCAAAACCGTTAATTGCTGCGATTACAGGTTTAGATAAATTCTCTATTAAATCAAATAACATTTCTTGTCCTTTTCTAGCTAATTTACCTCCATTTTCTACTGAGAAATGGGCAAACTCTGAAATATCTGCTCCTGCTACAAAAGATTTATCTCCACTACCTGTAAGAATAATTACTTTTACTATACTATTTTCCTCTAGTGCTTTAAAAGCATTAGATAATTCTAAAATAGTTTCTTTATTTAATGCGTTTAATTTCTTTGGCCTATTTATGGTTACAATTGCTGTTTCATTAGCTTCTTCAACTGAAATGTTATTAAACTTCATACTTTTAATTATACGTTATCGATTTATTTTTTTGGCAAAATTACAGTAAATACAGTTCCAAATCCAATTTTTGAAGTAAAAGAAATTGTACCCTCATAAGCTTCAATAATATTTTTTATCATAGGTAATCCTAAACCCATACCACTGCTTTTAGTGGTAAATTTAGGTTCAAAAATTAATGCTTTTACATCTTCTTCTATACCTTTTCCATTATCTGAAACAATAATTTTTACACTGTCTTTTTCAGAAAAAACTTTAACCTCAATTAGTGGTTTTTCTTCTTTATCAATCGCCTGTATTGCATTCTTAACTAGATTGGTTACAATTCTAATAAGTTGTGTTTTGTCTAGATTTGCAAAAATTTCTTTTTCTTTTGGTAGGTAGTTAATGTATTTTTCACCAAAAATTTCTAATGCTAATTTTACCACTTTTACAACATCGATCTTTTCCTTTTTTTGAGATGGCATTTTAGCAAAATCAGAAAATGCAGAAGCAATAGAACTCATTACATCTATTTGCTGAATTAAAGTTTTACTATATTCTGCTAATTTTTCTCTTATATTTTCATCCTCAGGATTAAACTTGCGCTCAAAACTTTGTACAGTTAAACGCATTGGAGTTAATGGGTTTTTAATTTCATGAGCAACTTGTTTAGCCATTTCTCTCCAAGCCTGTTCTCTTTCGCTTTTAGCAAGTTTAGCTGCACTTTCTTCAAGCTGATCTATCATATTATTATATGCTTCAACCAACACTTCTATTTCAGAGCTTGCCTCATCTAAAATTATTTTTTCGTTTCTTTCGTTTAAACGCGTTTGTTGCATTCTCTCAGAAATCGTTTTTATAGAACGAGTAATATAACTTGATAAGAAATAAGCTAATGCAATAGCTATCATAAACATTAAAACATAGACCAAACTAAGTCTCTTTATAAACTCTTCTAACTCTTCTTCTATTTCAGAATTATCTTGAGAAAATTGTAATTCTAAAATACCTATTCTTTTAAACTTGGGGTCGTTAATATATGTATATGAAACTTGATAACCTGTCTTTTCAATTTCATCACTTTTAAAAATTCTGTGGTTTGAATTTTGGGCTAACTCATTAAGCTTATCATAACTTAAAGGCTGAATTTTATTTTCTTCGAATGCATTTGTTTTTGAAGAAACCAATAGGTTACCATGTAAATCAAAAATAGAAATATTGAGTTTATTGATTGATGATATTTCGTAAATACGTTCTTGAAATATTTTTGATAAATTTTCTGTCTTTACAGGATAACTTGTTTTATTTGAAAGTTCTAGTTGTATCGTTTCTATTGTGGTAGCTTCTTTACGTTCGAAACGATGAATATTATAATCTTTTGTTTGTTCATCATACTGATAAACTGTTACCACCAAAATTAATATTGAGGCTAACAAGACCAATAAGGTCATTGATAAAAAAATACGTATTCGTAAAGAAATATTTTTAAACACTTATTTCTAATTATCTAGTTTTATTTTTTTTGTTTTCATGGTCAAAATATCATCAAAATCACCATCTTCATCCCAATCATATTTACTTTTTGCAATAAAACCTTCATCAGTTTCTTTTATATGATAACTCACTTTCATATCTCTACCATTATAAAAAAATTGAACAAAAAGTGAGTCTTCTTTTACTTGCCATTTACCATTTGATTCAGAAATTTTTTCTCCTTTTTTATTTAAAAACCAAGAAGTGAAAGTACCATCAGATTTATAGTTAGATTGTGCAATCAGCTCTGGATTATTTTCAAATTTATCTTCATAAACATTTAAAGAATCTGATTTTTGATGCGTTGGCATTTCAATTTTTAAATATGTTATTTGCCATGAATTTACCATAAATTCTTTAGAATTTTTATCTGCACTACAGCTAACAAAAAGCATTCCAAAAAAAAGAAATACATAAATAAATCGTTGTTTCATATTCTAAACCTTTTAAAAAATACAATATAAGAATTAAAACTCTAGCGTTTTTATGATTTAACTAATGGATAAAATAGTTTTCTAAACTTTATCATTAAAGGGATACCTCTTGCTAAAATCCAAATAGTAAAAGCAATCCAGATAGCAACTAATTTATAATCTAACCAATCGAAAAATAATAAAGTAGGTATAAATCCAAAAGCTGTAGATAAAATTAAAACATTTCTAAGAAATTTCATTTTACCCATTCCTTTAAACATACCATCAAAAATAAAAGTTAAAGCACTTATTGGCATGGTTAGTAAAACAATCCAAAAAACATGATTAAATTCTTCTAAAACCAAATCTTCTTTTGTAAATATTTTACCAATTAGGTTGTAAAATAAAAACCCAAAACTCATTATGATGAGTCCTGTTATAATTCCGTATTTAGTAAGTTTTTTACTAAGTTCTATAAGAGATTTATAGTCTTTTGCGCCAAATAATTTACCAGCTAAAATATTACCTGCACTTGAGTAGCCATCAATCATAAATGCACCTAATAACCATATATTTATACCAATAGTATAGGCTGCTATGTAGGCTGCACCATAGTCTGTTGCATAAGCAGTTGCAAAATATAATGCAGTATTTAATGCTATTGTTCTAATGAAAAGATTACCAATCATACCTAACAATCTTGGAATTTCTTCATGAAAAGGTAAACTTATCTTCAATGAAAAATTTGTTTTCTTAACTAACAAAATAAAAGAAATAATAGCCATAGAAATTTGAGCAATAAGGCTTGCATATGCTGCACCTTCTATATTCATTGCAGGTATAAAACCTTCTACTCCATATACTAAAATAATGTCTAAAAAAACATTCAATAGTGCTCCAAATATGGCAATAATCATAGGATAAAATGTATTCTGTAATCCTCTAAAAATTCCAAAAATCGCAAAAACAAATAATGAAAAAGGAAACCCAAAAATCCTAATTTTAAAATAAATAATACAATATTCTAAAACAACACTAGAAGCATTATAAAACTGAAAAATTTGCTTTGCAAAAGGATAAGAAATTGATAATATTAATATACTACCTAAAACAACAATACCAATAGCTTGAGCAGGTAAATTTTTTATGATATCTAATCTATTAGCCCCTAAATATTGAGAAATAATAGACGATATAGCACTTCTAATTTGACCAAAAACCCAAACTAACATAGAAATAAAAGCACCTACAATACCAACTGCTGCTAAACTTTCTGTTGCATTTGTATCTATATTACCAATAATAGCAGTATCTGTAATAGATAAAAGTGGCTCTGCTATACCTGCAATAAGAGCTGGAATAGCTAATTTATTTATACGTTTTAAACTTATATCTGTATTCAAAAAAGTATTTTTAGCAAAGTTACATATCTAAAATATAGAATGTATAGCCTTTTTTTAAAAAAGACTACCTTTGCATAAATAAATTGTCACAGAAATGCAACACATTTTAGTACCTATTGGATCTACAGAAAGTGCAAAAAATACGCTACAATATGCTATTGATTTTGCTAAAAATATAGACGCAAAAGTATTTGTTTTTAGAGCCTACAGTGCTCTTAGTAAAGCAGGTACAATAATTAATATAGATGCTATTATAGAACGTGAAACTAACCTATATTTAAAGACTATGGTTAGTGCAGTAGATACCAAAAATGTAGATGTAAAACTTATTTCTGCTAAAGGTTCTGTTGTAGATAGTGTACTTGCAATTGATGATGAATTAGGGATAGATTTAATTATTGCAGGTGCAAGAGCTAACTCTATAAAAGAAGAAGTTTTTTTAGGAAAAACTGCTGGAAGTATAGTTAAACAAACAGACATCCCTGTTTTAGCAATTCCTGATGTTTACAAATTTAATCCTATACATAATATATTATTTGCCTTTAATTCTGGAATTGTAAAAAGTAAAACAGCTTTACATCCATTAAGCTTTATAGTTAAGCAATTTAAAAGTCAAGTAAATTTACTTTTAGTAAAAACACCTGATTATAAAGAAGAAGATTTAATTTTAAACGATAAATTAAAAGATTTACAGTCTACATTAACAGTAACAGAAAACGCTACTACTTTTCAAGGTGTTTTAGAGCATTTTCAAACACACAAGCCAGATATGTTATGTGTATTTAGACGCAAAAGAGGATTCTTTCAAAAACTTTGGGAAAAAAACACAGTACTAAAACAAGAATTCCATACTAGTATTCCTTTATTAATTTTAAAGGGTTAATATTTAGCATCAATAGGTTCTAAAAAACTGATTTCTTTATTATATATTTCTACTATATAAGTTTTTAGTTCGTTTAAAAATTCTTCTAATTTAACTTGAGTAATATTTGTTTCTGAAGGTTTTCTAAATGCTGCAAAATCTACACTTAAAAATTGGCTGTTCAGGTTTTTAAATGAAAAAACACCTGCAGTTAGTTTTTTATTTTTATCGTAATTTTTACTTTTAGTAAATAGAAAAGCATACAACAAAACTTGAATGGCTTTATGATGTTTATCATCTCTTAAATTACTAAAATCTGAAATTTTTAACTCAGTGTTTTTTACCAAACCTGTTTTATAATCTATAATTCTAGTTACACCATTTAATTCATCAACTCTATCTACTTTTCCATGAATTTTAATAGGAAAATCTAAACCATCTACATGAATTACACTTGCTAAATCTTCTTCTGTTGCTAAAATTTTTAGTTGATTCTTTTTGTTAGAAACCAGCTTTAATTCTTGATTTAAAAAATTATATACAAACCTATTAGCAACTTCAAATATCAATCTGTTTTTACCTGTTGAAATATCTCCGTTTTTAAAAAAAACTTTAAATTGATGCTGAACAATATCTGTTGATTTTTGCATCATATCTTTAATAATTTCTACAGATAATAATTTACCTACAAGAGGTGTATATAGTTTATCTAAAGTTTCGTGAACAATTGTACCAAGTGTATTTGCAGCAACAGTTTCTTCAACATCATTAAACTCTTTTATTTTAAGAATTTTCTGTTTGTAAAAAGTTATCGGATTTCTTAAATAATTTGTTAATGAAGAAGGTGAAAAACCAAGTGTTGCAATTTCTTTTAATCTTTCTAAAACCTGTTCATTTTTATTAATTTCTTTTGGTTCATTTTTTTGTGCAACAACTAATGGAGAAATCATTTTTTTAGTAACGTTAGGTTGTAACATTTCTAATTGAGTTACAAACCTACTTTTTTCTCCATTACCAAAACCATCGTTTTCGGTATTGTATAAAATATAAATATTTTTAGCCCTTTGTGTCAGCCTAAAAAAGTGATAAGAAAAAATAGCATCTTTTTCTCTGTAAGTAGGTAAACCATATTGGATTTTTACATCAAAAGGAATAAATGAGTTTTTCTGAAAATTAGCTGGCAAAACTCCTTCATTTGCAGAAGCTATAATTATTGTTTCAAAATCTAAAACTCTAGTTTCTAACATTCCCATTAACTGTAAACCTTTTAATGGTTCTCCTTGAAATGATAAACTTTCTTGAGCTGTAATCTGTTTAAAAAATTGAAAAAATGTCTTTAAATCAGAGAAATGGTGATATTCTTTCTGTAGTGTATTTAATTGATTTAAAATGGTATAAAATCTAAATAAATATTCTTTTTCTAAAGAAACTGTTTCTTCTTTAATAATATCAATCAAATCTAACATTACAGCAATAAATTGTTGTATAGATGTAAATGGATTAAATATATTTAGAATGTTATTTTTATAATCAAACTCAGATTTTTCTAAAAGATTACTAATTTCTTCTTTTGTAATAAAAGTGATGTTATTTTGTGCAATTGCATTGCAAAACTCATCTATGTTAGGCACTTTTTGATATATAAAAGGCTGTCTAAAAAACTGGATTACGTCTTTAAAATAAAATTGTTGCGTTATAGATTTATTTAGTTTTTCTTGAGTCAAAAAAAGCTTAAAAATCGATGAGAATAAGTTAACAACTGGAATATCTTTTAAAGGATAACCCATAGTAATATTTATAGCGTTTATATTTTTAGGTAAAGAACTTAAAGCAACAGGCAACAAAGTTTCATCTGCTAAAACCAAAGCTGTATTATTAAATTTTTCTTTTTTTTCTAAAATTTCACCTATATATTTTACTTGCGTAATATTTTTTGCAGCTCCAATAATTTCAATATTTTTTGAAGAATTAAAATTGGATGTTAATGTCTTTAACTCTTTATTTTCATAATACTTCCATTCAGATTTATATTGTCTAATAAATTTTCCTGCTAAATGATTTGTATTAAAAAAAGTTTCATCAACATCCCAATAAATTTCAGAAGACCCATTTTCTAACACTTTTTGAAAAATAAATTCTTCTGCTTTATTTAGCGCATTAAAACCAATAAAAGAAAAATTTTTATGACTATTCTTAGTTAAATAAGAGTCTATTTTATTACATGCTTCCCTGTAAATTAAACCTTGATATCCTATATTTTTACGCTTTAAAAAAGTGTATAATTCTTTATAATAACTATTTAGTTTTTCTAAAAAAGAATGATGATCTTTTATTAAGTCTGTTTCTTTAAAAGTACCTTTTACAGACCATTTTCTTAGTCTTTCTATATCTCTTATATAAGCAAAAATATCGTCTGTATTAATTAAATGCTGATCAATTTCATTAAAATCTTGTAGCACAGTACTTGCCCAAGAAGTAAAAGCATCAAAAGAAATTTGGTCTTTTTCAAGCTTTTTATAGATCGCATAAAATTCAAATAATAATTGAATATTATCTATTTGAAAAATTTCTGAAACTTGTTGTATAAACTCTTCAATACTTAAAATTTCTGGTAAGAACCCTATAGATATTTTATCTTTTAGATCTTGTTTAACAAATACTTTAGCTCTTTGAGATGGTAAAATTATAACTGCATTTTCTAATAAAGAAGTATTTTTAAGAACATCATTTAAAGTTTCTGAAATAAAGGTCTGCATAGAATAATAAAAAATCTGTATTTGATTTCTAAATTACAAAAACTTACCTTTATAAAAGTTTAATTATAATATAAATTTTAATGTCTGAAACATTATCAATTATGGGTATTCAAGCAGATTTAGCTTGGGAAAATCCAATAGAAAACATTCAAAATTTTGAAACAAAAATTAATGAATTTGATAAAGCTGTAGACATTATTGTTTTACCAGAAATGTTTACCTCTGGCTTTACTATGCAGCCTAATCATGTAGCAGAATCTATGAATGGTACTACAGTTTTATGGATGCAAAAAATAGCCAAAGAAAAACAATTAGCAATAACAGGTAGTTTAGTAATTAAAGAAAATGGCAACTATTATAATCGATTACTTTTTGTACATCCTTCAGGTAAAATTGATTATTATGATAAAAGACATTCTTTTACTTTAGCTGGTGAACATAAAGCATATACTTCTGGAAATAAAAAAACGATTATTGATTATAAAGGTTGGAAAATTTGCCCATTAATTTGTTATGATTTGCGTTTTCCTGTTTGGGCTAGAAATACAGAAAATTATGATCTTTTAATTTACATGGCTAATTGGCCAATAACTAGAATTAAAGCTTGGGAAACACTTCTAAAAGCAAGAGCCATAGAAAATATGTGTTATACTATTGGAGTTAATAGAATAGGCATAGATGCCAATGATTACAAATATTCTGGAAACTCAATTATTGTTGACTTTTTAGGAGAAGAAATTTCTAAATTACAGCCAAATAAATATGGATTTATTTACTTTACATTAAACAAAAAAGAACAAAATAACGTTCGTAATAAACTTGGTTTTTTAAATGATAGAGATACTTTTAAAATAGATTATTAATAAACTAAAGCTAATAAACTAGCTTGGTTGAATCATCCATTTAAAATTAAAATTAGTATCTGGCACTTTTATTCTTTCTGTTATTCTATACATTCTGTCTGGCAAATTCATTAAGAAATCTCTTGCTTTTTCTGCTTCAGGTGTAAGATTTGTTATTTTATCTATTTCCCACATTGTATTTAATTTCTTAAGAATATTTACATAATCGAAACCAGTGTAAACCCCTATTCTTTGAGCTACTGTAGAAAAATCATCAAATAAACTTCCTTTAGCACCAAAAGATTCTCTTAAATGCATTGCTGGCATAACAATTTTATGTTTCATCATATGCTGAAAAGCCAACATCATTTGACTAGGATCTATTTTAAAAATTTCTTTTACAAAATGAGCATAAGCTTGGTGATGTCTCATTTCATCTCCTGCAATAATTTTAGACATTTTAGCTAATGCTTTATGACCTTTTTTTCGAGCAATTTTGGCTACATTATTATGAGAAATGTAAGTAGCTAATTCTTGAAAAGTAGTGTAAACAAAGTTTTTATAAGGGTCTGTAGAAGTACCAATATCAAAACCATCTGCGATTAAATGTTGTGTAGATATTTCTACTTCACGCATATTAACCCTTCCAGATAAATATAGGTATTTGTTTAAAACATCTCCATGTCTATTTTCTTCGGCTGTCCAAGTTCTTACCCACTTTGCCCAACTATTGTCTGGATCTTGAGACACACCATCTAAATCTAACAACCAAGATTCATAGGTTGGTAATGCTTCTTCAGTAATAGTATCTCCAACTAAAACTACCCAAAAATCATCATTTAATTCTTTTGAAATTTCTCTTATTTCTTCTACTTCTGTAATAAATGAATCCTTTTGAGAGTTAGGCAAAAAATCTGTTGGTTGCCAAATTTTTTCAGCTGGAATTAAATATTTTTCCATAAAACTATCCATACTTTTCTCTAAAGTCAGCATTACTTCTTTTCTTATATTGTGTATAGACATTTTTATTCTTTTATATGTTTTATAATTACTTGTTCTGTTTTATTTATAACATCTTCAACCTTTTTTCCTTCTAGTGAAATAGGTTCATGAGTTTCTATAGTGATAGGAAAAAATACCCCTAAAGGATATTTACCATATCTGAATAATTTCCAAGAGTTGTTAATTGTTAAAGGCACAACTATAGCATCTGGATTGTAATGAAAAATAGTTTTTAACCCGCCATGTGAAAAGGCTTTAGGTTTTCCATTTCTACTCCTTGTTCCTTCAGGAAAAATAACTGCAGACCAACTTTTTTCATTAATATTTTTAGAAAATTTTACTAATTCTCTTATTGATTGGCCTCTATCTTTTCTATCAATTAAAGCTGCCCCTCCATGTCGTAAATTAAAAGATATACTTGGTATGCCTTTTCCTAATTCTTTTTTTGAAACAAACTTTGGAGTGTATTTTCTAAAAAACCAAATTATTGGAGGAATATCAAACATTCCTTGATGATTAGATACAAAAATGATGGTTTTATTTTTTGGAATATTATGTTTATTAATCAATTTAACTGTGACTCCTAAAAAAAGTAATCCTTTCACCAAAAACCAGCACATAACATCTACCACTTTTTGGTGTCCATTTTGACCAAATAATTTTAACCCTAACCATTGTAAGGGATGAAAAATTAAAAGTAATAGAAAGAAAACCAATCCGAAAATTGGCGATAATATGTAACTAAAAAACTTCATTAATTAAACCAATTTGTCCAAGGAATTCTAGACAAAATAAGTAGTAATGCTAAACCGTAAAAAATAGCAAATGTTTTAAATTTTGCTATACTTGTTGTTTTTTTCTTATGTTTAGACCATCCAATAGTAATTAATGTAATTGCTATAATCATCATTACTGGGTGTTCTAAAGCTAATAATCTTATCTCCTTGGTTTTCATAACTTCACTTGTATTAGAAGTTAGTTGATTAAAATATGGTGACATAAAATACCAAGCTAAACCAATTAGTAACTGAATATGAGAAACAATTAAGGTAAATAATCCTAAACGTAAATCTGTACTTTTAAATTCTTTCTTTTTAAAAATACCAACAAAAGCATTTACAACAGCTATTACAAGAATAATTAAAACTATATATGCCCAATAAGAATGTATTTCTTTCATTTTTAAAATATTTTTAGAATGTAAAGTTACAATATAGATATAAAAAAACCACCTTAAAAAAGGTGGTTTTTAATATTTAAATTAATTTCTTTCTTAGAAATTATATCTTACACTAGCATTCCAAGTTCTTCCTAAACCAAAGAAACCTCTGTTAGAAACATCAATTCCTCTATAAGTAGTAGAACCAGCATTTGCAAAGTTTGCAGAAGATAATTCAGAAATATATCTTCTATCTAAAACGTTGTTTACATTTACTCTGAAATCTAAAGATTTAGATTTATCTGAAGTTAAGTTTAATCTATAAGATACACCTGAATCTAAGATACCATATTCTGGTAACTGAAGATTGTTCTTTCTTGCAGATACTCTAGCATATAATTGATCGTAAAATCTAAAGTCAGCATCAAAGCTTAAACCTTCCATAATTCTATAATCTACACCTAAACCAGCAGTGAACTGTGCAGCATCACCTACTTTACCTCCATCTACATCTATAACTGTAGGAGCTTGAATAACATTTCTGTCTTCATCTAATACATCTTGTGTTAATTCTCCTGCATATGTCCAGTCACCTATAGAAGTAAATCCTTTTAATCTTAAGTCGTTAGTAATGTCGTAAATGAAATCAAATTCTACACCCATATGATATTGAGCTTGACCAAATGTTCTAGTAATTGTAACAACACCAGTATTTGGATCTACATCTGTTGCTCCATCAACTCTATCTTTCCAAGTTGTGCTATATAAGTTAACATTAGCACTAAACTTATCTGATCTATAGTTATAACCTAACTCAATTCCTGTAATTTTTTCATTTTGAGAAATTGGGTTAATCGCATTTGTAAAGTTGTTAAAGATATTGTCATGATAAGGTTGACGAGAATAGAAACCTGTGTTAAAGTAAATGTTACTAGATTCAGATACTTTTAAACCTAAACCAGCTTTTACGTTATAACCAAAGTTACTTACTTTTTCTGAATCTTCGAATTGAGCTTGATAGTCATATCTATCAAATCTTTGGTGCCATTGGTTAGAAACAGAACCTTGGAAAAATGCAGAAACTACATCATCTGAATACTCTAATTGAGTAAATAAACCTCCGTAAGAAATTCTCTCACTGTTGTCATAATCTATTCTTTGTGCTTCATCCATAGTGTTGAATGTTGCAGCCCATGGGTTAGCATTTCCACTTTCTGTAGCAGTAACAGAAACTACAGGACCAACTCTATTATGAGTATTGTCTCTTAAGCTTCTATCTTCTGTCCAAGAAGTTAAACCATGGAAGTTCTCTACTTGTCTAAAGTGAGTTCCATAGTAAGTTCTTAAATCAGCACCAATATTCCAAGTAATATTATCTGTTAATTTAGTTTCTAAGTTAGATACAGCACCATACCAGCTATGTAAGTTCATAGAAGCTCTTGTAATGTAAGCACTGTTACCAAAGTTTCCATCACCACCAGTTGCAGCATTGTTTGCGTAGATTGCATCGTAGTCAATTAAACCTTCAGCAGTTCTAACTCTTCTACCTCTGTTACCAGTTCCACCACCTCTACCAAAAGAAGCATATAATACTGTAGATAAGCTAGTAGCATCAGATATAGTATAATCCCAGTTTAAGTTTAATACTGGTTTATGATAGAAGTTTCTTCTTTCTGTCATATACTCTCCTTGATAAAAACCAAAGTTATTGTTGTATTTGAAACCATTTTGTAAATAGCTAGAAATACTTTTTGTAAAGTTTTGATCATGCCATTGTGGAGCACCTGTAATCAAGAAGTTGAAATTATGAGTTTCGTTAGGCTTGTATCCAAAAGAAACGAAGTAAGTTTGACCTTGACCTCTAGTTCCATTGTTATAACCATTTCCTTGCCAGTGAGATAACATTACACTTGTACCCCATCCGTTTTCATTAACTCCAGTGTTATAAGATAACGTAGTTTTTAAATAACTATCGTTTGCTGTACCAGCATAGAAATAACCACCTTGTTTTTTATCTGTAGTTTTAGTTACAAAGTTCATTGTACCACCAACAGAAGAAATTGCTAATTTAGAAGCACCTAAACCTCTCTGAATTTGTACTGCACTTGCAATATCATTTACTCCAGACCAGTTAGACCAGTACATTCTACCATCTTCCATACCATTAATTGGCTGACCATTTAATAAGAAAGCTGTGTTAGTTTGATCGAAACCACGAACAGAAATTCTAGAATCTCCAAAACCACCTGCTTGTCCAGCAACATAAATAGAAGGAGTGTTAACTAATGTCATAGTAACATCTTGTGTACCTACTTTCTTCTGAATCTCAGCAGCTTTAATTGTAGATACTGCAACAGGAGTCTTTCTACCACCAGATAAATCTATTACCCCTTTACCAATAATAACTACCTCTTCTAAAGAGTTTTCATCTTCTAATAATTTAATAGTACCTAAGTTAGTTTTAGAACTATTGTAAGAAATTTCTTTAGTTCTAAATCCTAAATAAGAAATTACAAGAACACCAGAATTCTTTGAAGTTGTAATAGAAAAATTACCGTCAAAATCAGTTTCTGTACCGTTTTTAGTACCTTTTTCTAAAATACTAGCTCCAGGTAATGGTTGATTTGCGTTATCAACAATAATACCTGTAATTTTAGTTTGACCTAATGCAGTAGCAGCTACAAAAAATAAAGCTACAAAAAGGAAATTTTTAAAATTTTTCATTGTTTAATTTTAAGTTAATTAATGTTTTGCAAAATTCTTGCTTTTACATCGTTGGTTTGTTAAGTTAATGTTAAGTTTTAACAAGAATTTAAGATCCTTAAAATTACAAAAAAGAGATTTACTTATTAATTATCAAATACTTACATATAAACATAGTTGTTAACAAAAAAAAGATTTTTTGTTAAAGTATTTAGAATAACATAATAAAAGAGAAAAACTACTATTGTTTAAGCAATTTTTTAGCTAATTCTTTCCCAAGTTCTACACCAAATTGATCGTAGCTGTAAATATTCCATAAAATTCCTTGAGTAAAGATTTTATGTTCGTAAAGAGCTATTAATTTCCCTAAAGATTGTGGTGTTAATTTATCAAAAAGAATAGCATTACTTGGTCTATTACCTTCAAAAACTTTAAATGGTAATAATTGATTGATTTTATCTTCGTCTCCAGAAAACTTTAACTCTAAATGAACTTCTTCTTTTGTTTTACCAAAAGCTAAAGCATCCATTTGTGCATTGTAGTTTGCCATTAGTTTTTTATGATGATCTGTTAAACCATATAAAGATTCTTTATATCCAATAAAATCTGAAGGGATTAACTTTGTTCCTTGATGCACTAATTGCATAAAAGCATGTTGCATATTAGTACCTGTGCTTCCCCAAACAATAGTGCCAGTTTCATAATCTATTTTATTGCCATTTCTGTCTACTCCTTTACCATTACTTTCCATAATAGCTTGTTGTAAATAAGAAGGTAGTTTAGATAAATACTGTGAGTATGGTAAAACAGCTTCTGTTTCTGCCTTATAAAAATTATTATACCAAACACTTATTAAAGCTAAAATAACTGGAATGTTTTTATCAAAATCTTCATTTCTAAAATGAATATCCATTTCTTCTGCACCATCTAGTAAAGCTCTATAATTATCAAAACCAACAGATAAGCTAATAGATAAACCTACAGCAGACCAAAGAGAAAAACGACCTCCTACCCAATTCCACATTGGAAAAACATTACTTTTATCTATACCAAAACTATCTACTGCTTCTAAATTTGTAGACACAGCAACAAAGTGTTTTGGAATATCGAAAATAGTTGCAGACTTTAAAAACCAATTTTTAATAGTTTCTGCATTTGTAATGGTTTCTTGTGTTGTAAATGTTTTAGATACTATAACAAATAATGTTGTTTCTGGGTTTAAATTTTTGATGATTTCTGAAACATGATCACCATCAATATTTGAAACAAAATGAGTATTTAAATGATTTTTGTAAAATTTAAGAGATTCTACAACCATGTCTGGTCCTAGATCAGAACCTCCAATACCAATATTTACAACATCTGTAATTGATTTTCCTGTATAACCTTTCCATTTACCAGATATCACTTTATTACTAAAGCTTCTTATCTTTCTTAATGTAGTTTGAATTTTAGGCTTAATATCTTTTCCATCAATGAACACAGGTTCTTCAGAAGTACTTCTTAAAGCTGTATGTAAAACTGCTCTTCCTTCTGTAACATTAATAATTTCTCCAGAAAACTGTGCTTCTATTGCTTGTTTTAAACCAACTTCTTTTGCTAAATCTACTAATAAACTTAATGTTTCTTTAGTAATTCTATTTTTAGAATAATCTACATTTAAATCATTAAGTTGAACAGAAAAAGCTTCTTTTCTATTAGCTTCTTTAAATAAGTTTTTTATGTTAATGTCTATATTATCTTTAAAATGGTCAGATAATTTTTTCCAAGCTTCTGTTTTTGTTGGATTGATTTTTGGTAAAGCCATGTTATTTTTTTGCTATAGTTTCAGAAATTACTTCTGGTTCTTCAACTGGTATTCTATTATAATCTAATTGATATTTTAAAGGTCTGATATATTTTAAAAATTCTGGTTTTACAGACTTTTTCATAGGTTTTGCTTCTGGTAACTTAAGTTTTGGATTTAATGGGTCTACTTGTCTACCATTTTTCCAAAAACGATAACATACATGTGGTCCACCTGTATTACCTGTCATACCTACATACCCAATTACATCACCTTGTTTTACATATTCGCCTCTTTTTACAGCTTGTCTACTCATATGAAGATACTGTGTAGAGTAAGTATTGTTATGTTTTATTTTAACGTATTTTCCATTACCTCCTCTTCTAGTAGATTCTACAACTGTACCACTTGCAGTTGCTATAATTGGAGTTCCTATTTTAGCAGCAAAATCTGTACCTTTATGAGGCCTAACTCTATTACCATAATAAGCAATTCTTCTTCGTAAATTATATCTTGATGAAATTCTATATTGAAATTTAATAGGCGCCTTTAAAAAGAAGCTTCTTAACATATTTCCATTTTCATCATAATATTCAGGTATATTAAGTGTTGAGTCTGCTACAAAACGAAATGCATATAAATCTTTTCCTTTATGTTTAAATACAGCCGACTTTACTTTTCCATAACCCGCAAAAGTGGAATCATCTATAAATTTTTCTTCATAAAGAATTTTAAAAGAATCGCCTTTTTGTAATCTATAAAAATCTAAAGTCCATGCATAAATGTCTGCAATTGTATAGGTTAAATTTGGTCTTATACCAAGACTATCCATAGTTTGAGAAAAACTTGAATACACAACACCCTCAACTTCTTTTTGAACAACCTCTATAGGTTTTTTATAATTTTTAGCAACTACAACAGAATCTTTAAAATCTAAAATTGTTGCATTAATTTTATCGTGCTTATAAATAAAAACTTGTGCTTTTTCTGTAGAATCTTTGCTTGCTAAAATAGTGTAAGGTTTACCAGCTCTTACTCTTCTAACATCAAATATTTCTTTAGCTGATGAAGCAATTTCATTAATTTTTGGATAAAAAACATGATGCCTATCTAGTATAGTCCCAAAACTTTCACCACTTTTAATAGTGTCTTGGATTACTTTATAATCATCAATTTTATAACCAAATCTAATTTCTGGTTCTGGTTCTTTAACAATGATTTGTTCTGGTTCTTTGCCATCTTTTTTACAAGAGACAACCAAAATAGTAACAAAAAATAATAGGATTAATTTCTTCAAAAAACTCAACACTTTTAAGACAGTTTCAAAAGTACAAATAAAGAATTAATTTTTATAAAACCTAAGACAGATAAGTTAAATTTTATTTGTTCATAAAGGAATTTACTAAACCTTTATAAGCTTCTAAATCTGCTCTTAAAGAACCTACTGCTAATGAAGCTTTCATACGAATTGGAATTTTATTAGTATCATCTGTAATCCAAATAGTAACGCTTTCTTCTTCTTTAAAAACTCTACCAGATTGAACAAGAGGTCTAAACATTAACGTATTTACTTTACCAAACCTAGTTCTTAACTCTTCTCTTCCTAAAAAACGCAATCTAAAAGGATAGGTTTGTGCGTCTATAAACATGTCTAATTTTATTTCATCTCCTACTTTAAATTTTGAAACATCTTTATTTCTTAAATAATAAAAAGAAGACAACATATCTTGAATATTTTTAATTGAGACAATTGTATCTTTTTGTTCAACAAAATCTTGAATATATGCAGTGTTGGAAGTATAATTGAAGGCAGTTATTCTATGTTTTTTATAACCACCTTCGTTAATTTTTCTCTTAAATAAGTATGGTTTTAAGGTTTCTTTGTCAAAATAAGATTCGTAAACATCATCAACTTCAAAAAACCATTTAATCATTCCAGAAGTCCATCCAGTACCTTTTGTATGATACACTTTTTTTCCTCTAAATTCTTCTTCTTTAACTTCTAAAATTGCAGAACCTGCTCTTAAAAAACCACTGTAACTCATTTTATATCTCAAAAACTCACCATCTTTAAATGCAGAGCTTTTTTGAGCAAATAAAGGGATACAAAATAAAGTTGATATAATAACTAGAGCAAACTTTTTCATAATTAATCAAACATATAAAAAAGGAATGACAATTACTGTTCCAAAAGATAGAAAAATGTTTCTCTTAGACTTAGAGTTGGTCTTTTTAACGTTTTATTAATTTTAAAAGGTTCCCCAATTTTCTAATTCTTCTTTACTCCATAAATATGGATAGAAAATTCTTCTTTGATACTTTGGATGCATATACTTTCGCCAATTACTACCACCAGTAGCTTTAAGTTCAGAATCATCTCCTCCAATATATTTAGCTGCAGCATTATAATGAGCCATCACCCATTTTACATTTACAGTATAATCGTAATGACGCATTGCTTTTATTAGATCTTGATTTTCTTGAACTTCTTTAGGTAATTGTTTAAATTTTTTAGACAGGTTTATATCATTATAATCTTCCATAAAATCAATAAAATCTCCCATATATTTCTTTTCAAAAAGATGTAGTAATGTCGATTTTTGACCTGTGGTATAATTCTTACCTGCAGCTTGCCAGTACAAATGATTGTAAGCATTTCTAAAAGATGAATTACGATCTATGGTGTCTCTAAATCTGGCATCAATTAAATTAATTAACTCTGTTGAAGCAAATTCTATTTTTCTGTATTGTGCTGATTGAAAACCACTTGCAGGAGTCAACGTGTTTCTAAACTTTAGATATTGATCTTTTTCCATACCATCAGCCATTACATTAAAAGAACTACAAAGCATATCAAAATACCTGCTTATTCTATTTAAATGCATAGAAAATTTATCTGCAGTTATTTTTGTTGTCTTTGCTACTTGGTCTATTTCCCACAAAATCATTTTAAACAACAATTCATTAACTTGATGATACATAATAAATACCATTTCATCTGGCTGTGTTGTTCTTGGGTTCTGCAAACCAAGTAAGGCATCTGTTTGAATATAATCCCAATAGGTAATTGGTGTACTCCATAATAAACCTTCTAACATAGAATCTACAGGAACACCAAGCTTTTCGTATTTTTCTTCTATGGCTTTTAAAATTTCTTCTCTATTCATTTTTGGTTGAAAATAAAAAAGCAAGATACTTAAATCTTGCTTTTTGCTTTTATAATGTTCCTCTTTTTTGTTGTTCTCTTTCTATGGATTCGAACAAAGCTTTAAAATTACCTGCTCCAAAACCTTTAGCTCCCATTCTTTGAATGATTTCAAAAAATAAGGTAGGTCTATCTTCTACTGGTTTAGTGAATATTTGAAGTAAATACCCTTCTTCGTCAGCATCTATCATGATACCTAAAGCTTTTAGTTTTTCGATATCTTCACGTAATTCGTGACTAAATTCTTCTAAACGTCCAGGAACTGCTCTATAATATTCTTCTGGTGGTGTTGATAAAAACTCAACGCCATTTGAACGTAATTGAGAAACTGTTTTTATAATATCGTCAGTAGCCACAGCAATATGTTGTACTCCTGCACCTTCATAAAAATCTAAATATTCCTCTATTTGAGATCGTTTTTTACCTTCTGCTGGTTCATTAATAGGAAATTTAATTCGACCATTTCCATTAGACATCACTTTACTCATTAATGCAGAGTATTCTGTATGAATTTGTTTATCATCAAAAGATAAAAAGTTTTCAAATCCCATAACATCTTCATACCATTTTACCCAAACATCCATTTGGTTCCAGCCTACATTACCAACCATATGATCTATATATTTTAAACCTGCTGTTGGTGGATTATAATCTGATTCCCATTTTACAAATCCTGGTAAAAATGCGCCATTATAATTTTTACGTTCCACAAACATATGTACAGTTTCTCCATACGTGTAAATTCCTGCTCTTACAACTTCGCCAAACTCATCTTTTTCAACAGTAGGCTCCATATAAGATTTTGCACCTCTAGAAGTAGTTTCTTTATAAGCTTGTCTAGCATCTTCTACCCAAAGTGCTATTATTTTAACACCATCTCCATGTTTTACAATATGATCATTAATTGGAGATTTACTACTCAAAGGCGTAGTAAGCATTAACTTGATTTTGTCTTGAGTTAGCACGTAACTTACAGAATCTTTAGAACCAGTTTCTAATCCACGATAAGCATGAGATTGAAAACCAAAAGCTGTTTTATAAAAGTGTGCAGCTTGTTTTGCATTTCCTACATAAAATTCTACATAATCTGTACCTAATAATGGAAGGAAATCTTGTGCTCCTTCAAATATTTTTTCTAAACCGTAGTTTACTGATTTTATTTCTTTTTTACTCATTTCTTTGTTTTTGATTGATTATTCTAACCAAGATTTATAATAATCTTCGTCAGCAATTTTCATAGCTTCTTCTGTAACCTGTAAAGGCTTAAACGTATCTACCATAACAGCTAATTCTTCTGTTACAGTTTCTCCAATACTTCTTTCTGTAGCTCCTGGATGTGGACCATGAGGTATACCTGCAGGATGCAGAGAAATATGACCAGCTTCAATATCGTTTCTGCTCATAAAATCTCCATCAACATAATATAATACCTCATCTGAATCTATGTTACTATGATTGTATGGAGCAGGAATTGAGTTTGGATGGTAATCGTACAAACGAGGTACAAAACTACAAATAACAAAAGCTGATGTTTCAAAAGTTTGATGCACTGGAGGTGGCTGATGAATTCTACCTGTTATAGGTTCAAAATCATGAATTGAAAATGCATATGGAAAATTATATCCATCATAACCTACCACATCAAAAGGATGTGAAGCATATACCATTTCTATAATTTCTCCTTGCTTTTTGACTTTAATTAAGAAATCACCTAATTCATCATAAGTTTCTAATTCTTCTGGTCTTCTTAAATCACGCTCACAAAAAGGTGAATGTTCTAATAACTGTCCAAACCAATTTCTATAACGTTTTGGGGTATAGACTGGATGATAAGATTCTACAATAAACAATCTATTGTTGTCATCATCAAAATCTAATTTATAGATAATTCCACGGGGAATTACTAAATAATCTCCATATTTAAAATCGATATTACCCAACATTGTACGTAATTTTCCTGTTCCTTTATGGATGAAAATTACCTCATCTGCATCTGTGTTTTTATAAAAATAATCTTTTGTAGATTCTTTAGGAGCAGCTAGAATAATATTACAATCAGAATTTGTAAGTACTACTTTTCTACTTTCTAAATAATCATTTTCTGGCTTTACTTGAAAACCTCTTAAACGATAAGATTGAATATTATTAGCCTTTGCAATTTTTGGTTTTACTGAATATTGCTTTCTAATTTCTTTAACCATAGTTGGCCTATGCTCATGATAGCTGTTGGTTGACATTCCATCAAAACCAATAGTACCAAAGAGTTGTTCGTAATAAAGACTCCCATCTTTTTTACGAAACTGTGTATGTCTTTTAGGTGGAATTTTTCCTAATTTATGATAAAAAGGCATCTTGTTAATGTATTAATGAGTTAATAAAATAATGTAGGTATTTTTTATTTAATATTAATAGCTACATTTTTACATTTGAAAATTGATACATTAATCCATTATTCTGGATTACGTTTGATTAAGTATTTTAAATAAGTAAGTAATTCTAAATACATTTCAATCGTTTTCGTTGTTATTACAAAGATACAAAAAGTCCCTCAGAAAGCCTTACTAAGATATTGATATAAAAAAAGCCGAAACAAAATTGTTTCGGCTTTTAAATTTTTTAATTAATGTTACTCTGTAGGTAATCTTTCATCAATCATTTTTAATGGCATGTCTCCCATTAAATCAAACACATCTAAAATACTTCTAACAGTATCTTCTTCTTCTACTTGCTCATTTACAAACCATTGTAAAAATACTTCAGAAGCATAATCATTTGCACTTCTTGCTTTACTAAAACATTTGTAAATAGATTGCGTAACTCCAATTTCTTGGTCTAAAGACTTTTCGTAAATTTCTCTTAAACTTTCGAAATCATTATTTACTTCTGGTACTGCAGGTGATATTGCTGCTCCTCCAGCATCATTTATAAAATTAAATATTTTCATTCCATGAGCTCTTTCCTCTTCAGCTTGCTTGTAGAAAAAAGCTTTACTATTTAACAATTCTCTTTGATCACACCAAGAAGCCATTGCTAAATAAGAGGCAGATGCATGCATTTCTAACGCAACTTGTTCGTTTAAAGCATCCATTACTTCTGGATGAATTGTCATTTGTCTTCTTATTGCTGTCTTCATAATTATAGGTTTTAATTATACAAAAATACACTAAATACAGTTTATATCTATACTGATTTAGAAATTTAAAGCTAATCTAAATAAAAGGAGATAGTTATAGTTAGATAACTAATAATGATAGAAACTAAGAGAAATCTCTTCTTTTAAATCTAATAATTTAGGAATTTCTAAAAACACCAAATGTTTTCTGTCTGCAATAAACAAAAGGACAAAATTTTCATTTTGAATGATGTTCTCTAAATTTTCTGGTGAAGTAATCTCATTAATTTTATTGCGTAAGTGCAATAATTGAGGAAATGTAAGCTTCATTTTCTTATCATCTATCGTTAGTTGATAGTGACAAAAAGTTACATGCTGTAATTGTATATTAAATTGTATGTCTGTAAATACATTCACAGCACAAAAATAACTATTTATTTAGAATAAATAAAAATAAAAATATAAAAAAATTGAAAATCTACTCAATCTTTTTAATGACTGCTTTTGGTGCTTCTTTTTTAGTGCCATCAAAACCTTCTACACCACCAACAGTTGTATATTTCATTACGTACTTTTTATCTGGAAAAATACGTTTATACGCACTTTGACACATTAAAGTCGCTTCATGAAAACCACATAGAATCAATTTTAATTTTCCTGGATAAGTGTTTACATCTCCAATTGCATAAATACCAGGAACATTGGTTTGATAATCTAAAGCATTATTCACTTTAATGGCATTCTTCTCTATTTCTAATCCCCAATTTGCAATTGGACCAAGTTTTGGAGATAACCCAAAAAGAGGTATAAAATGATCGGTTTCTATGGTAAATGGATCAGAACCATTTTGTACAACAGAAACTCCTTCAACTTTATCTTTACCAACAATTCCTTTAACTTCTGCAGGAGTTATTAATTTAATTTTACCTGCGTCTTTTAATTCTTGAACTTTATCTACAGAATCTAAAGCACCTCTGAATTCGTTTCTTCTATGAATTAAAGTAACTTCTGATGCAACATCTGTTAAGAAAATAGACCAGTCTAAAGCAGAGTCTCCTCCACCAGCAATAACTACTCTTTTATTCCTATAAATTTCTGGATCTTTAATGATATACTCAACTCCTTTGTCTTCAAATTCTGATATATTAGAAATAGGTGGTTTTCTAGGTTCGAAGCTTCCTAAACCACCAGCAATTGCAACAACTTTTGCATGATGCTTGGTACCTTTATTTGTTGTTACTATAAATGTACCATCTTCTTGTTTATCAATAGTATCTGCTCTTTCCCCAAGTGTAAATCGTGGTTCAAATTGCTTAATTTGTTCCATCAATTTATCAGTTAAATCACCTGCCAAAATCTCTGGATAAGCAGGAATATCATAAATAGGTTTCTTTGGATAAATCTCTGAACATTGACCTCCTGCTTGAGGCAAAGCATCAATTAAATGACATCTTAGTTTTAATAAACCTGCTTCAAAAACAGTAAACAATCCTGTTGGTCCTGCACCAATAATAAGTATATCTGTTGTAATCATTCTAACAAAAAATGTAACGCAAAATTAATTTGTTGAAGTTTTTAAAAAACTGATTTTTATCAGTTTAAGCTACGTTAATAACCTCCTCTATTTGTGGAGCATATTTTTTAATTGTAGCTTCTACACCGTTTTTTAAAGTCATTTGATTTACTGAACAACCTGTACAAGCACCTTCTAATTGTACTTTTACAATGGTATCTTCTATAGATAAAAGTTTAATATTTCCTCCATCACTCATTAAAAAAGGACGAATTTCATCTAATGCTTTTTCTACATTACTGTGTATTTCTTGTGATGTCATAATTTATTTTTTTACTGCACTACAACCACTCATTGTTGTTATTCTTACAACCTCTGTTGGTGGTAAATTTGCATTTCTTTTTAATAATTCTGATACCATTTCTTTAGTAATCTCATTAAAAGATTTTTCTAAAACAGTACCTTCTTGTAAAGCAACTGGGTGACCTACATCACCAGCTTCACGAATACTTTGTACTAATGGTATTTCTCCTAAAAATTTAGTATTAATATCTTCTGCCAAATTTTTAGCTCCATCTTTTCCAAAGATATAATATTTATTGTTTGGTAATTCTTCTGGTGTAAAATATGCCATATTTTCTATAATACCTAAAACTGGTACTTTAATAGAATCTTGCTGAAACATAGCTACACCTTTTTTAGCATCTGCTAAAGCAATATTTTGCGGAGTAGAAACCACTACTGCTCCATTTATTGGTAAAGCTTGTACAATAGACAAATGCACATCACCTGTTCCTGGAGGTAAATCAATTAAAAGAAAATCTAACTCTCCCCAAGCACCATCAAATATTAATTGCTTTAATGCTTTAGAAGCCATAGGTCCTCTCCAAATTACTGCTTGATCTGGATTTGTAAAAAATCCTAAAGACAATAATTTTACCCCATAATTCTCTATTGGCTTCATTTTTGAGCGCCCATCAACATTTACAGAAAGTGGTCTTGCTTTTTCAACATCGAACATAATATGTTGAGAAGGTCCATACACATCTGCATCTAAAACACCTACACTAAAACCCATTTTAGCTAATGAAATAGCAACATTAGAAGTTATTGTAGATTTACCTACACCACCTTTACCAGAAGCTACTGCTATAATGTTTTTTATATTTGGAATTTCTTTTCCGCGAATTAAATTAGGGTCTTCTTTAGGTGCAGCTTTTTCAACTTTTACATTCACTTTTACATCAATTTTTTGATGCACTTTATCATGAATAGCTTTCATTATTTCTACTTCAACTTTCTTTTTTGCTTGTAAAGACGGATTAGAAATTACTACATCTACAATTACTTCGTCTCCAAAAACAACAATGTTCTTAACATTATTATTTTCAACTAAACTTTTGCCTTCTCCAGGAGCTGTAATTGTTTCTAAAGCCTTATTTATATCTTGTTTTGTAAAACTCATTTTATAAAAGATTATTTTTATTTAATCTAGATTGCAAAGATACAGCTTACAGCTTATAAAATAAAGCTAATAAATTGTGAAAACTTATAGATAGATAAGTGTAGTTTATTTTAATTCTTCTGAAGGGTTCCAAAAGACTTTGTCTAAATCTTGAATTTGATTATCGATCACAACAATCCCTTCGTTTTCTAACAATTGTTGCATTAAATTAGTACCATCAAAATGATGCTTACCTGTTAACAATCCTTTTCTATTAACAACTCTATGTGCAGGAACTTCAATTTCTTGATTGTGAGAATTATTCATAGCCCAACCTACCATTCTTGCAGATCTTACAGCTCCTAAATGCTTTGCTATAGCTCCATAACTGGTTACTCTACCAAAAGGAATTTTGCGAGCCACATCATAAACTTTTTCGAAAAAGTTTTCAGATTTTTTCATGCAGTGAATATAGAAAGATTTTCAGAATCTTTATTTAAACCCTAATTTGAGTTTTTAATAGTTTAATCTGAATTTGATATAAGTAATTGCTTTATCTACAGCTAAATACTGGTTCTCGTAAAAAGTTTGAATTTCTGTAACTTCTTTTGGTGCTCCAGAGTTATGATAGACATTATGATTAGCATACAATACCTCATGTCCTTCACCATGCAATAAACCTAAAGTATAGCCATGCATAAATTCTGAATCTGTTTTTAAATTGATAATACCATCTTCTTTTAAGACATTAAAATATCTTTTTAAAAACGTAGTATTCGTCATTCTATGTTTTGTGCGTTGGTATTTTATTTGAGGATCAGGAAAAGTTATCCAAATTTCAGAAATTTCATTTGCTGCAAAAATATAATCTACCAATTCTATTTGTGTTCTTACAAAAGCAACGTTTGGTAGATTTTCTTCCATAGCTGTTTTAGCTCCCCTCCAAAAGCGAGCTCCTTTTATATCTATACCAATATAATTTTTATCAGGATTTTGTCTTGCTAATGCTACTGTATATTCACCTTTCCCACAGCCTAACTCAACAATAAGTGGATTATTATTACCAAAAAAAGAATGCCATTTACCTTTATGAGAAAAGTTATTTAAAACTTCGTCTCTTGTAGGCTGAATGACATTTTTAAACGTTTCGTTTTCTTGAAAACGTTTTAATTTATTTTTACTTCCCAAAATGTATGGAAATTAAGCTCTATCTTCTGTTCCTTCGTCTAAGAAACGCTTAGATTCTTTCATCCAATAAGCGAAAAGAACTATTAAAACAACTAAGAAAAGCCAGTTAATTATATTTGAAGTCCACCAACCAAACTCTGCAGTTGCTAATTGCAATCTTAACCATTGAAAAGGTAGAAATAAAATATCTGTGAATAAACTACCAATCCATCTAAAAATATTGCTTGCTATCATAACTTAATTATATTTACACTGCAAAAATAACAAAAGAAATAATGTTAGCCAATTTTTTAAACAAATCTAAACCTATCATTTTTATTGGAATCTTAATTCTTTTTTTTTGTGTACTTACTGTAACTTTAATATTTGGTTCATTTACTGCTAAAACCTTTAGTTCTATTATATTAGAAAGTATTGTCTTTCTCTTTTTTTTCTTGTTTATCTTTTTTCTATTCAACTTTATTACCAAGAAAAACGGATTAACTTTTGATAATTCTTATGCTTTTTTCATTTTCATAATTTTATCAATAAGCATATTACCATACTTACTAGATATAAACACATTGTTTTTAACAGCAATTTATTTATTAATTGTTAGAAAAATTTACAGTCTTAAATCTAATAAATCAATTTTAGAGAAAATTTATGATGCTAGTTTTTGGCTAGGCATTTTTTTTATTTTTAAACCAATTTCGTTAATTTTTATATTACTGATTTATGCTGCAATTTATTTACATAAAAAACTAACAATAAATACTCTTGTAATACCAATAATTGGTTTTACAACACCTTTAATTATCTATTTTTCATATTTATTGTGGTTTAATCAAACTGAAGTTTTTTTTGACTTATTTCAGTTTAAAATAAATTTATCTCTTAATAACTTAATTGAACCAAACCTTATCTTTTTTGCTTTAATTATTGCTTTATTAACTTTTATTTTTATGATTTATAAATCTAGAACCACGCTATCAATTAATAACACTTTTAAAAGAAGTTGGATTTTAATAATAATAAACCTATTTGTAGCTTTTTTGTTTGTGTTGTTATTAAACCAAAAAACCACTGGTGATTTAATTTACTTATTTTTTCCTGTAGCTATAATTATTGCAAATGGAGTTGAGCTAATTGAGAAAAAGATTATAAAAGACAGTATCTTATACATTCTTTTTATAGGTTGTTTTTTAGCGAGATTTGTTTTATAATTTTTCTCCAAAAGCTAAATCTCCTGCATCTCCTAAACCAGGAACTATATAACCTTTATCATTTAAATTATCATCTATAGTAGCAATCCATAAATGAGTATTTTTAGGAAAATGCTTTTCAATAAATGCTATCCCTTCTTTAGAACCAATTACAGAAACAATATGTAATTCTTTAGGAATACCATTCTTTTTAATTGCCTCATAAACTGCCACCAAAGATTGACCTGTTGCCAACATTGGATCTGCTATAAATAATGTTTTACCTTCAATTTTTGGTGAAGCAAAATACTCTACAACTATCTCAAAATCATTAGAGTTTTTTGTGTGTTTTCTAAAAGCAGAAATAAAAGCATTTTCTGCATCATCAAAATAATTTAACAACCCTTGATGTATAGGTAAACCTGCTCTTAAAATTGAACAAAGCACAATATTATTATAAGATAATTGTTGTTTCTTTTTACCTAAAGGTGTCTCTACATAAAAGCTAGTATAAGATAATTTCTTACTTAATTCGTAACCTAAAACCTCACCTATTCTTTCTATATTTCTTCTAAAACGAAGAGAGTCTTTTTGAATATTCTTATCTCTAATTTCAGATATAAATTTATTTAAAATAGAGTTTTCTTCAGATATATGATGAACAATCATTTGTATTTTTATTTTGTATTTCGATGTAAAATACTAAAATTATAAACTTCAAAAACATAGAAGCAGTTTAAATTCATCAACAAAATAAAAAGTTATCTTTGTGGCTCATTTAAAATAGCGATTGTATGATTCAATCTATGACTGGTTATGGAAAAGCTGTGTTGCAATTGTCAACCAAAAAAGTAACCATAGAAATTAAATCTTTAAATAGTAAAAATTTAGATTTAAATGTTAGAATACCTTCTTACTACAAAGAAAAAGAATTAAATGTTCGTAAAAAACTGGCTAAAAAATTAGTTAGAGGTAAAGTCGACTTTTCGATTTTTGTAGAAATGACAGCTGATGAAACCTCTACAACCATAAATAATGGTGTCGTAAAACAATACATGCAACAACTTAGAAATGTTGTGCAAAGTGGCACTTCAGAAGATTTAGAGTTATTAAAGATGGCTATAAGCATGCCTGATGCTTTAAAAACAGAACGTGAAGAATTAGATGAAGAAGAGTGGAATTTAATTGATGAGAAAATTGATGAAGCTTTAACAAAAATTGTACAATATAGAATTGATGAAGCAAATTCTTTAGAAATAGATTTTAAAGAAAGAATTGCTAATATCAAAAAATATTTAGAAGAAGTAAAAGCTTTAGATAATGATAGGATAGAAAATGTAAAAGCAAGACTTAAAAAGGCTATTGATGATTTAAAAGTAGAAACTGATGAAAATAGATTTGAACAAGAGTTGATTTATTATCTAGAAAAACTAGATATTAATGAAGAAAAAGTTCGTTTAGCAAATCATTTAGATTACTTTTTACAAACTTTAGCCTCTGAAGAATCTAATGGTAAAAAATTAGGTTTTATTATCCAAGAAATGGGTAGAGAAATAAATACTACAGGTTCTAAAGCTAATTTTGCACCCATGCAAAAAGCAGTTATTCAAATGAAAAACGAGTTAGAACAAATTAAAGAACAAATTTTAAACGTACTTTAATATGAGTGAATTTAAAGGAAAGTTATTTGTGTTTTCTGCGCCTTCTGGTTCTGGTAAAACTACAATAGTTCGTCATTTATTAAATCAAGAAAAACTAAACTTAGCATTTTCTATTTCAGCAACTTCTAGAAAACCTAGAGGTAATGAAAAAGATGGAGAAGATTATTATTTTATCTCTTTAGAAGAGTTTAAAAATAATATTAAAGCAGATAAATTCTTAGAGTGGGAAGAAGTATATAGAGATAATTTTTATGGTACTTTAAAAGCTGAAGTAGAAAGAATTTGGGCACAAAAGAAACACGTTATTTTTGATATTGATGTTGTTGGAGGATTAAGAATTAAAAAGAAGTTTCCAGAAAAAACATTAGCTGTTTTTGTGAAACCACCAAGTGTAGACGAATTAAAAATAAGATTAAAAAAACGTTCTACAGAAAGTGAAGAGAAAATAAATATGCGTATTGCAAAAGCATCTGTAGAGTTAGCCACTGCTCCACAATTTGATAAAATTATTAAAAATTACGATTTAGAAGTTGCTTTAAAAGAGGCAGAAGAATTGGTAAGTAACTTTTTAGAAATAAACTAAAATCTTAAAAGCGTAAAAACTTAATTATGAAAATCGGTTTATATTTTGGCACATTTAACCCAATACATGTTGGGCATTTAATTATTGCCAATCATATGATTGAATATTCTGATTTAGATGAAATCTGGATGGTTGTTACGCCTCACAACCCTTTTAAAAAGAAAAGCTCACTTTTAGAAAATCATCATAGATTTGAATTGGTTTATAGAGCTACAGAGAGCTATCCAAAAATTAAGCCCTCAGATATTGAGTTTAAACTACCACAACCCAACTATACTGTGCATACATTGGCTCATATTTCAGATAAATTTACTGACAAAGAGTTTTGTTTAATTATGGGCGAAGACAATTTAAAAAGTTTTCATAAATGGAAAAATTATGAAACTATTTTAGAGCATCATCACATTTATGTGTATCCAAGAATTGCAGAAGGTACTGTAGAACATCAATTTAAAAATCATTCTAAAATTCATAAAGTTGATGCGCCAATTGTACAAATTTCATCAACAATGATTCGTAAAGGAATTGAGAATAAAAAAAATGTGAAACCACTTTTAACAAAAGAAGTTTGGCAATACATAGATGAAATGAATTTTTATAAAAAATAGTTTCCTTATTTTTACGTTAAATAGTAGTTATAAATAATTTTCAAGTGGATCATCAACCTCCAAAAAAATCGTCTTTTAAACAAAAACTAACTGACAAGTACAGGTTAGTAGTTTTAAATGAAGATACTTTTGAAGAACGATTTTCTTTAAAACTATCTCGCTTAAATGTTTTTGTTTTAGGGGGTGTTATTTCTTTTTTATTGATTTTAATCACTACTTTTTTCATCACTTTTACACCAATTAAAGAATATATCCCTGGATATTCGTCTACAGATTTAAAAATAAAAGCTACAAAATTGGCTTTTGAAACAGACTCTTTAAAAAGAAAACTAAACGTTTTAAAAGATTTTACAAAGAATTTAGGCCCAATTTTAACTGGTGAAATTAAACCAGATATAATAGATACTATTTCTTTAGAAAGCAATAGGGTTGTTTTAAATGATAGTTTACTTATTGCCTCTAAAGAAGATTCTTTATTTAGAGAAAAAATAGAAAGTCAAGATCGTTTTCCGATTCAAAATAACGCTCAAAACAAAGCTAATATTGTGTTTTTTGCACCTCTAAAAGGTACAGTTTCTCAAGATTTCGATGCTAAAGCTAAGCACTTAGCCATTGATATTGTGGCTCCTAAAAATACGCCTGTAAAAGCAGCTGCAGATGGTACTGTAATTTTTTCTGGATGGACTACTGAAACAGGTTATGTAATTATTCTAAAACATAAAGAAGATTATATAACAGTATACAAACACAATGGAAATTTACTTAAAGAACAAGGAGATTTTGTTAAGTCTGGAGAAGTAATTGCTAGTGTAGGTTCTACAGGAGAGTTAACAACAGGACCTCATTTACATTTTGAGCTTTGGAAAGCTGGTTATTCTGTAAATCCTAATAATTTTATCGACTTCAAATAAATGAGTTTAAAATCTTTTTTTGCAATTCCTTTTGCCAAAATAGCTACTAGAAATGTTTATAAATGGGCAAATAAACCCCATAAAACACAAGAAAAAGTTTTTAAAAACCTAATTAAGATTGGTAAAAAGACTGCTTTTGGTAAAGATCACGATTTTAAAAATATTTCTAATTACCAAGATTTTAAAAACAGAGTAAAAGTTCAAGATTATGAAGGTTTAAGAGCTTATGTAGATAGAATTGTAGCAGGAGAATCTGATGTGCTTTGGGAAGGTAAACCTTTATATTTTGCAAAAACTTCTGGCACAACATCTGGAGCAAAATATATTCCTATTACTAAAGCATCTATGCCAACACATATAAAAGCAGCAAGAAATGCTTTATTATTTTATATAGCAGAAAAAAATGATGCAAGTTTTGTTGATGGCAAAATGATTTTTCTACAAGGTAGCCCAGTATTACAAGACAAAAACGGAATTAAATTAGGCAGATTAAGTGGAATTGTTGCACATTATGTACCTCAATATTTACTAAAAAACAGATTGCCAAGTTGGAAAACTAACTGTATTGAAGATTGGGACACAAAAGTAAATGCCATTGTAGAAGAAACGATTAACGAAGATATGTCTGTTATCAGTGGTATCCCTTCTTGGGTACAGATGTATTTTGAAAAATTAATAGAAAAGACTGGAAAAAAAATATCAGAAATCTTTCCAAACTTTAACTTCTTTATTTATGGAGGTGTAAATTTTGAACCCTACAAAAATAAGTTTGAAACTTTAATAGGTAAAAAAATAGATTACATAGAATTGTATCCTGCATCAGAAGGTTTTATAGCATATCAAGATTCTCAAAAAGCAAAAGGAATGCTATTGCAGTTAGATTCTGGTATTTTCTATGAATTTATTCCTGCATCAGAATTTTTTGATGAAAACCCAACTAGAATTTCATTAAAAGATGTAAAAGTTGGTATAAATTATGTAATCATTTTAAATACTACTGCTGGTCTTTGGGGTTACAATATTGGTGATACAGTTGAATTTACTTCAACAAAACCTTATAAAATTAAAGTTACTGGTAGAATTAAACATTTTATTTCTGCTTTTGGAGAACATGTTATTGGTAAAGAAGTAGAAAAAGCATTAAATGATGCTATACAGGGTACAGATATTAATATTAGCGAGTTTACTGTGGCACCTCAAGTAAATCCAAAAAGTGGCTTACCCTATCATGAATGGTTTATAGAGTTTGAGAATGAACCCAAAAACTTAGAAGAATTTGCTTTAAAAGTAGATACTTCTATGCAAGAACAAAACATTTATTATTTTGATTTAATTGAAGGAAAAATCTTACGCCCTTTAGTTATTAGAAAAGTAAAAAAAGGTGGTTTTCATGCATATATGAAATCTATTGGTAAATTTGGAGGACAAAATAAAATTCCACAACTATCTGATAACAGAAAAATTGCTGATGTTTTAGAGAACTTTTTAGTAGATTAATTTTTTATTTATGGGAGGAGATTTTTTATTCTTAGGTTTAGCAGTAGCACTAGTTATTGTTTACTTTTACAACAAATATAGAAACAGACGTTAATGAGCAATATTAGAATTACAAAACAGTTTAGCTTTGAAACTGGCCATGCTTTATATGGTTATGATGGAAAATGTAGAAACGTTCATGGGCATTCGTATAAACTTTCTGTAACTGTTTCAGGTAAACCAATAACAGACAACACCAATGTAAAATTTGGTATGGTTATAGATTTTGGTGATTTAAAAAAAATTGTAAAACAAGAAATTGTAGACTTGTTTGACCATGCAACAGTGTTTAATAAAAATACGCCACATGTAGAATTAGCCAAAGAATTAATAGACAGAGGTCATCATGTTTTATTAGTAGACTATCAACCAACAAGTGAAATGATGGTAATAGATTTTGCTAAAAAAATTAAAGCGCGTTTACCAAAAAACATAAAATTACATTCTATAAAGTTACAAGAAACAGACACTAGCTTTGCAGAATGGTATGCCAGTGAAAATTAAAAATGCTGTTAAAAAGAATTCTTAAACAATAATCTTTCCTTTAAAAAGTTATATTTGACTAAAATAAGCCTTATGAAATCAATCAAAATATTTTTGCTTTTACTCGTTAGCATTACCTTAACTAATTGTGGTGATAATAATGAAGCTCCTGCATATCCTTTAACTTATGAGAATATTTCAGGAACTTATAATATTCAGAGTTTAAGTATAGACACAGAAACTACAACTTTAGTGGGCATAATTCCTGTTACTGCAAAAGCAAATGGAGTTGGAGATACTTTTCAAGTAGACATGATTTTAAATACAGATAAAACCTATTCAATAAAAGGAGAACATAGAATTGTCATTACTACATCTGTACCTGGTGTTGCACCAACAACTACTCAAGAAATTGTGGTTATAGACGAAAGTGGAAATTACACAATTAACGCAGATAATTCTATAACTTTCTCAGATCAGAATGCAGATTTTTTAAGTGGTGATTTAAATGTTACTGTATTTACAGCTAACAACTTTTCTTTGACTCAGGAAATTGAAGGTACAGAGCCAATAACAAATAGTGATTTTAAAGTAAATCTTGCTGTAAGTTTTATAAGAAAATAAAAAACAAATTACTCATTATAAAAAAGCTGTTCTATAGGGCAGCTTTTTTATTTACCATTAAAATTATTCATTGTATTTGCTAAACCTGCAGTACCAAAAGAATTAATTACCTCTACAGATTTTGGTAAACGCTCTATAAGCTGACTTTCTTCATCTGAAGTCCATTCTCCCAAAACATAATCTACCTGCCTTCCTTTAGAATAATTAGAACCTACTCCAAAACGAAATCTTGGGTATTTATTAGTGGCTAGTTTTTCTTGAATGTCTTTTAATCCATTATGTCCTCCATCAGAACCTTTTGCTTTCACTCTAATTGTTCCAAAATCGATATTTAAATCATCTGTTACTATTAATAAATTATCAACTGAGATTTTTTCTTTTTGCATCCAATATTTTACGGCTTTCCCACTCAAGTTCATAAAAGTACTTGGTTTTAATAAAACAAAAGTTCTGCCTTTAAACCTAAAACTAGTAACATCACCTAACTTATCTGTTTCAAAAGATACATTATGTTCTTTAGCTACCTCATCAAGAATTTTAAACCCAATATTATGACGTGTATTTTGATATTTTTCTCCAATATTTCCTAAACCTACAATCAAATATTTTTTCATTGATTCTTCCTTTTCTAATTGCTTTGAGTTAAATAATTTAAAGATCAAATCTTTTAATTTCATAATTCAAAAATAAGATATCTTCTATAAATAAGATAAATAAAAAAAAGCGCTACAAAGTTTTGTAGCGCTTTAAGTATTTTAATCATTTAAATATTATGCTTCTGTTTCAGCTGCTGCTTTAGATGCATTACGTGACATTCTTACTTGAGCAACAACAGTGTTGTCTGGGTGTAAGATTGAATATTTATCGTTCTTTAATTCTGTAACATATAATTTATTACCAATTTCTAATTCAGTAATATCTGCTTCTATAAAATCTGGTAAGTTTGCTGGTAAAGCTTTTACTCTCATTTTACGTAAGTTATGACGTAAAGCACCACCTATAGCAACACCTTTAGACTTACCTACTAATTTAACAGGAATGTTCATTGTAATTTCTTTATCATCAAATAATTGATAGAAATCTACATGTAAAATTCTGTCTGATACTGGGTGAAATTGAATATCCTGTAAGATTGCAGGAATTTTTTGTCCATCAACATCAATACTTGCAGTGTATACGTTTGGAGTATATACCAAGTTTTTAAACGCTTTTTCTTCTGCTGAAAAATGTATTGGCTTATCTCCTCCGTAAATAACGCAAGGAACCATTCCAGCATTACGTAAGGCTTTAGTAGCTACTTTGCCCACGCTTTCTCTTTTTGATCCTTTAATTGTAATTGATTTCATTACTTTTTTTAATAATTAATTATATTATAAATTTATCACTTATTGACTTGTTATCCTGCACTTTATGCATAACATCAGCAAATAAGGGCGCGCAAGATACAACTTTTATTTTAGAAGTCTCCTTTTTTAACGGAATTGTATCAGAAACTATTAATTCTGTTAATGCAGAGTTCTCTATTTTTTCGTAAGCACCTCCAGAAAGTATTGGATGTGTACAAATTGCTCTAACACTTAAAGCTCCTCTTTCTTTCATTAAATTTGCAGCATGTGCAAGAGTACCTCCTGTGTCTATCATATCATCTACTAAAACAACATTTTTACCTTCTACATCTCCAATTAACTCCATATGTCCAATAACATTGGCTTTTTTACGTTGTTTATAACAAATAACTACATCAGACAATAAGTGTTTAGAATAAGCATAAGCTCTTTTAGAACCTCCCATATCTGGTGAAGCTATTGTTAGATTTTCAAGATTTAAACTTTTTATGTACGGTAAAAATATAGTTGATGCGAATAAATGATCTACTGGCTTTTCAAAAAATCCTTGTATTTGATCTGCATGTAAATCCATTGTCATAATTCTTGTAGCACCAGCTGCTTCTAATAATTTAGCAACTAGTTTTGCACCAATAGCAACTCTTGGTTTATCTTTTCTATCTTGTCTTGCCCAACCAAAATAAGGCATAACAGCTGTAATATGTCTAGCAGAAGCTCTTTTTGCTGCGTCTAACATTAACAACATTTCCATTAAATTATCTGCATTAGGAAACGTAGAACCAATAATAAAAACTCTTCTACCTCTTACAGACTCTTCAAATGCTGGTTGAAATTCACCATCTGAAAAATAAGTGGTAATAACGTTACCTAAAGTTGTATTGTATTCTGTAGCAATTTTTTCTGCTAAAACCGTGCTTTGTCTGCAAGCAAAAAGTTTTGGAGCTAATGATGTAGTTGACATAAAGTGAGTGTTAAATTGTGCTGTATTTGTGATTGCAAAAATAGAAATTAAATAGCTACTATTGAAATTATAATTAGAGTTTAAAAACTAATTTTATTTATTTAGATTTGCAATCTTATTTACTTAAGCTCAAGTGGCGGAATTGGTAGACGCGCTGGATTCAAAATCCAGTTTCTTCGGAAGTGTGGGTTCGATTCCCACCTTGAGTACAAATAAAAGCCATAACTATGTTTTTAACTTATAGTTATGGTTTTTTATCTTTTAAAACTAACAGATAAAAAACACTTTTTATTTTATTTAATATTTATTTTTAAAATAGATTATAAATTTGTTTTCTAGATTTTTAACCAATTGTATTTATTATTTATGAATGATTTTACTTTATATGTAAAAATGGGCTTAAATCATGTGTTAGATTTTTCTGCCTATGACCATATCTTATTTTTAGTTGCACTTTGTGTTGTTTTTAATGTGAAAGAATGGAAAAAAGTTTTGTGGTTAGTAACTCTTTTTACTTTTGGGCACTCTATTACATTAGCGCTTTCTGCTTATAAAATTTTAAATATTGATGTTGCTTTAATAGAGTTTTTAATACCTGTAACTATTTTTATTACTGGTGTCTTTAATATCATTCATCTAAAAAGAGAAGAATCAAATAGAAATAATATAAACTTAATATTTGCTTTAATATTTGGTCTAATTCATGGTTTAGGATTTTCCAATTATTTTAGAATGATGATTGGGCAAGAAGAAGATAAACTTTTACCTCTCATAGAATTTGCTCTAGGTATAGAAATAGCGCAAGTAATTATAGTTTCTGGTATACTTCTAATTGGGTTTATTTTACAAAAGTTTACAAAACTCAAAAAACAATATTGGATTATGGCTACCTCAATTTTAGTATTAATAATCTCAGCTAAAATGATTTGGGAAAGAATCTTTTGGTAAATAATTAACTTTTAATTCTATAAATCTTCATAATTTCGTTAGATGACTTTAGAAAAGCAACTTAAATATGATAAAGCTTACTTAAAAATGGCTTTAGAATGGGGTAAATTATCTCATTGTAAAAGAAAACAAGTAGGCGCTTTAATCGTAAAAGATAGAATGATTATTTCTGATGGGTTTAATGGCACTCCAACAGGATTTGAAAATTGTTGCGAAAATGATGAAGGCGCTACAAAATGGGAGGTTTTACATGCAGAAGCTAACGCAATTTTAAAAGTGGCTTCATCTACACAATCTGCAAAAGATGCAACATTATATATTACCTTATCTCCTTGTAGAGAATGCAGTAAATTAATTCATCAAGCAGGTATAAAACGTGTAGTTTACGCAAATGCCTATAAAGATCCTTCTGGTTTAAATTTTTTAGAAAAAGCTGGTGTAGAATTAAATCATTTACCCTATGAATAAAAACAACCTACCTATTTACTTCGCTATTGCTGTAATATTAGGCATACTTATTGGTGTTTTTTTTGGAGGTAATTCTAATGATATTTTATCTTTTAATAAAAATACTTCTCAAGAACAAAAGATTAAAAGACTCATCAATTTTATCGAAAAAGATTATGTAGATGATGTTAACACAGATAGTTTATTAGATGGCGCTATTAACCAAATGCTAAATAAACTAGATCCTCATTCTGTTTATATTCCTAAAGAAAATTTACAGGCTGTAACAGAAAATATGCAAGGTAATTTTGTGGGAATAGGTGTGCAATTTAGAATGATAAATGACTCTATTACAGTTGTACAACCCATTAAAGGAGGTCCAAGTATAAAAGCAGGTATAAAAGCAGGAGATAGAATTTTAATGGCAGATAAAGACACTTTGTTTGGTAAAAATTTCAGAAGCGGAATTGTACCAAAATATTTAAAAGGCAAACCAGAAACCGAAGTAAAACTTCAAATTTATAGAAAAAGTAACGACTCTTTATTTTATGTAAATCTTAAAAGAGGTAAAGTAAACATTAAAAGTGTAGACCTTGCTTATATGATTAACGATTCTGTAGGATATATTAAGTTAGATCGTTTTGCAAGAAATACTTACAGAGAATTTAAATCCTCTTTAAAAAAGTTAAAAAGTAAAGGCATGACTGACTTGGTTTTAGATTTAAGAGGAAATGGTGGTGGCTTTATTGATATTGCGAATAGAATTTTAGATGATTTTTTAGAGAAAGATAAGTTAATGGTTTTTACCAAAAACAATAAAAACAAAATTGAAGAATATTTTGCAACCTCAACAGGAATGTTCGAACAAGGAGGTATTTATGTCTTAATTGATGAAAATTCTGCTTCTGCATCAGAAATTGTTGCAGGGGCATTACAAGATAATGACAAAGGTACTATCATTGGTAGACGTTCATTTGGTAAAGGTCTTGTTCAAATAGAAATGCCTTTAGGAGATGGATCTGCTGTTCGTTTAACTACTGCAAGATATTATACACCTACAGGTCGTTCTATACAAAAACCTTATGAATCTAAAGGAAAAAGAAAATACTACAGAGATTATCAAAAAAGATTAGCAAGTGGAGAATTACTTAACAAAGACAGTATAAAAGTTGTAGATTCTTTAAAATTTACAACACCTAAAGGAAAGATTGTTTATGGTGGAGGAGGTATTATTCCTGACGTTTTTGTACCTATTGACACAACAGCTTACATGTCTAATTTCTTTTTTAATACCATTAATAATTTTGCATTTGATTTTGTAGACAACAATAGAAAAAAGCTTGAAAAATGGAATATAGATAGTTTTATAAATGATTTTGATAATCAAGAAGAAGTCTTTGACGAGTATTTATCATCGATAAAAGATAAAGCAACTCCTTCTTATAAAACTAAAGAAACTATCAAAAGATATTTAAAAGCTTCTATTGCTAATGTACTTTTTGGTGATGTTGGTTTTTACAGAATCATTCATCAAGAAGACAAAATGCTACAAAAAGTCTTAGAGTTGGAAAGTAAAGAGGAATAGCTTTTCTTTGCATTAATGATTAAGATTACAACATCAGAAAACAAAAAAGTCTATTTTGCTTCAGACCAGCATTTAGGAGCTCCTACTCCAGAAAAAAGTTTTCCTAGAGAGAAAAAATTTGTAGCTTGGTTAAATGAAGTAAAAAAAGATGCTGAAGCAATTTTTTTATTAGGTGATTTATTTGATTTTTGGTTTGAATATGAAACTGTTGTTCCAAAAGGATTTGTAAGAGTCTTAGGTAAGTTAGCGGAAATAAGAGATTCAGGTATTCCAATTTATTTCTTTGTTGGTAACCATGATTTATGGATGAAAGACTACTTTCAAAAAGAATTAAATATTCCTGTTTATCATTCACCACAAAAATTCTTAATCAACAATAAAATCTTCTTTATAGGTCATGGAGATGGTTTAGGCCCAGAAGACAAAGGCTATAAACGCATGAAAAAAGTATTTACTTTTCCTTTATTTAAATGGATGTTTAAATGGCTTCACCCAGATTTAGGTGTTAAATTAGGGCAATACATGTCTGTAAAAAATAAAATGATCTCTGGTGAAGAAGATGCAAAATTTTTAGGTGAAGAAAAAGAATGGTTAGTTCAATACTGTAAAAGAAAATTAGAAACTGCACATTACGATTATTTTGTATTTGGTCATAGGCATTTACCATTAGAAATTAAACTACAAAAAAACAGCACATATATTAATCTTGGAGACTGGATTAACTACTACACTTTTGGTGCTTTTGATACCACTTCTTTTAAATTAACAGAATTTAACTGAAACCCCTATCAATTCTATAAAAAACGAAATAACCTTTAACCTTGTTTTAACAAATAAATTTTGTTAAAATTGTAGCTTTGTTTTACGTAAAAAATTAATAATCAATTACTATATATAATGGACGTAGATGTTAGAGCTATTAATGAGAAAATAGAAAGAGAGAGTGCCTTTGTAGACATTCTAACTTTAGAAATGAATAAAGTTATTGTAGGTCAAAAACAAATGATAGAAAGTTTGTTAATTGGCTTATTAGGTAATGGCCATATCTTGCTAGAAGGTGTGCCTGGTTTAGCAAAAACATTAGCTATAAATACTTTGTCTAGAGCAGTACAAGGTAGTTTTAGTAGAGTTCAATTTACCCCAGATTTATTACCTGCAGATGTTGTTGGTACAATGATTTACAACATGAAAGTAAATGATTTCTCTATTAAAAAAGGGCCAATTTTTGCAAACTTTGTTTTAGCAGATGAGATTAACAGAGCACCTGCAAAAGTACAATCTGCTTTATTAGAAGCTATGCAAGAGCGTCAAATCACTATTGGTGATGAAACTTTTAAGTTAGATGAACCTTTTTTAGTTATGGCAACTCAAAACCCAGTTGAGCAAGAAGGTACCTATCCTTTACCAGAAGCTCAAGTAGATAGATTTATGCTAAAAGTAGTAATTGATTATCCTCGTTTGCAAGATGAGCAAATTATTATGCGTCAAAACTTAACAGGCGATTTTTCTTCTGTAAACCCTGTAATTTCTTTAGAGCAAATTAACAGAGCAAGACAAGCTGTTAATGAAGTTTACATGGATGAAAAAATTGAAAAATATATTTTAGATATCATTTTTGCAACACGTTATCCAGAAAAATACAACTTACCAGATTTAAAAGATTTAATCAGTTTTGGGGCTTCTCCAAGAGGTAGTATTAACTTAGCAAAAGCTGCTAAATGTTATGCCTTTATAAAAAGAAGAGGGTATGTAATTCCAGAAGATGTTAGAGCAGTTGTTAAAGATGTTTTACGTCACAGAATTGGTATTACTTACGAAGCTGAAGCAGAAAATATTACTTCTGTAGACATCATCAATTCAATTATTAACGAAGTAGAAGTACCTTAGAATTAGCTCTTAGCATTTAGCAATTAGCCAGCAGCAAAAAGCAAATAGCCAACAGCTTAAAATATGGATACCAAAGAAATACTAAAGAAAGTTCGTAAAATAGAAATTAAGACAAAGCGTTTGTCTAATGATATTTTTGGTGGTGAATACCATTCATCATTTAAAGGACGAGGTATGACTTTTTCTGAAGTTCGCCAATATCAATTTGGAGATGATGTAAGAACTATAGATTGGAATGTTACTGCACGTTACAATGAACCTTATGTAAAAGTTTTTGAAGAAGAACGAGAATTAACCATGATGTTACTGGTAGATGTTTCAGGTTCAGAATTATTTGGTACCTCAACTCAATTTAAGAAAAACACCATTACAGAAATTGCAGCTACACTAGCCTTTTCTGCTACTCAAAATAACGATAAAGTTGGTTTAGCTTTATTTTCTGATCAAATAGAGTTATTTATTCCTCCAAAAAAAGGTAAAAGTCACGTTCTAAGAATTATTAGAGAGCTTATTGAGTTTAAACCAAAAAGTAAAAAAACAAATATTTCTGAGGCTTTACGTTTTTTGTCTAGTGTTTTAAAAAAGCGTGCTATTGCTTTTGTTTTATCCGATTTTATGGATGATGATTATGAAAAAACACTAAAAATAGCAGCTAACAAACATGATGTTACAGGTATTCGAGTTTATGACAAACATGATGAAGAAATTCCTAATCTTGGAATGGTACCAATGCAAGATGCAGAAACTGGCACTATACAATTAGTAAACACAGCCTCTAAAACTGTAAGAAGAAATTACAAAGCAAATGCTTTACGATTAGCAGATTATTACGAAAACACTTTTAAAAGAGGTGGTGCTGGGGCTATTAATACAAGAGTTGATGAAAGCTATGTTAAAAAATTATTAGGTTATTTTAAACATAAAGGAAGATAGATGAAGAGGAAAATTTGCTACATATTATTTTTATTTTCTGCTGTTGTTTTTGGGCAAAATCCAAAAGTAAAAGCACAAGTAGAAACTTCTAATATTAGAATTGGAGAGCAGTTTAATTTAAGAATTTCTGTTAACGAAACAGAAAATGTTATTCTTCCAAAATTAGAATTAAAAGGATTAGAAATAATAGATTCTGCAAAAGTAGATACTTTACAGAATATGTTAATTCAAAAATATATTATTACAGGTTTTGATAGCGGTTCTTTTTACATACCTCAACAACAGGTTTTCATTAGAAATCAAGCTTACCTAACAGACTCCTTGTTAATTAATGTTGCTACAGTAGAAATTGATACAACTAAGGTTAAAAAGTATCCTATAAAATCTATTAAGAAAGAGCCTTATACTTTTGATGATTTTAAAGTTTATATTTATTTATTGTTAGCTGCATTAGCAATTATTGCTTTCTGGATCTATTGGTTTGTTATTAGAAAAAGAAAAATTGAAGATGAAGAACCAACTTATAGGTTATTAGAACCTTATGAAGAAGCTATGTTTAAGTTGAATGAGTTAGATGAAAAATTATTGTGGCAAAATAATAAAGTAAAACAATATTATTCAGAATTAACAGAAATCATCAGAAATTATATTGAGCGTGAACTTAAAGTACCAGCATTAGAAAAAACTTCTGATGAAGTTATAGAAATGCTTAGAGATTTTAACGATGCAGAAAGTATTGAAACCACAAAAGAAAATATAGAAAAACTAAGAGATTTATTTAGAGAAGCAGATTTAGTAAAATTTGCAAAATCTAAACCTCTAGCTCCAGAGATTGAAGAAGATAGAAAAGATGCAGAAGTAATCATCCATAATTTAAAACCTAAAGTAAAAGTTAATGATGATGAATTGGAATAATGCAGAATTTTTAAATCCAGAGTTTTTATATCTGTTAATACTTATTCCATTATTAGCAGTTTGGTACTTTTTTATGCGTAAAAAAGATGCTGCTGTATTATCTATACCCTCTGTAAAAGGTTTTAAAACCAGTTCTTTTTTATCAAAGTTAAAACCTCTTTTATATGTCTTAAGGCTCTTAGCTTTAGCTGCTATAATTGTTGCTTTAGCAAGACCAAGAAATGTATCTGTAAGTAAAAGAACAAAAACTAATAGAGGTATAGATATAGTTATGGCTATAGATGTTTCTGCTAGTATGCTAGCTAGAGATTTACGCCCAAACAGATTAGAAGCTCTAAAAAAAGTAGCTATCAATTTTGTAAACAGAAGACCAAATGATAGAATTGGTATTGTAGTTTATGCAGGAGAAAGTTTTACACAAACGCCAATAACAAGTGATAAACGTATTGTAAAAAGAACCATTTCTGAATTACAATGGGGTCGTTTAGAAGGTGGTACAGCAATTGGCATGGGTTTAGGTTCTGGAGTAAATAGATTAAAAGATAGTGAAGCTAAAAGTAAAGTTATTATTCTTTTAACAGATGGAGTTAACAACTCTGGAAACATAGACCCAAGAACAGCTACAGAATTGGCTAAAGAGCTAGGTATAAAAGTATATACTATTGGAATTGGAACTAATGGTATGGCTGATTTCCCTTGGAGTAAAGACCCTAGAACTGGACAATTAAATTTTAGAAAACAACAAGTAGAAATAGACGAAGACTTATTAAAATTTATTGCTTCAGAAACTGAAGGAAAATATTTTAGAGCTACCAATAATACTGAGTTACAAGAAATTTATGATGAAATAGATAAGCTTGAAAAAACAAAAATAGAAGAATTTAAATATTACAATTACAAAGAATTATATAGACCTTTAGTTTTCTTAGCATTAGGTTTATTGATTTTAGAGTTTTTATTAAGAAACACATTATTTAAGAGTTTTATATAAAATGTATAAGTTAGAAGAACCAATTTATTTTTATGCTTTAGCAATCATTCCTGTAATGATTGTTATTTTCTTGTTGGTTTTATGGTGGAAAAAAAGAACTCAAAAAAAGTTTGCAGATTTAGAATTACTAGAACAATTAGCTCCAAACTCATCAGTATTTAAATCAACATTAAAATTATTAATACTTTCTTTAGGAATAGCTTTTCTAGTGCTAGCCTTGGTTAATCCAAAAATGGGTTCTAAATTAAAAACTGTAAAAAGAGAAGGTGTAGATATTGTATTTGCTTTAGATGTTTCTAGAAGTATGTTGGCTGAAGATATTGCACCAAATAGATTAGAAAAAGCCAAACAAGTTATTTCAAAAATCATAGATAATTTAGGCAGTGATAGAGTTGGAGTTATTATTTATGCAGGTAATTCATATCCACTTTTACCAATAACAACAGATCATGCTGCAGCAAATATGTTCTTACAAAATGCAAGTCCTGATTTAGTATCTAGCCAAGGAACAGCAATAAACGAAGCCTTAGAACTTGCAAAAACATATTACAATAATGATGAACAAACTAATCGTTTTTTAGTCATTATTTCAGATGGTGAAGATCATCAAGAAGAAACCAAGCAAATGGCACAAAATTTGTCTAATGATGGTGTAAAGGTTTATACTATAGGTGTAGGTACTGAAAAAGGAGGACCAATTCCTTTACGTGAAAGTGGTGATTTGGTGGGTTACAAAAAAGATAGAAAAGGGGAAACTGTTATTACCAAAAGAAACGCAGAAGTTTTACAAAATATAGCAGACATTGCTAATGGTAAATATATAGATGGTAATATAACCGAAAATCCTGTAAAAGAAATTTCGAGCATTATGGCTAATGCTCAAAAAAGTGAATTCGAAACCAAACAATTTTCTGATTATAAAGATCAGTTTCAATGGTTTTTAGGTATAGGTGTTTTCTTTTTATTACTCGATGTTTTCTTATTTGAGAAGAAAACAAAATGGGTGAAAAAAGTAGATTTATTTAATGAAGAAAAAACAAAAAAGTAAAAGAATGAACAAAAAAATAATATACTTATGTATGGCAGTTATTTTATGTTCTGTAAATAAAATTTCTGCTCAAAAAGATTCTATTGCGCAACAACTTAAAGCAAGGAAATTAGTTAGAAACGGAAATGCCCTTTACGAAAAACAACAATTTACAGATGCTTCTGTAGCTTATAAAAAAGCATTAGCTAATAGTTCTTATTATGACAAAGCAAGTTATAATTTAGGTAATGCTTTATACCAAGGTAAAAATTTTAAAGAAGCTATTCCTTCTTATGAATTAACTGCAAAAACAGCAGAAGATAAATACACAAAAGCAGAAGCCTATCATAATTTAGGTAATGCATACATGGAAACCAAAAATTACCAAGGTGCAGTAGAAGCTTTTAAAAATTCGTTAAGAAACAATCCTAATGATGATGAAACTCGTTATAATTTTGCTGTTGCTAAAAAGTTATTAGACGAACAAAACAAGCAAAATAAAAACGATAAAAATAAAGATAAAAACAAGGACAATAAAGACAAAGAGAATAAGGACAAAGACGATAAAAATAAGGATAAAGACAAGAAAGATGGTGATGATAAGGATAAGAAAGAAGATGATAAAGATAAAGACGGAAAAGGAGATAAAGACCAAAAAGATAAGCAAGATCCTAAAAAAGACGATAATAAAGATAAAAAACAAAAGCCTAAGCCTCAACAAGGCAAAATGTCTCCACAACAAATTAAGCAACTGTTAGAGAGCTTAAATAATGAGGAAAAGAAAACTCAGAAAAAAATGAATGCCAAAAAAGCAAAAGGTACAAAAACAAAACAAGAAAAAGATTGGTAAATTTGGTCTCGAAATAAAATCAATGGAATTGAAAAAATACATATCAATTTATTTTATTTTTTGTAGTCTACTTTTGTTTTCTCAAGAAGCTGAGTTAAGTGTTTCTGTAAGTAAAAACAAATTAGGGCTAAATCAACGTTTACGAGTAGAATTCTCTATAAACAAACAAGGAGCAGATAATTTTACGCCACCAAAATTCAGTAATTTTAAAGTTATCCAAGGTCCTAGTCAATCTGTAAGTCAGTCTTGGATAAATGGTAAAGTAAGCTTTTCTCAATCTTATACTTACATCATTAAACCTAAAAGAAAAGGTGAATTAATTATTGAGCCTGCAAGTATAGATATTAATGGAGGTACTATAAATTCTAAAATGATGAAAATTATTGTTTTAGATCCTGTAGAGATTCCAGATAATCCAAACGATCCAAATTATATTGCTGAACAAAACATTCATTTAGTTGCAGAAATTTCTAAATCTAGCCCATATGTTGGTGAAGGCATTTATGTAGAATATAGATTATACGTTAGTGAAAACGTAAGTGTTTATGATACCTCTGTAACAGAAGCCCCACAATATAATGGCTTTTGGAATCAAGAAATTAAAATTGATGGTTTCCCAGTAAAAATGGGTAAATACAATGGAGAAAATTACAGGTATATTGTTTTACAGAAAGCATTATTAATACCAACAAAATCAGGAAGACTAGCAATAGATCCAATGAAAATGGATATTGTTATTGGTGTACCAACAGGAAGAGCCGATTTTTTTGGAAATGTAATGACAAAGAACATTAAAAAAGAATTTTCATCAGCTAAAAAAGTTATCATTCCAAAAGATCTTCCTTTAGAAGGCAAACCAGAAGATTTTACTGGAGCTGTGGGTAATTTTGATTTTGAAGTTACATTAAGTAAAGATGCTTTAAAAGCAAATGAATCTTCACAAATAAAAGTTGCAGTTTCAGGTAAAGGAAATTTAAAATTATTTGAACTACCAACTGTAGAAACTCCTGCAGAATTAGAGAAATATCAACCAGAAAGAAAAGAAAATGTAAAAGTTGCTACAAATGGTTTATCTGGTTCTGTTACAGATACCTATACAGTAGTTCCTCAATACAAAGGGAAATATAAAATACCAAGTGTAAACTTTTCATTCTTTGATCCAAATACTAAAAAATATAATACAATTTCAACAGAAGATTTATATGTAAATGTGTTAGAAGGCAAAGAAATTAAAACAGTAGATAATAAAACTGATGTAGAAAAAAGAACAGTTACTTTAACAGGCAAAAACTTTAGATATATACAAACTAAAACAGATTTCTCTACCAAAGAAACCACAGACTTTTTTAAATCTAATCTTTTTTATGCCTTATTATTTTTACCACTTATACTAATTCCTATTGGTATTATCATTGCTAAAAACAATGAGAAAAGAAATAGTGATGTTATTGGTCGTAAACAAAGAAGAGCAGAAAAATTAGCTAAAAAATACTTGTCTGAAGCACAAAAACAATTAGGCAAAAAAGAAGCTTTTTATGAAGCTTTAGAAAGAGCTTTACACAACTATTTAAAAGCTAAATTAAATGTTGAAACAGCAGATATTAGTAAGGACAGAATAACTCAACTCTTAAATAATAGAAAAGTTGAAGAATCAACTATAAATCAGTTTATAGATGTATTAAAAGCTTCTGATTTTGCACGTTACACACCAGTAACAGATACAGAAATGAAAGCTGAATTTGAAAGAGCTAAACAAGTTATTGTTCAATTAGATAAACAGTTATAAGATGAAGCATTTTTTATACATATTATTGTTTATTACTAGTACATTATCATCACAAAATGTAGACTCTTTGTTTGATGAAGCAAATGAATTATACAAAAATGAACAGTTTGAAAAAGCTATAGAAAACTATAAACAAATTGAATCTAGAGGTTTTGTTTCATCTGAGCTTTTTTACAATTTAGGTAACTCTTATTACAAATTAAATAAAGTTGGCCCTTCTATTTATTATTACGAAAAAGCTTTAAAATTAAATCCTTTAAATAAAGATGTACAAAACAACTTAGTTTTTGCAAGAAGATTGGCATTAGATAATATTGAAGAATTGCCAAAAACTGTTTTTCAAAAATTAAATAGTAGATATTTACAAAAACTATCTTATAATCAATGGGCAATAGTTTCAATTGTTTTTTGTGCATTGGGTAGTTTACTTTTCTTACTTTTTTATTTTTCAAATCAACCTAGAAGTAAAAGAACTTTTTTTGTAACAAGCTTAATTAGCTTTTTGTTTTTAATTATTTCTTTAACAATTACTTACAATCAGTTTTCTTACTTTAAAAATAACAAAGTAGCTATTGTTTTTGCTGAAGAAACAGAAGTTAGAAATGCTCCTTCTTTAAATTCAGAAGAAGTATTTACGTTACATGAAGGCACAAAAGTTATTGTTTTAGACACTATTGACGATTGGAAAAAAATAAAAATTGCTGATGGTAAAATAGGTTGGATTATTGCTAATGATATTCAATTATTAGATAACTTTTAATTTTTTACTTAGCTCGTTTCTTTTTTACTATATTGCATTTCATAATTTATTTTTTTGAAAGCAAAACTCGCAATATTATTATCTTTTCTTTTTATAAGTTTACTAATTACACCAGTAATTTCTAGCCTTATAGATAGTAATCAAGAAATTACTTCTCTTCATGATTCTAAAGATGAAGAAAATAAAAACGAGGAATTAGAAAAAGATATCGAAATAGAATTAAGAACTTTTTCTAAAAACACTTTATTAGAAATTTTTTATGAAGATGATAAGGATGTTACTTCTTTTAATGATAGTTATTACTTAGAACTATCAAAGAAAAATACACCTCCTCCAGAACTAAATTCTTAGTTCTATTTTCAATCAATTTATCAATCAATTTTTTTTTTCAATCAATCTAAATTAATCATTTAGAAAAACTTTTTTATTTATGTTTAAATACATTAAAAACGATTTACCTGCTAGTATAGTAGTATTTTTTGTTGCACTGCCTCTTTGTTTAGGTATTGCATTAGCAAGTGGCGCTCCACTTTTTTCTGGCTTAATTGCTGGTATTGTTGGGGGTATTGTAGTTGGAGCATTATCTGGCTCTAATATTGGGGTAAGTGGTCCTGCTGCAGGTTTAGCAGCAATAGTACTTACAGCTATAGGCTCTTTAGGAGGCTATGAAAACTTTTTAGTTGCTGTAGTTTTAGGTGGCATCATACAACTTATTTTTGGACTTTTAAAAGCAGGGGTAATTGGATATTATTTTCCATCATCTGTAATTAAAGGAATGTTAACTGGTATTGGAATCATAATTATTCTAAAGCAAATACCTCACTTTTTTGGTTATGATGCAGATCCAGAAGGAGATTTTGCTTTCTTTCAAGTTGATGGTGAAAACACTTTTTCAGAAATATTAAAAACATTAAATAATATTAGCCTGGGTTCTACAATTATAGGACTTGTTGGTTTAGGAATTTTATTACTTTGGAGTAATGTTTTGTCTAAAAAAGGTAAAATTTTTCAATTAATTCAAGGCCCATTAGTTGCTGTAGTTTTAGGTATTATTTATTTTGTTGTTACTGGTGATGATACTAAATATGGTATTAGCTCTGAACATTTAGTAAGTGTGCCTGTACCAAGTGATATGGATTCTTTTTTAGGCCAATTTAGTTTTCCAAACTTTGGGGTTATTGGTAATCCAGAAATTTGGGTTACAGCGTTTACAATAGCTTTGGTGGCTAGTTTAGAGACCTTACTATGTGTTGAAGCAACAGACAAATTAGATCCACATAAAAACGTTACACCAACAAACAGAGAATTACTAGCACAAGGAACAGGAAATGTTATTTCAGGTTTAATTGGTGGGTTACCTATAACTCAAGTAATTGTTAGAAGTTCTGCTAATATACAATCTGGAGGTAGAACAAAATTATCTGCCATAGTTCATGGTTTCTTTTTATTAATCTCTATTATTTTAATACCAACTTTATTAAATAAAATACCATTGTCTGTACTTGCAGCAATTTTATTTATTGTTGGTTTTAAATTAGCAAAACCATCGCTTTTTAAACAAATGTGGAAATTAGGGTGGAAACAATTTGTGCCATTTTTAGTAACTGTTTTAGGGATTGTATTTACAGATCTTTTAAAAGGTATAGGAATGGGTCTTGCTGTAGGTATCGTTATTATTTTAATTAAGAGTTTTCAAAACTCACACTTTTTACACAAAGAAGGAGAAGACATTGATGATGGTAAAATTAAAATGACACTTGCAGAAGAGGTTACATTTTTTAATAAAGGTGCTATTTTAAAAGAGTTAGACAACTTACCAAAAGATTCTTTATTAGAATTAGATGTAAGACAAACCAAATATTTAGATAACGATATTATTGAGATTCTTGAAGACTTTAGTATTAAAGCTAGAGAAAGAAATATAACCATCAAATTAATATCAGAAAGAGGAATTGTTGAAAATCCTGACAGTTTTATAGAGTTTTTTAAATTAAAAAAATAAATCAACCATGAGAAATAAAGCCATAAATAAATTAGCACAAGAAGCGCTAACTCCAGATGATGTTTTACAAGATTTATTACAAGGTAATGAGCGATTTGTAAACAATAAACTTGCAGAAGTTGCACATTTAGAACTAGTAAAAGAAACAATTACTGGTCAATACCCAAAAGCTGTTATTTTATCTTGTATAGACTCAAGAGTGCCTGTAGAACAGGTTTTTGACCAAGCTATAGGTGATATTTTTGTAGCTAGAGTTGCAGGTAATTTCGAAAATACAGATATTTTAGGAAGTATAGAATACGCATGTGCAGTTGCTGGTAGTAAGCTTATTTTTGTTTTAGGACATGAAAGTTGTGGTGCAGTAAAAGCAGCTTGTGATGGTGTAGAGTTAGGTAATATTACAAGTATGTTAGCCAATATTATTCCTGCAGTTAAAAAGTCTTCTACAGAGGTTGAAGGCGAAGCTAATTCTTCTAATAAAGAATTTGTTGCAAAAACAGTAGAAAACAACGTATTATTAACGATGCAAAGAATACGAGAAAGAAGTAACCTTTTATCTGAAATGATAGATGGTGATGAAGTTAAAATAGTGGGTGGTGTTTACTCTTTAAGTTCTGGTAAAGTAAACTTAGTGTAAAACCATTTTTTACCCATTTTAGAATCCTTTTTTAAAGTTTTTATTCTCCTTTGATAAACTTTAGAGAAGGATTTTCTTCATCTAAAACTATAGGAAATAAAGTTGGTACTATAGATTTTACTGGAGCATATAAAATTGACTCATCTAAAGTTTCTTTATTTACGAAAGGTATAGTTTTATTAAACTTATCAAAAAACAAAAAGATAACACTTAAAATTATAGCAGACTTTAAAGTGCTAAAAATTCCTCCAAGAATTTTATTTAATAATCCTAAAGAAGTTATATCTGCAAGTTTGGTTAAGACTTTACCTATAAAAATAATAATTAGTACAACAAACAAAAAAGTGGCAATAAAAGCTACTATTTTATTGGTTTGATGAGACCATTCTAAGACTGAATTTTCTAAGAAATTTTTTGCATAGTAAGAAAAATGAATTGCACAAAATACACCAGCAATAATAGCTACTAAAGAAGCAACTTCTGCAAAAAGGCCATTCATTATACCTCTTACAAAAGCAAAAGCTAAAATTACCCCAATAACAATATCAAAAACGTTCACTATTAATAATTTGTGTAAATCTACATTATATTTTTTACAATTTAAAAATGCACATTGTATCTTTACATTCTTAATTTTTTCTAATGACAAAAGAGCTTAACTTAAAAGAAAAATGGGAAGTTTTAGTGACTAAACTTTCAGAAGATTTTTCTGATGGTGATGAATTACAGGTAGATGGAATTATCTATTTAATTGGTGTTCAAGAATTAGGGCAAGGTCATCGAAAATTTAAAAAAGACGAAAAAGTAAATTTAATGCATATTGCCATTTGTAAGCTTTTAGAACCATATGGTTATTATGAATTCGATTTTTTTGATGAAGATGGTTGGCCTCATTACAAGACAACAACAGAATTACCAAATTTAAAACCTGGTGAACAAACTGTATTAATGAAAGAAGCTATCGTAAATTATTTTGATGACTTAGATTATTTTTAGTTTAAGTAACACTCAATTTACGAACCATAACAGAAAATAGTTTAGGAACAAAACGTTTTACATAAACACCTAACTTTTCTTTTGCACCAGCTATATAAACTTCTTCTTTTTTATTATTTATTGCTTTAGCCATTAATTTTGCAAAACGTTCTGGTTGTATGCCATTTGCTGTAGCTTTATCCATTTTTTGTTGTGGAGAACCATCACCAGTTAAAGCATTTTTAGAAATATTTGTATTTACAAATCCTGGGCAAACTAATGTAACAGCAATATTATCATTGTAATGTTCTGCTCGTAAACTATCAAAAAAACCATGTAAAGCATGTTTACTAGCTGCATAACTAGATCGTAAAGGAGTACCTATTTTACCTACAATACTTGTTGTAGTTACAAAATGCCCTGCATTATTTTCTATAAAATGTGGTAAAATAGCTTTTGTTAAAGCTACAACTCCTAAATAGTTGATATCTATAATACGTTTATCAACAGTAATTGCAGTATCTTTTACTAAAGAACGTTGACTAATACCACCATTATTTACCAAAACGTCTATTCTTCCAAAAAATGTAAGCGCTTCATCTGCTATGGGCTTTAAGTTTGTATAATCCTCATAATCTAGTGTTATAATTTTTACATCCTCAGGAATTTTACATTCACTTTTTGTAATTTCTAAATCTTCTTTATTTCTTGATGATAAAATTAACTTAGCATTTTGATTTGATAACTCTATAGCTAGGGCTTTTCCTATTCCAGAAGAAGCACCTGTAACCCAAATAACCTTATTATTAAAACTCATGTTGTTATTATTTAACTTTACAATATACTTATTTTACTATAGAAATAGTATTTTTGGTATGCTTCTTGAAAAAAGAGACCTATTAAATATATTTTAAAATGTTAAGAAAACTAATTGCTTTATTTCTTCTAATATCTTCATTTACAATTGCTCAAAATACAGTTAAGGGCTGCATTAGTCCTAATTTAAAAAGCGATTGGTTAATACTTTATAGATTAGAAGGCACTAGACAAATTTTTGTAAATAATACCACAATAAAAAAAGATTCTCTTTATATTAATAATAAAATACAAGCTGTAGGAAGTTTTGAAATAGCATTACCAAAAAATGCTAAAATAGGATCTTACAGAGCTACTTATAGATTAGAAGGAGCTGGTTTTGTAGATTTTTTCTACAACAAAGAAGATGTAGAATTTATATTTAACCCTGATTTTCCTCAACAATCAATTGCATTTACAAAATCTAAAGAGAATAAATTATACAAACAATATTTAGATGATATTACTGTTGTTCAAGAAAAAATAGATTCGATACAAGTTGCATTTCTAAAAAACAAAAAAGTAAAACTAGATTCAGCTTATAAAAAAGCTTATACTGCTTTTAATAAAGTACAAAGCAAATACGAAAGTGAATCAAAAAACATGTTAATTCATGATTTTATTACAGCAAGCCCAAGAATAAATTCTGAAACCATTTTAAATACCCCAGACGAATATTTAGGACTTATAAAAAGTACTTTTTTCGATAAATTAGATTTTACAAATAAGCAATTGGTAAACTCATCGTTTTTAACCAATAGAATATTAGATTACATATTTTATATAAATTATGCAGATAATGCTAAAGAACAGCAAACTCTTTATAAAAAGACAATTACTAAAGTTTTATCTAAAATAGATAGTAAAAGTTATAAGTCTAAAATTATAGAGTTTTTAATTGGGCAATTTGAAACTCAAAACAATATAGAAATTATAGATTATTTGTTTAATGAGCATTACAATAAATTACCAATAAATTTACAAAACCAGCAATTTAAAAAAGAAAAGGAAGCCCTATTTGCTGCAGAAATTGGCAGAATAGCACCAGATTTTTCGTGGTCTAAAAACGGACAAAACTTTAAGTTATCTACATTAAATGATGCTGAAAAATATGTATTAGTTTTCTGGAGTACAGGTTGCTCTCATTGTTTAAGAGAAATTCCACAATTACATAGTTTTATAAAGTCTAAGTCTAATATAAAAGTAGTGGCTTTTGCTTTAGAAAAAGAAGCTTTTGTATGGCAACAATACACAAAAGCAAACTTACAAGGTTGGCATAATGTGTTAGGGTTAAACAAATGGGAAAATAAAACAGCAAGAACCTATAATATTAATGCAACTCCTTCTTACTTTGTTTTAGATAAAAACAAGAAAATTATTGCAAAACCTAATGAGTTTAAAGATGTAAAAGAGTTTATAAATAAACTTTAAAAATGTAGAAAAGCATCTTTTAAATGCTCTATTTTAGTTTGTTTTTTATTAGTAATAATAGCAATAATATCAAAGCGAACCTCAACATCTAAACCTCTTTCAACAACATAATTATCGATTGCAGATAGTAACAGTTTTATTTTTTTAGGATTTACAAAATCTTGGGGATTACCAAAATAATTAGACGTTCTTGTTTTAACCTCAATAGCAACTAGAACATCTTCTTTTTGAGCAATGATGTCTACCTCTGCTTTTAAGTATCTATAGTTAGTTTCTAAAATTGTATAGTTATTCTCTAGCAAAAATTCAATAGCTAACTGCTCTCCTTTTTTTCCTAAATCATTATGATCTGCCATTATTATAAGACTTTTTTTATAGTATAAAACTTATTCTTCTGTTGTATTCATGTATGGTTTAAAAACGCTCCTTTGAAAAAATTATTTATTAGATTGCAATATTGACAATAGCCATACAATGTATAAAAAATTAGACAGTTTTTCTCAAATTAGTAGTTTATTGATTTTACTAGTTTCATTCAACATTTTTTCTCAAGTATCTGTTGGTAATGGAAGTTACACAAATACATTTCCAGGTACAGATGCTGCAAATAGAAATGCTTTTCCTTCTGGAGAGCCACAAACTTCTGGTATAGCCGCTACAAAACCAGTACCAACAAACGATTGGTGGTCTAAATTAATTAAAGAAGATTTTGCAGATAATTTATTTAATTATCCAATGACCATGAAAACTACAAACCAAGGTCTAATTGTTACGTTTATTCCTGTTGGAAGACCAATTGGAGATAATGCTGCTATACAGGTTGGGTTAACAAACTTAAATGCTACTAAAACTACTGTTTCTGATTTTTCTGATTGGACAGTTACTATGGATTGGAATGACAATACACATAACTTAAAAGCAACTTCTGGAATTGGAATGCCTTTTGTTTATTTAGAAAAAGATGATAATGCAACAGCTGAAGTAACTATAAACTCAGGAAATGTAACCCTGTCTAATGAATTAATTATTATTGAAAATGCATCTGATGGAGGTGACTTTGTGGTTTATGCTCCTTCTGGAAGTACTTGGACAAAAAATGGAAATGTATATACTTCTTCTTTAAATGGAAAAAATTATTGGTCTATTGCAATGTTATCCTTAACAACTACTAATGTGAGTGCTGTGGCTCAAGAATATAAAAAGTACGCGTATGTTTTTCCTACAAATACTTCTGCAGATTGGTCTTTTAATAAGAATTCATCTAAGGTAACTACAACATTTACAATAGAAACAGCAATTAAAGAAGGTGCTAATACTAATATTTTACAAGGTTTATTACCCCATCAATGGAATAATTTAGCATCAAATTCTGCTACACCTAATGGTTTCAGTTACCAAACTGCGAGAGGAGAATTAAAAACTTTAGAAGGGAATTCTTTTATTGTAGAAAATACATTTAAGGGAATTTTACCAACATTGCCAGATGTAACAAACTTTAGCACCACCTATAAACCCAATGAATTACATTCAAAAATAACATCTATTCAAAATGATAAACTAGCAACTTGGACAGACTCTTATAATGAAGGACAAGTAATGAATCGTTTAATTCAGACTGCAAGAATTGCAGATCAAACAGGAAATATAGAAGGTAGAGATAAAATGATTGCTACAATTAAAGAACGATTACAAGATTGGTTGAGTTATGAAAATGGCGAAGTTGCCTTTTTGTTTTATTATAATTCAAATTGGTCAACCTTATTAGGTTATCCTTCAGGGCATGGACAAGATAGCAACATAAACGATCATCATTTTCATTGGGGATATTTTATACATGCTGCTGCTTTTTTAGAGCAATTTGAACCAGGTTGGGCTTCAAATTGGGGAGAAATGATAAATCTTTTGATAAGAGATGCTGCATCTTCAAATAGAAATGATGATAAATTTCCATATTTAAGAAACTTTAGCCCTTTTGCTGGTCATAGTTGGGCAAATGGGTTTGCTTCTTTTCCTCATGGAAATGATCAAGAATCTACATCAGAAAGCATGCAATTTGCTTCATCATTAATTCATTGGGGAACCATAACTAATAATGATGAAATTAGAGATTTAGGAATTTACATTTACACAACAGAACAAACAGCTATTGAAGAATATTGGTTTGATGTGTATGAAAGAAATTTTGATGCAAATCATCCTTATAGCTTGGTTTCTAGAATATGGGGTAATTGGTATGATAATGGTACTTTTTGGACATCAGACATAGCTGCTTCTTATGGTATTGAGTTATATCCAATTCATGGAGGATCTCTTTATTTATCACACAATCAACAATATGCAAAAAAATTATGGGCAGAAATGGAAGCCAATACACCTGTATTAAATAATGCTGAAAATGAGAATTTATGGTATGACACTTATTGGAAATTTCTTTCCATGACAGATCCTCAAAAAGCACTAGATCTTTATAATGGTTATTCAGATAGAAATGTAAAATTTGGTATTTCAGATGCTCAAACCTATCATTGGTTGCATGCAATGAAAGCATTGGGTCAAATAGACATTTCTGTTACTGCAGATTACCCAATTGCTGCTGTTTTTAATGATAATGGCTCTAAAACCTATGTTGCTCACAATTACTCTAATACTCAAATCACTGTAAATTATTCAGACGGATATCAACTTATTGTTCCTGCTAATAAAATGGTAACTAGCAGAGATATTAATGTTAATGCAATTTTATCATCAGATAAAAAAGAAATTAGTGAAAACGAATCTATAAACCTTACTGTAAACACATCTGGTAATGGAATTATAAAAGTTGAATTTTATAATAATGATACTTATTTAGCAGAAGATACCTCAGTTCCTTTTACTTACGCCTCTTCTAACTTAAGTGCAGGTATTTACAATTTATTTGCAAAAGTTTATACTGCTAATGGTTTTGTTTTTTCTAATGTAATTAACGTACAAGTTGGCGATCAAAAACCTTATCAAGATACTGTCCATACAATACCAGGCACTATTGAAGCTGGACATTATGATTATTTTGTTGGTGGTGTAGGGCAAAATATAACCTATTATGACGATTCTGTAGTAAATGAAGGTGATTTTAGAACAACAGAGTACGTAGATGTGTTAAGTGTAGCTAATGAAGGAGCAACAGTAGGATGGATTTCTGCTGGTGAATGGTTAGAATATACAATTGATGTACAAACAACTGGGTGTTATACATTAAACACTCGTTTTGCTTCAGGAAATTCTAATGGAGGAGGTCCAATTTATTTTGAAATTGATGGAACTAAAATTAGCGAAGACATCAGGTTTTCTGCAACAGGTGACTGGAATAATTGGGTAACAAAAACAAATAATTTAGAACTAAATCAAGGAACACATATATTAAGGCTAGTTGCAGATCAAGGAGAAGTAAATATTGGTAAAATGGAGTTTGTTTATAATGCAAGTACTTGTCCTACAGAGCAAGAATCTTCGTTACCTTTTGACTTTGAAACATTTCCAACAACTGCTGATTTTAATAATTTTGATGGAGGTATAGCTATTGTAGAAAACGTTTCAGCTGCCCAAAATAATGGAAATAGTAGTACAAAATTAGCAAAACTTGTAAGAGATGGAGGGCAACCTTGGGCAGGTTCATTTATAAACCTAAAAAACACTTTAGACTTTAGAACAAACAATTATATAGTATTAGATATTTGGACAGAAGCTCCTATAGGAACATCGATGCAAATAAAACTTGAACAACAAAATGGTAATGCTGCTTTTTCTTTAGCAACACCAACAACTGTATCTGGTGCATGGGAAACTTTAGTTTGGGATTTTGGTCAACTTGGCTCTAGTGCATATGATAAACTAGTATTTATGTTTGATATTAATAATGTTGGTAATGGATTGAACACATCAACTTTTTATTTTGATAATGTAAGACAAGAAAACACGTTAAGTGTTAATGAGTTTTCAATTAATGATATTCTAATTTATCCAAATCCTATTAAAAATACCATACAAGTAATCTCTAAAACAAAAGAAATTTCAAAAATTGAAGTCTTTAACATTATTGGAAAGAAATTAAAAGTTATAACTAATAATTTTAATGAAATTGGTGTAGAAGAGTTATCAAGTGGATTATATTTAATTAAAGTTTTTTCTGAAAATAAAAGTTTTACCACTAAAATAATTAAAGAATAAAAATCTATTTTTTTATTTAAAACATTATTTACTACTTTTAAATAATGGATTTTCCTTTTGGTTTTGGACAAAAAAGCTCTTTGCTTTTAATTTTCTTTTTTAATGGAATTGTATTCTCATTTCTACTATTAAAAAAGGGTATTCAAAACAATAATAACGCTAATAAATGGTTGAGTTTTTTATTGTTTTTGTGTGCTATGTATATTGCACCATATATGTTGGGGTACGCAGGTTGGTATTCAAGAAAAGTGACAAGAGAAATTCTCTATTTTATTCCATTTATGCAGGTTTTACTAATTGGTCCTGTCATTTTTTTCTATACTAAAAGTCTTCTTAATTCAACTTTTAAAATATCTAAAAAAGAATACTATCATTTTATACCTGCCCTTATTTATTTAGTATATAGTCTAATAGTTTTTATTACAGATAAATTAATTTTAGATGAGTTTTATTTTTATGCAGATGGTAGAGATAAAGACATGGCTAATTGGTATCAAATAGCTGGTATCATATCTATGGTTTACTATCTAATAGCAAGTCTAAAGTTCTATAAAAATTATAAAAAACTAGTTTTTGATAAAGTAAGTTTCGCAGATTCTATTTTATTTGAATGGATTCCGAATTTTTTAATTGCTTTTTTAAGTATTGTTGTTTTAAGAGTATTATTATTTCTTTTAAATCCTGAATGGGGCAATTTTGGTAATCAATTTTGGCATTATATTGCATTTTCTATTGTTGTACTTTATGTATCTGTAAATGGGTATGCTAATGCAGTAAAAATGTCTTTTTTAAATGATGTTAATTCAGAAAGCATTAATGTTTACCAAGAATCAGATGAAGATTACAAGACAAAACAAGACAACACAAATCTTGAAGAAATTGAATTTTGGAAAGACAAAATTCTACATTTAGTTGAAAGCGAAAAGGTATTTAAAAATCCAACTTTAACACTTTATGATCTTTCAAAACTATTAAATACAAACACTAAAAACATTTCTAAAAGTATCAATTCAGGATTTGATATGAATTTTAATGACTTTATTAATCATTATAGAATTGAAGCTGTAAAAGAAAAACTACAAAAAGAAGAGCATAAAACTTCTACTTTATTAGGCATTGCTTTTGACTGTGGTTTTAATAGTAAGGCTACTTTTAATAGAGCTTTTAAAAAGAGTACAGATTTATCTCCAAAAGATTATCTTAAAAATTTATAACAATCTTAGTCTCAAATCAAGATTTGAAGCGTATAAACCTAGCTTATATCACATATTTGTATCAAAATTAATTCTATTATGAGGTATTTAGTATTGTGTTTAGCACTATTCTTTGGGTTGCAAATTTTAAGTCAAAATCAAGATTTTCAAAAAATTGATTCCATTTTAAAATCTAAAATTGAGGAAAATCATCCTGGAATTGCAGTTGGTATTCTTAAAGATGGCAACATCATTTATGAAAAATATTTTGGGCTATCTAACCTTCAGCATAAAGTGAAGTTTGATAAAAAAACAAGATCTAATATTGCATCAACTGCTAAACAATTTACTGCCTTAATGATTTTAGATTTATCTTTAAATGAAAAATTGAGTTTAGAGGATGATATCAGAAAATACTTACCAAAACTATATAAAAATGTTAATGATAAAATTAAATTACGTCATTTATTAAATCATACTAGTGGTATTCGTGATTATGTTGAATTGTTAGATTTAGAAGGTGATGTTTGGTGGAAAAGAGTTGGTTTAAACAATAATGCTATTTTAGAATTAATAGAAAACCAAGAAGAATTAGGATTTACACC
>Ga0209771_1000048_pt1 | contig 67619 bp, 80 predicted proteins | sample SaaInl59LU_5_DNA_FD_184639 | JGI IMG/M metagenome (GOLD analysis project Ga0209771, IMG submission 184639) | Marine microbial communities from expanding oxygen minimum zones in the Saanich Inlet - ESP_59LU_5_DNA (SPAdes) (version 2) | ecosystem: Environmental > Aquatic > Marine > Intertidal zone... | reverse complement strand
AAACTTTGTCTGGATCTGGTTTGAACGTTTCGTCGAACCTCTTAGAGCTATCAATAGGATTTCTTACTGTCATACATGCTCTTACCTTGTCACGCTGCTTAAAGAATGCATCAGATGCGAAGGTTGGCACACAGGCAAAGCGTTGCATAGCATCGCCCATATCTGTATAGAATGCCAGCTTAAAGTCATCAACCTTTCTTGTAGGGTTGACAATCCAGGTTGGCCTCTTTAGTGCAAACACTCCTGGATACTTATAGTTTACGATAGTATCTTCATCCCAGCTAATTTCCAGACTGTTACCATCTGCATCCTCTGGTAGGTCTGGATTCATAATAAACTTATGAGTCTTGGTTATCACTTCTTTATCTGCAATAACATCGTCATACCGCTGAGAAATAAAGTCGCCAGGGAAACGTGGGAATGATAGCAATGCAACCTTGCCGAGATCTGGGAAACGAGAATCTACAGAGGCACGGAAAGCTTTATAGATGTTATCTGCTGTTTTACCCTGGTCATTACCAGTGCCAACCTCCTGAGCAAATCCAGAAATCTCGTCTAGAACTGCTAGTATAAGGTTTAGACCCTCGTGAGATTCTCGCTCGGAGTGACCAGAGTATACTGTGATAGAGTGATCAAACTCAATGCTGTCTGCCTTGGCATAATACTTGCCTGCAAACCATGGAGACCTTTCAATCTTGGACTTGAAACCCTTAAAGAAAACGTTCTTTGCCTGCTGTGCGTTGATAGCAACGTTGATGATATCAATGGCGTCACCAGAAGGCTTTCCAAAGTATCTCGCTGGGTCTTTAAGGCATAGCAGCTTGTATACGATGTAGCTACATGCTACAGTAGATGTAAAGTCTTTACCACTACCCTTGCCAAGCTGCAAAATTACTTCATTCTTAGTATACTTCTTGTAGTACTTGGCACCTTCCTCGGCACCCATAATGTCTTCTAGATCTTCTTGCTTGTAGATCTGGCTCATTGCCTCAACGATATCGTACTGTACCTGAGATAGTGGTGGCTGTCCAAGGTAGTCTTCACCCTCTACAAAGGTCTTTGCATCTACAGGAATCTCTGCAAAAGCATCAGACTTAAGTGCATCTAGAAAATCATCAAACATTACTCGCCGCTCACTACTGTGATTGTTTCTCCAGGCTTGGTTGCATCAGACAGTCTTCTCATAATCTTATCCCGAATCTCGGGGTGCTCTGCAGCAATCTCTTTAAGGATTAGGATGAGGGTCTGCTGACGCTCTTCAATCTGCATCATCTCTTCCGCCAACTCCTTGTTCTCAAGAAGGCCAGCTTTTTGGAGCATATCAATCCTGGTACGCTCGAGGTCCATGACCAACTTGATTGCAGAGTTCTTAGACCTTAGGTCTGCAGTTGTTGTGGCTTCGTCCATTACCTCATAGGCTTTTTGGATTAGCTTGCTATAGTGTGTGTCTGCACCCACCAAAGCCTCTTTGGCTCTGGCTCTAATTGCAGCATTGTCGGAAGCCATTGCACGCCACTCATTGATATAGCCAACAACCTTCTGCCTAGGAATTGCAAGCTCTTTAGAGATCTGTGTTTCTGGTGTTCCTGCTAGGTACTTTTCAACAACTCTATTTACTTGATCTAGGTGCTCTACTGTTAGGTCCTCAATTGACACGCTTGGCCCTCTTTCCCCTCTGAGGCACACGCTTGATACGGTCCTCCTTAAATGCACGGAACTGCTGTGCCTTTCCTCTAAAAATCTCAAAGCAGTCTACCCACTGCGATCCAGTAAGCTCATTGGTGGTAACTCCTACAAACTTAAACTTGGTGCCATACTCACCCTTTACTTTGATGGTGTCTCCTGCGTTAATTGGAAAACCATCTAGCTCCATGTAGGGTTCTGTAACAAAGTGACTTGGGGCTACTACTGCTTTATTACGACGTGCCATTACCTTCTCGACTTTCTTAGCCCAAACTTTGCTAGGTAAACGTAAACAGTCTCTACGCTTACACCGCATTCCTGGGCAATTTGCTCTGGTGTCTTCTTGTCCATGTGGAAACGTTTCTTTAACCACAACTCATTTGTATACAGTTTAGCAGATTTAGCCATCTTTGTCAACCACCTTTGCCCAGTTTCCAATTGCGTAATGTCCAACACCAACCGCATCTGCAACATCATTGTCTAGTATATCTCTATCGTAGTTTATCTTAATAATGTTCATAGTTCTTTGTTTACGTATTTCACGCTCTTTATTCTTATACCATGTCTTTGACTTGCCTGGGAATTCCTTTGTAAGCTCAAACTGTTCAGTTTTAGTCATCTTCTTATTCCCCAAATAACTCTGCCAAGCAATTGGGTTAACTGCTCCTGCAAGAGTGATGCCAGACTGTGCTGCTGCACCAAGCAAGGCTCCTTGCACAAGGGCAAGGTCTGCGGCTGTCTTGGGGCTATTCATAAATACAGTGTGCTCAATAACAAGATTTTTTATCTCTGGAAACTCTTCGAAAAAGGCTCTGCACTTTCTGCCTGCATCTGCCACTCTTGCATATATAGACTTACCCTCAAAGTTGATCTTACCGTATGATACAAGAGCCTCTCCATCAAAGATTGCAAAAGCCATGCTAGTTGTGCTTGCGTCTACAGAAAAAAGTTTATTCCTTACCATTGATAAGCCTCTTTATTTCTTTTAGTGCACCCTTTAAATCTCTAGGGTCAGTCACACAAGTTTCACAAAGGTCTCCGTCATTGTAGATGGACAGCTGTTTTCCACAGTTTTTGCATGGACGATCTTTGCCCTTACGCCTAGTTCTACGAGTTTGGTTATACCTTGCTGCAATCTTTTCTTTTGTGGCTGCCTCTCGGCATTCAGCACAACAATATATTTGGTAAGAGATCTCAGTCTCAAAGGCGTGGTCACACCACTGGCAGTGCTTGCTTTTCATCTATCGGCTCCAGAGATAATAGTTTAATGTCTCCCTTACCAGCCACATCACAAGTTGCCTTTACAGGACATGTCTTGCAAATCTTTGAGTTAGATCGGTAGTTCTTTTCAGGAAGGGTTCTGTCAACCCAAGCCTTACGAACTGACCTCAACCAGTCAAATGTGCCATTTACCCACTTAATATAATAATCGTTAATCTCTACTGGTAGAATCAGTAGCTCATGATTATTCTTGTTTTCATAAATAAGAACAGCTTCTGTCTTATTTAGAATCTTCATATAGATAAGCAATTGAACTAGGTGTCCTAGCTTTGGCTTACCAGCTGCCTTGCGATATTCAAACCCTTCTTGTGGCATTGTCTTGATTTCACCAAGAAGCTCCTTGCCATCCCAATTTAGCATAACATCCCCAAAGCCAAATATTGGTGGGTCATTCGCTGTAATCTTAAACTCAGAGTCAACCAGGAAGCCGTCTACGTTTCCCATTGCCTCCTGGATTCTCTCGTGAGACTTTGTTCCAGCTGTCATATTTGCAGCACCGTAGGCATCTGCACTATCATGGAACTCTGTGCCGTCAAAAGCTATGTACCAATACCTTGGGCACTCTCCATGTCCATAAGCAATAGTTGAAGGAGCGAACGTCTTCTTCTGGGTGTGCTTAGAGACTCTCTTAACTGTATAACCAGAGTTAATCCTATCTACTAGATCTTTAGTATTAAGGAATGACTTTTGTTGTGCAGCTTTAAGCATTACCTGGTTTAATAAATTTTTTGCCATATTTTCTATCGAGCAATATACTTGAGTGCTGCCACAAGGTCATTTACGGCCTCGGCAGTTGTGAAGTATATATTCTTCTTTGCCCTATCTCCCTTATCTACGTTTACCATCCATGTTGCTTTAAGAGACATCTTAGCAGCAATTGCTTGCAGCCTTACGATCTCCAGTGTTGCTACCTGAATGGGGATATCTGGTTTAAGAATTAACTTAGCCACCATTGTTAGTGCCTGTGTTAGCTCTTCATCTTGCATGAAGTCTGCGATTTCTGCCAAACCATTAACTGATTCTAAAGTTGTTTTATCTGTCATACCCTAACTTTCGTTATAAATTTTTTCCCAGTCTTTTTGCTTATCTGACATAAGTATATCATGTTCGCTCTCTGGAGGCAAGCTGGAATCGCTTCGTACACCAAGCTCATATGGAATATAATCCTGTGCACTAAAATGAGCGAATATCATGTCTACGAAATCCCCATCTTTGAATTCTGTCTTTTCTCTCCAGTGAATCTGGCTAGTGCCAGAGAATGTTAGTGCCTGATTGTCTTTTAGTGTGAACGACTTACCCTCTACGACAATTGCCCAGTCACGGTTAGACCTTAATTGAACATCAAAGGTCAGCCTGTGCTCCCTGAAGGTCTCGTCGCTATGTGGTATAAGCTGGACTGGAAGGCCCTCTTCATACTTCTCATACCTTGCAAACGAAATCTCTCTAAGTACTAGAGGTACATCTGTGGTTGACTGGGCCGCCCTCGTTATTGAATCAATGACGTTTTGCGGCATCCATCCGTGATATGCCTTATGAGAAAAAAGACGGACAAGCTCTCTACGCTCTTCTGGCGTACTATCTATGTGATTGTACACATCCTGAATCTCTTGCTCAGTTAATATGTTATCTACAATAATATTTTGTTGGCTATATCCTAACACTCTAGTCCTCCAGTAGCCCATGTAGGTCTTGTGGGATACCACCCTGTTCCCCAAGACTATTATATAGCATCCAGGCTTCCTGCATTCTTGGATGCTGGCTTAAAACGTTTAAATATTCCTTGACCCTGGCTTCATATTTTAGAGGATCTAATGGATACTCCTGCTTTAGGAATCTCCAGTCATCAAGAGGCGAGTAGTCAAACGTCACAATCTTTACGAATTCACCCTTCTTCCACTTTCTTTTTGGCCTGAAGTGAGGTTGATTAATTGCACTAAACATGATTGCATCGCCAGGCTTTAAGCTGTATGGCTTGTTGTCAATATAGATGTCCCAGTCAATGTTGCCGTCTAGCATGTAGTTAAAAGTAATTAGAGTGTTAGTATTATCAATGTGTGGTGGTAGGGCAGGGGCATACTCTCCGTCACCATGCCTTGGATCATAGTCAATGTAGCTATAGTGGCAAAGCTTAATGTCTTCTGAGTACAATTTCTTTACGTGAGAGTCCATAACCTCTTCTAGATCTTTTGGTGCATCGAACTCCACCATCTCTCTAGACATGTGCTTGACCTTCTTGGGATCATACCAGTTCTTACCACGGTATTCCTCTTGTCCCCCAGGAACTAGATAGTACTCTGGGTTTACCCTTAATAGCTCTTCAAAGATAGCCTTAAGCCTACTTACCTGAGAATCAGAGAAAGGCCTCTCTACATAAATAGGAAGGCCTTCTCTGTACTTTGACATGTCTGTCAGGTAGTCCCACATGCCTGGGGCTGTAAATTTTTCCATAGTAGAATTATACCATAGATTCGCCGTTCACTATATTCTGCTTATCTTTACTAGTAACAGTTGCCTTGCCTACAAACCATGGTAAAAGAATGTCATACAGATCCACTAGGAGATTGACATCCTGGATCTGATACTTCTTCATCTCTACCCACGCCTTGGCATCGCCCTCCATGCACCTAATCCATAGACTAAATCCTGAGTGCTTTACCTTTGCACCAACGCCAAGCTTTTGTGCGACATAGTCTAGCTTGTTGGATGGGAACTGGAAGTTAGCCTTAACAATTGACATAAGGTCCAGGTCTTTAACTGTTGATGGTGGTGCCATGCCATTCTCAAGGAACTCACGGTTAATGTGCTTATGGTCAAATGCTGCTGAGTTCCACCCAACTAGGACATCGGCTTCCTCCATGAGGGCATGTAGCTCCTGTAGCATTGCCTTCTTGCCATCGTGATGTACTGACTTAAAGATGACCTTCTTTGTACCGCCCCACCTGGCACCAAAGCATAGCATCTCGGTTGGCTCAATAATCTGATCAATACTTACGTTCTGGTCCCATAGGCCCCACACATAAGCTTTAATTGGTGTTGTCTCGATATCTAGATATAGTGTTTTCATTACTTCTTACTCTCTTCTACTAGCTGTTCTAGTAATTCTAGTTCAATTATTGCTAGTCTTGTTTTACGATTAGTTTCACCCAATACTACTACTATAGCAGGATCGTTGCCATTACGCAAGGCATCAGTTACGGCTTTTGCCCAGTTGTCTTGATTAACGGTAAAGCCCTTTGGATATTCTTTAAAGTCTACAGTAAAGTTCTCCCAAGTAGCATCACCTTTTTTGTTTCCTCTACCAGAGTTTTTGATGCCCTGAGCACCTAGCCTCTTGGTCTCTCCACGCTCACTCACTAATAAAGTCGGCTTTCTTTCTCTTTGGATCTAGGCTCACCTCTGACAAATGCTTATCTGAGCACATCCATGTCAGAAGCTTGTCGTCTGGATAATGCCTAATGGTTGATACTTCTGCCTTACAAACTTGACACAAGAATTCTCCATGATAAATAGAATACCTACCCATTAAGCTTTACCCTCAGTTCTCCCTGGAACGATTCGTTTTCTCTTACATACTCAATAAAGGCGTCTCGTCCTTGAACCTTATTGCCATCTGGCAATAGGTACCAAGCACCAGTTCTCTCCACATAACCATTCATCTCTGCTGTGTCTACAAGATCTCCAACCTCATCAATGCCGATTAGGTCACCCTTAAAGTAGAAATCATACTCTGCAGACTCTCCAGGAGCAGAGGTCTTTGAATTTAGTACGTCCCAGCGTACCTTACGGCCAACCTTTTGCTCAATAAGCTTGTCTCCAACTTTAATCTTCTTTTTAATAGCCTGTCCGTCAGATGATGACGAGAATAGTTTTACAATAGTAGACGAGAAGAACTGCGTAGCATTTCCTCCAGTTGGTACAGCTTGTGTATAAGTTGGTGTAATATTGTTTCGTGCCTGAGAGATAGCAATAATTAGCGATGGCTTCTCCTGGTTGTTTGCATAGTTAATCATCATCCATGCATGCTTTAGATCCTTAGACTCTGCACCAATCTGCTTAGTCTTGTCTAGATCCTTCAGCTCTGTAGAGTCCTTCTCAAAGTATACCGCTGGTAGTAGTGAACTAATTGAGTCAATAACAATTAGGTCTACTCCTGCATGCAATAGAGCGACTGTCACATCAACCATGTCATTAATGCTTCTTGCCTCTGAGTAAATTAGCTGGCTCGTATCTACTCCAAGCTTTTTTGCCCACTCTTCATCGTAGGACATTTCTGCATCCACCCAAGCACACAGCTTTCCATCTTTCTGTGCCATACCTATTGTCTGTAGGCATAGGGAAGACTTTGCACTGGACTTGCTGCCCCACAGGAGTACCTGTCTACCGTACGGCAGACCGCCTCCTAAGGCCTTATTAAGACCTGGGCTAGGAGTAGCCTGGAATTCTGTTTTAATGCCCACAGCGGGCCCTAGACGCTTTCTAATCTTAGGATCTAGTAGTGCTAATGCTTCATCAATTGTTGTCAATTATATCCTCCAATATAACGGTTCCATCTTTTGTTTTTCCAAAAGAAAATGTGTATGCATTTCCTTCTTTGATCTTCATGTAAGCCTTTGCAAATGTAGTTGGGAATACTGTTACTGGGTGTAGCTCCCTAGAAGAGTCAGCCAAAGTCATTGAGGCCATCTTCTTTCCAGCCTTAGTGACCCTAGGGTTAAAAGACACAACGTACATCTGGTCATCCTTATATGGAAGTTGTTTGTAGTTTAGGTATCTAACCAAAGCTGACTCAGACTTGCCTAGCTCATCTATAGGAACATAACTAACAATCCTATTATCACTAGCCAGTAAAAGATACGTACGGCCTGGCTCGATAGCTGTCTGCTCTTCATCAAAGATTCCAACGCTTCCTGTCTTGTCCAATACCTCAACTCTAGACCATCCCTTCCCACGCTTGATTGACTTTACCATTCCCATAAGTACAAAGGCACCCTTCTCCTCGAACTCTTCTACATCATTGACAAATGCATAGAAGTGTTGTGGAACAGAAATATTAAACTCTGGAAGGTTCAGGTACTCGTATAAGTTTTCCCGAACCTCTTCCTCGTTTCTAGGATTATCATAAAATGTCGCTGCACCAATGAGTCTCAGGGATGACAATGATCTGGTGTTGACACCGCTACCCTTGTCTACTGTAAACTGCTCTAGCTCTGCATAAGAGGTGAATGGCCTACGTGCAATAAACTTCTCTGCAATATTGTCAGAGATATACTTGATTCCAGTGAGACCGAATCTGATCCCCTTGCCCTCAATCTTAAAGTCAGCATCTGAGTCATTAATGTGTGGAAGCTTGATGCTAATCCCCATACGCTTTGCCTCAATAAGGTACTCGGTGCGTGCATCCTTATCCTTCTCGTTCTTAAGGATAGAATACATAAACTCTAGAGGATAGTAAGTCTTTAGCCATGCCGTCCAGTACGATAGCGTAGAGTACGCAACAGCGTGCGACTTATTGAACGAATACCCTGCGTGGGCTTCAAAATCATGCCATAGGTCAAGAGCCACATTGGGGCTGAGAAACTTTGAAGCACCAGCAACAAAGCGGTCCTTAAATACGTCAAACTCTTTGGCATCTTTCTTCTTTCCAATGATCTTACGAACCTTGTCTGCCTCTGCCATGGACATGCCACCAAGCTCTGTACAAGCCTGCATAACCTGTTCCTGGTATAGGATGCATCCATAGGTCTCTGCTGTAAAAGCCTTCATTACCTGGTGGTGGTAGCTAATGTTCTGCTTACCATGCTTACGAGCAATGTAGTCTTTACCAATAGTATTAGCAGCACCTGGACGTACTAAGGCGTTTGACGCCGCTAGCTCTGCAAAATTCTTTACGCCCATCTTTACAAGAAGGTTTGTATATGGGGTTGCCTCACACTGAAAAACACCCTTTGTAAAGCCGTCAGAGAGCATCTGATAGACTTTTGGGTCTTCCATGTCTGTTGATAGCAGGTCTAGTTTTTTGCCGTGACGATCCTCAATAATATCTAGGGTATCTCTTAGAACTGACAAAGTCTTTAGACCTAGTGCATCGATCTTAATTAGACCAATACGCTCTGCCTCCTCCATGTCTACCCCAACAACAGGAATACGCTCCTTGGTTCCTGGTGCAGTCCTGGTCTCCATTGGTGCAAACTTAAAAATGGGCTGCTTAGAAGTAACAACGCCAGCAGCGTGAATTCCAGTACCACGAATACGACCACGGAGTTGGTCTCCATATGCCTCAATTTCTGGATACTTTTCACGGAACCATGTTGCTTGCTTTGAGTAGCAGTAATCGTCCCAGGTGTCAATAACCTTTAGAACCTTGTTGACATCACTCAGTGGTATATGTAGTACACGTGCAATATCTCGTACAACACCCTTATCCTTGAACTGCAGGAATGTAGCAATAGAAGCTACGTGCTTGTACTGTCTAACTAGGTAGTCTTTTACCTCATCACGTCTAGAGTCCTGAATATCTGTATCAATATCAGGAAAGTCATTACGCTCAGGGTTAATGAACCTAAAGAACAGAAGACCATGCTGAATGGGGTCAATGTCAGTAATCCTAAGTGCATAACAAAGAAGAGAGCCTGCTGCAGAACCACGTCCTGGCCCCACCATGATTCCTTCTTTTTTTGCCCAGGCAATCATGCTTCGCACTACTAGAAAGTAAGGACCAAAGTTCTTATCCCTAATTACCTTAAGCTCTTCGTCTAGCCTTGCAAGATATTCGTCTGTGTGTATCCCACGATCTTTCAGTCCTGCGACAGCTAGCTCGTATAGCTCTTTGTCTGGATCCTGATACTGCACTGGCAATAGATCTAGGTGATCCTTAATCTTATAGTCTTCTACTTTGTCCGCTACCTCTTGGGTTGCAGAATACATGTCTTCACGGTCAATCCCCTGGGCCTGCATAGCAGCCCTCATCTCTTCATCAGATAGAAGGTGAATGTCGAACTTGGAAAAGCTAATCTGTCTTTCTCCATATAGATAGTCTAGACGATCCATAAGGTTATCGTACTTCTTGGACTTCTCGTATGTGGCATCCTTCTCAACTTTGTTTGAATAGCTGTTCAGGATTAGCTTAAGCTCTTGGATTTCTTTTTGACCAGTGTGTGCGTGGTGGCAGTCTGGTGTCACAATTGGTGTAACATCATACTTATCAGCTAGCTCTAGTAACTGCTTGTTTACTTCTGGTGGATTGTGAGGCATAACCTCAATATAGAAGTCATCTTTAAACACACGCTTGTGCCACTCGATAATACGCTTGGCTTCTGCAAGCTCTTCTGCCTCAATAGCTTTTGCTAGGGCACCAGAGAGACACCCAGAAAGAACAATTAGTCCCTCCGAATGCCTCTCTAGAACCTCATAGTCAAAGCGTGGCTTCTTGAAGAATCCTTCAGTCCACGCAATTTCGTTGAGCTTATTCAGGTTTTCAAGTCCAACACTATTCTTTGCAAGCACAATAATGTGGTTATACACTAGGTCTAGTAGGCCGTCACGTACATCTGTAGCACGCTGGTCCTTCCTATCGTTAGTAATATACCCCTCAATACCCAATACTGGCTTGATACCCTTTTCCTTAGCGATACGGTAGAACTCTCTGTGACCAGAAAGCGAACCGTGATCTGTAATTGCTAGGGAAGACATGCCAAGTTCTTTGGCACGTGTTAGGTACTCTTCTGGAGTTGCAATACCGTCGAAGAGTGAGAAATGTGTATGTACGTGAAGTCCGTTATAGCTCAACCTAGCCCCTACCAGTCGATATTGGTAGAGGTTACGGATGGAGCATCAAATCCAAAGTAGAAGGACTCCTGCTCTGGATAAGGGATCTCCCTTACAACCTTTTCTAGGTTGTGGAACTCGTGAGTTGACCAGTCGTATGGCTCAGAGTCTGGTCCAGTTGGGATAAGAGTGTAGTTTGTCTCTGTTCCCTGACCGTTACGCTTTAGCTTCCACGTAAGATTGGAAATGCTTCCAGTCTCTAGTGCATACTCACGAATGGTGTTAAATGCAGACTGCTTGCTTACACCCTGGGACCATACAGCAATATATGGATCCTCTAGCCCGTCATCTACTAGCACGTTGCAGTAGAAGCGTAGCTTTGAACGCCAGCCAGCCTTTGGCTCCTTACGGGCCATCTCGCAAGCAAAGCAGCGACCCTCAGACTCCTGAGTACATGCTGCCATACGCTTGTAGTCTTTGGGATTTGTGTGCTGTGCAATTACTACAGAAAGCCCACGCTCTTCTGCATAGTGAGCAGACTCGGAATCTAGCTCTTCTGCAAAACGAATCTTAGCGGACTGTCCGTCTGCTAGCTTTACCCAACGAACCTTTGGACCGTTGGAGTCATACTTTGGCTTATCAAGCAGTGCATTGATATCTTTTAGCCCTTTAATTACGCTCATTTTTTCTCCTTGTTTTGTTTATTTATTGTAGCATGGCGGATATTGACTTGTCAAACGATATGTTGAGCTTTTTTATTTCGTCGTCATTCATTTCGCCTATATCTTTGTATTGTTTGTCTAGTTGAATCACGGTTACACGAGAACTAAGCTTTTCATAGATCCTAGTCTTCATGTTACCGCCTGCTTCATCATTGTCTGCAACAACATAAATGTTATTGAAGTATTTTTGTAGCAAGTCTATTTGTAGGTTTGACACGTTAGCTCCCAGGGTGGCGACTGCAGGAAGCCCACACTGGTCTAGCCTAATTGCATCGAAAGAAGATTCTACCACATAAATCGTATCTTCGTTTCTAACTCTATGCAAGTTAAAGAGTACTTTTGCTTTTGGTAGTCCTGGAGTATTTTTAAAAACCTTGCCCTCTACAGACCTACCCACAAAACCAACTGGCATGCCGTCAGGTGCACTGACTGGTACAGTAACCATGTCTTGCTTGGAGGAGTATCCCAGCTTAAACTTAGACATAGACTCTTTGGTTATACTCCTACCTGCAAAATATTCTAAAGCCCTAGGGCTAGACAAAGCTTCATTGTTTAACCTAAGAAGAACTTCCTTGTCGTATGGAACATAGTCTGGCTTTACTACCAAAGCTTTGGCGACATCTTCTTGAATATTGGTCTGCTGTTCTCTAGCCTTAATAAATCTAATTGACTCGAAGTAGGATCTGCCTGTTGCATGCATAACCAGCTCTGTAAGGCTAGCCACGTGGTGGCAAGAAAAGCAAAAGAAGGTACCTTTAAATTTATCTACTTCTCCTGCTGGAGTTCTATGGTTTGGGTGAAAGGGGCAAAACAGGATATAGTCAGTATCAATCTCTGTCTCTACTGTGAGGCCGCTGCCCGTGAGTACACGCTTGATTTGATCTGGTGAGTATGTATCGCTCTTGATCCGTCTAGTCCTAGTATCCATTCGCTTTTTCTTTTCCCTAAATAAGTTCCATATACCGATAATTCAAATTCAAAATATTGTGCTTTTTCATTATAGCTTGTTGTGAAGTCTAAGTCAACATCCAATCTTGGAACATATCCAGACATTCGCATGCTTGTCCATAATAGCCTAACGTATTCAGCCTTCAGACGCATGATCTGAGAATCATCATGGATGATTCCTTCTAGGCTAAACCTTTTAATAGGCCTATGGTGTACGTAATTCATACAACCATTATACTAGTTATCTTCAAAATCTTTGTACTTATAGTAACCTTTATCAAAGTCAGCCTGCACAAAGAACTCACCCATAAATCCGTTACGGTTCTTCCTAAACACACACTCAATAACGTCTGAGTTAGGTCCACGCCCTAGAGCCATTACCCAGTCGGCATCGTAGGCTATCTGACGGCTCCAGGCAGTCTGACCTAGGGTTGGAACGGTATCTAGCTTTGTAACGTCATCTGGAGTCGCTGAGGAGATAGCTATGATTGGTACCTCTTCTGAGATAGCCATAAGCTTGAGCTCACGAGAAAGATTCTTCATCCTAACAGTTTCGCTATCTGCCTTTTGATTAGGAGACATTAGCTGTAGGTAGTCTACGATAATAAAGTCAGGCTTGTACTGGTCAATCTTTCCACGAAGAACAGAAGGAGTCACCTCGCCACCTGAGTCATTTGAGATGATGTGAAACTCTGGCTTTCCTTGTACCTTTTCCTTATGCCACTTCTTAAGCATATCTAGGTCTACCTGACCTGAGCTTAGCTTACGGTGTGAGAATAGACCCTCACCCATAATCGTAAATACACGGTTACGAACTTCTGTCTCGCTCATCTCAAGGCTTACTACCATTGGAGACTTGCCCTGTTTCCATGCCTGTACCGCAAAGTATAGGGATAGCCACGACTTACCAATACCTGGATAAGCTAGGAATACTCCAAGCTGTCCTGGCATAATGCCAGCTGGAAGGTAGTCATCAAAGCCTGGTAGGCCAGTCTTAATTCCAGTTATGCCAAGTTCTGCAAGCTCTTTCTGTTGTTCGTAATATGCAACTGCAGACTCTAGGTCTGTGGCATCAATATCTCGAATTGCTGCTGAGCCTTTCTTGAGCTCTGCAGTTTTAGAGATTAGCATTTCTAGTGCTTCTGTAGTTTTATTAGCCTGAATGTCGCCTGCAGCAGTTCTTAGAACCTCTTTAAGACTGTTATGCATAAACTCTGACTGAAGCTCTTCTAGGTGGTGCTTCGTAGCTCCGACACCCTCTTCTGGGTGAAAGTCTCTAAACTTGTCTACGACTAAATCTACTGGTGGGGTAGCACCATTTTTCTCAAAGTATGTTCTGATGAATTGCCAGATATCTCCATGGCTTGACATTAGATTGTCTACGTTTGCCTGAAGCAGCACGTGGACCTGCTTATCCTTAAGGACAGCTGATATTAGTTTGGATTCTGTATTACTCACTTAACCACTTCTTCGCTTGTTGTCTGCGTTGTTTACGCTCTTCTAGATCCTGCTTATACTGTTGCTGACGATTAATAATATCCTGAGCATAATGTGCAAAGTATTTCCAGTTGGGACTTGGTGCTACACTAAAATAATATTCTAGCAGATCGTAGCATTCTTGTAAACCGTATGAGTCAACTAAGGCATCTGCTGCCCATTGCTCAACATTTAAATTGACTTGCGGTCTTTCCTCATACCTTGCAGTATGAAGTTTACTGTAGCGACTCAGCAAGGCAAAACGTTCCTTGCGATCAGCCATTACTTACTCTCTAGCTCCGCAGAGGCCTCTTGTACCTTCTCTGACAGTTTAGTCTCTACGTACTCGTAGATTCTGGTAAATGCCTGATCTGTATTCTCGCCTGCACGCTTGCTATCTGTAATCTCTAGGTCAATACGCAATGACTGAAAGTTTCCTAGATTTAGGGTGTAGCCAAGTGCTACCCTTACCCTGGTGTCTTCGTTATTCATACCCGATTCTCTCTCTTAAATTGATTCAGACCAAACTGGAATGAATCTCCCATCTTCTGTTCTCGTATAAGTCAGTATACCATCGCCCATACGTCTTGTCAACTCCTGATTGGATGGTGTTATATCATTAGTGATAAGTCCATCTTTGCGAGGTCTTCCCATATGGTAGGTAGCTAGTATATCACGAATTTCTCTTACCTGTGTCTCAGAATAATAACTTCTTACTTGCCACGCCGTCTGTCCTCCCTTTTGTGATCCAGTTGGATGAGGAACAACTCCACGCTTCATTAGACTTGGCATATACTTCTTGTGTCTGTTTACTAGGTCTGCCGTTTCACCAACGGTGTACGCACGTTTTCTATTCTTTTTAAAGTCCGAGATAAGACAGCTTTCAATTCTATCTTGAATAATATTATAAACAGACATAATTCCATTAGACCTGTTAAGATGATGAACCCGTACCAAATCTCCATTTAAAAACCATACCTTTTTATTTCCAGGAATTATTGGGGCCTCGTTATATTCTTCACGAGTCCTATACCCACGCTTTGGATTGGGAGCCATGGGTTCCTACTAGTTAGGCACACCAATTGCGATTAAGTTAACAGAAATAGATACCTCACCAGATGTTCCAAATCTAACAATCCCCTCAATTCTGGCATTGCTTACTGAAGTAAGAATTACTGTAACATTTTTACCTGCTGGGGTGTCTCCGATATTTACTGCCGTTGCCGTTGCAATTGGTGCGTATTTAAAGTCTGCTGGGAAGTCATAAAAGAATGATCGCTCGTTACCAGCTGTAACGATACTGTTGTTGGTCACTGGGATAATACCGCCAAGAACCTTTGAGTCAGCTGTCCTTAGGGTCTGCTTACCAACTGCAGTATCAATTGTTGTATACTTTGCAGTAGATGGAGATACCTGTGCAGACAGATCATTGATAGCATTAGCTAGCTGATAGACATATGCAAGGTCTAGCGGTTGTCCTCGCTCTGGTAGTGGAATAATTGCCATGGTTTAATTATACCACATTCAAATCTAGGACGCTAGTCTGAGCAACAACTAAGGACGGTAGCTGCTTTCTTGGTACAGTCATGTTTTGGATAAACACTTGTGCAGAAACCTTTCCATCTGGAATTGGTATAGTGATATAGTTTCCAGATATAGTAGCCTTAAATTCTGACAGGCCAGTGCTTCCAGACTGTGTACCCCAAGCAACCCACACATCGTATGGTGCAATTGATCCTGGCTCAAGCTCTTCCCAGGATATGGCCAACAGACCATTGCCACTAGTAACAGAGATTCTGTCGTCCTCGGCAATCTCAAGTGGCTTTGGCTCAAGGAGGTATTGTGGTGACCAGTGGGAAACCCTGTTCTTGTCTTCTGAAACTATTCTAAATCTTACAACATACTTCTCTTCATCTGTGTTCAGCGGTGGCAGCTCTGACTGACGAATGATGATCTTTTTAATGTTGCTATCGGCCATTACGCCACATCCATTGCAAATCTAAATTCCACAAGATTGGCAGTGTTTGGTGCCTTTAAGATTGGAAGCCCTGAGTCTGTCTTGGTTACTGTGTATCCTGTTAGCCCATATACTGGGCTTACAGAGTTTAGGTTTTCTACACGCATGGCGTCAAGTGCTATGTAGTAGTTCGATGAAAAGTCTCCTCCGCTTATGGCAGATGCATAAATCTTAACTACGCTTGCCCCCTGCCAGGAAAATTCTGAGCTCTTGTCCAGCTCTTCCAATTTCTTACTTACAACAAAATATCTGTTATTGGTAAAGTCACTTGTGCTAGATAAAAGGTGAGTCTTAAACCTAGCATACTGCTGAGTTCCGCCTCCTTCTGGCGTAGCAAACTCTACTATAATTTTAACATCTGTTGGGGAAGTGCTATCTGCATTTTTATTAATAATCGAGAATGCAAGCCTGAGCTCATCCTTTGCAGAATACTTGTCCAGGTCAAGCTGTATGCCGTTTAGGTGGATGTGGGTTGGATCATAGTCAACGCTTTCTGGGTCTGACTCTACATACAGGTTATCCCCAGATCCAAGAACTGAGGATGTATCTCCACGCATAAAGATTACGTTATTTAGAAATCTTGGCCTTTCGTTTCTTTGGGTTCTGATTGTGTCGTCAAGGACAACGTCGTCTGCATTTGCCTGAAATACCTTTTCTTCAACGTTAATGCTTGACTCTAGACCTCCAGGAGTTCCATCTGCAAGATTATATAGAGTGTCTGGATGTACTGGGATATCGGTTGCGGAAACACTAGTGTGATACTCCCAGTTTTCTGTATTAGTAAATGTGTAAATGTTTCTACTTTGATTAGAGCTTGTCACTGGGTTTGTTCCTGCGGAGTATACCCCGATCTCTGTAATCTCATACCTTTCTGAAGTAGGTAGCTCTGAGGTAAAAACTATCTCGGTATACTGCACTGGATTTCCATTGCCATCAACAGTTACGTCACCATTCTCATCTAAAACATTCTGAGTTACATATCCTCTAGAAATAATAGGTGCCCTAAACATCTCGAAGTCTAGACTTTCCTTCTGCTCGTAGGAGCCTAGGTTAAAGTTATCTGATGTAGATAGTGGGGCTGCACCACAGCCAAATGCCAAATATGATGCATATGACGGAACATGGCCGATCAAGTACTTGGCTAGAATGTCTTTTCCTGTGTTAGTTATCATTTTTTCCTCTAGTATATTGTACCATTAATAATCTGGCCCGAGCTTAGTATCTGAAGCTCAACTTGCTCATCATCTGCTACCCCAACCAACTCAATTACAATAGAGTTTTCTGAGTTCAGGTAGATATATAGTCCGCCTAGGCCGTTGCCCTCGTTGGGAAGATAGTCCTCTAGCTTAATAGAAAAGTTATTGAAGAATGCCTGCGATGAATTCTGTACTGGAATTATTGTCTGGGGACCATATTTAACTGCAAGCTGTGCCAAATTTTTAATTGGCTGATAAGCAACTGTCTGACCATTAACTGTGTCGTGTCTAGATATAGTTATGATCTCCTGAGCAGACAACTGCTCCAGAGCAATATTGAAAATACCCTCATCTATCTCTATTGATTGGTCATCTAGAATAATATCTGGAGTAGCTTCCTTCACAGATGACGAAGATGAAGGGCTTGAGGCTGGGAGATTTGCTTCTGCTGAAACCATATTATGACACCTCACTTACATATAAAGTCATTTCGGGACCAGAAGATAGTCTGGAATATTCTATATTGTATACTACAAAACGCTTAGTGGAGTCGATTGCAAGATCCTTTCCTGAGTCCGATCTGTAGTCAATCTTTACGATGTCACCAAGCTGAATTGTGGAATGGGGGAATATCCTTATTCCAAGCGAAGTTCTGGGCTTCATTATTTTTGAAACAACCCACTCCATCATGTCGGAGGCTGCGTCCTGGCTCTGAATATAGGATGCATCTAAGACAAATTCATTCTTTCCATACTTGACCCGACTATTCTTAATCCTATTATACTCTTCTCTAGATACAATTGGCGAGATGCTCTCTGGATCATCGGACACTGCTGAGTCATAGAACGAGCCCCTGTTAGAGAAATGCGAATCCACTGTTAGCTCATTAGATGACTTTTGGGTAAAAGCAATTCCCTGAATTTTAAGATAGTTTCCACTGTTTTCGCTTAGATCTATAGTCGAGTCAGTTGAGTTAAACACCATAAACTCTGCCCCGTATGCACCAGCCATAAATCCAGACACAGTGTATGTCTTAATCCTATTAAATGTTGGGGCTAGTCTTGCATAGAGTGCTGGATACGCCTTTTCATATCTTACATTAAAGTAAGCCGCCTCTCTCATAATTGTTCCAAACTCATCGAAGTATAGGTTATACTTTGGATCTTCTGCTGGACTTATACCAGATAGCATTGTAGACTGTACGATACCGCTCATTGAGTATTTTCTAAAGGACTCGCTGAGGCTTATCTCGCCTGAGCTAAAAGCTGTGCTTGTTGGCAAGTTGACTGCTAGCGATGGGTTTTGAGAATAGTTTGCACCAATAGCATATATATTTTCAAACATTGCTCGAGATGCTCCACGGATAAAGAGTGCCATATTATTATATACTGGCAATGGATTTAAATCATTCACAGTTCTAATAAGCTTATTGTTTAGGTAAAGGTAGAAAGTCCTAGTTGTCCCAATATCCTCGTACTCTACTGCCAGATCATACACGCTAGGATTTTCTTCTGCCACCATCCTATACTGACCCACAAAGTCACCACTGTCTACTGTTATCTTTGTAATGCCCCCCCAAAGCATTACGGGGATTGCCTCGCCAGTGGTGGAATCCTTCATGATCTTGTAGAATACAATGTTAAACATTGAGTCCTTGTTCTCGATGCTCTTTGTGTCAATGGTATCTAGTGCTATGATTTCATAGTAGTATCCGTTATTTGTTTCTGGATTAATCAGGCAGGCTAGGCCTGCACTGCCACCGCTCACCCCATTGTAATAGGGAGTGCTTCCATATGGTGTCTGGAAATTTATTTCATTATTTTGGCTCTTACCAACAATTCTAAGCCTGGTTCCAAAATGCTTGAAGTTCTCAGACAATGGCTTGTGAACATATGACACATAGTTGAGTGGGTCTTGCGTGCTAGCGAAGTTTCCGCCAGTCATAACTAGGGCCGAGGCCTGAACGGTTCCTGTCTGAGTTGACAGGAGCCTATCAACGTTCACATCTTTTGGAAAGTTGGATGCCAGGTAATTTTTTATGATTCCATTTCTAGAACTTGCAACTCCGACAGCCCTATCAACTCCAGCCGATCCGCTTTCTAATGTCAGCCCCTCTAAGCCTGCAGTTATATTGCTAGAATCTTCTACCCCAAATATAAGGTTAGCACGCATCTTGCAACCCTTGACGTTGGCATTGTCATGCCAGTATGAATCTAGCCCTGCAGAGTGTTCTGTAATCTTTGTACCAAATTGGGCCCTTCCATTTCTAGCTATTGAACCTGGCTTAAGCCTTGTCACTCCATCGACGACTTCGTACTCTGGCTCTGTAAATATTCTAACCAAACCAGTAGGGTACATCTTTCCGTTAAATGGAATCTTTGCAAAATACTTTTGGTAATCTTTTACACTTGTAATCCAAACATTTCCGTCGGTTGACTCTAGTTCCGATAGTCCTGGCACGCTATACTGAACAGCATCAAACTTAATAATTTCTCCATTTGCATACAGGTAACCGCTATACCTAGCCATGAAGTTGACTGCTTCGCCAATGTCAATTGTATTATTGATTACTACACCATTGTATACCGATGGCTCTGAGGATGGAATGTCCGAATTGATTGGGTATGCCCCTAGCGTATACGACTCCTGCGTTCCAAGTGTTTCATTCTGTGAAGTTACACTGCTTTCAGGGGCTACCTCCCAAAGTTCTGATGCCTTGTATACCCAGTTAATGTCCCTTTGTAGTTTATCTGCGGATCCAATGTTCTTGTAGTTTTTTTGAATATACCTGGGAGTATATCTAACAATTCCATCATTATATACACGATTTTCTTTAGAGGCAATCTCTATAATGTTTGCTTTAGATAATCCGTTTGACAGGTTCTTGTAAGCACCTGCAGCCTGAGAGTCTCGGCTGCCTAGCAGCGTTATATCTGTAGCACGATCGTCCTCACTTGCCATCAGATACTCTTTGGTCATTACTACAAAGTTATTATACTCGTCAAAGAACATGGCACTTTGTGTTGAAACCGCGAGGCCCTCTAGGACCTCAGCCAGGGTCTGATTTGAATCTACAAAGAAATATGGAATGATAGGCTCTGCTTGGCCATCAATCATTTTAATTGTGTAGTTTGAAAAACCAACGTAGTCCAAGATTGTAGATATTGCATAGCTTAGAGAGGTGTCTGGTATCATTAGCTCTGGTGCTGAGGTTGACTCCAAGTGAAAGAATAGATCTCTTAAAACTAGGTCTGTAGATCTTGTCTGCACATTTGTCTCTGCCATGCCATCTACGTAAAATGTTTTTAGTGGAATATAGTACTTGTACCCATCCAAATTCTTAATAATATCGTATAACTTTATCTGTAAGTTTTGTGATATAAAGCTTTGAATTATGCTGTCTGAATTTACCGAGCTAAATGCTAGTTCGGTATCGAATAGCTCTAGGCTACCTGTAGATGCTAGAAGCTGACCCACTGGCAATCCAGTGATCCCTAGATCTGAAGCAGTTTTATTTACTGTAAAAGACTTTGTCATATCTGTCAAGTCTGCTACTAGTCTTGGAGACATCTCGATTAAGTCAAAGGTTGCATCTGACTTATTAATAGTATCTACTAAAATTCTTATTCCAGATATTTCTTGGAATTCTGTATAACCAGAGCGTCCACTTACTGGGTCAGTATATTCTGGTGGAGAGACTAAAGTGTTAACAAAATTTGATACATTGTTAGCCGACTCATCCTCTACTAGGCTCCAGCCAAAAGTTGGAGAAAATGACTCGAACGAGCCTGATGCATCTTGCCATATATAAAATGTTCCAGTGACATCGGCTGGTCTTTTAACTAGATAAGACTGGCCATCTACAGCTGTTTCTGGCAACACTTTTTCAGAGAAGATCTCTCCGACAATAAAAAATGAATTCTTATATTTTTCTGGAATGATTACGCCATATTGTAGCTCAACATAACCATCTGACTTGATTATTCTTGAGCCATCTGTTCTGGTTGAGTTTTCGTTAAACGATATGGCATCTATCCAAACATTATTGTCTAAGTATTGTACTGACCACTTAGACGGTACTGTCATGTTCTGGTCACCGTAGAATGGGTCTGAGAAGGCTCCTGAGCCGCTGTAGAAGGGTCCTAGGTCTGATCCTCCAACATTGGTCTGCATTTTTACTACAAGCCTGTTTGCAGGAATTGGAGTTTTATATACAACAAATGGTGCTGCATCGTCTATGTAATATGAACCGTTTATTAGCTGATTTCCAATACCACGCTCAACGTTATCGTCTATGCGATAGGATGTCCAATATTTAAACTTATCATCCCTGTGCCCCATATAATATCTTGGCCTGGTAGCCATGCCGCTATTGGCAAAGTGAATAAAGTTATTGTTAAAATACCTAATCTTATTAATACCTGAACGTGGCCTAAATCTTCCCAGGCAGTCTTCGAGAGAATAAAGCATCTGCTCCTTCTGCCTTCTAGACTTAAAGGTTGTGGGCGTATCGTCATCATCGAATCCGCCATCGATAACTATGTCTGAATAAGTTGCATCAGTATAGTAATTCCCGACATCATCGCTATCAAAAGTATTATTGGCGACGGCATATATAGACTGGGCAGATGCTGGCAGAGAGGCTCTTTCTGAAGGCCTATACCTATAGTTACCAACCTGCAGGATGTTGTCTGCAATATTCATGTTCCATTCTGCAGATACAAGACTATCACTGCTTACAGTTGATGATGTTGTTAGGTAGGACTCAAGATCTGTATTTTGAAACATTTAGACCTCTTCAAGTCTCATGCTTATGTTCCAGAAGTCATAGGTACCGTTTCCACGCTTTACTACACTATAGTCAAAGCTAGAGATGAACATCTCTACTACCTGACTGTACCTTTCTAGCTGATTATATGCAGCTGGAATTGATCCATAGCTCTTGTAGTTGTCGTAAGATATAAATACCCAGAATGGGTCAGTGTGCTTGTTGTACCAGTCCATTAGCTCTACCCCACCTGCACCGTTGTCAGCCGTGTACTCTTCGGTTTTTGAATATGGTGCCGTTCCAAGGATGTCGAAGTCTGGTCTACCAGGAAAAGATCTTGATGGAAGCATATCCCAGGAAACAGACAGCTCTAGCTTATCTGCAATGTGGTAAGAACGCATTCTGCCATTTACCATTCTTTCACGGCTTTCAATGCGATTAGTTGAAAAGTCTAGCTCACCCCTGTTGTGGTCAGACAGGATTATAAACTGGTCTGCTAGCGACGGGTCAGTGCCCTCGGGCAAGGCTGCCCCAATTTCATAACCTTCTGGGGTATAGAGAACTTGTTCGTTCTCAGTTCCCTGGTCAACAAAATCAATTGTTCCGGGGTTCTCGGAAAATAGGAGTGCTTGAGGGCGTGAGTATTTTTGCCTTCGGCTCATGTATAGTTGTGTTGCCATTAGAACCTATTGCTCCTTAGTCTTTGTGAGTCAACTTGCTTAATCTGATTCATGACTGCCCTGGCAATTTGATCTGGGTTAGAGTCTGACTTAACGTTGACATTTACTTCATAACTATTATACATGGTTCCACCTAGGTTTGCACCACTATTAATTGCTTTGAGGTTATCTGCTCCAAACTTATCTACAGCATATTTTCTCACAACAAACTCTCCAGGGGTCAGCATTGCTGGGACTGTGTCTGTTCCCCGAGCATACCCACCTGCTGCAAAGTATTTTGGAACCATTCCACCAGTGGAGCGGTACATTACACTTCCTCCGCCGCCGCCGCCAGATGTAGTGGCTGTTGTCTTCTTTTCCAATGTCCACTGTCCCTTGGCTGTATCAAACTTCCAGTAGGTATTATTGGCTGGAGGAGTGCCGCTTGGCTTTGGTGGTATAGTTGTTGCAGTCCATACGTTATTCTTAAGCTTCCAGTATTTTCCAGCACCTGGGCTATACGGGGGCATTGGTCCTGGGTCTTTAGATGGAGTTGGGTCAGGATCTGTAGACGGACCAGAGGAGCTGCTGGTTCCAGAAGTTCCAGAAGATCCAGAATCTGTAGCTGTTGTATTTTGGGAAACTGGGCTAAAGTCTTCTGGCAACTTTGTGGTAAATGTTGCTGGATCACTATAAAGGGCTTTTAGCTTCTCTATGTTGCTAATTGCTGCCAAGATGGATGCGGAGTATCCCTCTGACTCTACCTTTGCAAGCCTGATTCCATTCTCTACTAGAGCCCACTCGGCTTTTGTCTTTCCCAAGTATCCATCGTTGCCAATAGCTTCTAGGTTTACATCCCTGAGTCGTTCTGCATCCTTAAGTAGTTTCTGGTTTGGTTCTAGTCTTTCTTCTTCAATAACTGCGATCTTTTCTGTAATATCTTTAATCTCTTTTTCAATATCAAGCCTGGTTCTGTTATTTGAAGAGGTAACGGATGTTAGCTCCTTCTGACGAGATGCCTCAAGAATCGCTTCCGACTTCTTTCTTTGCTGCTCTGCCTGCTGCTTTCTTTGCTCCTGAATTGCCCTGGCTGCAGCTGCAATGTCACCAGATGCCAAAGCAGAGGCAATGTCTAGCTTACCCTTTTCTTGGCTTGCTAGGTCTGCATTGATCTCGTATACCCTATTAAGTGCTTCAACCCTTTCGTCATATTTCTTGTTGATAGCATCTTCTTGCTTAGCTATACCATCAAGCTCATAATTCAAATCATCAAGTAGGTACTGGTAGTCTTCTATCTCCTGAGCAGCTTTTGTGATTAAACCATCTGTAGCATTCGTCAGGTATGAGGTGTCTGACTGGAAAGCTAGGTTGACAGCCTCTTCCTGGGCTGCAAAGAATTCTTTGATAGATCCAAATGCTTTTGAAAGACCTTGCTCAATTCCCTCTGGTGTTGTATTCGCCCACTTCTCTTGTGCCTCTTGCAATTTTTGGAATCTAAAGATTAGCTCGTCTACCTCTTCTGTGGTAGCAGCTGTGGCTATAGCATAGGCAAGGTTTGCATCGCTAGCAATTTCATAAGATTCGTTAAGAGACAGACCTCTAGATGTTAGTGTAGTTACAGCCTGAATCTGCTTATTGATATCTGATACACCTTGAACAAGTGATAGCTGGTAGTCTCCAAGTGCTGCCTCTGAGAATGCCCTGCTCATTGCCTTACCTGCTGCAGTTACCTTGACAATTCCATTTTCAATTGAAACAAACTTAGATCTAGTCTCTTCGTCTAGTCCAGAGATGTATGAAGAGAACTCTTTTCCGTACCCAGCAAATGTAAGCTGTTGGCTTATTCCCTTAAATAGTGTTAGTTCTTTACCCTTGCCAAGAACTCTCATAAGCTCTGCGACGCCACCTGCAGCGTTTATAGCAGCATTCCTAACTTGCTTTAGCCTAGTTAAGATGTTTGCGAATGGGTCACTCTTTGATCCAGTGCCTGTGTCCGTAGGCTCCGTCTCCTCACCAGTAACAATGTTGGTAGTTGCTGCTTCCGTTATCTTCTGAGCATCTCGTGCCATCATATCTAGGATGCCCCGCGTTCTCTGGGCTGCAGTATATCTGCCAGTAGTAATAGCACGATCAGCTCCTGGAGAATAGCTCAGTGATGAGCCGTCTGGCTTTATCCCCTTAGATGCTAGGAATGAGTCTACATCTGAATTAGAATAGGTTCCTTCTACAGTAAGCATGGTCTGTATGTATAGGAATCTCTGTACTGGGTCTAGTGTTTTAAAGTATTCTGCATCTTGTTTTAGGGCAGCCAGTCCATCTGATCCTAGAATATCTGTGTTAATAATTACGTCATACTCTAGCTTGTTTCCATCAGCTAGGTCATTAAGCTCTGTTAGCTTGCCTAGCAATGCCTCTAGTTTCTTTGGATCCTTCATGTAGGCGTCAAAGATTAGTTTTCCGTCCTTGCCGATAGCACCCTCATATGCAGTAACCATATCTAGAAGATTGAGAACCCTATTGAATTCTTCTGTTGATTGAGAATCCATCATTAGCAAAAAGTCTGATTTCTTTTGTGCAGCATTTGCATCTCCAGTAAACATAGACAAAATATTTGCCATCTGCTGACCAGTTCCTGCCCCATACTTAATCATCATGTCTGCTACTAGCTGAATCTCTGTAGACTTAAGATCACCCTCAAGGATGGCCTTGGCGGCATCAATGCTTAGAGTATCACTAGCCAGGGCTGCATTGAATACTAGCTTTGTTTCACTACTAAGAACAAGGCTATTTGACAGAGTCTCTATTAGCTTCTTTGCTTCTTCGTTTCCGTCAAAGAAAGCTTTTGCTAGCTCTTCGGATTGATTTACGACTGCTTCGATTGATCGATACTGTGTCCTAAGACCAGCATCTACAGCATAGCCAGACTTTAGAGCTTTATCATATCTCTCTTCAATTTCTGAAATCCTTCCAAAGAGCTGGTTGCTCATCTGCTCATTAGAAGCGATTAGCTTTGCCCTTGCTTCCTCATACTCTTTCTGCTTTGAAAGTGCACCAGTAAGATCTCCGCTATCCTTCAGTGCTTGAATTTGCTTCAAGTACCTTGCGTCAAGTGTGTCTAGGCCTAGTGCGATTTGCTGAACTACACCATTAATTTCTCCAGCTACCTGGCCCTCAAGATTCCCGAGCTTCTTCCAGTCTACGTTACCAACAATTCCAGTAAGCCAGTTCCTCTCTGCTCCGCCACCCTCTGAGAATAGCTGCGTTAGGCTACCAGTTGGGCCAATGACTGAGTTGAGAGACCTTTCGTTTAGTCTTACCTGAATCTCTAGTCCCTGAGTCAGAACGTTTTCTCCATCTGGACCTAGTAGCTCGTTAAGCTGCCCATTCACACTGAGTGCAAAAGTGCTGTCTCCCAGCTGGTTTCCTAAAGCATAAACAATGTTAGATGCTTGCTCCTTGGTAAGAATGTTACTGGCGACAGCCTGACCTAGCTGAGTTACTACCCTAGACACTGTAGGAGACTTTCCAAGCTTTAGCATGCCCTCTTCTACGCTTGTTACCAGCTCTTTTCCAGGGTCAGAGGCTAGATAGTTCTCTCCAAACTCTGTCTTTCCAGTCTTGACATTAATATCTCCAAACTGTGATGTTCTAGTTCTAGCCATTAGCTCTGTAGGGTTTACCGTGCCAGCAAACTTCGAGAAGTCATCCATGGCACCAGCACCTGCAGCCAACGAGTCAGCAAGCTTTCTTCCTGCTTCTGAGGCTTTTTTCTGACCCTCATGTAGCTTAAATAGTGTGAATCCCAGAAGTCCAATTGCACCAACGGCAATAGCAATCGGTACTGGCAAAGCTAGTAGAGCAGGAACAATTGCTGACAGGGCTGGGAGAATCTGCATAGCCTTGCCTGCAATCTCTCCTACTGGGCCACCTACCTGGGTAGCCATTCCAGCGACCATGGTGGCAGTTCCCAAAATACCAAATGCTTTTCCTGCTCGGCCAGATCTCTTTTGTGCAGCAGCTTGTTTAGCTATCTTCTTGTCTTCTGCTGACAGGGCCTTATTGCGTGCTTTACCGTAGGCCTTACCGTCGTCGGCACCGTCTTTGGGTGCTAATCGGTGAGGGCTCTTTCTATCCCTTGTTTCTACGTAGCTGTCTTTTTCCTTCTTTAGGACTTGCTTCCTTGCCTTAGCAAATGCCTTTCCATTTGCAGTGCCCTCTGCTTTACCTTGCTTTTCTGCTTCTTTAATCCTTGCTTTTGCAAGACCAATAACTGCCTTGTCTGCCTTCTTGTGCTCTGCAAGCCTTGCCTCTGAGGATTTCTTATCTCTTCTATCTATGTAGTTAGGTCCGCCCTCAATCTTTCTGCCATCTCCAATATCTAGGGCCACATCCTTTGCTAGACCAAACCTCTTTTCTCCCTTTCCACCACCGAGAGTACGGAATGTCTTTTTACGATCTTGCAGCACTCTCTTTTCAGCACTGTCTTCCATCTTATCGATGGCCTTATTTACGGCTGGTGTAAGGTCCATATCGCTAAAGGCTGCACTTGCGTCTGCTGCTAGCTCGTCAGCAACATTTTGTCCAAATTGCTTGAAGGCTGGGGAGTTTGGATCTAAGCCTGCTGCTTGAGCAGCATCTGCTGCCATCCCTGCTGGGTTTTCTCTAATGATGTCTGCGGCCTGTCCCTTTGAAAGAATTCCACCCTTGGCGTTTAGGATTGCTGGTGTTGGGAAAACCTCTTCGCTGTAAGCGTTAAGTCCCTTACCCATATTAAGAACTCTATCCCTATTTGTTCCTGGAGACATCTGGGCAGCTAGCTTCTGACGCTGCTCATTGCTTAGTGGAACTGGGGTGCCTGCGTGGGAAAGGGTCACTCCCTCATTACCCATCACTAGTCTATCTTTTTCAAGAGCCTCTCTTACACCAACCGTTCTATTTCCTGCAAGGCCTAGTCCGCCGCCCATCTGCTTCTCTTCTTGTGCACGAAGAGACTCGCTTGTAATCTTCTTATTTTTTGACTCTGCTTCGGTCTGTTTTGCTAACGCAACGACTACCTGCTCTGCCTCTTCAGCACTTAGACCCAGAAGCTTTGCGGCCTCAATTAATTTATCTATTGTCCTTGCAAGCTCTGCTGCCTGTTTTGGCGAAGTTGACGAGAACTCTGCTCCGGCTACAGCTACAGTAGCCCCCTTAACCTGAACGTTAGACCTTTCAAATCCTGGGATATTGTCAGCGATCATGCCAGAGATTAGAGAGCCGTACTTCTGTACCTTGTCTGCTGGAATAACCGCTTCTCCTGGAGAAAGCATGGCAGGGACAATGTCTCCAGCACCCTTTGGACCTGGCACTGATACAATTCCGCTAGCAAGCTTCAGGCCGCCCTTGCCGTTTGGTGCCTTACCTACCCTGGTTCCAGATGCAACATTAAATCTATTTATGGCAGTTGTTGCCTGCTCATATGCTACTCTGAGGTTGGATATGGCACCCTGCTCAGAAGTAAAGATGTTTATTAGGTTACTGTGTACTGCACCCAGTGAGTTTGCAGAGGTTGCTGCCTCTAGGTGTTCTTGGGTCATGTACCCCATGGAGGATGATAGCCCTGTACCAGCCTGAGAAACACCAATAAACAAGGATCTTACAACGCCAAACCCCTTTATGATATTGGCAACACCGTTGGCCAATAGACCAAATACCATTAGAGCAACTGGTGCAAGAAGTCCTAGAGTAGCTATAGTTCCAGTAATAAATGATTTGACTCCACTGCTTAGGTTATTAAACTTATCTAAAAGGTCTGTTGCAAACTTTACGATTGGAGTAACAAGCTCGGCAAACTGTTGTCCAATTGGAGCTAGTGCTTTTTGCAAGTCCTCGATTGACTTCTGGAACTTGTATAGCGGAGAGTCTTCTACTCTCTGAAGCTCTCTCTCACTCAGGATGGCTAGCTCTTGTGAGGTTGCCTGGGTTAGCTGTAGAACTCTTTGTGCTTGATTACCCTCAGCTACAACGTTTTGGAATAGTGTGGAGATACGTGCAAACTGGAACTTTCCGAACAGCTCTTCGATTGCTCTGGCCCTGTTCAGTGGATCTAATGTATCTAAAGCTTGAGCAAACTGAATTACGGTGCTCTTGATATCTCCTGCATTACCCTCTACGATACCATTAATGTTAATGCCAAGGCCAGCAAGCATCTCTGTTGCTTTTGCAGTAGGGTTGATCATCTTTGCAAGACCAGACTTTAGTGCGTTAGCACCCTCTGAAGCATTGATGCCACCTTCCTTCATGGCTGTTAGGAAGAATGCGAGGTCTTCAACATTTCCACCTAGCTGCTGAATAACTGGTCCAGCCTTAGGAATTGCAATTGTCAAATCTTCAATAGCAGTTACAGTCTGGTTTTCTACTGCGTTTAGGAAGTCAATCTTTCCAGCAAGATCTTCTGCAGCAACACCAAAGGCATTCGTAATAGAGATAGTCGTCTCAAGTGCGTCTGCCTGCTCTACCCCACCAAGAACTGCTAGCCTGGTTGCCTCCGCTACCTGAGCAGTTAGGTCTGCACCCATCTTACCCATGGCAGCTGCGTCAGCAGCAAGGCCCATGGTGTCAGCAATTGATACTCCGTACTTTGTGAACTCAGATGCTAGCTTCTGAAGCTCCTTGGTCATTGCTTCGGTTTCAGCCTCAGTTGTGAATAGCTCACCGTACACACGCTTAAACCTAATAGCCTGTTCTTCCATCTCCTGGAATGTCTTCATTGCTGAAGAACCTAGAACTGCTAGTGGTAGGGTAAAACCAACCATGAGCTGGCGACCAGCCCACTGTGTGTTCTTACCAAAGTTTAGAAGATTTGTAGATCCCTGCTTAAGTAGCTGATTAAAGATTTGCTGCTTCTGTGCAGTCATAGCAACCTGTGTTCCAAGGTTATCCATGTCTAGTGTAAGAGGTCTTACCTTGATTGCCTCGATTGCACCATTAGCAGTTTTACCAAGAGAGATAAATTGTGTCTGCATTGTCTTGACACGCTCACGTGCCACAAGCTCAATGGTGTCAAATTCTTTTCTAAATGCCCTGCTGAAAGTCTTAGATGTAGCAGCACCATACTTGAAGTATTGGCCTAGGGAAAACTTGTTCTTTTCAAGGGCGTTTGTGAAGCTAGTGGCCCTGTCACTAATCGTAGTTAAGCTGCCAGAAAACTGCTTTGTGGCATTAACTGAATTTAAAAGATTTTGTGTAAGATTGTCTGAGACTGCCTTATTGGCAGCATTTCCAGAATTGCGGATGCTGGTATGAAAAGCTGATATCTGAGCTTGCAGATTTTTGATAGCTGATAACGCATTAGCGGTATCAATATTTACCTGTATATTAGACCTGATATCAGCCATTCATTAAGCACCTCGTGTTGTTCTACTTATTAGGTAGAGAGTTACCACCTAAAGCTTCTGTCATATTAATGCCAGATGCTTCTTCAATGATCTTATAGACGGTTGGTAGATCTATATTATCCTCTAGTGCTTTGATGTCTCCTGCAAGATCAGCGTTATACTGTTTCATTGCGATCTGGACACAAGCCATGAGAATATCCATTGACTTTTCGTTGTTGTCTGCAACATCTGCGATGTCCTCGAACTTCTTTGTGAAGTCACGAAGCAACGAGATCTTTAGCGGGCGAACGTTAATCTCTGTCCCATCAATTAGCTTTAGAACCTTGTTTTCGTTAACGGTTGTAGCCATTGTCTCCTCTTCCTTTTACCACTTGTTGTGATTACTAATTATACCATACAGGGCCTTGTTTTTACTAGAGTTTCTCGTAGGAAAGCCCCATTCCAATGCCAAATCCAGCATCGGCAGCCTTCTTACCTGTCAGTGACGTGACATCGTTTTCCTGCTCCTCTGTCTTCTTTGGGCCGAATACCTTTTCCTTTAGCCTCGTCCACTCATCCTGTCTACTTTGATCCTTCTCCAAGTCTACCCCCTGGATGGCTGCAAGGAACTTCTTATCAGCATAGTCTGATTCGCTCTTAGACTCCAATATTGCAATAAGCTCTGGCATGGAGATTGAGGTCTCTAGCTCATAGAAGTCTTTCCAGATTCCCAATAAAAATGCTTTTGATTCTAGCTTAACTAAGTCTAGATCTTCCCAGCTAGAGCCAGAGCCTTCACCAACTAGCTTTGAGCCACTCTCGGCTTTCTCTGAAAAGGAGATTCCTCCAGCAATTTCTACAACCTTATACATAGTCTTTATGTCCATGCTATCAGCTACTAATTCTGGGGACGCTATCTCTGGTCTAAACTGATTCATAGCAAAGGCAACGCACTCAATCAGAACATCTATCTTTTCATCTTCTGTAGACGCCTTTTCTATTTCTGAAAACTTAGACATAAAGTCTCTTAGGTAAAATATCTTTAGTGGGGTAATGTAAATCTGGGTTCCATCAATTAGCTCTATAGTAGAGCTCTCATACACTTTATTCGCCATACTCCATTATAGCAAAAAACTGCCCCAGCCGTAGCCAGGGCAGTTCTATTAAGTTATATTTGCAGCTGTTATTATACAGCTGGGATTGTGCGGTCAACGATCTTACCGTATGCACCAGAGTCGTTTGGTAGCAATCGGAATGATACGTCGAACATAGAAGCCTCGTCACGCTTTGCAGAAACTGTAACATTGTCAATCGACAACGCACGGTATGCAACGTAGACACGCTCTACCTGCTCTGTTGGAGCACAGTCACCTGTACCAGGACCAACAGCAACAAGTCCACGCTCTACTGGACACTCACCCAAGTTACCAGCGTTGATCAATAGCTCCTGGGAGTTTGATCCGATGCCAGTTCCTGTAAGGGAAGATAGGTCGTTGTCAGATGCAGCAATTGCAACTAGCAAGTTCTCTAGAGTAGCCTCAGCAAAAGTTGTGTTCATGTTTACCTGCATGCCCTGCTTGTACAGCTTGGCAACGTCAAGAACCTGGTCAACCTGTACTTCACCGAAGTCTGGCTGGAACTGAAGCTCCAAACCGTTCATGGTGTAACCTACGTTTGTGAAGTCAGTATCGTCCGAGAGATCCTCACGGAATGACTGAGCTGCAGTGTAGGCTGGTAGGTCTGCGTCGGTTAGTGTTGTACCGTACGTAAACAAAGATGCGGCACCAACGATAATGTTGGTACTCGAACCACGTGTATATGCCATAATTTATTCACCTCATTTTCGTTAGAATAATTGGGCGTGTTTCCTCATTACTAATTATACAGGACGATTATGATATAATTACGATTTGTGCCAATTATAGTCAATAATTATTTTGTTACCTGCAAAAGTTCTGGCTGTTCCAAAGTCAACAATGTCCCTGGTTTCTTCTAGCTGGTAGACCTTGATGTCATGAAAGTATACAAACTCAAATGGGGTGCCTGCCTCATCTACCAGAGGATTGTCTGAGCTTTGCCTTGCACGAATCCAGTCATTCAAGTCCTGTGCAGACTCATCACCGTTATCTAGCAAGTCCTGAACTTGCTGGGCAACCTCAATTATAAATGGAATGGGGTTTTCACCAGTAGCGTAAAAATAGTAAAGTAGCTGCTCTGACTTTATGTGTGGGAATGGGCTTCTTCTCATTTTAAACATTCTATCGTATACAGCAAACTGACCATTTCCATTTGGAAAGGTTTCGGTTAGTGTGTCAATATCTGTGGGGCTAGTAGGAAAAAATGGAAGTGTCGTATCTCCATCAAAGCCGTTCAGTGGGTTGTCGGAAAAGTATTCGGAGACCTTTTCTTGCATATAAGCATTAAGAAAAACTGGTGGGTAGTAAATTGACATTATGCTGCTGCACCTCCTGATGCCCAGTTATATCCAACTGTCTTTCCGTAGGACTTTCCTCCACGGAGGCCCCTCTGCATATTATTCGCATAAGGAAATGGGTTCTTTAAGTAGTCGAATATTCCACTGGACCTAATGTATGACTGAGTAAAGTAGCTCTCAAAGAAGGAATTAATTACTCGATCAAATGACCCAGTGGTTTCTTGCCCTCCAGGATTTGTAACGACAACTGGCTTGCTTGTAAAGACCTGCTCACCATTATCATTAAATGCTAGGACTCTGCCCTTGGGTCTAATTGTTACTGGGATTCCTTCTTCCATAATCCTAGCCTTATCATAGAATGGCGTTGTTGAACCATCTTGAATTGACGTTGACTGTCTAAAGGTTGAGTTAAAGGATAGGCCAGCACCAGTAACCAAATAGTCAATATCAAATAGTCTTCCAGCTGGTGTGCCTGTCATTGACCACTCGTATATATGGTTTAGTGCTGAGGGGTTTACCCTAGCATTTGAGTCTACAAAATTCTTTAATGCCTCTATGACATCTTTGCCCAGCTTATTTAGTATTGCTGACTTAGCAAGCTCTGTGCCCTCAAGGAAGCCCTGTGTATACTGAACTAGAGAGTTCATATCTTTCATCAGCTGCTTGTCATTAAATACTACCTTCATTAAATATCTACCGCCTGGTTCTCAGACCTACGCAATACGATCTTGTAATACTCTACGCTTCCAAATGGACCTACAAATGGTTCCTGGCTTGCTACCTCAAAAATAGTTGACTTGTTTACCCTAGATCCAGAAGTTTCTACATAGATTGGATTACAGTTGCTATCTTTGATGTTTGTGACTACAATATTTGTAATGGCATTATTTCCATCTGAAGATGATATTCTTAGGTCTCCCTTGGACCTGCCAACAAGTATCTTTTCCTGTGTTATGTTGACGTTAGGAGCTACCTCTTCTTTCATGGCAGTTCCTGGTGTAGACAGGCTTAGACTTATTGTTCTATCAAACATCCATTGCTTTTTAACGTTACCGTAGGAGCCTTGCTCAACTATTGGGTGGTATATTTCTGCCGATAGCGGAAATTGGTAATCTCCCGTATTGCAGTCTGCCATTATAACACTCCAAGTTTAGTAATTGACTTGTGGTACTTGGATAAAATTTTATCTACAATTAGGTTTCCAGTACCTTCAAAAATAGCCTTATCGAACTGAATCTTAAACTGGTCAGTGTTGTAGCTTGTTACGTACCTCTTGTAGTACTCTAGTTTTCCACACTCAATATCATTAATCAGTAGCTCTGTTGCCTTTACGATATCGGATGGTACTGTTGGGTATCCATGATCAACTACAACCCTGTAGTCATTTCTCCTTGGAAAGTCTAGATATGTGTATCCTACAACTCCGCTATCAGAGGCTGCTGCTGGCAACATAATTGGTGCACCTTCTGATCTGTTGTCTGTTCCCTCTACAACAACCACGATGGCTGTTTTATCCTTTGACATTGAAAAAGTTCTGTCAGTTACCAGAACATTGTTTTCATAAACTTCGTTAACCTTGAGTACTCTATCCCATACTGGAAGAAAGTCTGTGCCATTACCAGGAACCTCTAGGGTCTTTTTTTGGTAATAGAATCCATCTGGAATGACTGAGTCAATAACTGCCCTGGCTAATTCTTCATTGGCAGCGTAGGCAGCTATTTCAGAAGCTGTTGTTGCTTTATTGGCTGCAAGAACGTATGGCCTAACCACCTCATATGTATCGTGAATTACAATTGTTCCGTCTGCAGTGGTGATCTCAATGTAGTAATTGTTATCATACTTAGCACTTAAGCTAATAGAAAACTCTTCTCCAGACTCACCAGAAAACTCTTGGGTGGATACAGAAAGATCCGCCATATCTGTAATCGAAGCAGTAAACGTTTGACTAGAAAATCCAGTCGGTATAGTAAGTGTTGCTTCTACAACATCATATGGCGGAACTCTCAGTATTTCCATTATAGCTTAAAGCTCCTTGGATACCTCGGCAGCATCAGCTACACGAATGTGGTCTCGTCCAATCCACTTGTCTGCCTGAGACTTTGGAACTAGATTAAGTCCAGTTAGGACTCTACCTACACCAACCCAAGTTACATTGCGTGTTGAGTATAGTGCTACAGTCTCTTCCTTGTCAGATGCCTGCTTAGCGGCTGGCTTCTTCTTTGCTGGCTTCTTCTTTGTGCCAGTTCCGATGACGCCGTCAGCAACTGGTGCTAGGGCCTGCTCTACTGGCTCTGCGTCTACTGGACGCTCTGGGGATGAAATGACTTCATCTCCCTTTACTTCTTCAGCTAGCTCTACAGCTGGCTCTTCTGCAACTTCTGGCTCTACAGAAACTTCTTCCGCTGGACGCTCAAACTCTGTTCCGTCCTGGACAAATCCGTCTCCATCGCCATCTGTGGCTTCTGGGTTAAACTCTGCCATTTCTCCTCCTAAGGTTCTTTTAATATTATAGCAGATAAAAATGAAAGGGACAGAGGCCAGATAGCCCCTGCCCCTCTCAAGGTTATTCAGTTGGATTAAGCGTCAGCTGCTGCATCCGCAAATGCGATAGCGTCTTCCTCTTCCCACTGGATGCCGAAGCGGACGAATACGGTGTATTCAATGGTGTCCTTCTTGGCCTTGTATTCACGGTTTACTGTGATGTCTCGCTGGAATCCCCATACACGGTTCTGTGGGAATGTCAGGTCGATGTAGCCAGCTGGGTAGTAAGGAACTTCCTGAACCTCAACACCTAGAACACGGGTAGTGCGAGCACCACCGAATGTCTGACCGCTTCCGCCTAGGTAGGCTTCACGACCTGCTGGTGTTCCTGCAGCACCTGGGTGAGAGCCAAAGGCCTCAGCAATAGCGTCTGCAAGGGTTCCGTTGTTCTTTACGATGCCCTGGAATACGTCTGTACCTGCATAGAACTTAAGGTTGTTCTTGATTGCACGGTACTTACGTGGCATGGCTAGGATGATGTTCTGCATAACCTCTGGGGTCCATGCATTGTTTGCAACAGTTACAACTGACTCGTGGGCTCCACCAGTCTTTGCCTTGTTGACAAATCCATCCATGATCGACAGGAAGTCTCCTGTAGATCCATCACCGTTAATTGCTAGGTCCTCGATGTCATTTGCAAAAGCATTTGTCATCAAGCGTACTAGGTGGTCCTCAAGGGCTGCACCCTCGACGCCATCTTCTAGGGCCTCAGCTGAGACCTCCCAGTCCAAACGGATCTTCTTTGTTGTTAGCTCAACCTTGGTAAACTGAGCACCAGTGTTGGTGTAGTCACCGACAGCTTGTGCAGCTGCACGGATAACCCTCTCTCCAACATTGACCTTCTCGAGCTCCATGGTGTTTGCACGCATAGTAACTCTGCGACCATCTTTGGCGAGTACAGTTGCATCCCATACGTAGTCAATAAAACGACGTGCCTGTTCAGGGCGTAGGATACCACTACCTGCATCACCAGAAGGGTTTACAGCGTTACCACCAGATGTTAGGCCATACTCGGCTGTTGGAATGTTGCCCAATGTGCTTGCACCTGGGTCAGTCACACCACCAATACCACCAGATGCGAATGCACCCTGACCTTGGAATGTACCAGGTGCTGTTCCACCTAGCTCACCAGCTTCACCTGGTTGATTTTTGATAATCTCTTCCGACATATTGTCACCTCCTAAGTGATTGTTTTGTCTTAATTAAATAAGTCGGCAGTTTTGAGGAAACGACCGCCCCATAGGGATTTCTGAACCATATCTGATTCAGTTTCCTGAACAATCTCGCCTAGATCGCCAGATTTACGGAAAGCGGTGTCTGCCTCAACGGCATCTACTCGCTTGCCAAATTCGTTAAACTCACTCTTGGATGCAGTAACCTCGTCCTTTACGGACTTAATCTCTGCATTGGCACCATCGAGTGACTTCTTAAGATCAGCAACTTGCTCGTTAAGAGACTTAATAACTGCTGAAAGATCGCTAAAGGCTGATGTAATACCGCTCTGCAATTCAGCAACAGCGACAGAAACATCGTCTGACTTAGATACCTCTTCAGCTGCCTCAACAGAATCAGACTTCTTGTCTTCATAAGACTTGTCCTCTTCCTCCATATCAGCTGACTTCTCAGTGGCGTCGGCTTCATCAGCCTTCTCCTCCATGTCGTCTTCATCCATGTCGTCTGTCTTGACAACCTCAGCGTCGTCTGCCTTCTCCATTACGGAGTCTGCAGCCTCAACTACGGCATCTGCCTCTGGAGCGATCTCGTCTGATTTCTCAACTACAGCGTCTTCTGCTGCATTTGTGTTTTCTTCAGTCATAGGATCTTCCTCCTTGTTCATCTTAGAAAGATTAATGCCTTTAGCACTATCAACTAAGAACTTTATCATTTCTGTTTTCTCGTTGTCATTCTTTTCAACGAAACCTATGTTCTTCATAGCATTGCCATTTACTGGACTTACGGCTGAGTCTTCTGCCGATACCATTACCATGCCAGACTCATTATCCCAAAAAACATTTTCAATCTCTACATCAAATGCCTCGCCCTTTACGACGTCAACGCCGTCTACCTTTTCGATAGACATAATGTTTGCAAATTGATTAGCTGGAGTGTCTACTAGGGACAGCTCTACTAGGTCATATTCTTTAATAATTCTAATTTGCTTTTCCATCTTCTCGTCATAAGCGTCGTCCCACTCATTCATGCGACCGCCAATAGAAAAGCCAGATAGGGTTCCATCAAGAACCTTTTCCCAGGTGTCTTGTGCACCTTTTGAAACATATGCAGATACATATACTCCAGAGAAGAACTTCTTGGATTCTGGATCGAAGTATTTCTCTTCTTTAAATGCTACCATTTTGCCGACTGCTAGTGGCTGGTGCATTTCACGAATGTTCCCACGAAACTTTGAGAAGGCACTGATTGATGCCTCTGTGGTTACAATGTCATCTTGTCTATCTACGTTATCAAGCGTAGCAAATCCTGAGACGATGCGTCTCTCTTTGTCTACCTTGCTAAAAGGCATTGACAGACGTACGTTGTCACCGTCTGTAACTAACTGCGTTTTCGAAATAGTCATACTAGTTTATTATATACCCTCTTTTATAAAAAAGTTACAAAATGGTAACTTTATTCTGAAGAATTTCCTTCACCTTGTGCGTTACGACCAGAAACAGTTGCAGATCCATCTGATTGATTATTAGTTCTCTCTGCATCTCGCTGTCTGTTTCCGGCTAAGTTTGCTCTTGCATCAGTAGATTGTCTTGGAGACATATCAAAGACTTCATCTCCTCCAGACCTCTGAGGCATACCCAGAGCCTCTCTAGCCTCATTGGGTGTCATGACCTGGGTCTTGATATACCTCTCAAGGATCTGAGACTGTGCAATTTCATCTGTAAGAGTGAGCTCATTAAACTTAAACTCTAGCAAGTCTGTCTTTTCACGAACAACCTTGTTAATCATCTTTTCAAGATTTGTCTGTGCTGGTCTTGCTACCTGCTCTTTGAATGTCCTATCTTGAGCCAAGGCTGATGCAATAGATGATGCATCTGCACCACCAATCTTAGATAGCGGAACCTGATGAGCAACAAGAATATCGTCACGGTTACGAAGCCTGTACTCATTAAAGGATGCCTCTTGAACACCATTCTCGATTGGCTCCATGTTAAACTCTACCTTGTTCGTATCTGAGTCTCCTGGCAAAGGAATGTATAGGGTTCTGTGAGACTGTCCCTTAAGACTTGTCTGTAAAAATCTAAATAGCTTATCTTCTGCATCTCCAGATAACTTTGCACCCTTTAGAGTTACAATGTACCTAGGAGTTGCTTTGTTTGCAAAGTAGTCAATGTTGTACTGGCTGGCTAGCTGATCTCCCTGCAGAGATGAAATGGCAGACATAATATCTGGAATACCATAGAACGTGTTTAGTGGAGAGTATTCCTTATAGTGAAGAATCTCATTTGGCCTTGGGTCCGTGGTGATTGGGTTCTGGTTCTTTGCCCCAAAATTTCTAAAGTAAACAACCTTTTGACCAATGATCTGGACATAACCATCCCTCAGCCTACGCACACGCATTGTGGTAGCAGGTATGTGACCTAGGTAACCAATTTCACCGTTAGTCTTTCGTCCCACTTCAAGATATCCATTGCCTGTTGCCTGTACGTCTGTAAAAAATTTCATTAGGGTGTGTGTGATCGAGTCGTCCTGATTAAGACTCTCTAGCCACTCTGTCAACTCTAGTCGTGCCCTCTCAATACGCTTTCGTGCCTTTTGAGTGGCAGTCTCATTTGTATTTGACTCAAGCTGCATTAGTGCTCTCTTACCAATACTAAAGTCATAACCAAGGCCGACAATGTTTTCAACCTTAGCGTCAATGGCTGCGTGGTTTGCAAACGAGGTGTCATAAAAGTTTGCAAGTTCGTAAAGGTTCCATGGTGGCGTAATGACATCAAACATTCCGTAACCATTGTGATAAACAGAACCAGGGTTGATCTCCTTTGAGCTAGCACCCTCGCCAGTCTTGATAGCACCAGCAGATGTAAGATATCTATCTGTTGGCTCTACAGCAACAGCCTTAGAAATTCTGGTAGCTCTACGCTTAAAGTTAGAATCTATACCACCAAGAGTCTTTAGTGTATCCCAAGACTTATTAAATGGATCCTTTGCTTTAAATTCGTTTGGCTCTGGGTCAAACTCGCCCATTCTTGCATTAATAATGTATTCTGACATTATCCCTCATCTCCATAGGCATCAAGGCTCTTCTTAGCAGCAATAAGTGCACCAACGTCATTCATGCTAGGGATAAGTCCCTGCTTCATTCTGTCAATCTGTTCTGAGTACTCTTCATCGCTAATTCTTTCAGTACCAGGAAAGAATACGGCCGAGCCGTCTGGCTCTCCGTGATGAGCTGCTGCTGTCTTAAGTTTTTGAATCTGGTTTTGGTCGCCCTTGTTAGCTGGTATGTTCAAAACGTTACCGTTTCCATCTGTAAAGAACTTTCCATTTGACTTCTTCCAGGCATAAATACCCCAGGCGTAACCAGACTTTGGCATCATTGTTAGCTTAGCACTTTTTAGTGCTTGCTCCATAGCGTCAGGCTTTTCTTTATTCATGACACTAGTATACCACATTAAACTGGAGAAACAACCTTTGTGTTCCATTGTGCACCAATATATCCACGATAAGCATAATTTTTAAAGGACAAAGTGCTAGAATCTCCAACAATAAACTTGTTTGTGCCTATGTAAGCTTTATATATTGCTACTAAATCAATTAAATACTGCTTTGTTGTTGGTATATACAACACATTTTCCCAAGTAATGGCTGGAACTTGTGAAAGAAAGTCTCCCCATGTTGCTGGATTGATTCCCTCGGCATCAAGGATGCTCTCGAGTTCTGCCCATGTCCTGAACTTATTCGTAATACCAGTCTTGTCAGATGTGATCCTGTAGGACGCCACAGAGTCGACAGACACGTGTCCAACCAGTTTTATATTTCCAGTAAATGAGTCAAAGTTTAAGCTTTCTGCTGACTGAATAGATAGGACCGACCACTCATTTGGTAAGAGGTATCCCGAAGATACAAGGTTGCCATTTACATAAAGAGAAAGCCCTCCAACAGAATCTCCTAGATCATCGGTGAAGAATACCCTACCTCTTGACCCAGATGCATTATCTGCAACAACATAAGCATAGATAGTTTTTGTATATGACTCTATCTCAAGAATCTTTTCTGCTACCTGAGGAAACAGTGAGTAATTGTACTTAGCAAATAGCTGTATGCCGCCCACACGATATGATAACGACTTCTCTGGATTTACGGGGAACATTATTCCACGATCCGTGTCTAAGTCACCAAGTAGTCTTATACCCCCGTCATCAGTAAGGTACAGGTATGGGCTCGTGCCCTTATAAATCTGTATGGGATTTTTTGCCTTATAGTCATTGTAGATGCCACTCTTTACATAAGGGTAGATATCATTTCCAAGCTTAGTACTGACTGGTGTTTGCTTATATACCTCATTTACTTGAGAGGCTATTTGTAGTGACTTGATCATTACTTTGGAGCTTTGAATTCCAGGTATGATGGCATCTATATGAATTACCAAGGCTATTTTAGAGAAGTCCTCGCCTTCTGGAGGGAAGACAGCGGTTCCGTCTACAAACTCATACCTAGTATTAGTCCATTCTGATCCTGGCCTAATTACTTTATCTATAGGTGCTAGTACTGTATTTGGTATACTCTCAGAGAGGCTGTTGGGGTTGCTGCCCATGTACTGAAAAGACAGGTAAGTTCTCACTGGGGATGAGGTGGTGTCGAAACTGTTATTAGTTTGTGTATAGACAATTGGATTATCAACATTTAATTGTAGATAGTCTAGCCTATATGATGACTGACCAGATCCGTCAGTGATTGTTTTAGCGAAGTATTGGAGAGGAATGTAGTCTTGCCAGGAAGCATCTATTGCAATATCTATGTCAAAGTCACCGAGATATTCTCTTGGTGACACTGTATAGCTTGCTGTGTGCGTATAAAGCTGGCTAGCTATAAATGATGCTGGATCGCCACCATCTAGAAAATCTGTTATTGTTGTGTTATAATCGCCACCATAAATTTCTGGGGCACTCTCATACTGGTCAAAAACGTTTTCTATGTTTGCAACTGTTCCGCTGCTATTAAAGTATTGAGATATTTTTTGTAGGTTTCTTTTTGTCGATAGTCCTACACGGTATATCTTTCCAGTAAATGTACTTGAGAAGTCTGACTTATCTCCGACATACATCTTTAGAGTACTCTTGGCTCCAAAGAATGTAGCGATGTTAGAACCATATACAGATGAAAATTTATCTATATCAATTCCAGCAGTAGTGGCCAATCCGACAGTGTGCTGGGACTCTGAGGTTACAGTTGTGATATTGCTTCCATACTTTAGGGTATAAATAATTTCTGTACCAGTAATTGTGATGCTAAAAAAGTTTTTAGTGACAGAGTCCTCAATTTTAAGAATAGTTTGCTCGGAGTCTTCTGTGGATCTAAAAACAACATAGAGTGCTTTAAGATCTTGCCTAAGGACTGCTAGGCTATTAAAGAATAGGTATCCGCCATCTGAGTTATCTAAAGATAAATTAACAAACTTTCTTGGATCCGTGGATTCGTTGTTAGCAGAGAGATTAGATGCTAGCCATGACTCCCTATCTGTGTTGTTAAGTATAATTTCTGGTAGAGGGTATTCTGGTGAGGTCAAGACGTTGTCGTCAACCGAAAGGTTTTCTACGATACCCTGGTTCCATCTGCCCATGTCTGGATACAAGTAGTTGTTAGCATAGCCAGCATTCCTGTAGTCAATGATGGCGGAGGACCCTCCGAATGAGCTATTATTGCTTTCTGGATACTCTACCCCCTGTCCATACACAAATCTTCTTTTTGCAACTATTTCTGGAACAGAGTATGGATATATGGCTGGTGACTCAATATCAAAATACAGTAGGTCGTTACTTCCATAAAATCCTATCCAGTCCTGGTTTTTACCATAGTAAAGAGATGAAAGAGTGCTGTTGTCTGAGCTTGGAAGTGTCACTGTGTCAGTGTCTATCGTCATTGAAGATGTTAGCTCTCCGTTGATAAGCATTGATACAGAGTTTCTAATTACTCTAATGTGAACCAACATTGGTCTTCCCCAGCTTCCAACAAAGTGAGACATTGTCTGGTTATCTAGCTTAAATGTTAAAAATTGGCCATCTACATATAGTCCGTCATCTGAACCTATTGGTCCTAAAATTCTTGTTGGAGTATATGACGAAGTAGAAACCCGAATCCATGTCTCTAAAGTCATGTTCTTATTTCTACCAACATCATTTAAGAATCCAAAGCCTGGAAGTACGAGAGATGGTCCATAATCACTTTGTCTAATTTTGGTTGCATTTGATGAACCATACACAATTGGTAGTCCATCGTTATACGATAACAAGCTGCTATCGGATGCTAGATAGTATCCTGGACTGCTTTTTAGACCATATACAGGAGCTTCAATTGCTGGCTGGTCAGCGATGGCTATGCTTGGAACGAGGGAATAAAGACTTGTTCCTGAAGTTCCAGAGGTTTTTGTATTTTGATTTTCACTCCACTGCGAAAATGAAATTCCATTAATAAACAAAGAGTAGTCTCCAGCAGAAGATGCATTGACTTTTATAACTAGTCTTAATGGCTCATTTGTGGCTGGCATGTCAAAAGTCTTAGATAAAAATGCCCAGACTCCAGTCCCAGATATTGAAAAGTTTTCTAGTACCTGCGTTACACTACCGTCAGTATATTCGTAACCAATATCGATAGATGTGATTGCTGAATTCTGAGAGTAAATATACGTTGATATGTTGAAGTTTTCTTTACTTTGGTCCATTAGGATTGGACTAATGATTTCGCCACTAGTTGCTACTAGCTGGTCTGATGCCTGGACGTCTAGCCTTACTGTTGGTGACTCTGTCGGCCTAATTATGCCAGAAAGGCTCTCTAGAGACGAGACTCCTCCACTAATTGACCAAGAAGATAATTTTTTGTCGGAAGGAGATAGGAAGGATAGGAAGTCTACGGCATCGTCAAGAGCCCAGAGTGCAACTGGGTGCTCTGAAAATACTTTCTCCGCATAAAGATTTGATGGCTGTGGCATAGTTCTCCTACCTTATTTTACCATACTACTGGACAGCTCTCTGCCAGATAGATCCGTCATAGTAATAGACTACAGCCCTTGAAGACCAGTTTCCATTATAGAAGTATGGTTCTCTTTCAGTCCAGCTTGAACCATCATATACCCAGAACTTTCCTCCAGGGTCATCTACGGTTACCGAAAATTGAGAGGTATATATATACTCACTACTACTGTTGTATGCTCCCAGAGTAAATGTGTATGCTCCAGCAGTAGTCGGATTTCCTGATAAAAGCCCCGTTGTAGTATTTAGGGTTATTCCTGGTGGCAATGAACCTGATGTCACAGAATATCCCGAGGCATAGGTCGCTGCGATTGAGTCTGAGTAGGATGTTCCCACACTAAATGATGTTGAGATGGCACTGTCTGACCATACTGGCAAACGTTCTTTTACTGTAACAGAGAATGTGCTAGTGTTTGGCCCATATTCTGACCAGGAGTTATATGCTCTAAAATAGAAGCTATACGATCCAGCGGTTGTCGGTGTTCCTGTTAGAGAAGCATTTGATGTGTTAAAACTAATTCCAGGTGGCAGGGTTCCAACCGATGAGTATCCACTTGCGTTTACGGCCAGGACTGAGTCAGAGTAAGCAGTGCCCACCCTCATTGTTGTAGATACCGTGCTGTCTGACCAGTACGGTAATGCTGGGGCCGCATCTATATAAAACTGCGATGAGATTGATCCAGAACTATTGCTTGCTGTTCCTGTGACAAGGTATGACCCAACCGTATTAGGGGTTCCTGTTATAGATCCATTACTAGTATTGCCAGAAAGTCCTGGTGGCAAATTTGAAAAGCCATAACTTGTAGCGTTGCTTGCAGAGATAGAACTTGAGTAATACGACCCAACCCTAGCACTTCCAGCAGCAGCACTATTTGTCCAGGTAGGTGGCGATGATGCTGTTGTCACATAGATTGCATCAAGCTCGAGGGGGTACCACTGTCCAGACATTACAGTGTAGTCTGGGTCGAACGGGTATGCCCCCGTATTCTTATTAGTACAAAGAACAAACTGGTAATATGTTCCTGGTGTAAGCCCAGTAACTGTAACAGATGCATTATAGCTACTGGCATTACCAAAACTTCTAGCATAATATGGGGAATAGACGTTTGGAGATGAAAGGCGATAACCTAACTGATCGCCATTCCATATAGAAAGCATAATTGTCATGCTTTGATTATTGTAATAGCTGTAGCTAAGAGTGACGCTTGTCTGAGTTATGTTGCTTGCAGTAAAGGAGTAAACTGTCATATCTAAATCCTAAGAAGTTTTAATCCAGATATCTCCAGATACCATACCGCTGGTAGGCTGAGTAGATTGAACAAATAAAGATCTATTGTTAATCTTAGAGGCGTTACTTGCTGTTCCAGTTAGAGGTCCAGTTATTGACGTAGCAGTTACGCTTGAGGCCGATATTGCATTAGCAGATAGAGTACCAGTAAAGGTTGGATCTGCTAGCTTTGCTACTACTGCTTGGTCAATCGCAATTTGTGTTCCATTGACAACTATGCCAACACCTGGGGTAACAGATAGCCCTCCAGCAAACTGTGTCATAGTTATGCTATCTGCTCCTACAGTAAACGTAGTTGGATCATCTACTAGAGCTACGTAGCCAGCACCTGCATTAAGTGTTCCGTATTTTACGAAAAGATACATTCCTGGTATTTCATCTGCGGTGTCGCACAGACTGCATCTACGCAATACCCAGGGTGTGCTGGCTGAGCCAAGGTCGTGAATTACGTATCTTCCATTTTCTGCGGGGTCAGACTGATCTTTTACGAGAATTCCGTCTAGGAGATCCCAGCCAGTGGTGACATCATCAACCCCTGGCCAAGTGCCATTAGCATTAGAGGTTAAGAGAGCTCCTACGCCCAAAGTACCATTAGTGTAAGTAGTATTAAGAGCTGCGGTGGTTGCTGCTTCAACAGCAGGCTTTGTTACGATTCCTGCTGCAACGCTGTCTACATATTCTATAGTTGCCAGTCTAGAAGTATCGGCAATTCCGTGAACTGATGTCGTGTCTGAGTTATGAATGTTTAGCTCTGTATTGATCTTGGCTGTAGCATTGGCCAACTGTGTTAGTGGTACCTGGCCATTAGAGTCTAATCCAGCAACTCCGCTATTTTCTCCTACAGCTGATGCAAGAAGGAAATCTGCAAAACTACCACTTTCAAAATAAGGAAGGTCTGTCCATGTAGTAGAGCTATCGCCCATTTTAAATCCAGTAGTACCGTCTGGCCTGATCTCAACACCAAGCTCTCCAAATTCCAGAACTGGGTTAGTAGTAGTCCACTGCTCGGCGGTTCCACGCCTAAGGGTAATTCTTTGAACTGTCAAGGTTAGTTCTCCTAATAGATATCTAACCTATTATACCATTAGTTGAAGGACATTTTGCTTTTTTCATGCTTGTCTAATGGTCCACAAGCATTACAGCTATAAGCCTTAATTCCAGTCACTGGGCATTGACCTATTGATACCTTATGGCCCCTTAACTTGCATAGAAGTGCTTTCATCGCAATGGTATCCAGTGCTGCTCCTGATCCGCACCAGCAAGCTGAATTTCCTTAAAAGGAACAATGTCGTAAGCTACTGTAATTCTTGGTCCATCCCAGTCCCAATCACCCTGTGCATGCAGGTGTCCCATTTCAGACAATATTGCCTTATTATTTTTATTGTCATTAACCTTGTGCTCATCAAATGCGTAATAGTGAGTTTCAGATGGCTCTGCTTTTACGGCATAGTAGCCATGAAAAAATGGTGCACCCTGTGGTGAGTGGTCGTGCCAATCAAGCTTGCCAGATTTTGCATAGTTTATATTAAACCATCCTTGCATCATAAAGTCTTGCTCATAGAAGTCAATATCATAGTATTCACAAGCTTCTTTTACCATCTCAGATACTGCATTGTAAAGCTTTCTGATGCCTAGAATATGAAACTGAAAAACGTTATATTGTTGCCATTTCATTGTCGATACGCTATTAGACTCTTTCCAGATTTCACTACCCGTTAGCGGAGTTACTCCAAGTACCTCGGCTTTTTCTATTTTTTGATATCTATCTGTTAGTTCATTGACCAGTAGGTCTAGATCATTCTCTAGGGTGTATTCAAAAAACCTATGAGGTTGCAACGATTTGCTAGCACTTTTCAAAACTGCTCCATTCTATGATATAAATATTATATCATATACTATACTGCACGTACACGTGGAGTAAAGTTAAATGGTGTAAATCCGAAAGCACCAAATGGTGTGAAGCCAAATGGAACAAAGTTAAAAGGTGTAAATGCAAAGGCACCAAACGGAACAAAGTTAAAGGGAACAAAGCCAAAGGCACCGAATGGAACGAAGCTAAAAGGAACAAAGCCAAAAGCTCCGAATGGTGTGAAGCTAAATGGTGTAAATCCAAACGTTGTTATGCTGCTTGATGCTACAGAATAGGTACCCACACCATTTTCATTTTCTGCCCTTACCTGATATGTCTGAGCCGTTCCACCCTCTTGGTCTACCGACACAGAAGTTGATGTAGTTGTTCCAGTCTTTCCGTCAGATGATGTCCACGTATATTGGGTAATTGTAGATCCACCACCGTTTGGTGCTGTCCAAGTTACAGTATCTGTAGAGGTTCCAGTAACGTTAGTTCCAGATGATGGTACTGGTGTAGAAACTGTTGGTGCCGAAGGAGTTGCTGGCACTGTTGTTACGGTAACAGCTGCCGAAGCTGTCGAAGCTGGGCTTGACCCTACAGCATTAGTTGCAACTACCGTAAATGTTGGAGTAGATGTAGAATCCAGCCCAGTTACTGTAACAGGGGAAGAAGATCCAGTAGCTGTTTCTCCAGTAGAAGCTGTCACCTCGTAAGAGGTTGCCGCAGGGGAATTAGCTGGCAAAGAGAATGAAACTGAAACCGCTCCGTCATTGTAGGGACGTGACGTACCTACGTTAGACCCTGATACCCCAGTTGGTGCTAGGGGTTCTAAGAAGTCATTTGAGCTCTGTGAGTTTGCACCCAGATTTTTTCCAATTGCCATGCTAATTATCTCCTGTCGTAATTTTAATTATTAAGCTGATGTGTCACCAAAGACGATCCAGCTGTTTGCCGCACGCTTTAGCAATGTAACGGATGACCACTGAGCACGTAGCTTTAGGCCTGGAGTTGCATTAACTGTAACCCCCCCTGCACCTGCAATGGTAACCTGTCCAGTTCCAGTCTGGATTACATCTAACGTAGATCCTACTGGGAAGTCTACAGAAGAATCTGCTGGAATTGTAAGAGTGGTAGCTGAAGCAGAATCTACTTCTACAATTGTATCGCGCTCTGTTACGCTAGCTAGCTCATAAGAAGCTGTCTTAGCATTAATAGTTGTGATTGAAGGTACGCCTACTGCTGTCTGAGTTCCGTCAGGGAAAACTAGGTTTGTGATGTCTAGGTTTGTGATGGTTGCATCTGAGAGTGTTGGGTCAGCAACTAGTGATACCTGATTTCCAGTTACCTCTACGTTTGTTCCAGCTGTAATAGAACCAGCACCAGAGAACTGAGTGAATACAATAGGGTCTGTTCCGATAACCGAAACGTCTCCAGTTGTCTTAACCCAACCAGTGTTCTGGTATGTGGTTCCACCAAGTACGAATACGAAGTCACCACCAGCTGCTTCTGCAGGCTCGTCAAAGTCTGCAGCACGAGTAAAGGTGCTTCCAGTAGCATTAAATACGTAGATACCATTATCTGCTGCAGATGTCTGACCGTTTACAATAACTCGGTTGGTGTCAGCAAGTGTTACGCCATCAATAGTTCCGCCAAATGTACCTCCAGTGAGGTCAATGTTAGAATCTGAAAGGGCTTCGGCAGCCTCGTGAATGTGTAGACCCTCTGAAATTGAATCAGCGTACTGCTTAGTCACTGCTCCAAGAGCCTGAGTTGGATCTGCGTTAAGAACTACGTCTCCAGTAAAGGTTGCCCCACCAGTTGTTACTAATAGTGAGGTGTCTGCAATTCCGTGTACACCAGTTGTGTCTGAACTGTGTGTATTGACTGCAGAAGTAGCAAATGATTGTGCGGCTGTCTGAGCTGTAGCTGCAGTACCTGCTGCGTCATAGTTAGACGCTAGTCCATCTGCATAGCTCTCTGCTGATGCTTGTGCAGTGGACACATCTGAAGTAGTTGCCAAAAGTGATGTATCTGCAATACCGTGGACAGATGTCGTAGCAGATGAGTGTGCTAGATCTGCTGCAGTTCTTGCTGTCTCTTCTGTGGTAATGGCTGCTGAAAGTGCATCGTCAGCAGCGATCCTGTCTGTCTCTTCCGAGTCAAGACTAGCTTGTAGAGCTGCATCTCCGGCAATTCTTGCCGTCTCTTCTGCAGTGATGTCATCATCTAGATCAGAAACTGCAAGCACTCTTGCGGTTTCCTCTGCAGAAATATTGTCCTGAAGAGTTGTATCTGCAGCTGTAACTGTACCTGAAAGATTCGATACTGTAGTTGTTAGTGTTGTTAGGTCTGTTGTTAGGGTAGTTACTGCTGAAACCCTGTCTCCAGTTTCTACTAGGACTGCTGCTGCAATGTTGGTGTCTGCATAGCTCTTTGCCTCTGCAAGATTGCTAGCTAGCTGTATATCATAAGTTTCGTGAGCAGCCATAACATCTGTCTCTAGCTGCTGGATAGTTGCGGCATTTGCCACAACATCAGTGTAAAAAGATGGGTCGTCAGCGATTGCTGCTGCGAGCTCTCCCAAAGTGTCTAGGGTCTCTGGAGCCGTTCCAATGATTGCAGAGGCATCTGAGAATGCCTGAATATTGCTCCATGTATTGGTGCCATCACCAATCTTAAACTTGCCAGTGTCGGTCTCGTAACCGAACTCACCTGCTGCAAGGATCGGGTTTGCAGCTGTCCATTCTGCAGCTGTACCTCTACGCTGTTGCATTCTCGTTGCCATAATTTACTTTCTCCTAATGGGGTTTTCCCAACTATACAATTATATACTGCTTTTTAAAACTATGATTAGTTGTACTGATCTACAACCAACCCTCCGCTCCAGGTGTCTGCCCAATCTGTTGTGCTTGGGTCTCCAGCTGAAATTGCCATAGACTGTGGGTCTGTGACGGTTCCACCAGTAACAAATACTGTTGAAATAAGCCCATTTCCATCGATAGAAGTATCGTGAATGTGGTCTGGTAGTACATTTGCATCTGTAATTGTTGCAAGTGTCATCCATACACCACCAAAGTATACGTTTACACGCTGTGTGACTGTATCAAACCACATGCTTCCATTGATTGGTGAGGAAGGAGCAGTATCAGATGTAGGGAGTGAACCCTGTGCTGCATCTAGATATGACTTTGTAACAACATGGTTGCCAGCAGTTGGATCTGCTGCAGTAATAGTTCCGCCTACAACGGCATCTCCATTTACCTGTATTCCATTTTTGACTCTAAAGTCTTTTTCTGATGTTGCCATCCTTTACTACTCCTTCCTTAATTAATTTAATTATACCATCAATGTTCCGCTAACAACTACATCGCTATTGTTGTTAGAGGTTGTAACTAGTACCTCTACATCTGTACCGTTGATTCCAGCGGTAACTGATGCAAGAGATCCGTTAGTCTGTACATTTCCGTACTCTGTGATTGCAATGTTGTTAGATGAATCTAGAGTTAGCAGAACCTTAGAGATCTCGCTGTCTGTTCCATCTGTAACCTTTACAACTAGCTCTGCAGATGCGTAGTCTGCAATAGCCCAGCTGTAACCTACAACCTGGCTAGCAGATGCTACAGTCTGAGTAGCAGCTACCTGTAGTGCAACGGAGTTTACATCCACTGCCTCGTAGGTTGGTGTTGCAGTTGCATCACCAGTTGCTACTAGGGTGTCTGCATAGCCTTCAGCTGCGGTCTGAGCTGCGTTAGCCTTGCTAGTTGCATCCGATGCTGCAGTAGAGATTGCTTCTGACTTAGCAGTTGCAATGTCTGAAGCTACGGCTGCCTGAGCACGTGCATTGGTGAAGTAAAGGTTGGTAACACCTTCAGCTAGGTCATCAGTGTCAGAATCTGCAACACCGTTCTCTGCTGTAATCGTTAGACCAGCACCATCACCAGTGATTGTAATGTTGGTTAGTGATGCACCAGTTAGAAGTGATGCAGCATCTGTCTGTGCCCTTGCAGTTGTGTAGTACTCGTTTGTACCCTCAGCTACATCGTCAGTTGTTAGAGCATCGATAGTTCCATTAATGGTTGTCTCAATGCCGTCTGCGTATTGCTCTGCTGCTGCCTGAGCATCGTCAACGTACTGCTTGTTAGCAGCGTGACCAGCAAGAGTTGGAGCACCAGATAGAGTTAGAGCACCTGTCATGGTGTCTCCAGACTTAGCTACCTTCTCACCAATAGATGCGGTGATTGTTGTAACGAAGTCTGGGTTGTCTCCAAGAGCAGCTGCCAACTCGTTTAGTGTGTCTAGAGTAGCTGGTGCCGAATCAACAAGGCCTGCAACTGCAGCCGCAACACGATCCGAGACTGTGTTTCCTGCTGTTCCATCTACGGTAACATCACCGATTAGGCTGTCTGTGTAGGTGTTTGCATTAGATTCTGCTGTATCTGCATAGCCCTGAGCAGCAGAGTCTAGTGTACCAATCTCACCGTCTGTATAGCTGTTGGCAGAAGTGATTGCATCTGCCTCGGCTGTATCTGCATAGGCCTTTAGAGATGTGTCAAGAGTTGAGATCTCGCCATCTGTGTAGGTGTTTGCGTTAGACTCTGCGGTGGCTGCTGAACCTGCTGCATCGTAAGCTGCATTGGTAGCATCTAGTGCACGCTGGTCAGTGAAGTACTTGTTTGTAGTACCCTCTGACAGGCTGTCTGTATCGTGGTTAGAAATATCTGATACTGTACCAGTTACGTCACCAAGAACGTCACCAGTTAGATCTCCAACAAATCCCTGAACTGCTGTAATTTCGTTTGCCGAAAAGTCTCCATTAGCGTCACGAAGTACTAGGGTATCTGGAGTGTTTGTAGAAACACCAGAACCACCGACCTGTGCAATAATGTAGTTTACGTCTGCCGAACTCTTCGTAAGAATGTCGAATGTATTTACTGTTGCTGTTGTACCTTCAACTACAAGACCGTGTTTGATCTTAAAGTTTTTGTTTACTGTTGCCATTTTGATTATCTCCTAATAAAAATTAAGCTTTTAGTCCCATGCGAGCGTATCGCACGGTAACAGGCTTAATGACTGCGTCTGGGGTAACTGTAACTGCTACAGTGTCGCCAGTCCTAGAGACGTCAATGGTGCCCATATTCCCATCATTGTCTATTGTGCCATACTCGCTGACTGAAACGTTTGTTCCATCAACCAGTACGGTCAACTCTGTTGCGTAGAATTTATTATCCCCTTCTGTGGTCTTGGAGATAGAAATGATGTACTTCACCATTCTCCAGACAGTAGCGTCAAAGCTATCTACTACGGTAGGGTTTTCAACTCCAGAAATGGTGCTCTCGTTATTTCCAGAGGTACCGAGGTCGGTTGCCTGACCTGCAGCGGTATCAATCAGATCTTCGTAATCTGCTTGTTCTGGACGATCTCCAGTCTCGAAGCGTGTCTTAATATAAGGGATAGATGTTCTTGCCATGTACTAATTATAGTGGCATTTTAAACAAAACTATAAAACATAGTTGCTGTAGCCAATGATGGCGATGCCGATGGGAGCTGGGTTGTTGGGGCCATAAGCATTAATTCCAATATTAACAAATCTAACCCTGAATGGTAATAAAGAGGTGATGGATACTGCATTTTGTTTGTCAATGACATCTACTCCAAAAGATCTCTTTGTTGTTACCGATACAAGATCTGGTAGGGACTCCGATATTGCTACCTTTGGCAGCTTTTCATATGGGATTGACAAAAAGTAGTGTGTGTTTTTGATCGAGGATAGGCTTTGACCTTTTACGTCTGTAATTATGGCTGTTGCCATTAGTTTGTTACATCCTCAATCACTACGACTTTGCCCTGGGCAACAGTCCAAACTTTTGCATCTTGTGCAGTCCTAAGCTCAATGTCAAATATGTCCCCAGTTTCTAGCTGTGAAGACTCTGCTGCTGTGAGGGAAACCGTAAACTCTCCTGCTGCATCATCTGGGTCTTGAGCTGGCACTAGAGTTAGTACGATAGTTGCTGCATCGGTTATTACGCCAGCATCAGATGGGCTTGAGGGCCTCTTGATTTCCATGTCAATAGTCCAGTCTGGAATGTTCAATGGGGACTTTGCGTCATCCGTAACATAAATCTTGAATGCTGCAGTATCTCCACGGACTACCGTCCATGTTACTTGTGGGGGGGTAGCTCCAACTGAGTACCCTGAATTTCTTGTGGCCATATCATTAATTATACCATAGACTTTTTACCAAATCCCTGGTATAATTGAATCTTATTATGAAGAATAATACGATTGCCAAAGTGGGCCTTGTTGGACTTTTGGTTCTAACAATTAGCGAGTGTGGCATGATAAATGCCCCAGCTGTTCTAGCAGAAGAATCTCTAGAGACACAAACTCTAAGTGTTGAGCCACACCTCGGCTTCTTATCTCGGCTTGCCATGTCGAAAGATTTTAATAGAATGGATGCAACAATAGATGAGAACGTTAATCCTTGGCTAGATCCAGAAGAAAAAGCTAAACAGCTTTCTACAGAAGAATTGAAGTCAATACTGATATCTGCTGGATTTGAGGGGTACTCTCTCAGGATGGCACAGGCAATTGTTGCATTAGAGTCTACAAGAAGACCTTTAGCCCATAACCCCAATGCTAGCACTGGAGATAACTCCTACGGTCTATTCCAGATAAATATGTTCCGTGGCCTCGAGGCTCAAAGGCTTAAGCAATACGACCTAGAAAGAAATGAAGATCTTTTTGATCCAATTGTAAATTCTGAAATAGCATACAAGATTTCTGGCGGTGGAGTTAACTGGGGAGCCTGGACAACCTATCCAGATGCAAAGAAAATTGTTGGGCAATTCTCAAACTAATTAGATATCTTCCCAGGTGCTTCCGTTAAATCTTTTTGCAACTGTTAGATCTATCCAAGAGCTACCGCTATACCTTTTATAAGTTGTAAGCGGTGTTGAACTGGAGGATCCAGTCATTCTATTACCGCCATTCAATAATGCCGAGTCAACGGTGATTGTGAACGATCTTTGTGTAGATCCAGATACGTTTGATGCTGTAATTGTAAAGCTAAAGCTTCCTGGTGATGTCAGAGTTCCGTACAAAGATCCATTAGAAAAGACTGTTCCAGATGGCAACACGCCGCTGTAAGACCATGATGTCACATTCGTAGCTGATACTGAGTCCGAGTAGTAATCTCCTACGGTTCCAGAAGTTGCCAAGGCTTGGTCTACCCATGATGGTGCTGCTAGTGGTGATATATAGATTGAGTATGCTTGATCCGAGGTTCCTCCAGCATTGGTAGCTCGCAGAGTGAAGCTATAGCTTCCTGAAGTTGTTGGTGTTCCACTTACATAATAGTACTCTCCGCTTGGAGAACCCCCAAGACCTGGTGGCAATGATCCAGAAACAATACTGATATTTCCATACGCAGTATCGTGCCCCGTTGCCCTTGCATAGTCTGTCACGTATGATGTATTTACTGTACCAGAATTAAAGCTACCAGACCAGGTTGGTGCTGGTACTGGTGGCACATCTGACTCTGTTGTTGCAGATGCAGTTGATGACCAGGTACCTGTAGCTCCAGAAACTACACTAGATATTAGTGTATTTTCTCCAGCTACCCTAAAATTATATGTTGTTGATGGGGATAGCCCAGTAACAGATGTTGACGTTGATGTTGTTGTTGTAAAGTCTATCCATGTAGAGGATGAAGACTGCTTGTACTGAACCTTATATCTATCTGGGGCTGCGGCAACTGATCCTGTTGTAGAAGCTGTCCAACTTAAAGATACGCTGCTGGTTCCAGTTGTAGTTGATGATAATCCTGATGGGGCATTCGGAAGTCCGTAATAGTCAAACGATAGATACTGCTGGGAGTTTGCACTCTCGACTGAGTTTGCATAAACAGAATCTCCTGGACTTGCACCTGGTGCCGTCCTAGTCCCCAAAAATCCTGACGTACTTGTAGCCAGAGCTCCTGCATAATACTCTGTTGTGCTACCTAGAACAGCCGAGGCACTTCCTGCAAAATAGGCATTGCTGCTGCCAAGACTGGCTGAGCCAGAATATGTGTTATAGGCACTAGAAGATGCCTTATCTGTTCCGCCTGGGCTTCTGCCCATGATTACCTTTAGGGTTCTTGAGCCAGACGAGGCATCTGCGTCTGCTGCTCTACCGTAGACAACTATCCTTGTAACAACATAGAGTTCTCTACTTTCCTGTGGATTAGAATTACCACCCCAGTCATCTGGGGTAAAGCTTGAAACAACATAACCGTTTAAGTCTGTTACTTGAGGTTGCCAAGAAGTGCTTGTCGTTCCATAAGTCTTAGTAGCCATTATCTACCTACCAGAACCAGAGGTCTCCAGAGGAGGCTCCTGAAGGTGTTCCTGACTGTACATAGATTCTTGGTTGCTCAGATTTTGTATAGTACAGGTCATTGTGATTATGAGAAGCAAGGGCTCTATCGTTTAGTTGTGACTGAATGCTACCAGTCACCCCTTCTAGTGTTTCCAGCTCAGTTGTTGAGATTGTTGCTGATGATGAAATTTTCCCTGTGCTGTCAACAACCGCCACCGTATTTGCAGAGACTGAGGAATTTATTCTGGCATCAATCTGAGGCTGTGTATAGTATCTTGAGTCGTGCAGGTGGCCATCTTTAGATGCTAGGCTCCAGCCAGACCATGTAGAGGTTCCTGCTGTGGTAGATCTAAAATAAAAGTTATTTGTCGCACCAGATGTGTGATATGTTTGGAATGCAGTTGAGTTAGCAAAAAATACATTTAGAATTCCAGTAGTTGTAGATGGATAGCCCAAGACAACTGTAGGTGCAGATATAGAAGCGTAGACACCAGTGCTTGTGATATCATTTAGATTTTGAGATCCCAGGAGCTGTGTAATTGCCGAGACACCTGCCTGAACATTTTCCAATGCTGAAAGGGTATCTCTAATATACCCAGCCATAGAGCTATTGAGAATTTCTGCTTCAGATGCAGGAACAGTAGTAGTCCCATAGTGATAAAGATTAAATGCTTGGCGTATGTCTGCTGACTCTGAATAGGCTGGCACCTGTGTTGGATAAAATGCACCAATTGACTCTGGCATATTACACCGCCCCTAGATTAAGATCAATTAGCTGAGCCCAATCTTCTGTCCCTGGACCTGTCTTCTGGTACATTATCCTGTAATCATCTTCGACTGGAGATGTTACGATTACAATGTCAAACAGAATTACACCGTCTGGCTTTGTTGTTGTTGCCAACCTTGGATCTGCAGAGATACCAAAAATTCTAGTGCCTCGTGTTCCCTGTGGCCCATAGTTGATGTCAACATTCTTTGTGGTTACCCCACCAACAACAACAACATCGATAGCTGATACATCAATATTTGGCATTATGATGCCTCGCTTACCTGCTCTGTCACAGATATAGTGCCAGTGAGGAGAGTATGTACTAGTGGGTAGTCTGTAGCATCTAAGTCATTAATCTCTACGTCATATACGTATGATGTTGCCTCAGCAAGAACAGCTGAGTCCGATGGAGTAATTGCACAGCGAATGTGGTCTGACTGAACAGAGCTATATGCTACAACTCTATTTGCTACTCCGTCTACTCCACGTGAAGTAGAGATAGTAAAAATTGATTCATACGGTGTCAGGTCAAATACGTTGCCTGCAGAATCTTTGGGGTATACGTTAAACTCAAAGGTGTCCCCCTTGTAGTACGAAAAGTTATAAGTTCCTGGAAATGCCATACTAGTATTATAGCACGTTAACTTACAGAAATAGTTATGCTTTTAGGAATAAAGATACAGTTGTTGTCTGAACGAACCAATGGCAAAATACCGTCTGCCCTATCGGCCTCATTGTCTATTGTCAGATGCTGTGTGACTGAAAAGTTGTAGTCATACTCATACTTTAGTAAAGCTACAAACGATGTGTATTCTTTTTTAGATGCTGGAAACTGACTTTGAATCCAGATCTCGGTATTTGATGAAAGTGTGGATATGTCGAAATTATAGGTTATTGAAACTTGTGAACCTATTTCCAAGTGCTTAGTATTAATCCTTTTTGCAGAAGTGTTATACAGAGATACGGAGTTTCTTGGCAAAAACTTTTCTACTGTGTCTTTACCCTTGCCATCTACAGAAAAAGATACCCAGCCGTCTACTCCACGATTAGATCCTAGGGCTAGCTGTTTAGGATCTTTGTGTGAGTATCTTGCCCATCCAGAATCTTGTCCGTAAACGGGCATATAGCTAATGCCATCTTTACCAGCTGGACCAGGCTCGCCCTTTGGACCTTTTTTGCCTTCTTTTCCTTCGGCACCTGCTGGACCAATGTCTCCTCTTGGGCCCTGTGGGCCTGCTGGACCTGGTACGGCTATATACTGTGGACCATCTGTGGGAATTGCTCCTTTAGATGGTGTTGCCTCTTTTTCATAAGGAGATTTTTTTCTTACAATTGGAAACTCTACATCACTTGCCATATATCTATTATCTCAGATTATATTAGTATGGGTTATCTATGTATGTTCCGTGCAAAGCGAAGTGGTCTCCCGTTTCAAGTGCTCTTGGGGAGCCGTCTTCGAATGTATGAAGCTGTCCATTGCTTGAGGTGTAAAACAAAAGAACCCTGTTTTCTCCGCTTTCACATACCCCAGTCATAGTGTAGTAATTATTTGAAGACGTATCATGCAGCACTCCATCAAATGATACATCCATCTTAGAAGGAAATGGCAGGTCTAGAAAATACTGACCAGTTCCAAAGCTAATGATGTTAGAGAAGTCTACCGCAAATTCTACAGAGACTAGATCTCCAAGCTTAACATATTTCCCAGTAAATAATGGGTCGCCATCAAATGTTGGAGGTGTTCCAAGGCTTCCACCATTAACAACAAAAGATACTGTTTCTGGTGTAGTGATGCCTATACCTGTACCTGTAAACCTAGCCATTAGTCTTGACTCTCCAATCCAACTTCCATTACCGCAATAGACATAGCATCCACAGAAGAGATTGCATAAAGTGCGTCTAGTCCAGGTAGCTCTACAGACCAGGCCTGATTAGGTGATAATCTATACCCATAGCTTGTGCTACTTACTGTATCATCTGCCCCTAGATAAATATATCCTGAGTCACTGACATTCTGAATTGTGATATCCATTCCAGAGTGCATTCCGTTAGGGGTTAGCCTAACTGATTCTGTTGTATTGATTGTTTTGATTGAATGGTTTGCCATTTCACCCTCCCCCTTTTCTTTTTAGTGCTTAGGCCTCTAATGCCTTAAGTCTTGAAGCTAGCTCGTCTAGTGCTGCTGCAATTGTTGTAGGTGCAACACTCCAGTCTCCTGGTGTTGCTGGCGTATAGGATGTTGCATCTCCTGCTGGTCCAATTGGTCCAGTTAGTCCCGTCTCGCCCTGGATGCCTTGTAAGCCTCTTGGGCCTGTAGCTCCAGGTGCTCCTGGAAATGGTACGATATTAACTGTTGGCATTATAAACTACCTCCTGTAACGTCTCCAAGTACTGAGATAGTGCCTATGGCTGGAGTCCAGACGGTATCATTATCAATTGTAACTTGTAGATCAAAAGCCAATTCCGCTACGGTTCTCTTATATCCGTCTCCCCATAGCGATGTAATGTCTGCTGGTGCTACGACGTCTACGTAGCCTTCACCTGCAGTAATTTCAAGTTCATCTGTGATACCGTTTTTGTAGTCATATGCTGATGCTGCAAAATCCCATGTGGAGGTATCGTAAGCGGTTGCCTCGTCGTCTTCAAAAAATTGGATTCTAATGACTGCCGTGTCGCCTCTTACGACGTTCCACTTAATGTTGGCAGGATTAGCTCCAAAAACTTCTGGTCCGCATGCTGATGTCATAGATATATTATAACATCAATAAAATAAATAAAGTCTCAGGAATAAAAAACTGGTACCTAGAAAGTGGGTATGAGAGACATTCTAAGTACCAGTTTAGTATATTATACCATAAAGTAACAAAAGGATAACAAGGTATCAAGATGTAAGAACTTTTCTTTAAATAACTACTATATAACATATTGTTATAGAACTGTTATTAAAAAAAGACTTGACAACTTACTTTTTCTGCTACTATGTAAAAGGGTTGATTGTTATATATATATTAATTCAAATCATCTCTAAGTAGAGTTTAGTGAATTTACTTATATTTACTTATATATTATATATATTATATTAAGAGTTTCTATTAGACAAGTATTCAATCATTTTATCGTACAAATCATCTATTTTTCTTTCTAGCTTTTCCATTCTTAAGTAACTATCTTTTCTAATTGCGTCTGCTGCATCTTGTCTTTCTTCTAGACGGTTAACCTGATCTTTTATACTACCTCCGCCGTTTGGCTTAAGCTCATGCTTAATTTCCTCTAGATAATGCTTAACCATCCATCTGATTGCGACCCCCAGCATTGTAAGAATTGATCCAATACCTACGAGTATTCCTATTGATAAATTCAGCTGGTCTAGTGGGGTCATAACCATATAATTATAAATACTTTTTATGATAAACTTGTCGTGTGACCATATATAACAAGCCTATTCGGATGCAAGATCGCATTGTTACATCTATAACAAGAAACAGCTATTCTGAGACTGTTCCAGCTAATACGCCAATTCAAGAAGTTCCTGGAATAGATACAGTTTTAAATTCCCATGGATATAGATCAGATGAGTTTTCGTCTAAAGAAGCATCCGACAACTATTTATTTACTGGCTGTTCTTTTACTTGGGGTGCTGGCTTACCAGAAGGTAAAAGCTGGTCACACATCCTTAATAGAAAACTGGGTGGCAAGAAGCATTTTAACCTTGCAATGTCTGGTCAATCTGTTTCTGCTATTATTTCTAATGTATATAAGTATATAAGAGAGTTTGGAAAGCCAAAAGCAATTTTTGTGTACTTTCCTAATTTAGAAAGGTTCGAAAGATTTCACATTAACTATGAGATCAATGACGGTATTGAGTCTGGATATCTCTTTCAGGATCCATACCTTCTTCACTCTGTAGAATGGCACAAAGCCTTGGGGTCAGACAGTGACCTAAAATTTATAAACGAGACAACCCTTACTGACCACTTTCTGCTATCCCGTGCGGTAAATGACATTAAGACATTTGAGGAGTATTTAAGCATGATGGGGATTCCATTAGTTTGGTCAGGATGGGATTTTGACTTTATAGAAAAGATGAGAAGGTTTAGTTGCTTTAATAATTACGTAGAGCATAATCTCATAGCTGATGAGTATAGAAGGAATCTAACTCCAGAAAACAGCGAAGATGAAAAGTATTGGTTTACTGCAGCTGATGAGGGTGGCCATCCTGGTATTGCAGAAAATCATCTATTTGCTGATACTATCTATAAAGCTTTCGCTGAAAAGTTCGGGGCGTAAGTTCGGTTTTAAAGTTCGGTTTTAAGTCGTGGCGAGAAATACTCCAACCAAAATACACGACATATAACGTCTAAATATATAACAAAGTTATAACAAGACAACATACGTGATGTATGGTAGAATATACTATATGGGAGATGACGTAAGCGTATTTGATTTATTTAATCCAAATGCACCCAGGTCCTCTGAGGAATTAAAAGAAGCTAGAATGGCTGTATGCCGCACTTGTGAATTCTTCCTTAAAGGATCTAAAAGGTGTAAGCTTTGCGGATGTTTCATGAATAAAAAAACTACATTAGAATTAGCAAAATGTCCTATGGGATACTGGAAGGAATAGTATGAGAAGAGAAGAAGCAATTGATGTAATGAGCAAGGTAGTTATCGATATGAACCGAGAGCTTGGTATAAGCCAGGGTATTGCAGAAGCAGAGGTAGAGTCAACTCTACTCCAGATGAAGATGGAGCTAGATAGGGTTAATGCAATGATCTTTGACGCACTATACGAATCTGGCGTTATCAACCTACACGGTTAAATCTTAAAGAACTCGTATTCGGTAAGCCAAATAGGAATGGTATATCTTTCCTCGTATATCTCCTCTACGGAGTGTACAAATTCTAATGGCTTAGAAGGAAATGTAACTAGATCTCCCTGTACTGGACTATACTTATAATCGAGATCAGGGAAGTTTAGTTCGCCTCCAGAAGACATTGTATTAAGGTATAGTATGCCACTGTACTTGAATTGCATGTTTTTACCGCCATCAGTGTCAACATGAGAGTCAATACGTGCTCCTGGATATTGCTTTGCTAGGAAGAAGTTATTTACCATAATCTTTCTTCTATTGCCGAATACTTCTTGTATTTGCTTTTCCATCTTAGGGAATATGTCATTACGGAGCATAGGTTCTATCTCTGAGATCAAGGAGAAATCTGTTTGTGAGTCTCTATGGAATGAGTCTTTTCCAAATGATAAGAACTTTCTCCGATCTCCGTAGATCTCACTACCCTTCATAATTTCTAGCTTGCTGTTAATATAGCTAATTAGATATTCTGACTCTTCTTTTGAGATAAAGTCCTTTAATATATGGATTTGATCAATGCTCATAGTCAATTTTACCATACCCTAGCGATACTGTATAATATAACCATGTATAAAGAAGATATTATAGACATTATGTCAGAAGCGATTGCTAAGTCCAATGAGGATCTAATGCGATACCAAGGAATGAACGATAAAGAGATATCAGAACAGCTAAATTGGAATAGACCTGCCTTGGATTATGCTAATGAGATGGTTTTAGATGCTCTTATAGCTAATGGTGTTGTTTCTAAAGATACCGTCGAGTAATTAGTACCCAATAATTACTGATATCAGAGCAAATACCGTACATATTACGGCTGTTCCTAGTGCAATCTTAATCTCATCTGGCATATATCTAGTATACCCCACTTATTCTATACCTGGAAAATCTGAAAAAATCTATTTTTGGCAAAATCTGAATATTTTTTAGTTATGTATGATACACATTTACGTGAAAAAAGCAAGAAAACTTAGTCCGCACACCGTGCCACCTTTTTGTCTGATAGCCCTGCCACATCATTGTGGATTCCTACAAGAAACACACCTAAACTTTGTAGGTAAATGTGCTTGACTTTTTGACTTTTATAGTATAGAGTAATAGTATAAATAGAAAGGATAAACAAATGGTAAAAGTAACAGTATTCAAAGAGGGTTCTTCTTGGACTGGCGGTCTATACCGCGAAGATTCACTTGATTCTTCAATTGAAAAAATCGAGGCTATGGGTTACACTGTAGTAATGGTAGAGTCACGCTCTACCCTCTAAAATGTCTGACCCTAGTGTTAGAATAATCTTATTAGAAAGGATAAACAAATGAGATACAAAGTAATCAACACTCTAGACTTGAAAGAGATAGAGCAGGAAGTAGATACCCTGATTTCTATCGCAGGTGATGAGCCTACTTTCAAAACAATGGAAGAAGTATCCGCTCTAATCAGAGTAGCCAGGTCACTAGGCTCTAGTAGAAGTTGGTAACAGAATGATAACACTTACTTTTGAAACTTGGGATGAGTTTGACAAAGCTATTGGTTCTATAGTAGTATTAGAGCAAGAACTAACAAAGGATAATAACTAATGGATACACTACAGTCTTGGGTATTAGTAGCTTGGATGATAGTAGGCGTTGCTTGGGTTACCATTCAGGCATACCGCCTAGCCAAGTGGAAAGAGCAACACGAAAACTAACACTTGACAAAATGTCCCCCCCGGGGTCGGCCCCCAAACACTTGTTCGAATATAACAAAATCATAACGACACGGTAAATGACACCCAAAATGTCTGACCCCTGTGGTAGAGTAAACTCATAATCAGAAAGGATAAATAGATGTCAGAATCACTTTGTGTCTACTGTATGAACTTGGTAAACGATTTTGTTTGCCCTCACTGCAACGAGTATGACGGGCTAATGCCTGTAAAAGATGCCAGGGCTTATCTTGGTGAAGATTTCCCAGAGGAGTTGAACGAGTATGTCTAAACTATCTACCGCAGAATTGGAACAACTAATTTTCAAAATAGACTTGATGTTGGCAGACGAACCTGCTAAGCTATTCACAACGGAGGAAAACAAATGATAATTGGACAGCTAATCATAACAATTGCTTGCTCATTCTTTGCTGGTGTCCTAGCTCAGGCTTGGTATCAGGAAGTCCAAGACGCTAAGGCTCTCAAGCAGAAGAAGCGTGATACTTTCGTAGCCCCATTCTAGATTTGCTCTGGGACCTCGGAAAAGAGCCCAAACCAAGCGAGCAATAACCTATCCCCTGACGGAAAGTTTCTTATCCTTTCATTCCGTTGGGGGAATATGGGTCGGCCCCCCTCCCCACCAGAGAACGGTTTAGGGAGGCAGTTAAGAAGCTCGTAAATTCTTTCCCATAAAATGTCTGACCCCTATGGTAGTGTATAACTATGAAGAAGAAAACCAAGAAACTAGGAATGGCAAACGAGGCTAGGCGTAAGCTAGAGTCGCAAGCCCTATTCTTTGAGATGATGAAGAATCCACACTTGGTAACTACCCCTAAAAAATTCAAGGGTTCACGCAAAGACAACATAAATAAAGCTATCAAAGAAAGTTGGGACTAATGGATGAGCAAGCGGTAGAGATTAGAGAAAACCTAGCGGAATACTTCAAAGATCCAGAATCTTACACGCTGTTTGATTTTGAAGATATCTTCCAGGACCGTGACCCTTTTGAGTTTCTATAATGTCAGACCCCTATGTTAGGATACTAGTATGACAAATTACAATTGCACTGACTGCCAAAGACTAATTAGGCCAGAAAACCTATACGGCCATAAGCTTGATAATGTCTGTGGCAGATGTTATGCTATTAGAGTTCAACACCCCTCAGCAAGAAAGTTGGTAAAGTAATGGGTTCACTACAAGCAGCAGAAATGGCTTGGCTATCAAAGTCTTTAGAGGACGGTATTGCTTGGCACCTACAGAGTAATCACTTTCCTCCAGTAACTAAGTCTATGGTTCAAGCTTGCATAGAGTCTATTGACGCTTGCAATGAAGGTAACTTTGATAAACTAATTAGTCTACCCGAAGGCGTTGGCTATAAAGGACTAACCGTTGCTCCAGCTAATGCTATTGTAGAGCAACACCACTTGCACGCTTGGATAGAGTATGAAGAACTATAGTTGACAAAGTCTCATCCAGCTGTTATAATAATCATACCCCAAAAGAAAGATACCCCTAATGACAAACTATACAAAGACTTATTCACAAATTGCAGCCCGTGCAACGTTTGGCCAAATTGAGCAGGCCTCAAAATGGTATATGGATGCTGAGCGTGTTGCAGCTGAAGTTGCAAGAAACCTAGACACTACTCTAGAAGTAGGGGCCACTGTAGTGTCCGCATTCTCTCCTCGTGAGCGTTGGACCAATAACGTTGCTAAGGCTATTAGTTTCTCACTAGGAAGAGACGTGCCAGGATTCAAGAACAACATGAAAATGGCCACTAACGGATTGACTATGGGATTCAAGGCCCTAAACGGTCCCAAGACTAATGCATTCGCTAAGGCTATTGCAGGCGATGAGAATGCAGTTGTGATTGATGTTTGGATGTTGCGTGCCCTCGGGATTGAGAAGAAGAGTCCGACTCAGTCTCAGTATAAAGAAATGGCCAAAGCCGTCAACACTGTAGCAATAAAATACGGCATGACACCTAGAGCAATGCAAGCCCTAATCTGGATAATCGTTAGGGGCAGTGCAGAATAATATTCCATAGGGGTATGGACGTCCTGGATATGACGTAAAAGTGTCCCCCTTCGGGGCCGACCCCCAGATCCTAGTAAAGTCAATTTAAGAAGGCTACAAAAAACCTCGCAAATCTTTGTAGCATTTCCACTTGACAATTAGGTCGCTATGCCTCATAATAGATACATCAAGGAAACAGAACAGACTTTCTACCAAAAGTTGTTACCAATTTGTTACCAAAAAGGTATTGACAAGTAGTTCTTTTTCTGAGATAATAGACTTATCAACAAAGAGTTGGTAAAATCGAAACAGTCCCTCTGGGGCGGAAAGAAGCAAAATGACAAACCTAACTGTTGGCTCACAGTTCACCACCGCAAAGTCTGGCGTATCAGGCACTATCCAAGAAATCGTAGAGAACAAGACTGGTTCATTCCGTGTTCGTCTAGATGTAAATGGACAGCCTCGCTGGACAACTGTTGTAAAGTAGTCTGAATAGACTTGGGGGGATAGCGTTTCTTATCCTTTCTCTATCCCCCCGCCACAAAATGTCTTACCCCTACCCTATAATAAACATACCCTAAAAGAAAGTAGACCATAATGGCTAGAAGTATCTCTGTAAAAGTTCCAGTAGCAACTCTAATCGCAAACATTGAAAACAAGATTGCCGAGATTGACGAGGCAGTTGCTAACTACCCTGCCGCTCGCGAGCAGTTTGACAAAGACCTTGAAGTTTACAAGGACAAAATGGCTCAGGCAGTTGCTAAGTTTATAAAGAGCAACACCGACAAGATTGGTTACAGTCACGACGACATTGTTCGTATCAGCACTTCCTATGGTGGAAGACTAGAACTTGCTTTTGATAGCGAGGCTATGGGATTGCCAAAGCGACCAAGCGAGCCAGAGCGACCAAATCAGAACAGGTGGTATGGGCGTGACCACGCTAACCAGAAAGACCTGCTAGAGAAGAACCTAAAAATCCTCCGTATGACCACGCAGGAAGAAGTGAACGCCTCTACCTATGGGGCAGTTATGGAACTACTCTAACCAAATAACTAGTCAATGCTTGGTTAGCGGAGATGACTCTATCCGTCAAATTTGAGTAAGTCCTCCTAGTGGTTCGTAGCCACTAGGGGGCATCTTCATAATGTCTGACCCCTGGGCTTGACAGCCTGGGGTGACCTGTGGTCGGCCCCCTGTTACCAAACCGTTATTTAAGAAGACTAATTATTTTATCCCAGAGCTTGCAAAATGTCGGTGGGGTGTGCCATAATAGTCTTATTAGAAACCCCTACAGAAAGCGAGACCTCATGGCTCACGACCTAGAATCAGTAAACGGACAGACAGCTTTTGCATCACTACGTCAGCCAGCTTGGCATGGACTAGGCACTGTCTTTGAGAACGAAGTTACCACCAAGGAAATGCTAGACCTTGCTCACCTATCAGACTGGGATGTCCGCTTGGAGGACGTTGCAATTCCAGATGGCTTTGAGTCAGACAAGGGCTACTCATTCGTGACACGCACTAACCCATTTGACCGCACCAAGAATGATGTTCTTGGGGTTGTTGGTGAGCGTTATGTTCCAATGCAGAACGAAGATTTGTTTGACTTTGGTGACCTAATGCTAGACGGCGGTGGGCGTTGGGAGACTGCTGGCTCTATCAAGGGTGGCAGGCAGGTTTTCGGTTCTCTTGCTCTGGAGCGTGAGACAGTCCTAGACCCTAATGGCGTTGGTGACAAGGTAAACACCTATCTTCTAATCAACACTAGCCACGACGGCTCAGTTGCCATTCAGGCTTCTATCACACCTGTTCGTGTTGTCTGTGCTAACACTCTAAACTTGGCTTTGTCTGCTGTTACTGGCAAGAAAGCTGTAAAGCAGTCATTCAAGATTCGTCACACTGCTACCGCTTCAGGCAAGGTTCAGCAGGCTAGAGAGGCTCTTGGCTTGGCTAACACTTACATGGACGAGTTTGACATCATGGCCAAGTCAATGATTGAGACTGAAATCTCTAAGGCTAAGTTTGATGAGATTGTGGCTCTTGCTTACCCTGCACCAAAGGGTGAGGACAAAAAGGGTTCATTCAAAAAGCACAATAGCAAGATTGACCTAATCAACAGTATCTATGTTGGTGACTATAACAACACAATCGCTGGCACTAAGTGGGGAGCCTTCAACGCTCTAACCGAGAGGCTAGATTGGTATCGCTCTGCAAGGGGTGGAAACAACGAGTCTATCTTGGCTTCTGCTTCTGGCTTTGACCCAATGATAAACGCAGAGAAGAACAGGTTACTAAAGCTAGTCTTGGCAAGCTAGTATTCCAAAACGAGAATGGCTCTCCCCTGAAAATGGGGAGGGTCATTTTTGTATTCCTGGATCAGAATCTGGGTCGGCCCCTCACAACCTATATATGTAAACATAAAAGCTTTATTAAGATGTGACATTTCCTTTCCCAAAATGTCAGCCCCCCGTGCTACTATGTATATACAAGCTGAAAGAGAGACTATGAGAGAATCAGTAATGGTAAGTCAGATTGATACCGCCAAGCTAACCACCATGTTGAATGCTAAGGCAGATAGAGATGACCTGGTTGGTGAGCAGATGGTTGTTGCTAATACCGTCAAAGGATTGGCTACCGTTTGCAGCGATGGTGTTGGTTGGTGGAAGAATGATGACGGCAAGTATCTTGTTGGTGCTTGGGTAAGGTATTCAAACCCAACGTTCTATCTCACTGAAGATGAATTACTATCTTGCTTGTCATCTGAGCAGGTAGACCTAGCAGAGTTTGTTCAGACCTTTGGCTCTAGGCTAGAGAACAACTTTGACCTATGGTACAACCAAGTCAAGAATGTATCCCAGGATATTTCCGCATTTGACTTTGCCTAAAATGTCTGACCCCCATTGTATAATAAGAACACAACCAAGAAAGTAGGAAATCATGGGTAGATACTATGTTGAGATGAAGATTGATTTTGCTGGAGAGATTGAGGCAGATTCCGCTGAAGATGCAGAAGCAAAGGCTTGGACCTCTTGGGGTGATACCTCTGACTGTGACATTCAGTATGACGGCGTTTATTCAATAGATGTTGAAGAAGCTGAAGATGAAGTTGACCTCTTTGCAGATGATGAGGATGAAGATGAGTAATCATTTTCGTTGCAACGATACCGTTTCTTTTGAAAATGTCTCTGACGGATACTATGCCCAATGCCCTAGTTGTGATGAAGACCTGTTTAGTTTTGAGGTAATAAATGTCTAAGCAATACCACTATGTAATAGTCTATGATGAAGACAAAAACGCATTCTCTATTGACTGGGATACCACAGGGGTAATTCTTGAAGAAAACCAGGGAACTGTTTTTGATAAGGATACCCAAGAATGGGAGTTGGGGTTTGAGAATGAAACTTACGAGACAGTGTGTGACAAGTTAAATAAACTATTAGAGATACAAAATGTCTGACCCTACCACTATAATGGGAGCTATGATGAAAGAATGTCCTAGACACGAAGGTGCTTTTGACTGCACACCCTTTTGTGATGTATGCGAGGGTAACCAAGAGTATGACCCTACAAACAATAGGGGTTGTGTTGTTCCTAATTGCATAGAAACCCTACCAAGTGAAATCTGGCTAGAAGAATTGGGTTTTTGTGTAGAACACTCAAAAGCCTATTTCATGCAAAAACTAGACCCATACACATTAGAAGAGGAAGAAGATTTAGACCGTTGTAGCCTACAATGTGTCTGCT
>Ga0209771_1000045_pt1 | contig 68273 bp, 54 predicted proteins | sample SaaInl59LU_5_DNA_FD_184639 | JGI IMG/M metagenome (GOLD analysis project Ga0209771, IMG submission 184639) | Marine microbial communities from expanding oxygen minimum zones in the Saanich Inlet - ESP_59LU_5_DNA (SPAdes) (version 2) | ecosystem: Environmental > Aquatic > Marine > Intertidal zone... | reverse complement strand
TATTTCTTGATTTGTGTAACAATCATTTACTCTTACATCTAAAACTATTTTTAGTTCTGAAGGCACGACATTATGCTGATTTCCAGATTGTATCTGAGTTACAGTAGCTTTTACATTTCCTAAAAATTTAGATTTTTTTTCAAATTTTAAACTTTCAATCCATTTAAGTACTTCAATTGATTTAATAATTGGATTATCATCATTTCTATGAGCTGCATGGCTTGAAGTCCCCTTAATTTTAATATCAAATACAATTAACCCTCTTTCAGCAATTGCCATTTTCATTAATGTTGGTTCACCAATTATTGCAAAATCAATTTTTGGAATAATTGGAATAATTGAAGCAATTCCATTGTCTCCTGAACATTCTTCCTCAGCTGAAGCAAGAATTATTAAATTATATTTTAAATCTTTTTTATTATAATAATAAGTAAAAACTGCAATTAGTGAAACTAAAGCTCCACCAGCATCATTACTTCCAAGCCCATAAAGCTTACCGTTCTCTATCTTGCTATTAAAAGGATCATTTTTATATCCTTTATTGGGTTTGACTGTATCATGGTGAGAGTTCAATAGAATTGTAGGTTTATTTGAGTCATAAAATTTATTGAAAGCATATACGTTATTTTGATTTCTTTTAAATTCTATATCATGAAATTTGAACCATTTCTCTATTCTATTTCCTGTTTTATTCTCGTTAAAGGAATATGATTCAATTTTTATTAAATCTTGCAATAGTTGAATTGCATTGTTGGTTAACTCATTCATCATAAAACTATTTTAGTACAATCTTCAGTTGATTTTATTATATCATGATCTCCAATAAAAATATTACTTACCCCATTTTCTAAAGCATAATAGCAATTTTCTATTTTAGGTACCATTCCGTCCGATATAATATTATTTTTAATAAGCTGGTTGTAATCATTTTTTCTAATAGTTTTTTTAATACTCAAATTGTCATTTTCATCAACTAGAACTCCGGGTTTATCAAAACAATATTTTAAAGTTACATCGTAATTTTTAGATAGTTTTATTGATATTTCAGATGCAATACTATCTGCATTTGTATTTAGAAGTTGACCATTTCCATTGTGAGTAAGAGAACAAATTACTGGGGAAATTTTTAATTTTAATAATTGATTAATAAAATTATCATTTATACTTACAATATCTCCAACCAAACCATAATCAATTTCTTTTGTTTCTCTAATTTTTGATGTAATCAAATTTGCATCTGCACCGCTTAATCCTATGGCGTTACAATTGAACTTTTGAAGAATTGAAACAATATTTTTATTTACAAGTCCAGCATATGTCATTACAGCTACATCTAATGTGTTTGAATCAGTTATTCTTCTTCCGTCAATCATTTTTACTGGAATTCCAAGTCTAATCATATAATTAGATGCTATAATGCCTCCACCGTGAACTAATAATTTTAATCCCTTAATTTTGGAATAATTTTTTAAAAAAATTTCAAATAATTTTCTTTCATTTAATATCCCTCCTCCAACCTTTATAATTGTTAATTTATTTTTCATTACTAATTAATTCTTTTAATATAGTTTGAGTCGCATATGTCCTATTATTGGCCTGCTGGATAACAAGTGATTTATTAGAGTCTAATACGGAGTCGGTTACAACCACATTTCTTCTTACTGGAAGACAATGCATAAAAAAAGCATTGTTAGTTAATTTCATTTTGTTTTCATTTATAATCCATGAATCATCATCCAAAAGTACTTTTCCATATTGGTCATAACTAGACCAATTTTTAGCATAAATAAAATCAGCATTTTTAAAAGCCAATTCTTGGTCGTTTATAACCCGTATTCCCTCTGTAATTTTTTTATTTAAATCATATCCTTTTGGATTTGTAATAGTTAAGTCATATTTATTTATTTTACACATATTTATAAATGAATTAGCAACAGCGTGGGGCAGAGGCTTTGGATGAGGCGCCCATGATAAAACTATTTTAGGATTGTTAGAATTTATATTTTCATTAATTGTAGCAGCATCAGCAAGTGCTTGAAGAGGATGTGCTGTTGAACTTTCTAGGTTTAAAACGGGAATATTAGCGTATTTAACAAAACAATTAATTATTTTATCACTATTATCAATTTCTTTGTCTTTCAATTCAGCAAATGCCCTAATTCCTAAAATATCACAATATTGAGATATTACTTTAGCTGCATCTTTTACATGCTCTGCTTTATTGCCTGACATAATAATATTTTCATCAAATTCAAGTTGCCATCCATCGTCCTTAAAGTTCATTACAATAGACTTAAATCCTAAATTCATTGCTGCCTTTTGTGTGCTTAGTCTGGTTCTTAGGCTTGGATTAAAAAATAAAAGACCTATAACTTTGTTTTTTCCAATAAAACTTAAGTCTGACTTATCATTTTTATGTTTATTAATTTCCGTCAATAAGTACTGATAATCAATTATATCATCCGAGTTTATAAAGTTTTTCATGATAATTCTATTTTTAATGCATTGTAAAGTTTATCTATATGCTTCTTTTGGATATTTAATGGAGGAAGAATTCTTAATAAATTCTTATTTGCACTTCCTCCAGTGAAAATTTTATGTTTAAAAATTAAATTCTTTCTTAATTCAGAAGTTTCGAAATCAAATTCTAAGCCTAACATAAGTCCTCTTCCTTTAATTTTTTTTACTGCCTTAATTAATGAAATTTTTTCTCTAAAATAATTCTCTAATGATTTTGAATTTTTTAATAATTTTTCATTTTTAATAGTGCTCAGCACTGCTAAAACTGCAGAGCAAGCTAAATGGTTTCCTCCAAATGTAGTTCCTAACATTCCATATTTTGATTTAATATGATCTTTAATTAAAATTCCACCAACAGGAAATCCATTACCCATTCCTTTGGCAACACAAATTATGTCAGGTTTAATATCATGCTTTTGAAATGCAAAGAAATCACCTGTTCTTCCAAAACCAGATTGAACTTCATCGGCTATTAAACAAGTATTGTGTTTTTTACATAGTTTCGAAATGTATTTTACAAATTCAGTCTCAGGTTCATCTAATCCTCCAACGCCTTGAATTGCTTCAAATATTACTGAACTAACATCTCCTTTAGAAATTTCATTATGAAAATTCTTTTTATCGTTAAAATCTAGAAATGTTACATTTAATTTTTCATTTAATTTAGATTTAATACCAGGATTATCAGTAATACTTAATGCTGCATTACTTCTTCCATGAAAAGAATTTTTAAATGCTATTATCCTAGATTTTTTTGTATAAAATGAAGCAACTTGTAGAGCATTTTCATTTGCTTCAGCTCCGCTGTTACTAAAAAAAAGATTGTAATTATTACATCCAGATTGATTTTTAATTTCCTTAGCAACTTTACTTTGTAAATCATTTATTATATAATTTGAGTAAAAACTAATTTTATTTAATTGTGAAGTTATATTTTTAATATAGTTAGGATGGCTATGACCAATTGAAATAACAGCATGTCCACCATACAAGTCTAAATATTTATTTCCATTTTCATCATACACATAACACATTTTTGCATGAGTTGGTTTTACATTATATAATGGATAAACGTTAAATAAGTTCATTTTATTGAAGTTTAAAAAATTGATGATTTAAGTCTTAATCCCTCAGTCTCTTTTAATCCAAACATTAAATTCATGTTTTGAATAGCTTGACCTGAAGCCCCCTTTATTAAATTATCAATAATTGATGTAATTAATAATTTTCCATTTATTAACGTAAGATGAAGCATACATTTGTTTGTATTTACAACTTGTTTTAAATTAATTTCATTTTCTGAAATAATTACAAATGGATGATCATGATAATATTGTTTGTAAATATTTTTTATGGTATTCATATCACTTTCACAATTAAAATAACTTGTACAAAATATTCCTCTACTAAAACTTCCTCTAACAGTTATTAAATTTAAATTATAGTTTTGTTTAGATTTTTTATTAAATGAATATTTGATTTCATGTAAATGTTGATGATTAAATTCTTTATAAGACGACACATTGTTATTTCTCCAACTGTAATGAGTAGTGTTTGATGGTATTATTCCAGCCCCAGTGCTTCCAGTAATTGCGTTTGAATGTATTTCACCATTTATAATGTTTGAATTAATTGACGGTAATAAAGCTAATTGTAGTGCCGTGGCAAAACATCCAGGATTTGCTATATTTTTTGAGGATTTGATCAGGTTTTTTTGTAATTCAGGTAACCCATAAGTGAATTTTCTTTTATTATTTCCAATTGTAATAGATTTCTCTAATCTAAAATCTTGACTTAAATCAATGATTTTTGTTTTTTGATTAATTGAACTTGTTAATAAAAAATCATACGATTTTCCATGACCCTGACATAGAAAAATCACATCACTTTCTTTGATTGTATTAGTAAACTCAATATTAATCTCATCAATTAAATCAGTGTAAACATCACTAACTAATTTACCATTGTTAGTTGTACTGTAAGTAAATACTATCTCAACACCATCATGATGAACTAACAGTCTTAAGAGTTCTCCTCCAGTGTATCCAGATGCTCCAACTATACCTACTTTAATTTTATTTTTTGTTGACATATTGATGTATTTTGTTTTGATTTGAAACTATCTTTATAAAGCCTTTAGCATCATCTGCAGACCACTTATTATTAATTTCTCCATATGTTCCGAATTTCCTATTCATTAAATCATTTTTAGAACAAATTCCATTTAATTCAAACCTAAAAGGGTGTAATGTAACATGAACATCTCCATTTACATTGCTTTGGCTACTTTGAAGAAAACTTTCAATATCTCTTAATACAGGATCTAAATATTGACCCTCGTGTAAGTGCATCCCATAAAAATTAGAAAGTTGATCTTTTTGGAATTGTTGCCATTTTGTTAGCGTGTGTTTTTCTAGAAGATGATGGGATTTTATTATCAACATAGGTCCGCCTGCTTGAAATCCTACCCTTCCTTTGATTCCAATTATACTATCACCTACATGTATGTCTCTTCCAATACAGTAATCGTCGCATTGTTTTGAAATTAGTTCAATACATGTAACTGAATCATATTTTTCTCCATTTATCCCATTTATTTCTCCATTTTTAAATGTTAAGGTTATTTCTTTAGAACTTTTGTTTTTTAAACTTCCTGGATATGCCGTGCCAGGTAATTTTAAATTAGAGGTCAGAGTTTCATCTCCACCAACACTTGTTCCCCAAAGTCCTTTATTAATTGAATATTTTGCTTTTTCCCAAGACAATTTTATTCCCTGCTGATTTAAAAAATCAATTTCTTCCTCTCGTGTTAAATTTAAATCTCTTATTGGAGATAATATTTTTATTTCTGGAGCAAGTATTTGAAATATAGTATCAAATCTAACCTGATCATTTCCTGCTCCTGTACTTCCGTGAGCTATATGAGTTGCTTTATTTTTTTTAGCATAATTTACTATTTCCATAGCCTGAACTGTTCTTTCGGAACTAACGGAAAGTGGATATGTATTGTTTCTTAGTACATTTCCAAAAACTAGATATTTTATTATTGTATTGTAAAATAAATCAACAGCATCTATAGTTGTAAATGAGTAAGCACCTAATTTGATTGCTTTATCTTTAATTTTATTAGATTCTTCAATTGTATAACCTCCAGTATTAATATTTACTGCATGAACCTCATTGTCAATTGATAATTTTTTTAAGCAATAAGAAGTGTCTAATCCTCCGCTGTAAGCAAGTACTATTTTTTTCATAATTTATTTTTTGGTTCGTAAAGCATCCCTGTACAAAGACACATGGATTTATTTGTTCTGTTCAAAACGTCGTAATTTTTACATGTTTGACATCCTTTCCAAAATTCTTCATCGCTTGTTAACTCAGAAAATGTTACTGGTTTGTAGCCTAATTGATAATTTATTTTCATAACGGGTAAGCCAGTTGTAATTCCAAATATCTTAGCGTTTGGATATTTAATAATTGAATGTTCAAATGTTAATTTCTTAATTTTTTTTGCAAGTCCTTTTCCTCTAAATAACGGATTAACTATAAGTCCTGAATGAGCAACATATTTTCCATGTCCCCATATTTCTATATAACAAAACCCAGCAAAATCATTTTTTTTGATTGCAATAACAGCATTGCCATTTTCAATTTTTTTTCTAATGTATTCGGGTGATCTTAAAGCTATTCCTGTTCCTCTAGTCTTTGCAGAAGAACTAATAGATTTTGATATAATATCACAATATTTTATATGCTTCAATGAAGCAACAGAAATTTCCAAGATGTTAAAAAGTTTAGTTAAAAATGAATTGAAATGAAACTGGACTCACCTAGTTTCCTAAATAGATATATACCCAAAAGGGCGAGCACGACGTGTTGCCGTTGCGTTTAAAGAAAAATTGAAATATCTATTAATAATCACATTGTAAATGTCTATAAAAATATTTAACAAACAAAATATTTTTTAAAAAAAACAATTAAGTAAATTTGAAGAAAAAAAAATTGAAAAGATTTTCTAAAAAATTTAAATATGAAGACTTAAATCTTTTTAGAGATAAATTATTAAAGTGGTCAAATAAGTTTACTCACTCTTCATTTTTAAATTCAAATAACTATAGTTCTAATATTAAACAATATGAGTGTATATGTGCTGTTGAGTTAGAATCTGAGATACCTTTCACAAAAAATAATTCCACTCGAAAACTAGATGATTATTTAAAAAAAGTTGATGATTGGGTATTCGGATATTTAAATTATGATTTAAAAAATGAGATTGAAAATTTAAAAAGTAATAATCCTGATAATTTTAACTTACCCAATCTATATTTTTTTCAGCCAAAAAAAATATGGATTATTAAAAATGATTATGTTGAAGCTTTGTATTTAGAATCTAATTTAATTATTGAAGATTGGAATACAATTAATAGTTTGAATTGTGAAAATGAAAATAATCCTTTTAATCCTCCTACACTCAGTCAAAACATTAATAAAAAACAATATTTAAATAAGATAGAGATATTGAAAAATCACATTAACAGAGGTGATGTATATGAAGCAAACTTTTGTTTCGAGTGGTTTAGTGAACATGCTAAAATAGATCCACTTTACGTTTATAAAAATCTTAATAAAATATCTAAATCTCCAATGAGTGTATATTTTAAAAACAAGGAATTACATTTAATTTGCTCGTCTCCAGAAAGATATTTAAAAAAATATAAAAATAAATTAACTAGTCAACCTATTAAAGGCACAAGTAGGAGAGATGAAGATCTTATTATTGATAATCGTTTGAAAGATAAATTAAAACTTGATCCAAAAGAAAGGTCTGAAAATATAATGATTGTAGATTTAGTAAGAAATGATATGTCTAGGTTCTCAAAGCCTGGCTCTGTTAAAGTAATAGAATTATGCGAGGTTTATCCTTTTAAACAAGTTCATCAAATGATTTCTACAATTGAATCTCAAGTTGATTCTTCTTTAAAAATTAGCAAAATAATAGAGGGTAGTTTTCCAATGGGCAGTATGACTGGAGCTCCAAAAGTTAAAGCAATGAAAATAATCGATGAACTTGAGGAAACAAAAAGAGGGCTATATAGCGGGGCAGTTGGTTTTATAGATCCTAATGGTAATTTTGATTTTAACGTAGTTATAAGGTCACTTATATATGATTCATTGAGCAAACAATTGTCTTTTCATGTAGGTAGTGCTATTACTGCTAAATCAAAAGGAATAAACGAATATGATGAATGCTTGTTAAAAGGTAAAGCAATGATTTTATCATTAACTTAATTTATATATTTTTTTAATGTAATATTGTTAAGAATGCTAGATCTATTTAATAAACACATTGATAATAATTTGCCTTTTTTACATGGTAAAAAACTACTGGTTTGTGTTAGTGGAGGAGCAGACAGTGTGGTTCTTTTTTCTCTTATAAATAAAATGAATTATACAATTGGTGTTGCACATTGTAATTTTAAATTGAGACATAAAGAAAGTGATGATGATAGTTTTTTTGTTGAAAATTTATGCAAAATTAATTCTATTCCGTTTTATTCAAAAGATTTTGATATTAATATTCCCAAGCACTCAGTTCAAATGGCTGCTAGAAAGTTAAGGTATGATTGGTTCTATGAATTACTTGAGTTACATAAATATGATTTTATATTAACTGCTCACCATTTAAATGATTCCATAGAAACATTTTTTATTAATTTATCGAGATCAACTGGAATTGATGGTCTTACTGGGATAAAATCAATTAACAATAAAGTTGTTCGACCCTTGCTTCCCTTTAATAAATCTCAAATAATTGATTATGCTAATGATAACAATATTAAATGGAGAGAGGATTCATCTAACTTAAAAGACAATTATTTAAGAAACAAAATTCGTAATAAGTTAGTTCCAATCTTAAGAGATATTGACTCTGATTTTACAAATAACTTTTCTAAAACCATATATCGTCTAAATGAATCTAATTTAATATTAAAAGAACATATACAAAATTTTAAGTCCGTAAATTTCCAAACTAAAAATGATGAAATTTTAATTTTAAAAACAGCACTTAAAGGATTGTCAAGTGTAATGATTTTTAATTTGTTTGTTGATTATGGATTTAAAAATACAGATCAAATTATTAGTTTATGTAAAGCAGAAACTGGAAAAATTATTACTTCTAAACAATATTCTATTTTAAGCAACAGATCACATCTTTTAATTAAAAAAAATACTAAAAATGTTGAAATAGAGTATTTTTATAATAACCAAAGTGATTTCTTGCTTCCAGAAAATGTTTTAGTAGAAGAAGGTAATTTCGTTAATGACAAAAAATCTTTATACCTAGTTAAAGAAAAAGCTAAATTTCCTTTAATAATAAGAAAATATCAACCCGGAGATTTGATTTATCCAACAGGCATGAATGGAAAAAAATTAGTGTCTAAATTATTAAAAGATAATAAGCTGTCTAAATTCGAAAAGGATAAACAATATGTACTAACTGATCAAGAACACATTTTATGGGTGATTGGCATAAGATTTGATAAAAGAAAGTATAGTCACACTGATTCTAATTTAAAAATATCATTCTTTGAAAAATAATCTTTTAGCATTATTATTTTTAACTCTAAGTTTTCTTGGTTATTCTCAGGATCCAATAACTTTTGAGACTCAAGTTAAAAAGATTTCCGAAAATACTTTTGAATTGGTTACTACAGCTAATATTCAAAATAATTGGAGGTTATATTCACAGAACTTGTCTTCTGGAGGAGCGATACCAACAGAATTTATTTTTAATTATAAATCACAATCCATTAAATTAATTGGAGATGTTAAGGAGTCTCAATCAATAACAAAATTTGATCCTATTTTTCAGGTCGAACAATCTTATTTTGAAAATAAATCAACTTTCACACAATTAATTGAAACTAACAAAACTATTGATAATATTTCTGCTGTAATTGCCTATCAGGCTTGCGACGACATTGTATGTATTTTTAGAGAAGCAAATCTTATTTTTAATTTTGACGGATCAACATTGGCTATTGATAATATAGATTTAACATCTGATATCTATGAAAACAACAATGCATTAGCAATTGATTTGAAAAACACGGAATTATTATCTACAATTAACGATAGTTCAGCTTTGACTTCTAATTCTTATTTAAATTTATTTATACTAGGATTCATTGGAGGTTTATTAGCTCTGCTTACTCCATGCGTATTTCCTATGATCCCATTAACAGTTTCATTTTTTACTAATAATAATAATAATTCTAAAAATAATTCCAAGTTTAATGCAATTACATATGGTCTTTTTATAATTGGTATTTATTTAACTTTAAGTATACCTTTTCATTTTCTTGATTCAATCAATCCAGAAATATTAAATAGTATATCAACAAATGCAGGGTTAAATATTTTCTTTTTCATAGTTTTTGTTCTATTTGCATTTTCATTTTTTGGCTTTTATGAAATAACAATTCCTTCCAAATGGGTTAATTCAATTGATTCTAAATCTAATTCAATTGGTGGTTATATTGGAATATTTTTCATGGCATTGACTTTGGTTTTAGTGTCATTTTCTTGTACAGGACCAATACTAGGTTCTCTACTAGTTGGTTCAATTTCATCTCAAGGCGGTGCTATTCAGCTCACAATTGGCATGTTAGGCTTTGGAGTTGCTTTAGCATTGCCATTTACAATTTTTGCTTTGTTTCCAAACTTACTTAGCACACTTCCTAAATCTGGTAGATGGATGAATACTTTTAAAGTAATTTTAGGTTTTTTAGAGTTAGGTTTTGCTTTTAAATTTTTATCAAATGCTGATCTAGTTGAACATTGGGGAATACTTAAAAGAGAAGTTTTTATTGGAATATGGGTATTGATTTCTTTTGCTTTGTCCATGTATTTATTAGGTTTATACAAATTCCCTCATGAGAATAAAAGTGTTATTACATCAAAATTTAATCTTATTCTTGGTTTTTTTGTTCTAGGGTTTTCCGTTTATCTATTTCCAGCTTTGTTACAAAACGGTTCTGATAAGGCTAGGATATTAAGTGGTTTTACTCCTCCTGCATTTTATTCTATTTACACTAAGTCAAATGATTGTCCTTTGGGCTTTACTTGCTTTAAAGACTTTGATTCTGGTCTTAGTTACGCTAAATCTCAAAACAAACCAATATTATTAGATTTTACAGGATGGGCATGTGTAAATTGCAGAAGGATCGAAGAAAACGTTTGGACTGATCCTCAAGTTTATAGTTTAATTAATGATAATTTTGTTTTAATATCTCTATATGTTGATGATAGAAAGGAGTTAGATGTCAAAGATTTCATTACATTGAAATACAAGTCCGGTAAAGAAAAAATTATTAAAACAGTAGGTGAGAAGGGAGCTACATTTCAAGCAATTAACTTTAAAAGTGCTTCGCAACCGTATTATGTTCTTTTAGATAATGATCTAAGAATACTTAATAAGCCTATACAGTACACTTCCAAAGATAAATACTTGAATTGGTTAAAAGAGGGTTTAAGTAATTTATAATGTTTTTCCTTTATGATATATTAATGGATTTAACATAGATTTATTTATTTCACCACTCAAACATTTACCAATATATATATAATGGTCTCCAGCACTTATTATCTCTGTTATTTTACATTCAAGGAAAGAACAAGAATTTGATATTATTTTTATATTATTTTTGGATTCAGTTGTTTCAACTCCTTTAAACCTTTCTTTTTGACTTAATTTGTTATTAGCAAACTGATAACAAATATCTTTTTGAAGATTACTTAAGATACTTACATTAAAAAAACTATTTTTTTTCAGAGCAATGTTTGATTTAGCTTCTTTGTTTAAACAAAATAAAACTAATAGTGGATCAATAGAAACAGAAGTAAATGAATTAGCTGTAAATCCATAATCTATATTATTGTCTTTTGAGGTTATTATAGTAACTCCTGTAGCATAAGTACTACATATTTCTTTAAAAAGAGATGTGTTCATTAATAAAATTTGTCAAATATAACGATATACATCATTAAAAGGAACTCTTAATTGATCTCCATAAATCCCTTCCTTTGTTCTAATTCCACACCCAATAACCATATTTATTTCAGATTTGTATGGAAGATTTAATATGTTTTTTACCATTAAAGTATCTGATCCCTCCATAGGACAAGTGTCATAACCAATTGCTGACATACTTAACATAAAGTTTTGAGCTGCTAATCCAGCGCTTTTGTGAGCAACAATTCTTGTGTCTGAACTGGTAACCTGTCTTATGGTTGGTCTGAACAATCCTATAATTTGAAATATTATACTTTTAATTAATCCTATAATACCAAAAAAATCAGCGTATAATGTTGGAATAATTTTTTTATAATAAGCATGTGCTTGTTTTAATCTTTTTTCAGAAATTTCATTATTTTTAGATTGCTTTGTAATAGTATCTACATTCCATTGAGCTCTTTTTTTCCAAAGATCTTTTCTTACAACAATAATAACTAATTGATTAGCTGTTTTTGCAGCATTTTGATTAAAGCAAGCTTTTGATAATTTTTTTAGAATTTTTTTATCTGCAACATGAATAAATTCCCATAATTGAAGGTTACTACTATTGGGGGCTAAGCTTGCATTAAATAAGCATTTTTTAACATTCTCAGTATCTATATCATCATTATTAAAAACTCTAACGGATCTTCGATATTTGATAGCGTCTGAAACGGATTTTTCATTCTTCATTCTATGGTATTAATTTTAATATTCTTTTCAAGAAACTTATTTTGTTTTTAAAAGGAGGATATCTTAAAGGAGGATCTATCCATAGAGGCTTAGAAATGTATGGTTTGAAATGAGAAAATGTATCAAATGTTGATTCTCCGTGGTATTTTCCCATACCACTTTGTCCAACTCCTCCAAAAGGCAGTCTGTCATTTGCTATGTGCATAACAGTATCGTTAATAGCTCCACCTCCAAATGGGTAAGATTCTAAAAATTTTTTTCCGAATTCAGTTCTATTTGTAAAAATATATAATGCTAAAGGATGAGAATATTTATTCACTAATTCATCAACCTCTTTAAAGTCATTATATTCAATAATGGGTAATATTGGTCCAAATATTTCATCCTCCATTATTTTAGAATCTAAATTTTCAACTTCTACTATTGTTGGTTCAAAAAATTTACTATTCATATCAAATTTGCCACCATGCAATATTCTTTCATTTTTAAGTAATGAATTAAGATATTTCATGTGTTTCTCACTAATAATTCTTCCATATTCTTCACATTTTATAACATCTTTGCTATAGGTTTTTATAATTTGGGCAATTAACTCTTTTATTAAATCGTTTTTAATTTTTTTATTTACAATTAAAAAATCAGGAGCTATACATGTTTGCCCGCAGTTTGTGAATTTTCCCCACACAATTCGTTTTGCCGTAACCTTGATTGAAGCAGTTTCGTCAACTATACAAGGGTTTTTTCCACCAAGTTCAAGAGTTGTAGGTGTTAAATTTGTAGCAGCAGCTTTAGCTATAATTTTTCCAACGCTAACACTCCCTGTGAAAAATATGTAATCCCATTTAAATTCTAATAATTTAGTTGATTCATTAGGACCACCAAGAACAACATCAACGTGACCTCTATCGAAAACTGCATTCAAAATTTTATTTAATATTTGACTTGTGTAATCAGAGTATTCAGATGGTTTTAATAGAACCGTATTTCCAGCAGCTATTGCTCCGATTAATGGAGCAATTGACAATTGAAAAGGGTAGTTCCAAGGTGAAATATGGAGTGTATTTCCATAAGGTTCAGCAATTATATAGTCAGATGACGGGAAATTTAATAGGGTAGATCTAACTGATTTTCTTTTAGCCCATTTTTTTATTCCTTTTAATGCGATATTAATTTCTGAATAAACAAAATGAATTTCAGTTAAATAGCTTTCTCCAGAAGACTTTCCTAAATCATTAAAAAGAGCAAGTTCTATATCTTTTTCTTTTGATTTAATTTCATTTAAAAGATCTTTAAGTTTTTGAATTCTAAACTCAATGTTTAATGTTTTTTTTGACTTAAAATAATTTTTTTGGTTATCAATTATTGATTTTAATGATTTATCCATAAAAAAAAGCTTTTTTAGAATAGTTAAATTATGATTTTGATAAAAATATGAATTAAATAATTGATCATGTATATTAATTAATTTTTTGTTTACTTTTATAATTAAATTTAATGTACTCCTTCTCTAAGAATTAGGAGTTTTTTTTTAGAAATGAGTTTAAATAAATATAGTAAAGTAGTTACTCAAGATCCGACTCAACCTGCCGCAAAAGCTATGCTTCACGCTATTGGTCTATCTAATAATGACTTATGCAAGCCATTTGTTGGTATAGCTAGTACTGGATACGAGGGTAATCCTTGTAATATGCATTTAAATGATCTTTCAAAAAACATTAAAAATGGTATTAATAAAAATGAGCTTATTGGATTAATTTTTAATACAATTGGGGTTAGTGATGGTATTTCAATGGGTACTCAAGGCATGAGATATTCGTTACCTTCTAGAGATGTTATTGCCGATTCGATTGAGACTGTTATGCAAGCAATGGCATATGATTCTTTGATTACTGTTGTTGGTTGTGATAAAAATATGCCAGGTGCTTTAATGTCAATGTTAAGGCTAAATAGACCTTCCATTCTTGTTTATGGAGGAACAATTGCTCCTGGTTGTCATAATGGAAAAAAACTTGATGTTGTTTCAGCTTTTGAAGCTTGGGGGGAGAAAGTCTCAGGTAAAATTGATGAAAATGAGTTTAGTGATATTATAAAAAATGCTTGTCCTGGCGCCGGAGCGTGCGGTGGAATGTATACGGCTAACACGATGTCATCAGCAATTGAAGCAATGGGGATGTCTCTTCCTTTTAATTCTTCAAATCCTGCAACTAGTTCTCAAAAAATTAAAGAATGTGATTTGGTTGGAAAAGCTATTTTTAATTTAATTAAATTAGACTTAAAACCCTTAGACATTGTTACTAAAGAGTCTATTAAAAATGCTGTAAGATTAATAACAGTTTTGGGAGGATCAACTAATGCTGTTCTTCATATGTTAGCTATTGCTAAGAGTGCAAATATCAAATTTACAATAGACGACTTTCAAAAGATTTCTGATACTACACCTTTTTTAGCTAATTTAAAACCAAGTGGTAAATTTCTTATGGAAGATCTTCATGATATTGGGGGTGTTCCAGCAGTAATGAAATATATGTTAGAAAATGATTTACTTAACGGTGAATGCATGACAGTTACCGGTAAAACATTAAAAGAAAACTTAAAAGAAATTAAATCATTGGATTTTAATCAAGAAGTTATAAGACCAATTTCAAATCCAATAAAAGAATCTGGTCATATTAGAATTTTATATGGAAACATTGCCTCAAACGGTTCGGTTGCTAAAATTACTGGGAAAGAAGGCTTATTGTTTTCTGGAAAAGCTATCGTATTTGATTCTGAAGATGAAGCTAATAACGGAATTAAAAACGGTTTAGTAAAGAAAGGTAATGTAGTTGTAATACGTTATGTGGGCCCCAAAGGAGGCCCAGGTATGCCAGAAATGCTAAAACCTACTTCAGCTATAATGGGGTGTGGACTTGGTAATGAAGTGGCGTTAATTACCGATGGAAGATTTTCCGGAGGAACTCATGGTTTTGTTGTAGGTCATATTTGTCCTGAAGCACAAGATGGTGGAAATATTGCATTAATAGAAAACAATGATATTATTACTATTGATGCAGTTGAAAATTCAATTTCTGTAAATATTTCTGAAAATGAATTGAGTTCAAGACGTTTAAATTGGACTAAACCTGAATTAAAATTTAAAAGTGGAGTTTTGTATAAATATTGTAAAAATGTTTCAAATGCATCTAATGGATGTGTAACTGATAGTTAAAATGAATAGATTAGAAAATAAAATTTCCGGAGCTGAGGCTGTAATTAGATCATTAATTGAAGAAAATGTTGATCTTATTTATGGATATCCTGGAGGTGCAATAATGCCTATCTATGATGAATTATTCAAATTTCAGGATCAGATTAATCATGTTTTAACTAGACATGAACAAGGTGCTACACATGCAGCACAAGGTTTTTCAAGAGTTTCAGGAAAAGTAGGCGTAGTAATGGCCACATCTGGTCCTGGAGCAACTAATTTAGTAACTGGTATTGCTGATGCTCAAATTGATTCAACTCCAATGGTATGCATTACTGGTCAGGTTGCTTCACATTTGTTAGGATCTGATGCTTTTCAAGAAACTGATATCATCGGAATATCAACTCCAGTAACAAAATGGAATTGTCAAATTACAAGAGCTAAAGATATTCCTGAGGTTTTAGCTAAGGCATTTTATATAGCGAAATCTGGAAGACCTGGACCTGTGTTAATAGATATTACAAAAGATGCTCAATTTGAGTTGATGAATTATAATTATAAAAAATGTTTTTCAGTTAGAAGTTATAAACCTGTTCCTGATTATTCTGATGATCAAATTAAAAAAGCTAGTAAATTAATTAATGATTCAAAAAAACCATTTATTGTTTTTGGACAAGGTGTTATTTTAGGTGAGGCTGAAAATGAATTTAAGGATTTAATTGAAAAAACTGGAATACCATCTGCTTGGACTATTTTAGGATTGTCAGCACTTCCAACAGATCATTATTTAAATGTTGGAATGGTTGGGATGCATGGTAATTATGGTCCTAATGTTCTTACAAATGAATGTGATTTATTAATTGCAATTGGAATGCGCTTTGACGATCGAGTTACAGGAAATTTAGAAAGTTATGCTAAACAAGCTAAAATCATTCATATGGAAATTGATCCAGCTGAAATTAATAAAAATGTCGAATGTGATGTACCTGTAATAGGAAATATTAAAGAAACTATTCCGTTATTACTTTCTATGGTAAATAAAAATTCTCATAAAAAGTGGTTAGATAAATTTAATTCTTTTTATGATATTGAATTCAAAAAAGTAATTGATAATGAAATTAATCCTACAAAAAAAGGGTTAACAATGGCTGAGGTTATAAAAGAAATCAATAATTCAACAAATGGAGATGCGATAATTGTAACAGATGTTGGACAACATCAAATGGTTACTTGTAGATATGCTAAATTTAATAAATCAAAGTCAAATGTAACATCAGGAGGACTAGGCACTATGGGTTTTGCACTTCCAGCTGCTCTTGGAGCAAAGATGGGTGCTCCTGAAAGGGAAGTAGTTGCTGTTATAGGGGATGGAGGATATCAAATGACTATACAAGAGTTGGGAACAATTTTTCAAACAGGAAGTGCAGTTAAAATAGTTGTATTGAATAATAATTTTTTAGGAATGGTTAGGCAATGGCAAGAAATGTTTTTTGATAAAAGATATGCATCAACAGAGTTAGTAAATCCAGATTTCGTAACTATTGCAAAAGGATATTATATTGAAGCTGAAAAAGTAAATGAAAGAAATGATTTAAAAAAGGCTGTAGATAAAATGATAAAATCTAAAAAACCTTATTTTTTAGAAGTAACTGTAGATAAGGAAAATAATGTGTTTCCAATGATACCCACAGGAGCTTCAGTCTCAGATATAAGACTAGAATAATATGAAAGAATCGAAAAATATTTTTACTGTATCTGTCTACACTGAAAACAATATTGGTTTATTGAACAGAATTTCTGCAATATTTTTAAAAAGGCACATAAATATTGACAGCTTAACAACTTCTCAGTCTGAAATTAAAGATATTTTTAGATTTGTTATTGTTGTCAATGCATCAGAGTTCATGATTAAAAGATTAGTTAAGCAAATAGAAAAACAAATTGAAGTCATTGCTTCTTTTTACCATACTGATGATCAAACAATTTTTTTAGAAACAGCATTATATAAAGTAAAGTCTAAATCTCTTTTTGATGAAAAACATATTCAAAAAATTATAAAAAATAGTCAAGCTAATATTGTAACTGTTTCTCCAAATTATTTTGTTATTGAAAAAACGGGATGGAGAGAGGATACAGAAAAATTATATAAAGAATTGGAACCTTATGGTTTATTACAATTCGTAAGATCTGGTAGAATATCAGTTTCTAAAGAACCAATGAATATTTCCAATATACTTGGAATAAACTCAGATAAATAAATTATGAAAAATTATTTTAATCAATTGTCGTTAAGTCAAAAAATTGATCAGTTAGGTAAATGTAGGTTTATGGACTCATCAGAATTTTCAGATGGAGTATCTGCATTATTAGGTAAGAAAATTGTGATTATAGGTTGCGGTGCCCAAGGTTTAAATCAAGGACTTAACATGAGAGATTCTGGATTAAACATTTCATATGCTCTTAGAAAAGAAGCTATTAGTCAGAAAAGAGATTCGTTTATAAATGCAACTTCAAATGATTTTAAAGTAGGAACATTTGAGGAATTAATTCCAGAATCTGATATGGTGTTAAATTTAACACCTGATAAAAATCACACAAATGTTGTAAATAATTTAATGCCGTTAATGAAAAAAAATTCAATTCTTTCATATTCCCACGGTTTTAATGTAGTTGAAGAAGGGATGGAGATTAGAAATGATATAACAGTTGTGATGGTTGCACCTAAGTGCCCTGGATCTGAGGTAAGAGAAGAATACAAAAGAGGTTTTGGTGTACCTACACTAATAGCTGTACATCCTGAAAATGATCCTCAAAAAATAGGAATGGATATTGCTAAAGCTTACGCAGTAGCGACTGGAGGAGATAGGGCAGGTGTATTGGAATCTTCCTTTGTAGCTGAAGTTAAATCTGATTTGATGGGAGAACAAACTATTTTATGTGGAGTTTTACAAACAGGCTCTATACTTTCATTTAATAAAATGGTTGAAAATGGAATTGAACCAGGATATGCTTCAAAATTAATACAATTTGGATGGGAAACAATTACAGAAGCATTAAAGCATGGCGGAATCACTAACATGATGGATAGATTGAATAATTCTGCCAAAATTGAAGCTTTTAATATCTCAGAGGATTTAAAAAAAATAATGAGACCATTATTTGAAAAGCATATGGATGATATTATGTCTGGACATTTTTCATCAACTATGATGGAAGATTGGAATAACAATGATGTAAATTTATTAAACTGGAGAGCAGAAACTGGAAAGACTGCTTTTGAAAAAACATCTCCTTGTGAAGATGATATTTCTGAACAAGAGTTTTTTGATAATGGATTATTAATGGTTGCTTTTATTAGATCTGGCGTGGAGTTAGCATTTGAAACAATGACAAGCTCAGGAATTATTGATGAATCAGCTTATTATGAATCTCTTCACGAAACTCCATTGATTGCTAACTTAATAGCAAAGAAAAAATTATTTGAAATGAATCGAATAATTTCTGACACTGCTGAATATGGATGTTATTTATTTGATCATGCCTGTAAGCCATTATTAAAAGAATTTTTTATAAAAATTGATTCAAAACACATAGGTAAACCTTATATTCATGCTGAAAAAATTGACAACACAAGGTTAATTGAAGTGAATGAGCTTATTAGATCTCATCCAGTTGAGATTATTGGAAAGAAATTAAGAACATCAATGACCTCAATGAAAAAAATTGTTTAAATACAAAAACTAATTATGAACAACATTCCAAATGAATTTAAGATTAACAAACAAATTAATCATAAAGAATATTTAATTGATGGTATAATAAGTAAATGGGACGGAAATCAAACCAACGTATATTCTACACTTTTATGTGATAAAGACGATAAAGAACCGTATTTACTTGGAAATACACCCGAAATGTCTGGAGAATACGCTTTAAAAGCTTTAGAGGCTGCACATTCAGCATTTAATTTTGGTCAAGGTGTTTGGCCAACAATGAAAGTTTACGAAAGAATCCAATGTATGGAGACTTTTGTTGAAAAAATGTTAACTAAAAGAGAAGAAGTTGTTAAACTTCTAATGTGGGAAATTGGTAAAAATTTAAATGATTCAAGAAAAGAATTTGACAGAACTGTTGAATATATTAAAGATACAATTGTTGAATATAAAAGAATCGATAGAAAAGGGGCTACTTTTCAAAATAAATCTGGTGTAAGAGCTTTGATTCGAAGAGGACCACTTGGTGTAGTTTTGTGTTTGGGACCTTATAATTATCCTTTAAATGAAACATTTGCATTGTTAATACCTGCGATTATTATGGGTAATACAACAATTTTTAAACCAGCTAAACATGGGGTATTACTAATTGCTCCATTACTAGATGCGTTTAAAGAATCTTTCCCACCAGGTGTTGTTAATATTGTTTTTGGAAGAGGAAGAGAAATTGCAACTCCAATAATGAAAAGTGGTAAAATTGATGTTTTAGCTTTGATAGGTCATAGTTCTTCAGCTATATCACTTCAAGATTTACATCCACAAAAGAATAGATTAAGATTAGTTTTAGGTCTTGAGGCTAAGAATCCTGGAATAATATTAAAGGATGCTGATATAGAATCAACAGTAAAGGAATGTATCTCTGGTACATTGTCATTTAATGGTCAAAGATGTACAGCTTTAAAAATATTATATGTTCACGAAGATATAAAGGAAGAGTTTTTATCAAAATTTGTAATTGCAGTAGATGAATTAAAGTTAGGTTTACCTTGGGAAAACACTTTACTTACTCCATTGCCTGAACCTGCTAAACCAAAATATATCTCTGATTTAATAGAAAATGCTGTTAATCTTGGAGCTAAAATAATGAATAAAAAAGGTGGGGAAAAACAAAAGAATTTTGTTTTTCCAGCTGTATTATATCCTGTAAATAAAGATATGGACGTTTATAAAGAAGAACAGTTTGGACCTGTTATTCCAATTATTTCTTTTACAGATATTTCAACACCAATAAAAGACATGTCTGAATCAAATTATGGCCAACAAGTAAGTATTTTTGGAAAAGATGTTGACACATTAGGTCCAGTTATTGATTCTATGGTTAATTTAGTTTGTAGGGTTAATTTAAACAGTGCTTGTCAAAGAGGACCAGATATATATCCATTTACAGGAAGAAAGGACTCTGCTGTAGCAACTTTAAGCGTTCATGATGCACTAAGATCTTTTTCTATAAGAACATTTGTAGCTTCAAAAGATAATGATCTAAATAAAAATATTCTTAGAGAAATGATAGATTCTAAAAAATCGCACTTTATTAGAACTGATTACTATCTCTAACTGTTAAGCATTACTGGCATAACGAGCATTGTTATCTCTTCTGAATCAGAACCAGGCTTAGTTGGTGTAAGAATACCTGCTCTGTTAGGTAAAGATAATTCTAACTTGACTTCATCTGAATTTATGTTAGATAACATTTCTGTTAAAAACCTTGAATTAAATCCAATTTGCATGTCATCTCCATTATAATTACAGATCAATCTTTCTTCAGCTTTGTTGCTGTAATCTAAATCTTCTGCTGAAATCACAAGTTCATTTCCTGTTATCTTAAGCCTAACTTGGTGAGTTGTTTTATTAGAAAAAATACTGACTCTTTTAGTTGAATTTAAAAACAATGACCTGTCAATAGTTAGAATATTTGGATTTTCTTTTGGAATTACTGCTTCATAATTAGGATACTTTCCGTCTATCAACCTGCAGGTTAAAGAAAGATTAGAGAAAGTGAATTTTGCATTACTTTCATTAAATTCAATTTTTACTTCAAATTCATTTGTAGCTAAAATTCCTTTCAAAATATTTAATGGTTTTTTAGGCATTATAAATTCAACCAGCTTATCAGATTTATAATCAGTTCTTACATATCTTACTAACTTGTGTGCATCTGTAGCTACGAACGTTGAACTTTCACTTGAAAACTGAAAAAAAACTCCACTCATAACTGGTCTTAAATCATCATTTCCTGACGCAAATATTGTTGTATTAATTGCCTCAAATAAAACTTTAGAAGAAATTGATGAATTATTAGGATCAGTTATAGGTAAAGTTTTAGGAAATTCTTCTCCCTTTGCATAAGCTAAAGCATATTTTCCATGATTTGAACTTATCTCAATAGTATTGTTTTCTAATATATTAAATGTAAGTGGTTGTTCCGGAAATGTTTTTAAAGTATCAATTAGTAACTTTGCAGGTACTGCAATAGAACCGTTATCTTCAGATTCAATTTTTAATTCAGCACTTAAAGTTGTTTCTAAATCTGAAGCTGTAATTTTTAATACAGATTCAGAAATATCAAATAAAAAATAATCTAAAATAGGAAGAGTATTGTTTGTGTTTAAAATGCCTCCTAAAACTTGAATGTTTTTTAGTAATAATGAGCTTGATGTTATGAATTTCATAAAGTATATTAATGATTAATAAATATATTAGAAACTATTGTCATAATAAAACATATTTATTAACACTGGTTAATTAAATTTTATAGTTATTACATCTCTGTAATTTAGTCCAAATAAACTAGCTGCACCTCCAAAAGTATGTGGATTGCTTTTGTATATTGATAACTCTAAGTAATTTGATTTATTAAATAGTGCAATTTTTTTACCAATTTCTTTTCTATTTTCTTTTTTAATATCAAATCTAATGGCATTTCCGTAAGAATCAACTATTTCTTTGAAAATATAGTTTCTAGCATTGATTTCAAATGGTCTTGTTTTTCCAAATTCTAAAAATATTTTTTTAGAAATATTTGTAACCACATTATCGTAATTGTCTACATATATTACATTTCCAGAAATTTCACTAGTTTTTTCATTTAAAATGGGATTTAAATTGTATAATTCTTTTAAAATGTTTATTTGATTCCCTACTAAGTCTATTGATCCCCCTCTATATATATGCGCTGCTATTTTTACAAAAACATCAATAACTGAAAATGTTGAAACTTTATCATTGTGGATATTGATTTCGATAATTTTTTCGGGATTGATTTTAGATGCAAGTAAGGACATAATCCCGTTATTTGCACATATAAAGTAGTGATTATCTAAAATTATTGCTAAATGACTTTGTTCAATTGTTTTTTCAGAATCTATTCCAATAATGTGAATAGAGCCATCTGGAAAATTTTTATAACTATTCTCGATTATATAAGCAGCTTCTACAATATTAAAAGGTGATATATTGTGTGATATATCTACAATATTTACATTGTCTAATTCTTTAAACAAGGCACCCTTTACAGAACCTACGTAATGATCTTTATTTCCAAAATCTGTTGTTAATGTAATAACACTCATTTATTGATAATAAAATAATATTTAAGGCTAAAAATTATATAAATTTACAATATGCCTTTAATAAAAACATAAGTAATTTGAAAAAACTAGAATATTTTATAAAAGACATTCATCCTGTCGAGTTTTTTGATAAAAAAAACTTCGATGTTGTGAAAATAATTAAGAATAATTTTCCGTCTGTTAAAATTATTATTAAAGGGGATAGAATCGTTGCTAACGGAGATGAAACATTAATAGTTCAGTTAAGAATTAGGTTAGACTCATTAATTATTATAATGAAAGATAATGACAGTATTAATGATAAAACCATCAATTCAATACTATCGGGTCAAGGGGAGAAATTAATTAGTTCATTAAGTGGAAAATTGATTTTACATGGTGTTGGAAAGAAAAAGATTAAGGCTCATACAATTAATCAAATAAAAATAGTTGATGCATTTATAAATAATGATATGGTGTTTGCTATTGGTCCAGCTGGAACCGGAAAAACATATACTGGAATAGCAGTTGCAGTCAAAGCTCTTAAAGATAAAGTGGTTAAAAAAATTATTTTAACTAGACCCGCAGTTGAAGCAGGGGAGAGTTTAGGCTTTCTTCCTGGAGACATGAAAGAGAAATTAGACCCATATATGCAGCCCTTATACGATGCTCTTAAAGAAATGATTGAAACCGATAGGCTGGATGATTATATGAAGAGAGGTGTTATTGAAATAGCCCCATTAGCATATATGAGAGGAAGAACACTTGATAATGCATTTGTGATATTAGATGAAGGGCAAAATACAACTCATAACCAAATGAAAATGTTTTTGACACGTATGGGTGTGAATGCTAAATTTATGATTAATGGAGATCCCGGTCAAATAGATTTACCTAGAAGAGTAATGTCTGGCCTAAAAGAAGCTAACCTTGTCCTTAAAAATGTTGATGGAATTAAAATGATATATCTTGATGATTCTGATGTCATTAGACATCAAGTCGTAAAACGAATAATAGAAGCTTATAAAAACTCAGAACATACAAATTAATTTATATGAACACATTAACTAAAACAGATTTTAATTTTCCTAACCAAATTTCTAAATATTCTGGAAAAGTAAGAGAAGTATATAAAATTAAAGATGATGTTCTTGTGATGATTTCTACAGATAGACTATCAGCATTTGATGTTGTTCTCCCCAAAGGAATTCCTTACAAAGGTCAAATATTGAACCAAATCGCTTGTAGAATGCTAAATGCTACATCACATATAGTACCTAACTGGTTGATTTCTTCTCCAGATCCTAACGTTTCAATTGGAGAAGCTTGCGAGCCATTTAAGGTTGAGATGGTTGTCAGAGGTTATTTATCAGGGCATGCCGCGAGGATTTATAAATCTGGGGAAAGAATAATTTGTGGAGTTAAAATGCCGGAGGGAATGATTGAAAATGATAAATTTAAAAATCCTATAATAACTCCTACCACAAAAGCAGAAAATGGCTCACATGATGAAGATATATCAAGAAAAGAAATACTTTCAAATAACATTGTTAATGAGAAGGATTATATTGTTTTAGAAGAATATTCATTAAAATTATTTAACGAAGGAACCAAAATTGCAAAAAAACAGGGTTTAATACTTGTAGATACCAAATACGAATTTGGAAAAAATAAAAATGGACAAATCATTTTAATAGATGAAATACATACTCCTGACTCATCAAGATATTTTTATTTAAACAGTTATCAAGATTTGCAAAATTCTAAGCTTCCACAGAAACAACTTTCTAAAGAATTTGTCAGACAATGGTTGATAGGTAACGGGTTTCAAGGAAAAGAAAATCAAATAATTCCAGAAATGTCTGATGAATATATTAATGGGGTCACAGAAAGATATATTGAGTTATATGAAAAAATAACTGGTTTAAAGTTTGAAAAAGAAGAATTAAATCAAATAAATAATAGAATAGAAAATAATGTTTTAAACTATTTTAATTAATAATTTTCAAAAAATCTTCTATTTCAATATTATTATCTATCCAATTAATACCTTCTTTTCCTCTCAACCAAGTCATTTGTCTTTTCGCAAATCTTCTAGAATTTTTTTTAATTTCATTTATTGCATTATCAAATGAAATTTTTTTCTCTAAAAAAAGAAATAATTCTTTATATCCAACAGAATTTAAACTTCTTAAGTCTTTATACTTAAAAAGATTTTGAACCTCATTTAATAAATCATTATTAATCATTTCATCAACTCTTTTATTTATTCGATCATAAAGATAATTTCTATCAGATTTGATAGCAGTATTTATTATTTTAAAATCGTGAGCTACTTTCTTGTTTCCTAAAAAGGAGGAATATGGTTTATTTGAACTTAATGAAACTTCAAGAGCTCTTATTAATCTTCTTTGGTTATTTATATCAACCTTTGACATGTATTCAGGATCTAATTCATATAGTTGATCTTGTAAATATTTTATTCCGAATAACTTATATTTCGAATTAATTAAGTTTCTAACTTCAGAACTAATTTCTGGAAAATTGTCCATTCCATTAACTACTGCGTCCATATACATCCCTGAACCCCCAACCATAATTATAAAATTATTTGTTTGAAATTCATGTTTAATAATTTTTAAAGCTTCAATTCGAAAATCATTTACAGTGTAATTATCAAAAATAGATTTATGCTGAATACAATAATGATTTACTCTAGATAAATCGTTTTGTGAAGGAACTGCTGTGCCTATACTCATTTCTTTATAAAACTGCCTTGAATCACAAGATATTATAGAACAATTTAGTTTTAAAGCAAGATCTAAACTTAAATTAGTTTTTCCTGAAGCAGTTGGACCAGAAATAGTTATTAATTTTTTATTCAAAATCAACGATTTTTTCGATTTTATTTTTTTTTAAATATTTTAAAATAACTTCTTTAGAATTTTCTATAAATTCGTTTTTTACTATTAATGAATCTAAAACATCAAAATTATTAATTTGATGATTTAATGTAAAAAAACCATATCCAAGATATGTATTATCTTTAATTACAACAACACTCTTTTCATCAATATCTCTTCCCTTGTCTACTAATAACATGTTTACATGTTTGTAGCTTAGATCTTTAACCAATTGATCTATTTGTACATTATTATCAATATTTAAATCATTTAATGAGTATTTGTTTTTTAAATACTCAAGTCGATTGTTAGCAGTTTTTAATGACGAATAATATTCTAAATAATTTATAGTATCATCAAAATGACATATTCGTAAATATTTATGACCTTCTAAGTTTTCACATAACTCCAAACAAAATTTTCTAATTATTTTCTTTAAAAGTTTATTAAATTTCGGTTTATGTTTTTTAACTTCATTATTTTCCTTCAATAAAGCAATTAATTCACTTCCAGTTCTTTCAAAACTGATGTCACATATTTCTAATTGAATGTTTAGTGATTTTTTAGATTTTCCAGTTAAATGTTGATTTACTCTATTTTTTAAATTATTACTTTTCCCTATATATATTATTTTTCCATTTTGATCATGGAAATAATATATTCCAACTTCGTTAGGTAATTTATTTATTAATTTTTGCCATTTATTTTTAGGACTTGTTTTTGTGTTTATTATTAAACTGTTTACAATTACTTTTTCAGTATCTTTTAAAAGTAATAATTTAAACAACTCAACAGTTGCTAATGCATCTCCAGAAGCTCGATGTCTATTTGAAATAGGTATACCTACGCTTTTAACTAAATTCCCAAGTTTATAAGAATCTAAATCAGGAATTATTTTTTTTGACAGTTTAACAGTACATAATTGCGGGATATTAAATTGATAACCTAATCTATCAAATTCGATTTTTAACATTCGAAAATCAAATGACGAATTATGAGCAACCAAAACTGAGTTGTTCGTTATTTCTAATATTCTTTTTGCTATCTGATAAAATTTTGGAGCATTTACTAGCATTTTATCATTAATGCCTGTTAAGTGTTGAACAAATGGTTGAATAGGAATTTCTGGATTAATTAAACTTATAAATTGATCAACTATTTTTTCTCCATCAAATCTATAAATTGCAATTTCAGTAATACCTTCTTCATTATATTTACCACCAGTAGTCTCTACGTCTAATATTGAATACAATTTTTAAATTATTTAATTCTAGTTCCAAAAATAGTGCTACCTAATCTTATCATATTGCTATTGCATTTAATTGCTATTTTGTAATCCCCACTCATTCCCATTGAAAGTATATTCAAATTCAAGTTCGTTTTATGTTTATTGTAAAAATCATTTAGCTGATTAAATTCTCTTTCAATTATTGATAAGTCAGATGAAAAAGATGCCATCCCCATCATTCCTTTTAAATTTATGTTTTTCAAATCTTTCAATTTATTTAACTTGATTAGTTCATCAAATTCAGCATAAGTGAAACCGAATTTTGTATTGTCTTTGGAAATGTCAATTTGAACTAAAACATTAATTATTCTTCCGTTTTTAAAACCTTGCTTATTAATTTCAATTAATAATCTGTAGCTGTCTACACTATGTATTAAATAAACAAAAGGAGCAATCTGTTTTACTTTATTTCTCTGCAAATGACCGATCATATGCCAGTTTATATCTTTTTGAAGAGAATTATATTTTTCTACTAATTCTTGTACTTTATTTTCGCCAAAATCACGCTGACCATGGTTATAAGCTAGTTCTATAAGATTTTTAGACTTTGTTTTACTAACAGCAATCAACGAAACATTTTCTGGAATATTTTCAGAAATTTTAATTAAATTTTCAACTATTTCCATTGACCTTTTTAATTATTTCGATAGCTAATTCAAGAGCTTTATATCCATCTTTAAAGCTTACTTGAGGAGATGTCTTGTTAATTATAGATTTAGCAAAATCATTATGTTCTTCTATAATTGAATTAACAGATTTTGATTTAGGATTTGAATAATAAATTTGTTTTTTATCCCCTTTAGAGTTTTCAATAACCATAGCATAGTTATCTTTTTTTTCTTCAAAATCAGTAATCTTTACAATTTCACTCTTTTTATCTAAAAAATCAATAGAAATGTATGCGTTGTTTTGAAATAATCTAGTTTTACGCATATTTTTTAATGAAATTCTACTTGCAGTAAAATTAGCAACTGCACCATTTTCAAATTCGACTCTAGCATTTGTTATATCAGGAGAATCACTAATCACTGAAACACCATTGGCACTAACATTTTTTATATTTGAATTTATCACTTTAAGTACTATATCTATGTCATGAATCATAAGATCTAAAACAACAGAAACGTCATTTCCTCTAGGATTGAATTCTGCTAATCTATGACATTCAATAAACTTAGGTTCCTCTATCATGTGTAAAACAGATTTAATTGCTGGATTAAACCTTTCTACGTGTCCAACCTGACCAATAAGATTATGTTTTTCTGCAATTTTAACAAGTTCTGAAGCTTCTTCTAAAGTTGTTGTTATTGGTTTTTCTACAAAAACATGTTTCTTGTTTTCTAAACACATCTTAACCATTTCAAAATGTGAGGGTGTATTAGAACAAATAAATAAAGCATCACATTTAATAATTAGTTCAGAAACATTGTCGTACAAACTAAATTCTGAACTAAACTTAGTTTTTAAATCTTTGTTTTTATCAAAACATCCGATAACTTTAAAAGTTTTGGACTCTGACAACAATTTAAGATGAATCGAGCCCAAATGTCCAATTCCAATAACTCCTACGTTTATCATTTATTTTTTTTTCAAAAATACAATTCTTATTTATTAAATTTAAGTTTAATTTGATATGGAAGATTCATCAAAACATCAAGGACAAAGAAAAAGATTAGTAGATGTTTTAATTTCGAAAGGAATTGAATCTATTAGTGTAATAAAAGCTTTATTAAAAGTTCCAAGACATTTGTTTATAGATAAAGATTTTGAGAGTCATGCTTATTTAGACAAAGCTTTTCCAATAGATTCAAATCAAACTATTTCTCAGCCTTACACAGTAGCTTTTCAAACCTCTTTACTTGATTTATGTGAATTTGATAAAGTTTTAGAAATAGGGACTGGATCAGGATATCAAACTGCAGTTTTAATGGAAATTTCTAAAAATGTTTACACAATAGAAAGACAACATAAATTATATAGAAAAACCAAAAAATTATTGTCAAAACTGAATTATTATCCAAACAGGGTTGTATACGGAGATGGATATATAGGTCTTAAAGAAGAACAACCATTTGATAAAATACTAGTGACTGCTGGTGCCGGAGAAATTCCTAAAAAATTATTAATTCAACTTAAGATTGGAGGTAAAATGGTTATTCCAGTTGGAAAAGAAGTTCAGGAAATGATAGTGGTTAAAAGAATATCTAAATTAAGATTTGAAAGAGAAAATCATGGAAACTTTAAATTTGTTCCTTTTTTAAAAGACGTAAATTAGATTTTCTTAAGTCTGTCTAAATTTATTTTATTTTCTCTCTCTTTAATAACTTGACGTTTATCATAAGTCTTTTTACCTTTTGCTAGTGAAATTAACACTTTTGCAAACCCTTTTTCATTTATAAATACTTTTAAAGGAATTATAGTTAGACCTGTATTCTTAACATCCTTGTTAAGTTTTTTTAATTCTTTTTTATTTAACAAAAGTTTTCTTTGAGATTTAGTTTTGTGATTATAGTGGTTTCCAAACTCATATTCATCAATAAACATGTTAATTATAAATAATTCTTGATTATCATTAAATTCACAAAAACTTTCTGAAATAGAAGCTTTATTAAGTCTAATCGATTTAATCTCCGTTCCAGTCAAAACTATTCCAGCTTTATATTGATCTATCAACTGATATTCAAACTTTGCTTTTTTATTTAATATATTTACCTGCTTATTCACAAAGACAAAGTTACAAGTATTTTTAAAAATGGCTAAACTAAACTGGATTGAGGTTAATGATTTTAATGATTTTAATGATAATAATGGTTTTATTGTAATATTTAAACATTCTTATAGGTGTATAATTAGCAGGATAGTTTTAAAAAAATTTGAATTTGAATCTGATAATAGTATTACAAATATCAAATACTTTCTAATTGATGTTCTTAAAAATAGAGAAATATCAAACAAAATTGCTTCTGTCTTTAATATCGATCATGAGTCTCCTCAGTTAATAATTATTAAAAACGGAGAATTAGTTCATAATTCATCCCATTCTGATATTTCATTTAGTGATGTTATCCATAGAGTTGATTAATTGTTAATTATTTATTAATAATATGTTTAATATATCTATTGGATTAAGAAATTGGTTCTTAAATTTACATTCTAAAATTTAATAAATGAGTGTAGACACAGAGATTTTTAATTTAATTGTTAAAGAAGAAAACAGACAATTAAATGGAATTGAATTAATAGCATCTGAAAATTTCACAAGTCCTGATGTAATGTTGGCAACAGGTTCAGTATTAACAAATAAATATGCTGAAGGTTATCCTGGAAAAAGATATTATGGCGGTTGTGAGGTTGTTGATGAAATAGAAACTATAGCAATTAATAGAGCTAAAGAACTGTTTGGAGCTGCTTATGCAAATGTTCAGCCTCATTCAGGATCTCAGGCAAACACAGCTGTTTATCACGCTTTTTTGAATCCAGGTGATAAGATTTTAGGTTTTGATTTATCTCATGGAGGACATTTAACACATGGTTCACCTGTTAATTTTAGTGGAAGATTATATAATCCAGTATTTTACGGAGTAAATGAACTAACAGGAAAATTAGATTATGACAATATTTCTGAGATTGCTTTAAAAGAAAAACCAAAATTAATTATTGCTGGAGCTTCTGCTTATTCAAGAGATATTGATTTTGAAAAATTTAGAGAAATTGCTGACTCAGTTAATGCATTTTTATTGGCAGATATTTCACATCCGTCTGGTTTAATAGCAAAAGGAATTTTAAATGATCCAATACCTCATTGTCATGTTGTGACTACCACTACACATAAAACTTTAAGAGGACCAAGGGGAGGTTTGATTTTAATGGGTGAAGATTTTGACAATCCTTTTGGTTTGAAATTCAAAAATGGGACATTAAAAAAAATGTCTTCATTATTAGATCTAGCTGTTTTCCCTGGTAATCAAGGAGGACCACTAGAACATGTTATTGCTGGAAAAGCAATCGCTTTTGGAGAAGCATTAACTGATAATTTCATGTCTTATATGGTTAAAGTTCGTCAAAATGCAAAGGCTATGGCAGAAGAATTCATTAAAAGAGATTATAAAATCATTTCAGGAGGTACAGATAATCACATGATGTTAATTGATTTAAGAAATAAGAATATTTCAGGAAAAGATTGTGAATTAGCATTGGTTAAAGCTGACATAACAGCTAATAAAAACATGGTTCCGTTTGATGATAAATCACCTTTTGTAACTTCTGGAATTAGATTTGGAACACCTGCAATTACAACAAGAGGATTGGATGAAAAAGATATGGTATTAATTGTTGAATTAATAGATAGGGTTATAAACAATTATGAAAATTCAGAAATAATTGATTCCGTTAAAATTGAAGTAAATAATTTAATGAAAGGAAGATCTTTATTTAATTAATTTTTTTTCAACTATTTGAATTTCAAATAATTTGTTCCAGTTTTTTCCTGTAATAAAAAATGTTTGTCTTTTTTTATTATACGCTATTCCATTTAAAACATCTAGCTTAGGATGATCTTTTACTTTTTCCTTTAAACCACTAAAATCTATCACTCCTTCAACTTGACCATTTATGGGATTTATTATTAATCCAACTTCTTTATTAAATTGATAAGTATTTGCATAAATTTTATTATTAAACCATTCAAGTTCATTAATCTTATTAATTACTTTATTGTTTGTAACAACATTAACGAAATCAATTTCTTCTAAATTATTACTATCCAATTTCCATATTTTTTCAGTTCCATCTGATTTGTAAATATATTTTCCATCGTTACACAATCCCCAACCTTCAACACTGTTATTATAATTAAATGAGTTTAATAATTTGAAATCATTCAAATTATAGACAAATCCCATTTTACTTTTCCAGGTTAATTGAAAAATTTTATCATTTAAAATTGTAATTCCTTCTCCAAAATAAGATTTATCTAAAAATAATTTTTCTAAAACCTCTCCTGTTTGATAATTAACCTTTTTTAACATTGAATAACCATATTGACCAGTTCCTTCATACAAAAAATCATTATTACTAAATTCAAGCCCTTGAGTATAGGAGTTAATATCGTGTGAAAATTCATTAATAATTTTATAGGAATATATTTTTGGTTTTATTGAGGAATAAATAACAAATTCTTTATTTATAATATATTGTTTGTCATCAACACTAAAAGTAGCTTTTAATATATTTTTTCCTAATTTGTTATTCAATAAATAAGGACTAGAAACTAAATTATCATCAATTTCAAACTCAAGATTAGAAATGATTTTACTTGAGGGATTATTAATAAAGAATTCTATTTTATCATTGTTTTTTAGAAATTCTTTTGTTTTGATAATATCAATATTAAAGTTCTCTTTTGACGCAGAACCACATGATGATATTAAAAAAAATAATATTAGTATAGTTGATCTAATTTTCATTTAGTTTTTTTTCAAATTTAGTTATTAATTATTTTTTCTAAAGATATTTATTTGATAAAACATATATATATTTGCAATGGGCAAGTCTTACACAACCAGCTCCTATTTAATTCCCCCAGGGTGGGAACACAGCAAGGGTAGATAGTTGTAGCGGTGTGATGTAAGTAGCTTGCCCTTTTTTTTAAAATATGTCTAAAGTTATTTTAATCACAGGCGCATCCTCAGGAATAGGAAAATCTATTTCTCTATTTCTAACTTCAAAAGGATATAAAGTTTATGGTACCTGTAGAAATCCAAATAAGTATGATATTTCAGAGTATGCATTATTAAAATGTGATATAACATCTAGTGTCGAAATAAAAAAAACAATAAAATATATTCTCAATATTGAAAACCGAATTGATGTATTGATTAATAATGCAGGTATTGGAATTACCGGTCCACTTGAAGAAACATCTGAGACAGATATTAAAAGTGCATTCCAAACGAATTTATTGGGGCCAATAGCAATAATTAAGGAATGCATACCATCAATGAGAGAAAATAATACTGGTTTAATAATAAATATTACTTCTGTGTTAGGTTATTTTGGAATTCCCTTTAGAGGAATCTATTGTGCTACTAAAAGTTCCCTTGAAATCATAGGCGAAGTATTTAGCATGGAACTCAAAAAGTTTAATATTAATGTTGTCAATGTAGCTCCTGGAGATTTTAAAACAGACATAGCCTTAAGAAGAATTGATTCTAAATCAAATAATTTATCATATTACACAGATGATTATTCTAAATCTTTAAAATCCGCAAATAAACATGTCGAAAATGCATCAAATCCAGACTTGGTTTCAAAGCTTATTTATAAAATAATCAATACAAAAAACCCAAAAATTCATTATAAAGTGGGTCAGTTTATTCAAAAATTTTCAATAGTTTTAAAGAATATTCTTTCTGATAGATTATATGAAAAAATACTTTTATATTATAGTAAAAATTAAACTATGAAATTCTTTATCGATACTGCAAATCTTGAACAAATTAAAGAAGCACAAGACCTAGGTGTTTTAGACGGAGTTACTACTAATCCATCATTGATGGCAAAAGAAGGAATAACTGGTCATGAAAATATTTTAAATCACTATGTTAAAATATGTGAAATTGTTGATGGAGATGTTTCTGCAGAAGTAATATCTACTGATTTCAAAGGAATGATTAAAGAAGGTGAAGCTTTAGCTAAATTACATCCGCAAATTGTTGTAAAAATTCCAATGATATTAGATGGAGTAAAAGCTTTAAAATATTTCTCAAATAAAGGGATTAAAACAAATTGTACTTTAATATTTTCCGTAGGTCAAGCACTAATTGCTGCTAAAGCTGGAGCAACTTATGTTTCACCATTTATAGGTAGATTAGATGATATTTCAACTGATGGTTTAAATCTAATTTCGGAAATCGCTAATGTTTATGATAATTACGCTTTTAACACACAGATACTTGCAGCTTCTGTGAGGCACACTATGCACATTATAGATTGTGCAAAGATCGGAGCAGATGTTATGACAGGACCATTATCTTCAATTAAAGGTCTAATAAAACATCCTCTTACGGATATTGGTTTAGAGAAATTCTTGTCAGATTATAAAAAAGGAAATTAATTATCATTTAAGTACTTTTCTAAGCTATTAAGATTAAATATTTCTAATATAACACCATCCGTTCCTGTTATAAGTACCTTATTTAAGTTATTTAATATCATTTTTTTACTCATTATTTCAAAATTTGCTGTTCTAAAGTTTCTAATTCTTTTGTTGTTGAATTTATTTAAGTAATTATTTTTCCATTTTATATTCTCGTCATTGATATTTATTAAATTGAAATTATAGTTTGAATGTTTAGCACTTAATAAATTGACTTTATTAAATAGATTTACTTGATGTGCATTTTGATCATAAGACCAAAAAACAAAAATATTTTTATTATTAAAATTAACATGAGAGCTAATTTCTTTATTAATGTTTTTTTCATTAAAAAGATTTATTTGAGGAAAAACTTTTCCTGATTGAAGAGAAGAAATATTATCATAAAGCATTGAAATTTCGCTGTTGGTACTTTTATTATCAGATATTTTTAAAAACTCATAAATAAATTGATCTATGTTAATCAATAACTTTTCCTCTAACAGATATTCATATGCAATAAACCTTAATAATTTTGTTTTAATTGTCTGATTTGATATATGATTTTTAATGTAATTTAATCTCGACAAATTGAAATTTAAATTATAATCATATCCTTTTTTCTCAGAAAAAGATTCATTAATAGACTTAAGTGTAATGTAGTCTAAATAAGGTTTAAAGTGCGATAATTCATATATGTTTAAGTCAATTTTATTTCTATAATTATTGAAAAAACTAACATTTGTTGAATGGTTTTTTTTATTTAATATAATATAGTTTTCAATATGTGAATACAGTGGAATAAGGATAGCATGATTTATTATTAAGTCTGAAATATAATTAGTTTTAATTGAAGATTTATAATTTGAATAATGTTTGGTTTTTATGTTTTTTAAAGAGTCAATAATTTGTTTAAACACTCTTTTGGAAGACTTATAGTTTGACTTAACATAATCTTCTTCTTCTTCATGCTCTAGAAAAACATCTATTAAATAATTATTTTTCGAAGAACCTTTTCCAGAAAAAACTAATGATTCGTCAAAGTCTAAGGAATTTAATCTTAACACTAAACTATCTCCCTTTTCTATTATTAGATACTGAAATTCAGGAAGATGTACAAAATTATATAGTCCATTACTTAAATTATCTAAAGAGGAAGAAAAGATTCCGTCACTGTTAATTTTAATATTTTTAATGACTATTTCATCCTTTAATAATTGGATTTGATTATTAGTTGGTTTAATAATTTTTCCATTTAAAAAAGTCACATTTTGATTATTACACGCTAAAATGGATGTAATTAAGAAAAAATAAATGATTTTTTTAAACATGTTTTATACTTCTTTTGTTTATTTTTTTAATTTAAATAATAATATAGAATATTCATAACCTTGATTTTATTAAATTTGCAAAAATTTTAAACTCATTTTTATGTTAAGTGTTTCTAACCTCTCTGTTCAATTTGGCAAAAGAGTATTGTTTGATGAAGTTAATACTTCTTTTGTAAAAGGAAACTGTTATGGCATTATTGGTGCCAACGGAGCAGGTAAATCAACATTTTTAAAGATTTTATCAAAATCTATAGAACCTAATTCAGGAAATATTCACTTAGAAACTGGTAAAAGAATGTCTGTTTTGGAGCAAAATCACTTTGCTTTTGATGATAAACAAGTATTAGAAACAGTTATAATGGGTAATAAAGATCTTTTTAGTATTAAAAAGGAAATGGATGAGATTTATGCTAATCCAGACTTTTCTGATAAAGACAGTGATAGAGTAGGAGTTCTTCAATTAAAATACGAAGAAATGGATGGTTGGAATGCTGAAAGCTCTGCTGCTGCATTATTATCCAATTTAGATATTAAAGAAGAACACCATTACAAAAGCATGAGTGAATTAGACGGTGTTCAAAAAGTAAAAGTTTTATTAGCACAAGCTTTATTTGGTAATCCTGATGTATTAGTAATGGATGAACCGACAAACGATTTAGATTTCGAAACAATTAAATGGTTAGAAAATTTTATATCAAATTATGATAATACTGTTATTGTTGTATCGCATGATAGACACTTTTTAGATTCTGTTTGTACTCACATTTCAGATATTGATTTTGGGAAAATAAATAATTATTCAGGAAACTATACGTTTTGGTATGAATCGAGTCAGTTAGCATTAAGACAAAAGACTCAACAAAACAGAAAATCTGAAGAAAAGAAAAAGGAGCTTGAGGATTTTATTGCTAGGTTCAGTGCAAATGCATCTAAATCTAAACAAGCCACCTCAAGAAAAAAAATGCTTGATAATTTAAAAATTGAAGATATAAAGCCATCATCCAGAAGATATCCAGCTGTAATTTTTACATCTGAGCGTGAAGCAGGAGATCAAATACTTTCAGTTGAAAATTTAAGTTTTTCTGATTCTAATAGTACATTATTTGATAAAATCGATTTTAATTTGAATAAAGGTGATAAAGTTGTATTGTATTCAAAAGATACTAGAGCCACTACAGCATTTTATGAAATACTGAATAACAAAATTAAATCAAATACAGGAAGATTTGATTGGGGAATTACAACAAGTCAAGCATATTTACCTCTGGATAACAGCTCATATTTTCACGATAAAATATCTTTAGTTGATTGGTTAAGACAATGGTCAAAAAACGATGAAGAAAGAGAAGAAGTATTTATAAGAGGTTTTTTAGGGAAAATGATATTCAGTGGCGAAGAGGCATTGAAAAATTGCGATGTTCTTTCTGGAGGTGAAAAAGTAAGATGTATGCTTTCAAGAATGATGATGTTAAGATCTAATGTTTTAATGTTTGATGAGCCAACAAGTCATTTAGATTTAGAATCTATTACTGCTTTAAATAATTCAATTAAGAAATTTAAAGGAAATGTCATTTTAAGCACTCACGATTTCGAATTTGCTAAGTCTGTAGGTAATCGAGTAATAGAATTAACACCAAATGGTGTTATAGATAGGTTAACAACTTTTGATTCTTACATTAGTGATCCTAAAATAAAAGAGCTTAGAGCTAAATTATATAGTTAAGCTGGATAGAATTAATTTAGAACTTTTTAGTTGATCCTCAAATACGTATATGAATATATCATCGTTAGGATTATAACCAAATCCTGAAAGAATAGCTGATTGTTTTTTATTAATTATTATCGGATTGATTTTGTTGGCAATCAACTCTATTTCTAATCTTTTTGACTCAATAAAAGAGCCCTTAAACAATAATACTTGTTTTTGCATCTAAATTATTTATGATCGTAACTTAGCTTTAAACTTAGATTCAATTTTAGATTGTATTTTATTCATTGTCATTGATATTTCCTTTTCAGAAAGTGTTTTTGAATGATCTAATAAAGTAAAGTTTAATGTATAAGATTTTTGTCCTTTAGGTAATTTATCATCTTCATAAACATCCGTTAAAGTCATTTTAGATAAATTTTTAATATTGGATTGATTTAATATATAATCTTCAATTGTTTTATAATGAATTTCATTTTCAAATAAAAAATTTAATTCTCTTTTTACATTTGGAAACTTTGATAGTTTAATATATTTAAAAAAATCATTATTATATATTTTTAGTATGTAGTCAACATTTAAAGAGGCATAGTAAACTTTACTTTTAATATCAAATTCGGAAAGGTATTCAGTTTTTACATCTCCAATTAATGCAAGATTATTCGTTTCATGAAATAAACCTAATGTGTTATTAAAACCATTATGACTTATAACTTTTTCGGATGTTTCTATAGAGAGTTTACTTAAAATATTTAAAACTATATTTTTAAGAATATAAAAATCAGAGTTTTCGTTTTTATTGTTCCACGAACTATTAAATAAATCATTTGTAAAAACTATACTAAGCCTTCTTGATTCTATTGTTTTTCCATCTGATAATTCATAAATTTTTCCAAATTCAAAAAATTTATTATTCTTGTTTTTTCTATTTAAATTAAATTTTAGTGTTTTTAAACTAGACTCTAATAAACTTGTTCTTAGTTGAGAAATATCTGAGCTAATAGAGTTAATTATTGTTACACTATCTCTCTCTGAAATATTTAATTTATTATTAGTAAGAGAGTTATTCATTATTTCATTAAAACCAAATGGAGTTAATATATTAGATATTATATTTTCAATTTGATAACTTTTGTTGGAACCCTCTGAACTAATAGGGATTGACAATTTATTGGATAAGTTTATTTCATTGTATCCATATATTCTAAGAATTTCCTCAACTACATCACATTCTCTAGTAACGTCATGTCTGTAAAATGGGACGGTTATACCCACACCAGTTTCTGTAATATTATTAATTTTAAAATCTAATGATGTTAAAATTGATTTAATTTCTTCTCTAGGAATTTCTTGACCAATTAATTTATTTGTTTTATCAAAATTTAAAAGTATTGATATTTCATCAGGTTTATTTGGGAATTCATCAATAATATCACTTGAAATAGTACCATTACATAATTCACAAATTAATATCGCTGCTCTTTTCAATGAATAGTCTACGGAATCAATAGAGATTCCTCTTTCAAATCTAAATGAAGCGTCGCTATTTATACCATGTTGTTTAGCAGTTTTTCTTATAGATATTGGGTCAAAATAAGCACTTTCTAAAAATATTGATTTTGTTTCACTAGTTATTCCATGATCTTTTCCACCAAAAACACCAGCAATACACATTGGAGTTTCAGAATCACATATCATTAAATCTGTTTTAAGTAGTTTTCTAACCTCTCCATCCAATGTAATAAACTCTGTGCCTTGTTTTAAGGTCTTGACATTAATTGATTTAGTTGTGATTTTATCAAAATCGTATGCATGTAATGGTTGCCCGATTTCGTGCAAAACATAATTAGTAACATCTACAACGTTATTTAATGGACTTAGTCCAATAGATTTTAACCTATTCTTTAACCAAATTGGTGATTCTTTTACTATGATATTATCAATACACACTCCCGAAAACCTTCGACATGATTGAATATTTTCAATATTTATATTAATTTTTTGAGTTCTTGAATTTACATGAAAAGATGATACAGATGGCGTTATTAACTCTAGTTTAAAGCCTTTATGCATTAATGCTGCTCTGAGATCTCTTGCAACACCAAGATGACTCATAGCATCAGAACGATTGGGGGTTAAACCAATATTAAAAATTTTATCAGAATAATTTTTATATATCTCAGAAACCTTAGTTCCAATTTTTATTTTACTTTCTAAAACAACAATACCATCATGTGAATTTCCGATACCAATTTCATCTTCAGCACAAATCATTCCTTGACTAATTTCACCTCTTATTTTACTTTTAGTGATTTTAAATTTATCATTATTAATAGGGTGTAAGGTTGTACCTACAGTTGCAACAATAACTTTTTGATTTAACTGCACATTGGGAGCACCACAAACAATTTGTAATATATTTTCATCTCCTATATTAACTTTAGTAAGTTTTAATCTATCAGCATTTGGATGTTGTTCACAATAAACTATTTCTCCAACAACAAGACCAACTAAACCTCCTTTATACTGTTCATAGTTCTCAATACCCTCAACCTCCAAACCTATATCAGTAAGAATTTCTGATACTTCTTCAATTTTTAAATCAATTTTTAAAAATTCTGATAACCAATTAAACGATATGTTCATTAATAATAATTTTTGTTTTCAAAGATACAATTAAGAATATTTAAATTAAATAATAACTTAACTTATATGTTTCCATAAAAGTGTGTTTTTAGTTTTTTTATTAAATTCTTCTTTTATTAATTTGTTTTCGACTTTGACCAATCTTTGATCTACTGAAATAATTTTTTTTACATCATCTCTTGCAGATTCTAAAATTTCTTTATCTGTAATTATATTTGCGAGCTTAAGATTTAATAGTCCACTTTGTTGAGTACCTAATAAATTTCCAGGTCCCCTTATTTCCATATCTACTTCAGCAACTTTAAAACCATCATTAGTGCTAGTCATAGTTTTTATTCTTTTTCTCGCATCAGAACTAAGCTTATTTGATGTCATTAATATACAATAACTATTTTCAGATCCTCTACCAACTCTTCCTCTCAACTGGTGAAGTTGTGACAATCCAAACTTTTCTGAACTTTCAATTACCATTACACTAGCATTTGGGATATTGACTCCCACTTCAATAACAGTCGTTGAAACCATAATATTAGTTTTCCCCTCTTTAAATCTTTTCATTTCTATAGCTTTATCTTCAGATTTCATCCTACCATGTAAAATACTAATTTGATATTTGCTATTAGGAAACTCCCTTGAAATACTTTCATATCCATCCATTAAATCTTTATAATCTAATTTTTTCGATTCCTCAATTAAAGGGTAAACAACATATACCTGACGTCCTTTATTAATTTCATCTTTTAAAAATTTAAAAATCTCTAGCCTGTTTCTATCTGATCTGTGAACTGTCTTAACTGCCTTTCTTCCAGGTGGAAGCTCATCAATAATTGATATATCTAAATCCCCGTAGACACTCATAGCTAAAGTTCTTGGTATAGGTGTGGCGGTCATAACTAGAACGTGAGGAGGAGTGATGTTTTTTTTCCAAAGCTTAGATCTTTGAGCTACTCCAAATTTATGTTGTTCATCAATAATAACAAATCCTAAATTCTTGAACCTGACATTATCTTCTAAAACTGCATGAGTTCCAACTAAAATATTTATCTCTCCGTTGATTAAATCAGAAAATAATTTAATTCGATCTTTCTTTGTAGATGAGCCGGTAAGTATATTAACAGTAATATTTATTTTATTTAAAGAATCGTTTAAACTATTAAAATGCTGTTGTGCTAAAATTTCAGTAGGTGCTAAAAAACAAACTTGAAAATTATTATCAATAGCTATCAATGAGCTTAACAAGGCGACTATTGTTTTTCCAGAACCGACATCACCTTGAAGAAGTCTATTCATTTGAGCATTTGAAGAGAAATCTTTTCGAATCTCTTTTATGACTCTTTTTTGAGCATTTGTCAATAAAAAAGGCAAATGGGATTTATAGAACTTATTAAAACTATCTCCCACTTTTGAAAAATTAAATCCTTTAAATTTTGATTTTTTTGAGATATTACTCATTAAAAATTCAAGCTGTAAGTAAAAAAACTCTTCATATTTTAATCTAAATTCAGCTTTTGACAAAAGTTCATGATTTGATGGAAAATGAATATTTCTGTAAGCTTGTTGTTTAGAAATCAGTGAATATTTCTCATTAATTTCTTTGCTTAAATTTTCTTTTAAAAAATTAATTGAAGTGTTTATAATATTAAATATTACTTCTCTAAAAAATTTATTAGTTATTCCTCTTGACAAAACTCTTTCGTTTGAACTATAAATAGGTAATAATCCTTCGACTTGTTTATTTTTAAATTCTGAAAAAACATCCAATTCTGGATGTGCAATTGAAAATTTGTTTAAATACCAATTTGGTTTTCCATACAATACATAATCTGTATTTAATTTAATTGATTTCTCTATCCATTTGGTTGCCTTAAACCAAACTATTTCAATTGTCTGGTTTCCATCGCTAAAAGTGCCAATTAATCTATTGCTTTTAATATTTTTAAAATAATATATTTCTGTAAACCTTCCAATAATTTGTACATCTGCATTAGATTTTTGAATTTCACTTATTTTATAAAATTTTGTTCTGTCAATGTATCTAAATGGAAAAAAATTCAATAAATCATTGTATGTGAAAATTTGAAATTCTTTTTTTAAAATATCAGATCTATTAGGTCCAACTCCTTTCAAATAATCTATTGAAGTATTTAAAAAATTTTCTTTCACAACACTAATATAATTTATTAACTTTATAAGGTGAAAATATAGATATATATTTCTAATTATTTAACCCTAAATTATTGATTTGCAAGACTATTTAAGTCAGTTAAATGACTCACAAAAATCACCTACTATTCATAAAGATGGCCCAGTGATGGTAATTGCTGGTGCTGGATCTGGAAAAACAAGAGTTTTAACATTTAGGATTGCTTATTTAATGGAGCAAGGAGTTGATCCTTTTTCAATCTTAGCATTAACTTTTACTAATAAAGCTGCTAAAGAAATGAAAGAAAGAATTGGATCAATCGTTGGAGAATCGAACGCTAAAGCTCTATGGATGGGTACTTTTCATTCAATATTTGCAAGAATCCTCAGATCTGAAGCCGATTTTTTAGGATACAGTTCGAATTTTTCAATTTATGATACTCAGGATTCTGAAAGATTAATATCATCCATAATTAAAGAATATAAGTTAGATAAAGATCTGTATAAGTATAGAAATATTAGAAATAGAATATCATCACTAAAAAATAATTTAGTCACAGTAAAAGCATACCATAACAATCAAGAACTTGTTCAACAAGATAAAGAGTCTAGAAGACCAATGTTTGGAAAAATATATCAAACATATGTAAATCGTTGCTTCAAAGCTTCAGCGATGGATTTTGATGACTTATTACTAAAAACTAATGAATTATTAAATAGATTTCCTGAAATTTTAAATAAATATCAACAAAGATTTAAATACATTCATGTTGATGAATATCAAGATACTAATCATTCACAATATCTAATTGTTAAAGCACTAGCAGATAAATTTGAAAATATATGCGTTGTTGGTGATGATGCGCAAAGTATTTACGGATTTAGAGGTGCAAATATTGAAAATATATTATCATTTCAGAAAGATTATCCTAATTCAACAGTTTATAGACTTGAACAAAACTACAGATCTACACAAAACATTGTAAACGCAGCAAATTCTGTTATTAACAAAAATTTAAACAAACTTGACAAAAAGGTTTGGACTGATAATGAAATAGGTGATAAAATTGAAGTTAATCAAACTATAACAGATTCTGAAGAAGGTAGATTTGTAGCATCATCTATTTTTGAAGCTAAATATAACTTACAATTAAGGAATGATGAGTTTGCTGTATTATATAGAACAAATGCACAATCAAGATCGATTGAAGATGCATTGAGAAGAAAAAACATACCTTTTCAAATATTTGGAGGATTATCTTTTTATCAAAGAAAAGAGATAAAAGATGTTTTAGCATACTTAAGACTAATAGTTAATCCAAGTGATGAAGAAAGTTTAAAAAGAATAATTAATTACCCACCAAGAGGAATTGGACAAACAACTCTTGAAAAAATCCAAATATTTTCAAATGAAAACAACCTTACAATATTTGACATAGTTGAAAATATAAATAACTCAGATATAAATATCAATAACGGAACAAAACAAAAATTATTTGATTTTGTTAATATGATTAAAAGCTTTCAGATTGCAAATGAAAATCTTAATGCATTAGAAATTCTAAATGAAGTTTTAAAAAGGGTAGGAGTAGTGAATTTATTAAAAAATGAAGGCACACCTGAATCTATAAGTAGAATTGAAAATATTGAGGAATTAATAAATGCCGTTCAGGATTTTATTGATGGTCAAAAAGAATTAGTAGACTCTAATGGTTCGTTAAATGAATTTCTAGAGGATGTTGCTCTAATTTCAGATCTAGATAAGGATATTGAAAAATCAGAACCCAAGGTTTCATTAATGACAATTCATTTAGCCAAAGGATTAGAGTTTTCAAATGTTTATATTGTAGGTTTAGAAGAAGACTTATTTCCCTCAGCATTAAGCTCTACTACAAGATCAGATTTAGAAGAAGAAAGAAGATTGTTTTATGTGGCTTTAACTAGAGCAAAGAAAAAAATAATACTAAGTCATTCAAAAACACGTTACAGATGGGGTAAGTTAAATGACTGTGAACCAAGCAGATTTATAAGTGAAATTGACACACAGTTTATAAAATATAATAATTTATTAAACACAAAGATAAAATTCAAAAAAAGTTCTGAGAGTAGGATCAGATTTAAAAAACCAGAAAGAAAAATTCCTTTAAAACAAATAACTAACAACGATTATTCTTCAAATTCTAATTCGGAATACGTTGATATAAATCAAGGTGATGTAATATTGCACAATAGATTTGGAAAAGGAGAAGTTGTAAATACTGAGGGGATAGGTGGTGACAAAAAAGCAGAAGTAAATTTTGAAATAAGTGGATTAAAAAATATTTTATTAAAATTTGCTAAATATGAAAAAGTGCGTTAATCCCTAAACCTTCTTTTCCCTCTACTTTCAGATCTATTTTTAGATCTATTCCTAGATCTAGATTTACTTTTATAATCTCTTTTATTTTTTGATCTGCCTTCGTTTTTTTCTCTCTTATACTTTTTCTCAATTTTCTCTTTTGAAATACTAACTTTTAATTCTGTTCCATTGTAATCTAGCTTTGAACTAGACTTTATTAGTGATTTAGTTATAGTTCTATCTATTTCAAAAATGGTATAAGATTGTCTAATATCTATACTGCCTATCTCAATTTCATTAGATTTAGTAATTCTATTAACAAGAGAAATTAATTCAATTGGCGTAACTCCTTGTTTTCTACCTACATTAACGGACAGGTTTTCAAAATCTTTTGAACGCCTGCCAGATCTTTCAAAGCCTTTTGAATCTCTGTCGCTTCTATTATCACTTTTAATATCTCTACTATTTTTATAATAATCTAAAAACCTGTTAAATTCAGATGAAACAAAATGTTTAATCAAATCCTCTCTTGATAATGATTCAAGTTTTGAATAGATATCTTGAAGAAAAGGTTCAATTTGCTTTTCATCAACATTTACATTTTTAATTTTATCGATTAATTTAAAAAGTTGTTTTGAACAAATTTCCTTTCCAGAAGGAACTTCTTGTCTTATAAATTTAATTTGAGATTTGTTTTCAATTGACTTTAATTTTCTTCCTTCTCTTGAATTTGAAATAGCTATTGAGATTCCGCTTTTACCTGCACGTCCTGTACGGCCACTTCTATGAGTATAAACTTCAGGATCATCAGGAAGAGAATAATTAATAACATGAGTTAAACTATCCACATCAAGACCTCTTGCCGCTACATCAGTTGCTATTAATATTTGTAAAGATTTATTTCTAAATTTCGACATTACTTCATCTCTTTGGCCTTGAGATAATTCACCATGGATTGCATCAGCATTGTATCCATCATTCATAAATTTATTAGCAATATCTTGTGTCTCTCTTCTAGTTCTACAAAAAACAATTCCATAAACATCTGGATTGAAGTCAGCAATTCTTTTTAAAGTATCATACTTATCTCTAGAATTAACATTATAGACATGATGTTCAACATTTTTTGCACCAGAATTTAATTTTTCAACAGTAATTTCTTCAGCATCTTTCATGAATTTCTTAGAAATTGACCTAACTTCTCTAGACATTGTGGCAGAGAATAACATTGTTTGTCTATTTTCTGAAGTTGTATCTAAAATATAGCTTAAATCTTCTTTAAAACCCATACTCAACATCTCATCCGCTTCATCTAGAACTACTTTGTTTACAACATCTAATTTTAAAACTTTTCTTCTAATTAAATCCTTAGTTCTTCCAGGTGTACCTACTATAATTTGAACACCTTTTTTTATTGATTTTATTTGATTTTCAATGCTGGTTCCTCCGTATACAGCAACAATTTTAACATAATCTAAGTGTTTTGCGAATTTGAGTAGATCTTTTGATATTTGAATACATAATTCACGGGTAGGGCAGAGTATTATTGTTTGAACATGTTTTATTTTAGCATCAACATGTTGAATACATGGAAGTCCAAACGCAGCAGTTTTTCCAGTACCTGTTTGAGCCAAAGCAATTAAATCTTTTTTACCTTTGAGTAAGTAAGGTATAGCTTTCTCTTGTACAGGTGTAGGTGATGTAAAACCTATTTCTTCAACAGCTTTTAACAAACCTTTGTTTACACCTAAATCTTTGAAATTGCCCATTTTTTTTTATTAAGTGTGCAAATATCGTCTATTTAATTGGGTATTTGATAGGTAAAAAGAAATATTTAGTTTTTGACTTACTTGAAAAAAAAAAGCACATTCATTGAATGTGCTTTTTTTTAACTATTTATTAATTATTAATTTGCTCCTCCTTGCATTCCCTGTTCAATTAAATCATAAAACTGATCAAGTTTTGGAAGTACAACTATTCTAGTTCTTCTGTTTTTAGATCTATTTTCTGCAGTATCATTATCCGCTACAGGAACATAATAACTTCTTCCAGCGGCTGTCATTCTTTCAGGCTGAACACCAAAATCATTTTGTAAAACTCTAACAACAGAAGTTGCTCTTTTAACACTTAAATCCCAGTTGTCTAATAGCACTTCGTTTTGAATAGATTGATCATCCGTATGACCTTCGACAAGAAATTCGATTTCAGGCTTATCTAAAACAACTTTAGCAACTTTTCCAAGAACTTCTTTAGCTCTTTCAGAGACTACATAACTTCCACTATTAAATAATAACTTATCAGAGATTGAAATAAAGACCACACCTTTTTCAACATTTACTTCAATATCTTTATCATTAATATCGATAAAAGTACCTTTTAAACTAGTAACCAATGCAAGTGTTACAGAATCTCTTCTTGTGACAGCGTCTCTCATTGTATTAATTGTCAAATCCTTTTCCTTCATACTTTCTAAAGATTTTTCAAGATTTTCAGCTCCTTTTTGAGATAAAGTAGTAAGATTACCCATATTGTTAATAAGGTCTTGGTTATTTGCTTTCAAAAAAGCAACTTGATCTTTTAAAGTTTTTAAACTAGCTTCCGAATTAGATTTATCTTCTATACAAGCATTAAGTTTTATAGTTGCAGTGTTTAATAAGTCTTTGTTTTGTTTACTAGTAGCTTCTAAAGCAGCATAATCTTTTTTAGAAATACATGAGGGAAACAAAACTGAAACAGTTAAGATAGTAAGGATTAATTTTTTCATATTTTTTTATTTATGTTCAAATTTAAATAAAAATTTAAAACAAAAAATTAAAGTTAAGTTAAATCTGAATATTTTTTTCTTGCCCTAATTATATATTGATAAAGAATTGACTTTATTGCAAAATGCTTTGGTTTAATTTCGTTTGATATTATCCTTCTATAACTTTTTGAAATATTTACTCTCTTCTCATTGATTATAATTGAACTCTGAAACATAGCATTATAAATTTCCTTAAAATGATTGGTTTTATTAATTATAAGATAATAAAGACCTAAAAATAAATTAATACATTGAACTACATAAATAGTGGGCGAAAAATTGTTTAATAGATTCATGTTTTTAATTATCATCCATCTTTGATTTCTTATATTATAAAATAGTTTTTTTGGATTTTCATAATTTAAAGATCCTCCTCCTAAATGAAAAACAACACTTTTATATAAAAATCTTTTTTTAAGATTAAGATTTAAATTTGTTAATCTCCAACATAAATCAATTTCCTCCATATGATTAATAAAGTTTTCATCAAAACCGTTAAGTAACTCATAAGTATTTTTTCTTATAAAAAAACATGCGCCTGATGCCCAAAAAATATCAATATTTTGATCATATTGACCATTATCTTTTTCAATATTACTAAAAATTCTTCCTCTGCAATATGGGTATCCAAAGTAATCAATGAAACCACCCGCAGCTCCTGCATATTCAAATTTGTTTTTGATTTTATAATCCAATATTTTTGGCTGTGCAATTACTACAGATTCATTATTTGTAAACTCTTCTATAATAGGATTCAACCAATCTTTTGTAACTTCTACGTCATTATTTAACAAACAATAAATTTCTTCTTTTACTTTTTTTAAACCCTCATTATAACCTTTAGCATAGCCAAAATTATCATTGTTTAAGATCAATTTAATCTCAGGATAAGTTTCTTTTACGAATTCAACAGAACTGTCTGTTGAATAATTGTCTATAACATAAATTGGGTTTTTTCCAGAGTGTTTTAAAACACTTGGTAAAAATTTTTTTAAGTGTTTTAGTCCATTCCAGTTAAGAATTACGATAGCTATTTTCATTTTAATGGAAATTCTTTTACAAAAGTATATTTTTTAGATATTTGATCAATTTTAAAATATATATGATCTAATCCATTAGTTATCATACAAAAATTTGAATTTAAATTTAAATTATAAACTGAAATTTGATCAAAAACTTCTTGAGTTAATTTTATTGATGGAGATTTACATTCAATTAGCATTAAAACATCTCCAATACTATTATAAACAACAACATCAAATCTTTTATTTAAATTATTTACATTGATTTTTTTTTCTACAGCTATATGTGATAGGGGAATTTTTTTAACAAATAGAAAATTTAAAACGTGTTGTCTAACCCATTCTTCTGGTGTCAAAAGAAAATATTTTTTTCTTAAAAAATCAAAAATAAAAGTTTTACTATCAATTTTTTTTAACTTAAATTCAAAGTCTGGAAAATTTAATGTTATCATATTTAATAAATGAATTTACAAGAAATAAATAGTATAGTTTCAAAAATCAATAATAAAGTTTATAACCCAATTTATTTTTTAATGGGTGAAGAAACATATTATATAGATTTAATTAATGATTTATTAGAAAATAATGTTTTAAATAATGAAGAAAAAAGTTTTAATCAAACAATTCTTTATGGAAAAGATACCAATATAGATGAGATTATTTCGGTTTGTAAAAGATTTCCTATGATGTCTAAATTCCAATTAGTAATAATTAAAGAAGCTCAAGATTTATCATCAAAGATTGATGGCTTGTTGAATTATCTATTGAACCCTATGCATTCAACAATCTTAGTTATTAACTATAAGTACAAAACACTAGACAAACGAAAAAAAATCTATAAGGCAATTCAAAAATTTGGATTGATTTTAAATTCTAAAAACCCTTATGAGAATCAGGTTTCAAGTTGGATTTCAAGTAAATTAAAAGAAGATAATTATACAATAGATTTTAAAGCAAATCAAATGCTTGTGGAGTTTTTAGGCTGTGACTTGAAAATGATAAATAATCAATTAAATAAACTTAAATTATTAAAACCTAAAAACAATAATATAGATCCTACACTGATTGAAAAAAACATTGGAATTAGTAAAGATTTTAACATTTTTGAGTTAAGAAATGCTATTGGTTTAGGTGAATTAAATAAAGCTTTAGTTATTGGTGATTATTTTTCTAATAATATTAAAGTATATCCAACTCAATTAGTATTAGGTTCTTTATTTAATTATTTTATTCAACTATTTCAATTTCATAGTTTAAATAATAAATCTGATACAAATGTTTCCTCTGTACTTGGAATAAATAAATTTTTTGTTAAGGAATATCATAAAGCTGCAAAAATATATCCTATGAAGAAAATATCTTTGATAATAACACTTATAAAAGATGTTGATTTAAAATCTAAAGGATTTGGTGTAAGCAACAATTCTCAAGAAAATATCCTTAACCAACTTATTTGTCAAATAATGAATTAGATTAAATCTGGATAATTATTTGGATCGTATTCGTTCATTATTAAATATGCTGTTTCAATTATATCATCCATTGATGGTTTTGAAAAATAATCCCCGTCGGTTCCATAAGCTGGTCTGTGAGCTTTAGAAGTCAATGTTATTGGCGCAGAGTCTAAATATTTAAAGCCATCACGTTCTTGAATGATTTTTTGTAAAATATAAGATGATGCTCCACCAGGAAGATCTTCATCAACAATTAGTAATTTGTTAGTCTTTTTTAAACTTTCAATAATTAAATTGGAATTATCAAATGGAATTAACGATTGGATGTCAATAATTTCACAACTAACTCTTAACTCCTCTAACTCATTAGAAGCTTTTTCCACTAACCTCAAAGTAGACCCATATGAAACTATAGTGATTTGATTACCATTCTTAATTTTTTCAGATTCACCAATCATAACAGTAAATTCAGATAAATTATTAGGTTGGTTTTCTTTAAGACGATATCCATTTAAAGACTCTATAATTAAAGCAGGTTCTTGACATTGTAATAAAGAATTGTACATTCCAGAAGCTTGAACCATATTTCTTGGAACAAGTATGTTTATTCCTCTTAGTGTAGATAGTATTGCTCCCATCGGAGAACCAGAATGCCATATTCCTTCCAATCTATGTCCCCTTGTTCTAATTATTAAAGGAGCAATTTGTCTTCCAAAAGTTCTGTAGTGAAGAGTGGCTAAGTCATCACTTAGTATTTGTAATCCGTAGAGTAAATAATCTAAATATTGAATTTCAGCAATTGGTCTAAATCCCCTAAGTGCTAATCCAATACCTTCACCAATTATAGATGCTTCTCTAATTCCTCTATCTGCAACTCTTTCATCTCCATAAATATCTTGCAGTCCTTCTAATCCTTGATTTACATCACCAATTTTACCTGAATCTTCGCCAAAAATAATTAGATTATCATGTTTGGATAATAAACTTTCAAAATTATTTCTAATTATAATCCTTCCATCAATTTTCTTATTATCAAAATTATATATTGGATCAATTTTTTTTACGCTTTTATAGTTAGTATCAAACTCATTATAAAGTTTAGAACTGTAAACTTCACTCTGTTCAATTGAGAATTTACTAATCCAATTTTTAAGAACATCTAACTCATTTGAGTTTTTATTTAACATTATGCGTAATATTTTTCTCGCATTTGATAAAATATCTTTTTTATTAGGTTCTTTAATTCTTGAAAGCTCAGAACTTAAAATATTTAAATCATATTCTGGAAACTTTTTGGAAAGATTATCTAAAATATGAATGTATTCATTTCTAGTTTTTAAAATAGGATTTATATAAGTTTCCCAAGCTTCTTTCTTTGAAACTTTCACATAATCCTTACATTGAGATTCTATTTTAGTCAACTCATTATCATTTGAAATACTATTATCAATAATCCATTGTCTCATTTTCAGATTACAATCGTTAACCTTTTCCCATTCTAATCTATCCTTAGACTTGTATCTCTCATGCGATCCTGATGTGGAATGACCTATTGGCTGTGTTAATTCTCTTACATGCACTATTACAGGAACATGTTCAACTCTGGCAATATCACTAGCCTTTTGATATGTATTAATTAAATCAGGATAGTCCCAACCATTAACAGTGAGTATTTCGAAACCTTTTTTTTGTGGTGTTCTTTTAAAACCAGATAAAGCTTCAGAAATATCTTCTTTTATTGTTTGATCCTTATTTTCAACAGAAATCCCATATTTATCGTCCCAAATACTAATCACCATAGGAACTTGATGAACTCCTGCAGCATTTAATACTTCAAAAAACACACCTTCACTAGTACTAGCGTTTCCGATAGTTCCCCATGCAATTTCATTTCCATTTTTTGAAAAGTTTTTAGAGTTTTTAAAATCTAATTTTCTATATAATTTTGAAGCTTGTGCTAAACCAAGTAATCTAGGCATCTGAGAGCCTGTACATGATATATCAGAACTAGAATTTTTATGATCAATTAATTTTTTCCAAGTACCGTCATTGTTAAGTAGTGGAGTATTAAAATGTGCTCCCATTTGACGTCCAGCAGACATTGGCTCTTCATTTATATTAGTGTTAGCATATAAACCAGAAAATAGCTGCTTAATAGAAAGCTCCTTGATTGCCATCATAAAAGTTTGATCTCTATAATAACCTGATCTAAAATCTCCATTTTGAAAAACTTTTGCAAGAGCAATTTGGGGTAATTCTTTACCATCTCCAAAAATACCAAACTTTGCTTTTCCACTTAAAACCTCTCTTCTACCAAGTAAACTAGCTTCTCTACTTGTAACTATTATTCTATAGTCTTCTAAAACCTGTTTTTTAAAGGTTTCAAAAGAAATTTCTTTATTAAGATCAGTGTTGTTTTCCATTAAGAAATTTAGGATGCGCAAATTTAAATAAAAAAGATGTTGATTCCTATTAGTATATCAAAACCATCTTCTTGTAAAGAGACTTGATAATGTGTCAGGGTCAATAGAAATTTTAAATCTTATTTTACTTAAGTATTTACTTTGGTTTAACTCATTTCCTAGAGAAGAGTAGAAGGGAAGGTACAACTCAAAATAATCGGTTAAAAGATTTAACCTTATTCCAGATTCATACTGAAAATTCAAATTTTTATTTGTGTTTTTTATAGCTGCAATTCCAGTGTAACCTTCAATCCATTGCCAAATCGTTATTCCTGAATTTAAAGAAATTATGTAATCATTAGCATACTCATAATTAATTTTAGATTTAAATCCACCCTCCGATCCAATGTATTGCTGGCTGTAAAATCCAGAGTTTTCAGATCTCCCAAGTAAATTAGTACTAAATAAATAATCTCTAGCTCTGTAAGATGAAAAACTAAAATAATCATCCATGGTATTGTTCTTTATAAATTTTCCCGCAAAAAATCTAATGTTATATTGTCTATTTGTTTTATAATAATTTCTATAATTAAATGTTATAGAACTTTTTACAAAATCTTTGTTAATTTGAAAATCTAATTGAAAATTAAATCCCTTTTCAACACTAGAATTAGCTTTTATGTATTTAAAATTTAAAATATTATAATTAGGATATTCAATTGAATTTGAATTTTCTTCTCTAAAGACACTTATGTACCTCATGCTTAATATTTGTCTAGAATTTGATCTTAAATTCTTATCTCTAAATGCTAAAACAATTGATGGAAAAAAAGAATTATATGAAAGATCATCTTTATAATGAAATGTTGATGCACCTAAAAAATAGTTAACACTATATAAACCACTATTTTTATTTGTATTGTAATCAGTATATTTTAGGTTAATATTTCCTAAAAATTCATTTTGTTTTGTTGAAAAACTTGGTTCAATTTTATAGGTAAATGATCGCTTTATCGGAGTTGAATTTGAAAAAGAAACACCAGGCATTAGACCATCATAAAGATTATAATCAAAAATAGGAATGTAAAAAACTTGATTACTTAAGTTATTTTCAAAATCTCTAAATAATACAAATTTTGTTTTTTTCTTAATTCTTTCAGTTGAAGAATAATTATTAGAAAAATTATACTCTGAAAAATATTTATTAGGATTTAGGTTTATTTTAGTTTTAGAATTAACATTTATTATAGTATCATTTTTGAATTGATTAAGCCATTTAGTTTGAGTTTTATTATTATAATCTGTAAATGAAATTTTTAATGGTATACTTATTAACGAATTATTTTTAATCAAAAACTTATGATTGTTTTTATTGGATTCAATTTTTTTAATTGAAAAATCAATACTGTTATTATATTTAAGGTAGTTTTTGAACCAAGAAATCTTTTCATCGTTATTTTCGTAAAGTAAATCAATAAAAGTTCTGTTGCTAGAAATAAGTTTATTGTTAATGGAAAATTCATAGATACTTTGAAACACCTTTTTGTTTCCCAAGAAATCATCAACCATTTTTAAAGCAAGTCCAGATTTATAAGGATTAATTACTTTATGATTTATCATAGTTAATGAATCTATATGAGAATCAATTGGCTGAGAGATGTTCCTACTTGAAATAATATTGTCAAACAATCTGTACTGATCGTTAAATTTAAATTTCGAATACTCTCTATTCTTAATAACAGATAGCTTAGAAAGTTTTCCAATTAATTTTAAATCAGGATAATATTTCTCTATATAATCAATTAATAAAAAAACTTCAATTCCTTTTATTTGCCAATTATTTTTTCGTTTATGAATTGGATATAAATTGTTTAAATAACTAGATATAATAAGTTTTAAAACCGAAAATTCTTGAAGAAATGATTTTTCAAATGGATTTAATAGCTCCGGAATTTTATTTAATCCATATACTGGGTCATTATCTTGATTAAACTTAGATAGCACTATATTATTAATAGGGTAAACACCAAGTTTGCTTTCTACATAATTGATAGTCTTGTTCAAAAGAAAATTAAAGTTTACCGAATCATTTGAATTCGATTTAGATAATAATTTATTTCCAGTTTTGCTATCAACATAACTAACTACTTTGAAAATTAAAGAATCTGTTTTATTATTTATGATATTATCAATATCTGTAATTACAGTATTATTTCTTGTTTTAAAACTTTTAAAAGATTTGTTTTTAGTTATTAAAATTGGATTATAAATTCTCTTTTCTTTTTTAGAAATTAAAGTTTTATAAGTATCCTTATTAATAATAGAATCAATTTCAAAATCAGATATTAATTCAAATTGTGAAGGATAAGTAATTTTGAACTTATAAAATGAGGGGTCTAATGAAATATCATTTAAATCTAGATTACTTTCAATTAGCCAATTATTGTCAATAACTTTAGCTAAAGTTATAAACCATTCAGAAAGATTTATATTATTATTTTTATCAATACCATATCCAGTGAAGTCACTTATAGGGATTTTTATTTTGTATTCTATAGTTATTGTGATTTTTTCATTTGGTTTTAAAAGATTTTTAAGTTTTACTTTAACTAAGTCTATATTCTCTTTCAATCTTGTATGATCAAGTATAGTACTGTCAGACTTAATGTCAATTATAGTAGTAAAACCTCTTTGGTTTTTAGTAGATCTTTGAAAATTAAGAGTAAAGTCTTCAGAAAGCCGTTTTCCTAATGGAGTAGTAGGTCTGAAATAGGAGTGAGCCCAGTCATTTAAAATAATATAATTTAAATTATTAGAAGTAGTATTAGTAAAATCTATAGTCTGATAAATCTCAATTATTCTATTATTAAGATCAAAATTTGCATCAATAAAATAATCGTTTTCTTGAGATAGTACATTACTTATTAAAAAAAGAAAAAGTAATGATAAACATTTTCTCATAAGAATAATTAATAAATATTAAAAGTTAGGCTTGAATCCTTTCTTGTCGTAAAACTTAGTTAGTATATCTATAACTTCGTCTGGAGAATCAACAATTGATATAAGGTTTAAATCAATATCTGAAACATAATTATGATTAGATAATAATTGTTCTTTAACCCAATCAATACATCCTTTCCAAAAAGATTTTCCAACTAAAATAATAGGAAATATTTCTGCCTTCTTTGTTTGAATTAATGTTAATGCTTCAAAAAGTTCGTCTAAAGTTCCAAAACCACCAGGCATAACAACAAAAGCTTGAGCATATTTCATAAACATTACTTTTCTTACAAAAAAATAGTCAAAATGTAAAGATTTGTCATCATCTATGTAGGGATTTTCAGTTTGTTCAAATGGAAGTTCAATACTCAATCCAACAGATGGACCTAAAGCCTTTTTAGCTCCTTTATTAGCTGCCTCCATGATTCCGGGACCTCCACCGCTTATTATTCCAAATCCAAGATCTACTATCTTCTCAGCTATGTCTGTTGTTAATATATAATGAGGATGATCAGGTTTTGTTCTAGCTGATCCAAATATTGATACACAGGGACCAATCTTACTCAGTTTTTCAAATCCATCTACAAACTCTCCCATTATTTTAAAAACAGACCAAGAATCGTTTGTCTTTACTTCATTCCAACCTTTCAAATTTTTACTATGCATAAAACTAAGTTAGTTCTTTTTTTAAATACATAGCTGTAGGACTTTTCTCAATATTAATCAATTCCTCTGGTCTACCATTAAAAATAACCTGACCTCCTAATTTCCCGCCATTAGGACCAATTTCAATGATATGATCAACACTTTTAATCACATCCATATTATGCTCTATAATTATAACAGTATTTCCCTTATTAACTAATTTATTAATCATTTCCAATAAAACCTTAATATCCTGAAAATGAAGACCAGTTGTAGGTTCATCTAATATATATATTGTATTTCCTGTGTCTTTTTTAGACAGTTCTGAAGCTAACTTTATTCTTTGTGCTTCTCCACCTGATAATGTAGTCGATTGTTGTCCCAAAGTAACATAACCTAAACCTACTTCTTTTAAAGTTTTTAATTTTCTTAAAATTTTAGGAAAGTTTTCAAAAAAATCACAACTTTCATTAATTGTCATACTCAAAATATCAGCAATAGATTTGCCTTTATATCTTATCTCCAAAGTTTCTCTATTAAACCTTTTACCTTGACAATCATCACAGTTAATATAAACATCTGGAAGGAAATTCATTTCTATTTTTCTTAATCCTCCACCTTGACATGTTTCACATCTTCCACCTACAACATTAAAACTGAATCTTCCAGGTTTATATCCTCTAATCAGAGATTCTTGTGTCATACAAAATAAAGATCTAATATCACTGTAAACACCTGTGTAAGTTGCTGGATTACTTCTTGGAGTTCTTCCTATTGGAGACTGATTAATTTCAATGACTTTATCAATGTGTTTCAAACCATTAATTTTTTTATATGGTAATGGTTCTTTTACTCCGTTAAAAAAATGATTATTCAAAATCGGGTATAATGTTTCATTAACTAAAGTAGATTTTCCACTTCCTGAAACTCCAGTAACTCCAATCATTAAACCCAGTGGAAAATCAACAGTTATATTTTTTAAATTATTTCCAGAACAACCTTCAAGAGTTAATTTGTTTTTAGATTTTCTTCTTTTTTCTGGAACAGGAATACATTTAATATTTTTTAAAAATTTAGAAGTTACAGTGTTAGTTTTTAAAATTTCTTTATAAGTTCCATTAAAAATTATTTCACCGCCATTTTTACCAGCTAGTGGACCAACGTCAATAATACAATCAGCTTTTTCCATTATTTCCTTATCATGTTCAACAACTATAATAGTATTACCCAAATCTCTTAATTTTTTGAGCGAATCAATAAGCTTTGAATTATCTCTTTGGTGAAGACCAATACTAGGCTCATCTAATATATATAAAACACCCACTAATTGAGATCCTATTTGAGTTGCTAACCTTATTCTTTGAGACTCTCCTCCAGAGAGAGATTTTGTAGGTCTACTTAATGAAAGATAATCTAAACCAACATTTAATAAAAAATCTAAACGTTTATTAATTTCTTTAATAATTTCTGACCCAATTATTTTATTTCTGTCACTAAGCTTTGATTCTACAGATTTAAACCATTTTTTTAAATCTATTATGTCTAAACTACTTAGATCATGAATATTTTTATTGTTTATTAAAAAGAAACTTGACTCTTTATTCAATCTTGAACCATTACAACTTTCACATTTAACATTATCCATAAAACCATTGGCCCATCTTTTTATTCTAGCACTATAAATTTCATTAGCTTGATTTTCAATAAATGGTATTACTCCTTCAAAATCAATTTCGTACTTTCTTGTTAAACCTAAAGTTTTAGATTCAACTGAAAAAGATTCATTTCCACCAAACAATATTATGTCCATTGCTTTTTTTGGAATCTTACTTATTGGATCTTTTAAACTGAAATTATGTCTTTCAGAGATAGTTTCAATTTGCTTAAAAATCCAACTACTTTTATAAATTCCCAACGGAACAATTCCACCATTGTGTATTGATATACTATTATCGGGTAGAACTAAATCAATATTTACTCTGTTTAATTTTCCTAGCCCATTACATTTTTTACACATTCCTTTAGGTGAATTAAATGAAAACGAATTTGGTTCAGGTTTTTCATAGGATATACCAGTTGTTGGACATATTAAACTTCGACTGTAATATGTGTTAGAATCATCTTCTTCATTAACAATTAATAAAGAGTTATTTCCGTGATACATTGCAGTAATTAAACTGTCCTTCAATCTTTTTTTAGATGATTCATCATTCTTTAATATGATTCTATCAATTACAATTTCTATATCATGAATTTTATATCTATCAAGTTTCAAATTTGGTTTCAAGTCAGTTATAACACCATCAATTCTAGCTTTTAAAAAACCTTGTTTTAAAATTGAAGAAAAAAGTTCTCTATAATGTCCTTTTCTTGATTGAACAGCAGGAGATAGTATAGAGATTTTTTTGTTAACAAAATTTTTAAAAACAAGATCAATGATTTCATCGTCAGTATAACTGATCATTTTTTCATTTGAATTATAACTATATGCGTCTGCAACTCTTGAGAAAAATAATCTTAAATAATCATAAATTTCAGTTATTGTTCCAACAGTTGATCTAGGGTTTTTTGAAGTTGTTTTTTGTTCAATAGCAATTACAGGTGAAAGCCCATCGATTTTATCAACATCAGGTCTCTCTAACCCACCAATAAACTGTCGTGCGTAAGCAGAAAAAGTTTCTATATATCTTCTTTGTCCTTCTGCATAAATGGTGTCAAATGCAAGAGAAGATTTGCCACTTCCCGAAATACCAGTAATAACCACAAATTTATTTCTTGGAATATTTACGTCAATATTCTTCAAGTTATGTACTCTTGCACCCTTAACTAAAATATTATTACTCATTTAAAAAATCAAGGGCACAAATTACGATAATAAATATAAATTTAAGAAGAAGTTTTATTTAATATCCAATACTTTTATCATCACCTCTTTTATCTGCTCCTCCATAAAATATTTGATTTTCATCAATATGAATAGCATCTACGCGACCTATAACAGAATAATTAGAGTTAAAGATGTATCCTTTTTTCTTTAAATCATTCTTAATTTTATTTGACAACGTATTTTTTTCATAAAATATTTTATCAGGAAGCCATGTGTGATGAAATCTAGAAGCATCTACAGACTCTTCAATATCAAAACCAAACTCATAAAAATTTAATAATGTTTGTAATACTGAAGTTATTATTGTTGGACCCCCAGGACTTCCAAGAACCATAGACAATTTTCCGTTTAATTCAATAATGGAAGGTGTCATTGAACTTAACATGCGTTTTTGCGGTTCAATTGAATTAGTTTTCCCACCAATCAACCCATACATGTTTGGTGAGCCTGGTTTAATAGAAAAATCATCCATTTCATTGTTCAAAAAAAAACCAAGTTCAGAGGGTATTAATTTTGAACCATAGTTGCCATTTAAAGTGGTAGTAACTGAAACTGCATTTCCAAACTTATCGACTATTGAATAATGAGTAGTTTCGTTACTTTCATTAATTAAAATATTTCCTGGATTAATACTATTAGATTTTTGTATACTATCAAAACTAAATGATTTAAATCTCGATTTTAAATATTCTGAATCTAATAGTTCATCTGTGGGAATGTAATTAAAATCAGGATCACCTAAATATTTACTTCTGTCTGCAAAAGATAATTTTTCTGCTTCAACTAATAATTGCATATATAATTCACTGTTGTGACCTAATTCATTTAATTTATAATTTTCAATCATTTTTAAAATTTGACCTAAAACAACACCTCCGCTTGAGGGTGGTCCCATTGAAATTATATTTAAATCTTTGTATTTAATTTCTAATGCTTCTCTCCAAACTGGTTTATATAAAGCAAAATCTTCTGGTGTAATAATTCCACCTTTACTAATTATATATGACGATAATTTATTTGCAATTTCCCCGTTGTAAAACACTTCTTTACCCTTTTCTGAAATTAATGAAAGAGTGCTAGCTAAAGCTTTATTTATAAATAAATCTTCTTTTTTAAAAGACTTATTAAATAATGGTATTGAATCATTTAGTTCTAATATTAAATTTTTATAATTATTAATAGTATTCACTTGTTTAGATGTTAATTCATAACCATTGTTTGCTAAATCTATTGCTGGCTGAAACAATTCTTTTATTGGAAGAGTGCCAAATTTATTATGAATCTCGAACAATCCTGCAATAGTTCCTGGAACACCAATAGCTAAGGCACCGTTTTGACTTAATTCTTTAATCACATCTTTATTATTATCTAAATACATTTCTGACGTAGAATTAATGGGTGCTTTTTCACGAAAATCAAGACTTCCGTTTTTGCCATCTGATAATCTGTAAACCATAAAACCACCACCACCAAGATTACCTGCGTTAGGATATACAACAGAAAGTGCTAAATCTGTAGCTATCATAGCATCAAATGCATTACCTCCCATTTTTAGTATATCAATACCTACTTTAGAAGCTTCATGTTTTGCGGAAACAACCATACCATTTTTATATATTTTGTTGTCACAGGAAATAAATAAAACGATGAGTAATGAAATAATAAAGTAATTTTTGAACATGTGTGAAATATTTATATAAAACTAATATAAATATTAATCTAGTTGTATCTTTGAAGCATGACATTAATAAAATCAATTTCTGGTATTAGAGGAACAATTGGAGGTGAATACGGGGACAATCTAACCCCTATAGACGCGGTTAATTTTGGATGTGCATACGGCCAGTGGATTTTAAATAGAAATCCAAATATAAAACCAACAGTAGTTATTGGTAGAGATGCTAGGATTTCAGGAAAAATGATTCAGAATTTTGTTCAAAACTCACTTATATCTCTAGGTATAAATGTTATAGATTTAGATTTATCCACAACCCCTACAGTTGAATTAATGGTAAAAGAATATAATGCCCATGGAGGTATTATTATAACTGCAAGTCATAATCCAACAGAGTGGAATGCATTAAAACTATTGGATGAAAATGGAGAATTCTTGAATTCTTTTGAAGGTGAAAAAATAGTTGAACTTTCTGAATCTAAGAATTTTGTTTTTTCAAATGTTCATGACTTAGGAATTGTAACTAAATCAAATAATTCTATGAAAAAACATATTAATTCTGTTTTGGATTTGAATTTGGTAAATGTTGAAGAAATTAAAGCGACAAAATTAAAAGTTGTTGTTGATGCAGTGAATTCAACTGGAGGAATAATAGTTCCTGATTTTTTAGAAGCTTTAAATATTGAAGTAGTTAAACTTTATTGTGAACCTAACGGAGATTTTCCACATAATCCTGAGCCTTTGAAAAAAAACCTTACAGAATTATCTAAAAAAGTTTTGGAATATAATGCAGATTTAGGTATTGCTGTAGATCCAGATGTTGACAGATTGGTTTTTGTTTGTGAAGACGGAGAGTTATTTGGTGAAGAAAATACTCTTGTAGCATGCGCTGATTATGTATTAAGTAAAACACCGGGTTCAACTGTATCGAATTTATCTTCTTCTAGAGCCTTAAATGATGTTACTCTAAAACATAATCAAGTTCATTTATACAGTGCCGTTGGAGAAGTGAATGTTGTACATAAAATGAAAGAATGTAATGCCGTGATTGGAGGAGAAGGTAATGGAGGAGTAATATACCCTGAAAGTCATTACGGAAGAGATTCTATAGTTGGAATTGGATTGTTTTTATCTTTATTCGTAGAACGAGGGTTAACTGCTAGCAAGCTACTTAGTACATATCCAGAATACCATATGGTAAAAGAAAAAATCAATCTTTCACCATCATTAAATGTAGATTCTATTTTAAGTCAAATTGCTGAAAGATATAATAATGAGAATCTTGATTTAGTAGACGGAGTAAGAATAGATTTTACGGAAAGTTGGGTTCAGTTGAGAAAATCTAATACTGAACCAATAATTAGAATTTACAGTGAAGCTAAGACAATTGATAAAGCTAAAGATCTTATTAAAGAAATTGAAACCTTAGTTAATCAATTGACAAATTAATCTTTAGGTGCTTTATTCATGTGCTTAAACCTGTTGTGTGTCCAATAATAATATTCTGGAATATCTCTAATTTGTTTTTCAAGTTTATTTAAATAGATGTCTGTAATTTGATAATCCTTGTGTTTATTTGGAAACTCAGTTATTAATTCAACAACCACTTTATAATGTCCTCTTTTAACTTTTACAACTTTACCGAAAACAACAGGGATATCGTGTTGTTTCGCAATCCTTTCTGATCCTGTAAAAACAGGAACTTTAATTCCCAAAAATTCTTTCCAATAGGTGATTGATCTAATTTGTGCAGATTGATCAGCAGCCATTCCATACAAGAATAATTTATTTTCTTTAAGTTGTTTTTTAATGTAGGATCCTGCTTCATATCTTGAAATTAATTTTGAACCATGTCTTAATCTAAACTTCTTTATTAATACTTCTAAACTTTTATTTGATAATGGTGTATATACAGCAAAAGGAAGTTGAGGAACGTGATATGTTATTGACAAAAACCATTCGAATCCGCCATAGTGAGAAGTCATAAACATTACGCTTTTATTCTTTTTTTCAAAATCATAAAATATTTCAGGATTTTCGATATAAAATCTCTTTTTCATTTCCTCAGGCTTGATACTATAAAACTTAAACATTTCAAAAAATACATCTGTTAAGTGTCTATAAAACTCTTTTTCAATCCTTAACAAATCCTTATTATTGTTAGATACTTTTGATAATTCTAAATTTTTTCTTACAACTTTTCTTCTGTATCGAATAACATAATATAATAAGTAATAAAATATATCAGAGATTAAGTATAATACTTTAAAAGGCAGGTAGGATATAAACAATAGTATTGGATATAATAAAAACCTTGTAATTAAATTCATTATTGCAAATCTATTATTTTATTATCATACATTAAATATTATAATTAAGTTCCTCTAAGAATGTTTTTTTTATATATTTATATTAAATTAAAAAAATATGAAAAAAATTACATCACTACTACTTTTATTATTTGTTTTATCAGCTTATTCACAAGATAGAACGCATTGGCAAGCTTATTCATTCTCTATAGATGGTTCAGATGAGGAAACTGTTGTTTCATTACTTGATAAACAATTCTCCTCTAACAAAACAGATGGAGTTACAGCATATCTATACAGTGTTATGTTTTCTGATTCAGAATTTGATGCGACTCATCAAGTAATTTTTACTGGAAATGCTGATGCATTAAATAAAATGTGGTCTTCAGGCCCTAATTTAGAAACTCAATTATTTTTTAGTAAAATGAATAATTACTTTAAAGAGGGTGGAAGTTCTGGAAATGGAACTACTGTGTTAAATTTTAATTCAGAAACCGTATTTCCATTTCAAGTGGTTTCAATTATTAATTCAAAATCTTGGTCAAGTCGTGATATTATGAGAAGTACTATGAAAAGCTTAAACGAAAAATATCCAAGAAAAGATAGAGGAACAATTCACGGAAACATTAGAAGTGGTGTTCATCCAGAGGCAACTCATTACTTTGTTGCTGGATATAAGTCATATGGTGATTTATTAGAATCTGATAGAGATTTTAGAATCAGTAATCCTAATTACATGAAAGACAGACTTAAAATGAATAAGGATGTTGATTGGAATACTTTCAAAACTGTAAGAAAATTCACAAGAGTTCTTGTAAAAAAATGGTAACCAATTAAATTATAATAAATAATTAACCCAGAATTTATTCTGGGTTTTTTTTTACATACTTTTGAAAAATGCTTTTTATCATTATTATAATTACTTGTGTATTTTCAATAAAAGGATTCAAAAATTTAACTTTTTTTAACAAATACAAATTTCAGATCCAGTCAATTAAAAATGGAGACAAATACAGAATGTGGTCATCTGCTTTCTTGCATGCCGACTATAGTCATCTGTTTTTTAATCTATTTACATTATGGGTATTTTCTGGTGCTATATTAATGCAGCTAGGAGAGTTTTATTATTTAATAATATATCTTCTAAGCCTTTATTTCGGCAATTTTTTTACTTTAAAACAACATAAAAATGAAGTTTTTTATTCTGCGGTAGGAGCAAGTGGAGCAGTAACTGGAATTGTTTATTCTTCAATATTATTATTTCCAGAAATGAAATTAGCTCTTTTATTTTTTCCAATACCATTACCCTCATATGTATTTGGTTTATGCTATATTCTTTATTCAATTTATGGAATGAAAAAAAACTCAGGGAATATTGGACACTCAGCACACTTAGGGGGCGCAATAGCTGGAATGATTATTACAATACTAATAAAACCGTCTATTCTAATACAACATACGTGGTTAGTACTGTTATTAATAACTCCGTTTATAATACTTTACTACGATAAAAAAAATAGTTTATTTCGATAATTGCAACGCGATCATTGCATCTAAATCATCTCCTTTTACATCTACGCCAATTATCTTTTTAGACTCATCTAAAACAAAAGTTGTAGGCATTTGAGTAACCTTATATTGTTTGGCAATTGGTTCTCCCCAGAATTTTAAATTTGAAACATGAACCCAATCCTTAATATTATCACTTTCAATTGCGTTAATCCATGATTCCATATCTCTATCAAGAGACACACCTATAATTTGAAATTCATCGTCACTGTACTTAGATTTTAAGTTAACCAAACTAGGATTTTCGACTCTACAAGGAGCACACCAAGACGCCCAAAAGTCTAATAATATAACTTTAGATTTTACATCACTTAGAGAAACAGGTTCAGCAAATAAATCTGGCCCAGTAAATTCAGGAGCTAAACTTCCAACAGATGGAGTTTCACTGTCTTTTTTGATTTCATCCATCTTTTTCTTGATCTCAATGGATGATTTTGTATTTTTTATAATGTCTGTAAATCTTAAAAAATAGGATTCGATTTTTTCAATTTCAATCTCCTTATTCATAAGCATTCTTTGAAGAATAAGAGAAGACAAATACGAGTCATTATTTTCTACAATAAAACTTTCTTCATAAATTCTTAATTTATCTTTTAAAGATTCAAACTGACTGTTTAAATCGCTTAAAAGAAGAGTATCCTTAGAAAAGCTAGCATTTCTCATTTCAGCTTGAACTTTATTTAATTCTACATAAAAATCTTTTGTTTTAGACTTATAAGTTGAAAAGTCTTCATTTGACTTAGTCCCAGAAACTCTAGAAGCCCTAATACTGTCTTTAAAAACCTTAATACTAATTGTTCCCGGCTCAATAACAACAGGAAGATTATCTCTTTGTTTATCAAAAACAACATAATGCATTTCTGGAACAGAAATTGAATCAGTAAATGAAAACTTACCTTCAAATACTTTAGTAGAATCAACTACAACAGGTAAATTACTTTCACCTAATTTAACTAAGAACACATTTAAGTCTTCATCGTGGTTTGTTTCAGCATCTAAAATAAAAGTATTGTTTGAACAGCCGTAAGAAAGAATTAAGACTAATAACAAATAAATATATTTTTTCATTGTAGTTTTAATAAAATTAATTTTGGCTAATATAATATTTAATATTTATAGATTTTAATGACAACTACAAGTAAAATAGTTGAAGAATTCAAGCTAATTACAGGTAATAAATATGTAATTACTAGTAAATGGGGAAAAGAACCTTTTAATAAGGGCTGGAGATATGGCGGGGGAGATGCTGTAGCTGTTATTAAGCCAGGCACATTATTAGAAATTTGGAAAGTTTTACAAATATGTGTTAAACACGACATTATTGTGATTATGCAAGCTGCTAATACCGGTTTGACTGGTGGTTCAACACCTTTTGGAAACGATTATGATCGCCCAATTGTAATTATAAATACTCTCAGAGTTAATTCCATTCAACTTATTAATAATGGTAATCAAATCCTAGCTCTAGCAGGAAGCAGTTTATATGACTTAGAGAATAAACTAAAACCTCTTGAAAAGGAACCTCATTCTGTGATTGGTTCAACATCAATAGGTGCATCTATTGTAGGAGGCGTATGTAATAATTCTGGTGGATCTTTAGTTCACAGGGGACCAGCCTATACTGAATTTGCATTGTATGCGAAAGTCAATAAAGATGGTAAGCTAGAATTAATTAATGAGTTAGACATAAACTTAGGATCTAATCCTGAGGAAATCTTAGTTAATTTAGAAAACAACAACTACACTAGTTCAGATATTTTAAAATCTAAAAAATTAGGCTCAGATGATAAATATTCTGAAATAGTTAGAGGAATAGATGAAAACACTGCAGCACGTTTTAATGCAGACAATAGGTTATTATATTCTGCATCAGGAAGTGCAGGTAAAATTGCTGTATTTGCGTTACGACTAGATACTTATAAGGCTCCTAAAAAAAGTAAAGTATTTTATGTTGGTTCGAATAATCAAGATGATTTTTGGAAAATAAGAAGAGAAATTCTTAGGAATTTCAATGAACTTCCAAGGCTTGGAGATTATATGCATAGGGATTGCTATGATGCTGCAAAAAAATACAGTAAGGATACTTTTATAGTAATTGAAAAACTTGGAACAAACTTTCTACCGTCACTTTTTGAATTTAAAAGAATTGTGGATATCATAGCAGAGAAAATTAAATTTCTTCCTGAAAAATTCTCTGATAAATTAATGCAGTTCTTATGTAATTTCTGGCCAAATCATTTACCAAAAAAAATGGAAGCTTTTAGAGATCAATTTGAACATCATTGGATAATCGAAATGACCGATGATGGTATAAATGAAGCTGAGATTTATTTTAAAGATTTTTTTAAGGATAAAAAAGGAGATTTTTTTATATGTAATTCAAATGAAGGAAAAAAAGCAATGCTTCACAGATATGTTTCAGCAAGTGCAATTGGTAGATATCAAGCATTAAATAAAAAAAATATTGGTGAAATGATGTCTTTGGATATAGCATTTCCAAGAAATGAAAAAAACTGGCTCGAAACTCTTCCTGAATATATTAATGATAAACTTGAATTAAAGTTTTATTACGGACATCTATTTTGCCATGTGTTTCATCACAATTATATTCTAAAAAAAGGAGTTGATGCTAAGAAATTAAAAAAAGAATTGTTAGAAATATACGACAGAAGAGGAGCTGAGTATCCAGCTGAACACAATGTAGGTCACGAGTATAAAGCAATACCTCTTCTTGTTGAGTTTTATAAAAAATTAGATCCTACTAATTTTTTCAACCCTGGAATTGGGCAAACTAGTAAATTAAAAAACTGGAAATAGACAATATTTTTAATTAGAAATCTATTGACTTTTCTATAATAAATATTAGACCTATTTTTGTTTAAAATCTTAAAATGGCTGGTAATACATTTGGTAACATATTTAAACTAACAACTTTTGGCGAATCCCATGGTCCAGCTCTTGGTGGTGTTATTGATGGATGTCCGTCTGGAATAGAACTTGATTTAGATTTTATTGAAAGTGAAATGCAAAGAAGAAAGCCAGGGCAATCTTCAATTGTTACTCAAAGAAAAGAAGAAGATTCTGTTCAATTTTACAGTGGAATATTTGAAGGTAAAACAACTGGAACACCAATTGGTTTTTTAATTCATAATAAAGATCAGAAATCTAAAGATTACTCGCATATAAAAGACACGTATAGGCCCTCACATGCAGATTTTGTATACGATAAGAAATATGGTCACAGAGATTATAGAGGAGGAGGAAGAAGTTCAGCAAGAGAAACAGCCAGTAGAGTAGTAGCTGGAGCAATTGCTAAATTAATCTTAAAAGAAATCAAAATAACTGCTCACGTAACATCTGTCGGAAATATCAAGGTTGATGCTCACTATTCAAAATTAGATTTCTCAACTATCGAAAACAATCCAGTTAGATGTGCAGATCCAAAAACTGCTGTTGAAATGGAAAATTTCATAAAACAAATTAGAAAGGAAGGTGATACAGTTGGAGGAGAGGTTAGTTGTGTAATTGAAAACTGTCCAATCGGCTTAGGTGAACCAGTATTTGATAAACTACACGCTGAACTTGGAAAAGCCATGTTATCAATAAATGCAGTTAAAGGATTTGAATATGGAAGTGGTTTTGATGGCTCAAAATTAAAAGGAAGTCAACATAATGATTCATTTAATTCTGAAGGAAAAACGGAAACTAATAATTCAGGTGGAATTCAAGGTGGAATTAGTAATGGAATGGATATCTACTTTAATGTAGCATTCAAACCTGTTGCAACTATTATGAAATCCCAAAAAACTATAGATTCCAATAATAATGAAGTGGAAATGAAAGGTAAAGGAAGACATGATCCTTGTGTAGTTCCTAGAGCTGTACCTATTGTGGAAGCTATGGCAGCATTAGTAATTTTAGACTATATGTTATTAAACAATATTTACAATTCTAATCGATAAATTGACCTGGAATATTAAATTTAGATATATCGCATTTATCTAACTTTCCAAAATATTTATATCTATACTTAGCAACCTTACTATATATCCAGTCATTAAATTTAGTTGGAAGTAAATTAAATATTAAAAACACTTTATAAAAACCTCCAACACTTTCAATTATTTTAAAAACAGCTGTTGACTTTGTGTAAACTTGATCATTAATTTTAAATAATACTGTATTAAATTCACTTAAATCCATATTTAAATTTGAAAGTAAAATTTGACCAGATTCT
>Ga0209771_1000043_pt1 | contig 68465 bp, 51 predicted proteins | sample SaaInl59LU_5_DNA_FD_184639 | JGI IMG/M metagenome (GOLD analysis project Ga0209771, IMG submission 184639) | Marine microbial communities from expanding oxygen minimum zones in the Saanich Inlet - ESP_59LU_5_DNA (SPAdes) (version 2) | ecosystem: Environmental > Aquatic > Marine > Intertidal zone... | reverse complement strand
AAGACCGTTCTCGTGGTATTTACTTCACACAGGACTGGGTTGGTATGGGTGGTACTATGCCAGTTGCTTCAGGTGGTATTCACGTATGGCACATGCCAGCTCTTGTAGAGATTTTCGGTGACGATGCATGTCTACAGTTCGGTGGTGGTACTCTAGGTCACCCTTGGGGTAACGCTCCAGGTGCGGTAGCTAACCGTGTAGCATTAGAGGCTTGTGTACAAGCTCGTAACGAAGGACGTGACCTTGCTCGTGAGGGTGGTGACGTTATCCGTGCTGCTTGTAAGTGGAGCCCTGAGCTTGCTTCAGCTTGTGAAGTTTGGAAAGAGATTAAGTTCGAATTCGAGACTATTGATAAGCTGTAATAATTTCTTTAATATCTAGAATAGTTTTTACTTTTCTAGATATTAATATTAGTATAAAATATTTAAATTAACTTTAGATCAATAACGCCACCTTTCTTCACATGCGTAAGAAAAGTTGTTATAATAAGAACGTGGTTTATCTTTTTCTAATAGATCACTCATCGAGCAGAATATTTATAGAATAAAATCTTAATTTTATGGAGGCATATTGTCACCACAAACTGAAACTAAAACAGGCGCAGGATTCAAAGCCGGAGTTAAAGACTACCGTCTTACTTACTACACTCCAGAGTACCAAGTAGCAGAAACTGATATTTTAGCTGCTTTCCGTATGACACCTCAGCCAGGTGTTCCTGCAGAAGAGTGTGGAGCAGCTGTAGCAGCTGAGTCTTCAACAGGTACATGGACTACTGTATGGACTGATGGTCTTACTCAGTTAGACCGTTACAAAGGTCGTTGTTATGATCTTGAGCCTGTTCCAGGTGAAGAGAACCAGTACATTGCTTACATTGCGTACCCTATCGATTTATTCGAGGAAGGTTCTGTAACTAACTTACTTACTTCAATTGTAGGTAACGTATTCGGATTCAAGGCACTTCGTTCTCTTCGTCTAGAAGATTTACGTATTCCACCTGCTTACTCTAAGACTTTCGATGGTCCTCCTCACGGAATCCAGGTAGAGCGTGACCGTTTAAACAAGTATGGTCGTGCAATGCTAGGTTGTACTATTAAGCCTAAGTTAGGTCTATCTGCTAAGAACTACGGTCGTGCAGTATACGAGTGTCTTCGTGGTGGTTTAGACTTCACGAAGGATGATGAAAACGTAAACTCACAAGCATTCATGCGTTGGAGAGACCGTTTCCTATTCTGTGCAGAGGCAATTTACAAGTCACAGACAGAAACTGGTGAGGTTAAGGGTCACTACCTAAACGCTACTGGTGGTACTGTTGAGGAAATGTATAAGCGTGCTGAGTATGCTGCTCAAATCGGTGTACCGATTATTATGCATGACTACATTACTGGTGGTTATACTGCTAACACATCTCTATCAATCTACTGTCGTGACAACGGTTTACTTCTTCACATTCACCGTGCGATGCACGCTGTAATTGACCGTCAGCGTAACCACGGTATTCACTTCCGTGTTCTTGCTAAGACACTTCGTATGTCTGGTGGTGACCACCTTCACTCAGGTACTGTAGTAGGTAAGCTTGAAGGTGAGCGTGAGGTAACTTTAGGTTTCGTAGACCTAATGCGTGACTCTTACATTGAGAAAGACCGTTCTCGTGGTATTTACTTCACACAGGACTGGGTTGGTATGGGTGGTACTATGCCAGTTGCTTCAGGTGGTATTCACGTATGGCACATGCCAGCTCTTGTAGAGATTTTCGGTGACGATGCTTGTCTACAGTTCGGTGGTGGTACTTTAGGTCACCCTTGGGGTAACGCTCCAGGTGCGGTAGCTAACCGTGTAGCATTAGAGGCTTGTGTACAAGCTCGTAACGAAGGACGTGATCTTGCTCGTGAAGGTGGTGACGTTATCCGTGCTGCTTGTAAGTGGAGCCCTGAGCTTGCTTCAGCTTGTGAAGTTTGGAAGGAGATTAAGTTCGAATTCGAGACTATTGATAAGCTGTAATAATTTCTTTTTTAATATTTAGAATAAATTTCTCATTCTAGATATTAATATTAGTATAAAATCTTTAATTTATTATTAAAAAAGTTGAAACATTGTGTTATTAAAAATTTGATTGAATTTTATTTATATCTTACCAAGTACTATTAATTCTATGATTGATCTAGTAAAATATCCGGTGTTAACGGAAAAAGCTACAAGGCTTTTAGAAAAGAATCAGTATACTTTTGATGTTGATTTACGACTTAATAAGACCGTGATTAAGTCAACAATAGAAGAATTATTCAAGGTAAAAGTCGTAGCAGTGAATACATATATTCCACCTCGAAAAAAGCGTCGTTTAGGACGTTTTGCAGGGTTTAAGCCTGCTTATAAACGAGTAATACTTACGTTAAAGTCGGATGATACTATCCCACTTTTCCCAGAATCGTAGTTATAGCAAGTAATGTGTGATTTGGCACTTAAGGTAATTATTATACCTTCCTTACTTTTAAGTTTAATCTATTTAAAGTTTAATACTTTCACTTTCGTAAATATTGAGCCATTCTCATATAAATAATGGGTAACACTTATTATTTAATGAAGCAATTCTTTTGGCTATCCGATTTTTCCGGGATTTTAATTTAAATGTAATTTGTACGGCTTTTAAATAAGATAACGGGTCAGATTAAGAATTTGACTCTTACAGAAATTTTAAAGAATACCTTGTTACCGGTACTAGTACGAGACCTTAAATTCTGAGTATATTTAGATTGTCTAGAAATTTACACGTTGATTTAGATTACACACAAATAAAAAAAGTATCCACTTCTCTTTAGGAATTTATAAAAATTTATTTTATTTCAAAACAGTATGATTAAAAGCTGGAGTGCGTTTCGAAAATTTCTTTTTACCTTTATAAAATTGAATAAAAATTCTTCGAGTCCGTTAATTTATTTTGATTGTTTACTCCACGTTTTCTTACAAAATTTAGAGTAGCTAAAAACAATATTTATTCATTGGAAGCTTTGTTTATTTTAAAATAGCAATTTTATCTTATTTAATAGATAATTTATTTTTGTCACGCTGCAATTTAGTACAGTAAGCGTACAGGTGGAGCTTTACTGTGTTAGTTCTGGTTATAGCACGCGTACTATGTTTCCCTAAGTTATTAATTCTTTATGTTTATTATTGTAAGAGCATTTTAATATAAGGTACGAAAAAATTAGAAAGTCATCTTTTAGGTATTACTAGCAGCAACTTCCGCATAGAATAGTCTGTGGTAGTAAATGAACCGTTTAAAATCCAAATGAGTTTTCATGTTTGGCTTATCTAGGGAGTATTTTTTACTTACCTTACTTGAATATTAGTTCATGTCCAGATTTCTAGAGAAGGCTTTTGTCTATCTAACCATTTATATAATTTTATACTTATTTTTATGGGTATTCGTTTTTATAAGGCGCGTACATCTGGTACGCGTAACCGTTCAGTATCTGATTTCAGTGAGATTACAAAGTCGAAACCAGAGAAGTCATTAACGTACTATAAGCACCGTGCAAGAGGTCGTAATAATCGTGGTGTTATTACTAGTCGACACCGTGGTGGTGGGCATAAGCGTTTATATCGTCAGATTGATTTCAAGCGTAATAAGTTAGGTATTTTCGCTAAGGTCTTTAGTGTAGAGTATGATCCTAATCGTAATGCACGAATTGCCCTACTTCATTATGAAGATGGTGAAAAGCGCTACATTTTACACCCGAATGGTTTAGCTGTTGGAGATAAAATTATTTCTAATTTTAATGTTCCTGTGCAGATAGGAAATGCGGCACCTTTAAAAAATATTCCGTTAGGAACTGAGGTTCATAACATTGAGTTACAACCTGGAAAGGGTGGACAGTTAGCACGAGCAGCTGGAAGTCTTGCTCAAATTGTCGCTAAAGAAGGTAATTACGTAACGCTACGTGTCCCTTCAGGGGAAGTAAGACTTATTGAGAAGAACTGTTGGGCAACTATTGGACAAGTTGGTAATATTGAAGCTTCGAATATCATTATTGGTAAAGCTGGACGAAAGAGATGGCTTGGAAAAACACCAAAAGTTCGTGGAGTTGTTATGAACCCTTGTGACCACGCGCATGGTGGTGGAGAAGGTCGTTCACCAATTGGTCGTTCGCGTCCAGTAACACCTTGGGGTAGACCTGCTCTTGGTCAGAAAACTCGTAAAGCAAAGCGTTATAGTAATGCTTTAGTAATTCGTTCACGTAAGTCATCATAGAACTATTTCCTTTTTTTAATATTGTGGATGTCTGCAGTAGTTTTTATTCAAAAAGAATATTTTTAACCTAAACTTTTATTATGTCTCGTTCTATAAAAAAAGGACCTTTTGTTGCTGATCATCTGTTAAAAAAGATAGAAAAAATGGATTCTGGTGAGAAGCGTAGTGTTATTATTACATGGTCTCGTGCTTCCACAGTACTTCCCGTTATGATTGGTCATACGATAGCCGTTTATAATGGTCAAGAACATATCCCAGTTCTTATTTCTGATCAAATGGTAGGGCATAAATTGGGTGAGTTTTCTCCAACGCGTACTTACCGTGGTCATGTTAAGAGCGATAAAAAATCAAAACGTTAGATTTTGTATTTTGGTTTAAAATTAAAAAATATTTGTAATTATTTTCTGGAGAAAAATGAACGCAATCAAAAGCTTAGAAGCAAAAGCTTTTTCAAGATACGTACGAATGTCACCTTTTAAGGTGAGAAGAATATTAGATCAAATTCGTGGCCGTTCTTATGAAGAAGCGTTAATGATTTTAGAATTCATGCCTTACCGTGGTTGTGAGCCGGTTCTAAAAGTTTTATGTTCGGCTGCAAGTAATGCTAAACATAGATTTGGTACACCTAAGTCTTCGCTCTTTATTAGTGAAGCACGTGCTGATAAGGGTCCCATTATGAAACGCTTCCGTCCTAGAGCCCAGGGTCGTGGATTTCCGATTCAAAAGCCAACATGTCATATTGTTATTACTGTTAGTGAGAACCGCTAAGAAGTTTTCCTTTTATTACATAAAATAGAATTTCTTTATGCTTACTCGGGGTTTTTATCAGTAGGACCATTATCTCTTATTAGCTCTTCTTATTCTTTTTAGATCTTTTAGCTTGTCATTCTAAATTATGGGGAGATAAAATGAATAAAATATTTATCGTTCCTAACTTAAGCTTATTTGTATTATTTTAATAAACTTATGGGTCAAAAAGTAAATCCTCTTGGATTTCGTATTGGTATTACGCAAGATCACCGTTCTCACTGGTATGCTAAGCAGAGTGATTATTCTTCTCTTTTAATGGAAGATAGTTTCATACGTAGCTATGTTAACCGAACTCTGGGGGAAGCTGGAATCTCACTAGTCAAAATTCAAAGAAAATCAGATCATCTTGAGATCGATATTCAAGCCGAGCGTCCTGGCCTTATTATCGGTCGTAATGGTACTGGATTAGATACGTTTCGTCAAGATTTAAATACTCAACTAGGGCGTAAATTTACTCCTCGTGATATTGAAGTAAATGTTATTGAAATTACTAATCCTGACTCTCATTCTAAACTTTTAGCCGACTTTATCAGTCAGCAATTAGAAAGTCGAGTACCGTTCCGTCGTGTTGTGAGAAATGCTACACAACGTGCACAGAAGGCAGGTGTAAAGGGTATTAAAATCCAGATCGCAGGTCGACTAAATGGAGCAGAGATTGCCCGAAGTGAGTGGGTTCGTGAGGGTCAGGTACCTTTACAGACTCTTCGTGCTAATATTGATTATTGCAGTCACAAAGCACATACTATTTATGGTATTCTAGGTATTAAAGTCTGGATTTACGCTCCTACAACTAATAGTTAAACTTTCTTGTTTTTACTATCGTTATTAGAAGTCTTAGTTACTTACTAAATTTGTTAATTTCAATGTGTTTGCTCTAGTATCGACGATTTGTTTTCAGACTTTATGTTAGTTCGATCATTATTTAATTCGGGGCGAGGTAAAATCTGGTCCACTATTAAGTGGCATAGTGTTGAAAGGCGGGTGTCACGCGTTCAGCATCTTATTTCTACAGCTACTAAAGAGGGTAATTGGCGTTTTGTCCGATGTTTCCAAAAGCTTTTAGTTCGTAGTTCTTATAGTCGTCTAAAATCTGTGCGTCAGGTTACGCAAGAGAATAGCCTCAGATTCATCCCTGGAAGTGACGGAGAAGTAATATTAAGCTCGAGGGAAAAATTGTGGGCTGCTTTGACTCCTATATCTCCTTCTAATTCGAAAAGACTCCGCCGTGTTTATTTTTTTACAATTGACGGCTCATATCGTTCTCTCTTGGTTCCTACGATTAGTGAACGAATTGATCAATTTTTATGGAATTTAGCGATCGTCCCAATTATTGAGGTGGTCGATACGTCTTTTTTCTATGTTTTGAGTCAGTGTCTAGGTATAGAGAATTATTTTTCACAGATAAAAAGTGGTTTGGTGTTATTTCCTAATCTAGCTTGGGTTTCGACTTTGTGCATTGATCCGTTTCCAACTTCTGTTGCGAGTTCATGGGTACTACGCAACGTTCCTATGGATAAACATTTGTGCAGGTGGTGGCAAAAAAATAATTTTTTGGTTCCGAATTAAGTATTTTTAATTATGACGTCCGTACTCGTGAGTTTGGTATTTCTTCAATATTCTTGAATCTTGTGCGATACAAAGCTTCGTTTATTTTATTCGAAGTGTAGATACTCTTCTTTAGTGATTCTCTCTAGTCTCTACTATTGTTCTTTGACTAAGGTATTTTGTTTAGTGACATCCACAAGTATAAGCACTTAGGTTACTGTATAGTTTCTTTCAGCTATACGTAAAGTAAAGAAAAATTTAATCGTTTTGTATGCTCTCATTGTTGGTATTCATTTTAACGTATTGTGTCGTATCATAAGTTAAATTCCTATTGCTATACAGTTGTGAGATTGGCTGTGTTTAGAGGTAATTATACCAGCGAAATACTTGCTACAAAAAATCAAATTTAACTTGAGTAAGAGTATTTTGTATAACTTATTACGTTAATTTGACTAATAAGGTTGGATTACTTCCCCAAGTAAATCTCATTCGCGAAGCGTGAGCGAGAGCGGAAAGGAACGCTATTTTTATTCTAGTTTAACTTATCAGAGCGCTTTATAAGAAAGCGGTGGGGTAGTGTATGGTTATTATTGTAAATTTATGATTTTACGATACTGATCTGAGCCGTATGCAAAGGGATTTGCACGTACGGATCTAAGGGAGCTTTTACCAACCTACCCAACATATTATTCGGTTTAGACCGTTTTCTTCAAGAAAAAGGTTATTTTCAGCCTTGGTTATTGAGACGATATCCCCCAATGTTCGTCAATTATCTAAATACGATGTTAGTCCTTGGCCAAAATCCTTTACAGCTCAGTCAAACACAGTCTTTTATCTTCGAGTTTTTTTTACTACGGGGAATTCATGTCATACCACGTACGATGCCCGTTTATGTTTATGACGGTTTTATTTTTGTAAGTGGCTTTTTCTATCCTGGCCCAAGTCGAGTCTTTATGGCAAGGGTTTCTAAATCTACATTAAGTGCTCATAAACGAGTATTAAAAGTAATAGTTAAGAGTTCGATACTTATCTCACCAAGTATACTTATTCAAAAATTAAATAAACAAGTGCGACAAGTTCACTACTTAATGTATTCCCTTTTTGAGAGGGTAGGCTTATTTCGGCCTAAGTTATAGCCAAGGGTATCTTGATACCTAAGCTTTGGTGATATCAGGAGTTAACAACAGTAATAAATTTTGTTAAGTTCTTAATTATAAATTTTTAAATGGGATAAAAAAGGCTTCGTTATTATAAGTTCCCTTCGGGTTAGTATTACTACTGGGAGTTTCTTGTTTAACTCTTTGGAAATTAGTAATTTGGTCCAGGGTTAGGATCGGAGTATTGTTTTTCACCTATATTAATCTTGGCATTATGTAATACTTGGCAAATCTTTTAGTTTCTTCGTATGTATTGAAGACGAGTATTTTGGCAATAGAATTTAGTACTTTTAGATGTGGGATTTTTGATAAGTATAGTGTTTCCAGTAGAGAAATTTTTGCTTAATCAAAGTAGATCCGGTATTCTAATGTATTTAACCCTTCATATTCTTGGTCACTGATACATATGAACAGACCGGGTCTTGAGCCGGATGCAAAGAAATTTGCTTGTCCGGTTCTTTGGGGAAATACTATATTGATTTTACCCACCATTATTCTTTGGCGAAACTCTTATAAAGAGTTTGATTATTTCTGGCTTACATGCTTAGATTTAGATAGGTATTTAGCACGGTTACTTTGGAAGTGGGTAAAGAGACGTCATGGCGGTGTCCCGTGTATTGTGTTATACCATCATTACTGGCGTAAAGTTGAGGGGAATAAGCTTGTTTTCTTTTATTTAGACCAGAGAATCGGACGATCGTATACGTTATTATTCCATATGTAATAGTAATTTCCTGGCATCCTGTGGGATTTCGATTCTAATCAGGTTTCAATTTTCTGATTTCTAGGTTTATATGTATGCGTGATTTATCAAATATTTAAAAATTTATTAGTTTTCTAGGAGTAAGATTATGTTAAGCCCTAAACGAACAAAATACCGTAAGCACCACCGTGGTAACATGAGAGGTAAAGCTTTACGAGGTAATAAGCTGTCGTTTGGTGAGATTGGTTTACAGGCTACAGAACCTGGTTGGATTACTTCTCGTCAAATTGAGGCGGCGCGACGTGTAATTACTCGTACAGCGCGTCGTGGTGGAAAATTATGGATTCGTGTTTTCCCTGATAAGCCTGTTACATTTCGAGCTGCTGAGACCCGAATGGGTTCTGGTAAGGGTAATGTAGAGTATTGGGTAGCGGTAGTAAAACCGGGTAAAGTTTTATACGAAATTACAGGTGTTGCCGAGTTAGTTGCTCGATCAGCAATGAAAACTGCTAGCTATAAAATGCCTGTAAAGACACGTATCATTTCTAAAATCTAGAATTTGTAAGTCAGTCTTTACGTTCAAAGTGCCGTTAAGCTTTTTTTATACCCACGTGTTATTCTTTTCACTTTAGAAGGTATTTTACCGATCTAGATCAGTAGTTATTATTATACAATCTAAGTTTATGATCCAGCCTCAAACTTATCTTAATGTCGCAGATAATAGTGGTGCGCGAAAAATTATGTGCATACAGGTTCTCGGTTCGAATCGTCAATACGCTAGTGTTGGAGATGTTATTGTTGCTGTAGTTAAGGATGCTACACCTAACATGCCTTTAAAGAAGTCGGATGTTGTTAAGGCTGTAGTTGTTCGAACTTGTAAAGCATTACGCCGAGAGAGTGGGATGACTATTCGTTTTGACGATAATGCAGCTGTAGTTGTTAGCGCAGAAGGCGCTCCAAAAGGTACACGTGTATTTGGTCCTGTTGCTCGAGAGCTTCGTGATAAGAATTTTATTAAGATTGTTTCGTTAGCTCCTGAAGTTCTTTAGATTTCCAATATTTATGAACTTTCTAATTTGTTAGATTTACATTAATAAAATATTCTTGTATGCAACGATTAAAAGAAATTTACCTAAAGGATGTTGTTCCTCAACTTAATGAGCAGTTTAATTATACAAATCCACAACAAATTCCACAGTTAAAAAAAGTAGTTATTAACCGTGGATTTGGTGAAAATTACCAGAATGTTAAAGTATTAGAATCGTCTTTAGATGAATTAACTAATATTTCTGGTCAGCGTGGTATTATCACAAAGTCTAAGAAAGCGATTGCTAGTTTTAAGGTTCGTGAAGGTATGCCGGTTGGTATGACTGTGACATTACGTGGTGAAAAAATGTATGGTTTCTTAGATCGTCTAATAAACTTATCATTACCACGAATTCGTGATTTCCAGGGTGTTAGTTCGAAGAGTTTTGATGGTCGTGGAAATTATAGCATCGGATTTACAGACCAATTAATGTTTCCCGAAGTTGATTTTGATAAGATTAATCAGACTCAAGGAATGGATATTACTGTTGTAACAAGTTGTAAGACTGATGCAGAAGGTCGTGCTTTATTAAAAGCTTTAGGAATGCCATTTAAGTCATAAGATTTTATGGTTAACTGTAGTTTATTAAGTGTTATTGTGGAAATTCTAGCTCGTACATTAAAGTTTTTGAGGTTAAAATGGTTAATGATATAGTGAGTGATATGCTTACTCGAATTCGAAATGCGAATTTAGTAAAAGCTCAGAGTGTTCTTGTTCCAAGAACAAAGCTGACAATAAGTATTTCAGAAATTTTAAAGCAGGAAGGTTTTATCCAGTCATTTGAAGACCGTGATATTCCTGTTAAGGGACAAAAGTATATTAATAAATACCTTGTTCTAGTTCTTAAGTACAAAGGTCCGAAACAAAAGCCGTACATTACTGCTTTAAAGCGTATTAGTAAGCCTGGTCTTCGTGTGTATGTTAATCAAACGCGTATTCCTAGAGTCCTTGGTGGAATTGGTATGGCTATTCTGTCTACTTCAAAAGGTTTAATGACGGATCGCCAAGCCCGCATTAATAAAATAGGTGGTGAGGTTCTTTGTTACATTTGGTAATTAAGTAGCTTTTTTGTAAATCTTGAGTGTTTAAGATCAATTTGGATAAGTGTCTAAGTTTATTTTACTACGTTCACTTTTTTTACCATTCATTCTTTGGTAGATTTAGTCGATACTCCGTAGTGTTATCATTATTTTATATTTTATTTTAGTTATTAAATATTATTATGAAAGTTCGTGCGTCTGTTCGTAAGATTTGTGAAAAATGTCGTCTAATCCGACGAAAAACACGTGTAATGGTTATCTGTTCGAACCCAAAGCATAAGCAGCGTCAAGGTTAATTTTCCATGTGTCTTTTCCTTTAGCCTACCTTTCAGGTAGATACCCTCTTTGGTGTACCGTTTACATTCATTGTAATTCTTGGTAAAGATTGTTATACTTATAATTAACTAAGTAATGCATCTATGGCCGAGGGGTCGAAGGCACGGGACTCATAATCTCGCTCTGAAAGGACATCGCTGGTTCGAATCCAGCTGGATGCAAATTTTGATAACTTAATAATTTTCATTTCAGAAGTATGGCAAAAAAAAGTATGGTTGAGAGAGAAAGAAAGCGTCAAAAACTTGTGGCTAAATATAATTCCTCGCGTGAAATTTTAAAAGCTAAAATAAAAGAAGCCGATTCTTTTGAAGCGAAGTTAAATTATCACCGTCAGTTACAAGCGTTACCGCGTAATAGTGCACCTTCAAGATTAGTAAGTTTCATTGGTTTTTACCAGGAATTTTAACACAAAGTATTGTGGGTAAAATTTCCTCTTCTCTGAATAAGAAGTATTCTTCTTAGTCATTCGACGACTTGACAAATTATTTTGTAATGTAGATTATGAAAGTTTTCTTTTAATTTAATAAAAAATCAACATTTGAAGGATAGACTAAATTTATTTTCGTAAATAGTGTACCTTACCTCAGTTCTCTCCTTTTCAAGTATGGATCTAATATTGTTTACGAGTTAGGAGTGAGGTTGATTAGATTTTATTTTAATGATTGTAGGAAGCATCAGAAGAGATGAATAAATTATACGTTAATGTTAGTTATTATTTGGAATTAGGTATTGGAGTTAGATAAGGCTGAATTCTCGAATATGGTTAAAAACAGGTGGCCCGCTTAGGGTTCATTTTAGAGTTTTGCTAACTGTTCGCTGTAATTTAACTGTATATTATCACTATATTAGAGCCGAAGTAAGATTCGTGGGCTATCGTCTTATTTTTAGCAGCTTAGGGTTTAATCCCATTGTGAATCTTATTCTTTGTCTTGTGATATGATCTTACGGATAATTTTAGGATATGTTTGATCATAATCGGATTTTGATTCATCGTATAGGTTAGTTATACTAACTTTTCTCATCTAACTGTTTCTATCCTTCGGCTGTAGTTGTTGAAAATAGTCTGGTTTGAGTAGTTGAATACAATTGATTATGAGTTGGTCGTTATTGCTTTTAAAGAAACGAATAAACTAATAGGAGTCTTTTTTAAGTATGATTTATACAGTAGATTTTCATTAATTATTGCAGAAGCCAAATGAGAGCTACTCACGTTTGGTTTTATTCTAGAGGTATTTTTTTTTATCGACTACTCATGAAGTTCTAATTCACGTTCGGATCATTATGAAAGGTAGTAGTTTTATTACCGATTTAACCCATAATAGATGTATGGTTACAGGACGTCCTAAAGGGTATTACCGTTTCTTTGGTTTATCGCGTCATGTTCTTCGTGAGATGGCCCATGATGGTGTTTTACCTGGAGTTACTAAGTCGAGCTGGTAATAAGTTTGACAGTAATTTTATTATACAGAAGTGTACATAGTTTTATAATTATAATTCTATGTACACTTTTCTTTAGATCTTAATCGTGCCCGATAAATAAACATTCTGGAAATTTTGATTTTGCTTTCTGCAGATCACATCTATTTGTCCCACTTTCCTCTTGCCAGTAATTAATTACTTCTGTCGTTTGGTTTAGTAGTACAATTGCCTCATTTTGAGAGATCCAGGGCTTTTTCTCTAATTCGATTTTCAGTTCTTCCCACGCATCTTTTCTTGGCCAGAAAAAATATTCAGTGATAGGACTTGTATTTTCTCCTATTTGTTGATCTAATGCTACAGCTATACTTTTTTCAAGCCATAAGAATTTTAGTATGAATTTATTCATGTATCTCCTATTTAGTTTTGTAAATTATATTATATTTTATTTTTTAAGATTTAATATCTCTTAGTTCTATTATAGTAGTTTAATATTTTATTGTACACTTTTTGAAACTTTTTACGAATAGTCTTTTGATACCGTATCTTATTGAGTTATCAATTATTGTAAGATCTTTGCTCCTCACAACCTATCTGGTCGTTATATTTTATTCTTTTTATTGTGCGTATACGGTGATATATATGTTATTTGAAACTTATAATTTCTTTTTAAGTTCTAAAACTAGATTTTATCACGCTTAATGAGTAATAATAATAGTAACAGGCTTTTGCTTGGGAACTTTAAATTAAAACTAAAAAATCATGACAGCTACTTTAGAAAGACGCGAAAGCACTAGCCTATGGGCACGTTTTTGTTCTTGGATCACTTCAACTGAGAACCGTTTATACATCGGTTGGTTCGGTGTTCTAATGATCCCTACTCTACTTACTGCAACTTCAGTATTCATCATCGCATTCATCGCAGCACCTCCTGTAGATATCGATGGTATTCGTGAGCCAGTTTCTGGTTCTCTACTTTACGGAAACAACATCATCTCTGGTGCTGTAATCCCTACTTCAAACGCAATTGGTCTTCACTTCTACCCAATCTGGGAAGCAGCATCTCTTGACGAGTGGCTTTACAACGGTGGTCCTTACCAGCTAATCGTAACTCACTTCTTCATCGGTGTATGTTCATACATGGGTCGTGAGTGGGAGCTTTCTTTCCGTTTAGGTATGCGTCCTTGGATCGCTGTAGCTTACTCTGCACCAGTTGCAGCTGCTACTGCAGTATTCATCATCTACCCTCTAGGACAAGGTTCTTTCTCTGACGGTATGCCTCTAGGTATCTCTGGTACTTTCAACTTCATGATCGTATTCCAGGCTGAGCACAACATCCTTATGCACCCATTCCACATGCTTGGTGTTGCTGGTGTTTTCGGTGGTTCTCTATTCTCAGCTATGCATGGTTCTCTAGTAACTTCTTCTCTAATTCGTGAAACTACTGAGAACGAGTCTGCTAACGCAGGTTACAAGTTCGGACAAGAAGAGGAAACTTACAACATCGTAGCAGCTCACGGTTACTTCGGTCGTTTAATCTTCCAGTACGCTTCTTTCAACAACTCTCGTTCACTACACTTCTTCCTAGCTGCTTGGCCAGTTGTAGGAATTTGGTTCACTGCTTTAGGTGTTTCAACTATGGCATTCAACCTTAACGGTTTAAACTTCAACCAGTCTGTTGTAGACTCTCAAGGTCGTGTAATCAACACTTGGGCTGACATCATCAACCGTGCTAACTTAGGTATGGAAGTAATGCACGAGCGTAACGCTCACAACTTCCCATTAGACTTAGCTGCTGTAGAAGCTCCTTCTGTAAACGGTTAATTCTAACTAATCTAATTATTTAGCTTAGAGATCTTCTGCCCTTCGGGGCAGAATTATTTAAAATACAATAACAAATAATCTTCTTATTCAATTTTTCTGACTCTAAAAATCCCATATATTCCTTTCTATTATATACTATTGTATGGTAGATATTTTTTTAAATTATACTTTTAATAATAGTGTGTCCGTTTTACTGCTAAAGTCTGTCGACTCTTAGCAGTAAACTCTAGACATTTTTTGACTTTATAGAGTCTTTAATCTCTATTATTCTTCGTCATATCCGAATGCTTTATTAAATACTTCCTGTACTTTAAAACCAGAATCGATTGACTCTAATGGGTCTTTTCTCAGTCGGTGTCGTAGGCATAAAGTGATGATTGTGAAGATATCACGTGGTGTTACCTCGTCACGTCCTTCGAACGCTACTAAAGCTTTTGCTGCTCGGTTAGTTACCATATCTCCACGTAAACCGTCAACATTAAGCTCAGAACATATTTCTGAGATTTTTAGTCTTAGGTCATAGTCGATTTTAACATCTTTTAATCTCTCACGAGCTTCAATAATCTGTGTCATTAAGGCTTGTTGCTCAGTTTCGTATTCCGCACGGAATTCGTGTGGGTTTTGATCGAAAAGCGCTCGTTGTTCTACAATCTTAACACGTAAATCAGGTTCACGTACTGTACCGATTTGTGCGTGCATTCCAAATCTATCTAATAGTTGTGGTCGTAGTTCACCTTCTTCAGGGTTTCCTGAACCTACTAGAATAAAACGTGCTGGGTGACAAATTGAGATACCTTCTCGTTCTACTGTATTCCACCCTGATGCTGCTGAGTCTAAAAGTACATCCACTAAGTGGTCGTCTAGTAGATTAACCTCATCTACATATAAGATACCGCGATTTGCTTTTGCCAGTAAGCCTGGTTCAAAGGCTTTTACACCTTCGGTAAGTGCTTTTTCAATGTCAATAGTACCACACACTCGGTCCTCTGTGGCACCCAGTGGTAAGTCTACCATTGGAATTTTAATTTTGCTTACAGAGATTTCTTTATTCTCCCTAACCATGTCTCTTACAGCATCACTCATTAATTCTGTGTCGTATGGGTCAGAATTAAACTGGTCATTCGTAGCTACTTCAATCTGTGGTAGTAGATCTACTAATGCACGAACGGTAGTGGATTTCCCAGTACCTCGGTCACCCATAATCATAACCCCACCAATTTTAGGGTCGATTACGTTTAAGATTAAAGCTAGTTTCATTTCTTCCTGTCCAACAATCGAAGTGAAAGGGAAAACAGGACGTTCATTTGTTTGTTCAACCATATAAATTTTTTTATTAAATTAGTCTAAGACTACTATTATTTTATCACATTAAATTTTTAGTGTAAAAAAAGGTTATTATTTTAATACTTAAAAGTCCAAGTGAAAAATACCCATTTCTGATCTATAATAGATGTAGAATAAAGAAAAGTAAAAAAGTTGATAAATTTCAAACAAAACTTATCTATTTTGTCTTTTAATTGGAGATTTACGCTATGACTATAGCAATTGGAAAGACTGAGGAAAAACGTGGCTTATTTGATGCTGCGGATGACTGGTTAAAAAGAGACCGTTTCGTATTCGTAGGTTGGTCTGGATTATTACTATTCCCTTGTGCTTACTTAGCATTAGGTGGATGGCTTACTGGAATTACTTTCGTAACTTCATGGTACACGCACGGTTTAGCTTCTTCATTCCTTGAGGGATGTAACGTACTAACAGCGGCTGTATCTACTCCTGCAAACAGTATGGCTCACTCGCTATTACTTCTATGGGGTCCTGAAGCACAAGGTGACTTCACACGTTGGTTACAACTAGGTGGTTTATGGCCATTCGTAGCACTTCACGGTGCTTTTGGTTTAATCGGATTCATGTTACGTCAATTTGAAATTGCTCGTGCAGTACAGATTCGTCCGTACAACGCGATCGCATTCTCAGGTCCTATTTCAGTTTTCGTATCTGTATTCTTAATCTACCCATTAGGTCAATCAGGTTGGTTCTTCGCACCTAGTTTTGGTGTTGCATCAATTTTCCGATTCATCTTATTTTTCCAAGGTTTCCACAACTGGACGCTTAACCCATTCCACATGATGGGTGTAGCTGGTGTTTTAGGTGCTGCTTTATTATGTGCTATTCACGGTGCAACTGTAGAGAACACACTATTTGAAGATGGTGATGGTTCAAACACATTCCGTGCATTCAACCCAACTCAAGCAGAAGAAGTGCGGTTATTTATTATATATTCGGCATAGTATTAGTAATTAATAATACTCTGGTGTTAGAGCCAGAAATCCTGCTAGCTTACCTTTAGATAAGCTTCATATTTATGGAATTTATTATATTCGAAAGATTTAAGGGAATATAGCTTGCTAGTTTTTGTTTGCTGTATAGTTTAACAATTTAAGGAGATAAAATCGATGAAGGGCATACTCCCTGAACTTCAGTTATTGTTGGTATAGCTAAGCCAGTTAATTCTCGAATGATTCGAGAGTTTTCAGTGTTAAAAGACGAATATTTTCTTCATATTGCGTCATCTATTATATTACGACACTACAAATTTAAGTAAAAACTTTTAAAATAACGGACGAAGCTCATTTATTGCCGATATATAAAATTAATGTACTTGTTGCAAAAACTTTTAAAGAATTTGTACGAGGAGAACCCAAAATTGTGGGTAGGGTGTGAACATTACATAGCTAACATTGTTATGCTATTGGTATAAACTTATAAATCAAATCAATCTAAGATCCACGAAATTTCGTACGGCTAGGTTTAATTTTAGTAATTATGGTTACAATAGTATTTCTTCAGCTGAAGGTCAAAACTTTTATTTGGTTACTATTATGAAAAGAAATTTCGAGCGTTTCCGCTCTGTTGATGAAACTGTAGTTGCTTGGCGTAATTTTGACAAATGTTCGTCAAAAGTCCCTATTGTTGAATGGGACAGTATTAATTGGAAAGATCGAAATCAGACCGTTATTCAAATGCGTCGAAAGATCTACCTTAAGACCGTTGAAATAAATAATGCTAGTTGTTTAACTAAGGTCGAGTATTTAAACTTACAAATTCAACTTCAATCTTTACAAAGAAAGTTAGTTTTTTGTCATTCTAACCTTTTGGTAAGTGCTCGGCAGATTACACAATCTGATTACCGTGATATTGGTTTAGGTCAAGACTTTCACAGTTTCGAGGCTATTACCGATCTTAGTGAAATCTCGCGGTTAGTAACATTCATAAAAGATTATATTCACCTGAGTGAGTGGCAGCCTTCTCCGATGTTATTCGTTGACTCGACGCAGAAAAGTACTATTTTCCGAATCCCAATTATCATTGATCATATAATTCAAGCGATAATTAAGAATGCTCTTGAACCTGCACACGAAGTTGAGACTCGTACTAGCTGGTGTTTTAACAATTCCTATGAGGCAATTGATCGTGTTATTGAATCTTGTACACTAGTGTCGCAACCATGGATTGTGAATATTGATACTCGACTGACATTTGATATTGTTTCTTTTGATCATATTAAATCTATGATTAATACTTTTCCTTTATATGGTCTGATAAGTCGTTGGTTGAAATGTTACCTTATTTCTTCTAAGAATACGGCTAATCTTTTGTCTCAAGGTTTTATTTTCCCTCTATTCTTAAAACTCATTTTAAATAATATAGAACATGCTTTAAGCTCTTCTGTAACATCCTTTCATCCTCATTACTTTTTATCTGAGACTAATCAACTGGATTCTTCTATTACATTCATTCGTTACTTAGACAATATGCTTTTTATCTGTGAGACTGAATATATTGCACGAAGTTGTAGGCAACTCTTTATTGAGACGTTAAATAGTCGAGGTCTAAGATTATTGAAATCTAATATCCAAATCTCTTGTTTGAGCAGGGGTTTCAATTATCTAGGAGTGAATATTCGTACATACTCTACTTCTACTTATGGGGCAGAGTTAGTTCGTGATGGTTATATCAATCGGTGTGGTTCTACCTATTTGTTATTAGTCAAGCCTTCTAAGCTTAGTGTAAGTAAGGTTAAACGAAAGATTAAGTCATTGTTCATACAATTTCGAAGTTGTCATTTATCTGCCTTGGTAAAAAAAGTGAACCCCTTGGTTAAAGACTGGGGCTTATATTATGGGAGATTCTGTTCACAAAAAACTTTTCTGAATTTAGATTTCTACCTTTACATGCTTCAATATCGTTACGGTGTTTGGAATCATCCGAGTAAAGGTCGTGCTTGGATTGTAAATAAATATTTCGGTCGTTTCAATTTGGACCGTGAGGATAAATGGGTTTTTGGCTTTTATTACCTTGGAAAACTTTATTATATGGAAAAGTTTAGTTGGATTCCCCGCATACGGTAATTAATCAGTTTTTGCGTTATACGAATTCTAACTTTAAATTCTGGTTTTAAGTTTATTATCACATCTGGAGAGCTTAGTGCCATGTAAGTGGCTTGCTAGGTTCGGGAAGCGGTTTTTATTTTAAAACCCGACTTTCATACTTACTCAATGGTAACAGCTAACCGTTTCTGGTCACAGATCTTCGGTGTTGCTTTCTCTAACAAGCGTTGGTTACACTTCTTCATGTTATTCGTACCTGTAACAGGTCTATGGATGAGTGCTATTGGTGTTGTAGGACTAGCACTAAACTTACGTGCATATGACTTCGTATCACAAGAGATCCGTGCTGCGGAAGACCCTGAGTTTGAAACTTTTTACACTAAGAATATTCTTCTAAACGAAGGTATTCGTGCTTGGATGGCTGCACAAGATCAGCCTCATGAACAACTTGTATTCCCTGAGGAGGTTCTTCCACGTGGAAACGCTCTTTAATGGAAATTTAACTGTTGGTGGTCGTGACCAAGAAACAACAGGATTCGCTTGGTGGTCTGGAAATGCCCGCCTTATTAACCTTTCTGGTAAACTGTTAGGAGGTGCGATTCGTTCTTTATAAATGCTTGTATTCTACTAGTATTTATAAAAGTCTTTGTTTTAAATAAAGATAAACTAAGGTTAGATTTGTTAGTATAAGTACTTTCTCTTAGTACTTTCAACTTTTTAAATAAATATGGGTAAATTCCCTGACTGTATTGTTAACAAGTCCTCTTACATCGAGATTCGTTTTCCTGGATTATGTTCTATTCCTCTGTAAGAATCTCGGTCTGGTATCGTAAAATGTACTGTAGAAGAAGTTATTCTTAAAAAATCCCTAAAAATACTTTAATCATAAGTAACTGTGTTCTATGTTACTCGTCGTTTAGTCGGTAAATAATTCTTAGTATTATTTCGTATGTTTTTGTGGCACGACAAAATTGGATTGGGCAAATAAGAATTGATTCGTATATTTAAAAAGAACAAATTACAATTTATTTTGAAATTTTGTCAACGCTTTCGATGTTTTTAACACTGAATCTAGTTGATTATTTCACAATTTATCTAGGAAGGTCATAGTTGATCTTGAGTATCCGTATAACTTATTATATCTGCGTAAAAATATGTCCAAATATAATGAAAATGCACTTGATTTGTGGAAACATTTGTCGTGGCAAACTTGTTACTCTAATTTATATCGACTTCAGGGTCGCGTTTTTAAATCGATGCTTCTAGGTGATATTCGTACAGTTTTACAAGTGCAAAAGCTTATCGTACGATCAAATTCAGCACGATTTCTAGCTATTCGTGAAGTCACGCAATTAAACGCTAGCAAAAAAATCTCGGGTATTGATGGGAAAACTTCTTTAAGTTTTACAGAACGGTTTGAATTAAATGAGTATTTACGTCTTAATGCAAATAATTGGAAACCGCAGACCCTTAAGAGTATTCCAAGATTAAGGAAAGATGGTACAACAGAATTCATTAAAGTGGCTACTATAGCGGACCGGACTTGGCAGTGTTTAGTTAGGTTTACATTAGAACCAATTCATGAAGCTCAAATCACACCTTATTCTTGTAGTTTACGTCAGTCATATTCATGTTTTGATTTGCAAAAGCTTTTATTTCTTAATTTGAATGCAAAGGCTTTTGGTATTCAAAAGCGAATAGTAGAAGTCAATCTGCGAGAGTGTTTTGGTCTGGTTGATCATAATTTGCTTATGCGTAAAATTATTGCTCCTCGGGGGATTAAGCTAGGTTTATTCCGTACACTGAACACGGGTTTTGTTCCAAGCTTCTCAGAACATAATTCCTTCTCGAGCACAGATTTACGCTCGCTGTTAGCAGATATTACTTTGACTGGGATCGATCGTATTCACCCCTGTGTCCGTTATGAAGATACTTTAATTTTTCTTCTTAAACCATCAGATAACGAGAGGATCATAATGGCAAAATTAAATAACTTTTTGTTAGATCTTAACTTCGATGTATCCCTTAAGCGTGTAAGACTAACTTCTACTTTAAATGGGTTCAACTTTTTAGGTTGGTTCTTTCGAGTTTGTTCTAGTGGTAATTTTCGTTGTACTCCATCTGTTGAAAATTACAAGATGTTTAGAAAAAAAGTTAAACACATCGTTAACAATTCGAATTATGGATCAAAAGTTAAGGCCACAAAGTTATCTCCACTCGTAAAAAACTGGCGATTTTATCACAGATTTTGTAATATGGAAGGATCAAGGAATTCTTTATTTTATATGCAAAGAAGAGCGTTTCAGGTATTTAATAAAGAAGCTAAACAAGACCGTTATTCAAGTAAAAAATTACTAGATAAGGCTTTTCCTACGTTACGCAGAGTGGATCATAACATAGCTATGACTGGTTTAGAGAACTCTCCTTACTCTGGACACTTAACATACAATGTAAGTATGGATGATCCAAGCTTCCGTGTAAATCATAACAGTCGACTTTTCCTTTTATGGCCACGACATAATAAGTGTATTCATTGTGGGATTGTTACGTCAGGATAAGTTTCGGACAGGAATTTAGTCTGTCCGATTTTAATACTTCGCATTTACACTTTATACTCAATTGTCTTAAGCTGGATGGTTTCTAACTACCATGTCCAGATTTAATTAGAAGGTCCCAGTAGTGTGATCGATCTATACAGAAATCAAGGTTAAATTCCTTTTAGTTACCTAAAACTTAATTTTTTGACTTTGAGCCGAATTTTTTTCAGGCTTTTAAGCAAAAGTCAGATTAATTTATTTATGATAGTTGTTTAAGCTTCTACAAAATTCAAACAACTTACTAGAATGAAACAGAACCATCTTGAGGTTTTATCATGTATTAAGATTAATTTCTCCTAATTAATTTTTTAGCTATATATTCTATGGAAGTGGTAAAAGTAGTGCAATTTTATCTGAAAATATGCGTTTTCTCTCAGAACGATACTAAAACTTGGTTTTCACGTAAGCGATGAGATTATCTCTTTACTTAGTGATCTAGAACCAAGTGAGCGATAAAGTAATACGGGAGAATATCGTTCTTTTAATGTTACTTTTAGTAAATAAAGCGCTTTTTGTTTTATTACTAGGAGCCGGATGAGATGAAATTCTCATGTCCGGATCTGTAGACGGGATAAGTGATTTTAGTAAACTTGTTCTAGTTTAAGCGCATGTAGCTCACGCAGGACTTATCGTTTTCTGGGCCGGTGCTATGAACTTATTTGAAGTAGCACACTTCGTACCAGAAAAGCCGATGTACGAGCAAGGTCTTATTCTTTTACCACACTTAGCTACATTAGGCTACGGTGTTGGTCCTGGTGGAGAAGTATTAGATACTTTCCCTTACTTCGTAAGTGGTGTACTTCACCTAATCTCTTCTGCTGTTTTAGGTTTTGGTGGTGTTTACCACTCATTAGTTGGACCTGAAACTTTAGAGGAATCTTTCCCTTTCTTTGGATATGTTTGGAAAGATAAAAACAAAATGACTACTATTTTAGGTATTCACCTATGTCTTTTAGGTTTCGGTGCTTACTTATTAGTATGGAAGGCTATGTATCTAGGTGGTATCTATGATACTTGGGCTCCGGGTGGTGGAGACGTTCGTGTAATTACGAACCCAACACTAAGTCCTTTCGTTATCTTCGGATACATTCTAAAATCACCTTTTGGTGGTGACGGATGGATTCCAAGTGTTGATAACATGGAAGACGTTATCGGTGGTCACATTTGGATTGGTACAATCGAAATTCTAGGTGGAATTTGGCACATTTTAACTAAGCCTTTCGCTTGGGCTCGTCGTGCTTTCGTTTGGTCTGGAGAGGCGTACCTTTCTTACAGTCTAGCTGCTGTATCACTTATGGGTCTAATTGCAGTACCTATGGTTTGGTTTAACACTACTGTTTACCCAAGTGAATTCTTCGGTCCTACTGGTCCTGAAGCATCACAATCTCAGGCATTTACTTTCTTAGTACGTGACCAACGTCTAGGTGCTAACGTAGCATCTGCACAAGGTCCTACTGGTCTAGGTAAGTACCTAATGCGTTCTCCTACTGGTGAAATTATTTTCGGTGGTGAGACAATGCGTTTCTGGGATTTCCGTGGTCCATGGCTTGAGCCTTTACGTGGTCCTAACGGTCTTGATTTAAACAAATTAAGAAATGATATTCAGCCTTGGCAAGAACGTCGTGCTGCTGAATACATGACTCACGCTCCTCTAGGTTCTCTGAACTCTGTAGGTGGTGTAGCAACAGAAATTAACGCTGTTAACTATGTTAACCCGCGTAGTTGGTTAGCTACTTCGCACTTCGTACTAGGATTCTTCTTCTTTGTTGGACACTTATGGCATGCTGGACGTGCTCGTGCCGCAGCTGCAGGATTCGAAAAAGGTATCGATCGTGATAACGAAGCAGTTCTTTCAATGCGTCCGTTAGACTAAAAATTTATAATTCTATAAATATAAAATTATATTTATAGAATTATATTTTTATTTAAATAAACGCTAATTAGTTTTTATTTAAAAATATTGCTAATATAATTATGTAGCCTTCGTGGTGGAATGGTAGACACTCATGACTTAAAATCATGTGCGGTTAACGCGTGCCGGTTCAAGTCCGGCCGGAGGTATTTCTTACAACATAAGTTCAAACAGGTAGTGTAATATGCGGAAACATTACTATATTCCGATTATAGCCTGACTTTATTACTCTATCTCGATCCTAAAATTTAATGCCACAGATAGGATTCGAACCTACACAAAACAACTTAGAAGGTTGGTGCCCATCCCTTAGGCGACCGTGGCTTACTAGCGTCTAAACTTATTATACCCACTTTTATTTATTTTTTATATTACTACAAAATAATAGATTTTTATGAGCTTAAAACTCAATAAAAACTATTATTTTGTAGGAAATTTAGTGAAGTTTTCACTTTGATTAAAAAACAATGGTAGTCTTTTTATACTTGACTTAAGGTAAAATTTCCTTTCAGTCAAAAAAATATTGTGCTCAGGGTTATTTGTATAGTTCTTTTACTAAACGTATTGTAAAGAAACCTGGAACTAGTGCTGTAACTAAAGCTATGAAAACTTGACTACTTGAGATGCCCATCGATGGTCAATAAATTATGATTAATTATTGCCTTTCAGAACCGTACATGAAACGTGAATTTCATACGGCTCAATGCCTTTGTTTTGTTCATTCTTTAGTTATCCTTAATTGTTATGAACAAGTAACAAATGGCAGTTAAGATCTTAGTAAGCTCTATTACATTATATAAGAGTTATATCTTCGTCTTAACTCGCAACTGTATGAAATCATCTTATTGTAAACTCACAATTTCATTAGATTAACAAGTTCTTTCTAGAAATTTTATAGGGAGGTCCTCTGTATACCAAGGATTTAAATAAGACTTGACTATATGAAAGAATTATAGACGTTATTTATAATTAAACAATAATGTTAAGTAATCGTGCACTATTATACTAGTAATAACTTGATGTAATTGTCAGAGTTTTCGTTATCGATAACCTTTTCCTATTTCTTTCTATATAAGGAAATTTATTCCTGTTCATTAGCTTATACAATACGGAAGTTGCCCAAATATCGTATTAATAATAGTATTTATCCAGTACCTGGATAATGAGAGTGACGTTTCTTATTTATACCGTAATACTCATATTTCTAGAAAGCTTTCCATCTGTTAAATGGATTTAGACCGCTCGACAATTTAAGGGTCAACTTACGTTAATGATATTTGTTAGCCCAAAAATTATACCAGCGCTCTAATCGTGCCGCACTCTTTCACTCCTATAATAGATAAATTAATAAATTTGTGTTCTTGTTTTTCTAAGGCTTAGAAATACAATGGTAAATCGAAATTATTTTAGTATTTTTACAGATTTCCTTGGCGTGCAGAAAGCAGTACAACTACTAGAGGACCTGCTATTACGATAAGTAGTAATGATCCTAGTTGCGCGATTAATTCAAAGTTCATGTTAAAAGATTAGTAAAAAAATATTGATAGTAAAGATATTTAAAACGATCATTATGAAAATGATTCCGTTTTAGATTGTAGATTTTTTATCTAAAGCTTACAGAAGCTTGCCAAACGAAAGCTAGAAGAAAGAAAAGAACAGGAATTATTGGTAATACGTAAACTAGGGTAAGAATTTCTTTACTATCTTGCCCTGTCTTCTAATCCGAACGTGAAATTTTCATTTCATTCGGCTTCCGGCATTAATGATATTAACAGCCCATAACAATATTTTATTGGTACTTTTTGTTATGTCGTTTTCATATAATTAAAGTTTAATATTAAAAAACTTTATATGAATTTTTCGTTCTAAAAATTCTTTTTAATTAAACGTTAAGTAAGACTTTTACTTCATCTAGGTATTTTCTTGACTATTAACTAAGACGAAAGTTTCTAGCTGAATTTTATAGATTTGAAGCTGGATAGAATTTACTCTTGTTTGTTTGTAACTACTCTTGCTAAATCCTACTCTCTGGATAGAGAAGTTATATCAATCTCAAGTTATTGGAAGGAATCAAACCTTGTTAATTTTTAGTTCTCTAATAATAGCCTTATTAGTTAGTAAGAACGAATCACACCGTCTACAATTGGGTCAAATGGAGCGTATGCTTCTGGTAGTCGAGCTAAAAGTAAATCATTATGTAGATCGATATCATAATATACCTCCTATTTAATCTGGACATAGAGCTAAAAGTCTATCCAGCTTTTTAACACCGCGGTCGTTTTTTTAATTCTAGTATTACGAATGCGTTTTTTCTTAATTAAATTTAAAATTTTAATAATTAGGTTCTCTTATCCAAATATGGTTCTCCATAGAGAATATGAATTCCACGTAAAAATTTTAGCTTTTATAACATCACTTTTAGTTGGTTGACATTAGAAGGTAACACTTTATAAATAAAAGGGTAAGGCCTTAACATTTTATTAGTTTTTTAATTATATTTTTTTTGGAGTTCTAAAACTCAATCAATAGGTTCGATGCTTTTTGGGTTTGTAGTCATCACATACTGAAATATTTTAGTTATAAATAAGGTTGAGTTTCTACTCTTATTTGGTTAAGATTTCTATAAATAGAATCATACTCTCATCTTTGCTACTTAAGCTTGAGAATGTTTCTTATTTGAGAACAAAACATACACTAAATAAAATTTCAATGTTCATGTTAAACATTAGTTTAACCTCCATAAAGATAGGTATCTATACTTTGTAGTTTTGCTGAGTTAACAATTATAGTTTAATGTATTTTATAGGAATCGACAAATGATACTATTATTTAAAATAATCAAAACTTGATTTTTAGTTCTCAAAACGGTATTATATAAGCAGTTGCCTTCTTAGCTCAGGGGCTAGAGCATCGTATTTGTAATGCGACGGTCGTCGGTTCGAATCCGACAGAAGGCTAAAATCGCGGATGTAGCTCAGTGGTAGAGCGCAACCTTGCCAAGGTTGATGTCGTGGGTTCGAATCCCATCATCCGCTGAGCACTTTTAATTTGTATAGCGGGGTAGAGCAGTCTGGTAGCTCACGGGGCTCATAATCCTGAGGTCGATGGTTCAAATCCATCCCCCGCCAATTTAGAACATAAACCAATTAGTTGTAGAAGCAAGATGTCTATAACTAAGCAGGCTTTAAGAGGTTATGAAATGTAAGGTATATATGTAGGTGTAGGTGTAGGTAAGTTATTACTGAACGGAGAAGAAGGGATTCGAACCCTTGGTACGCGAAAACGTACACTCGATTAGCAATCGAGCTCTTTCGGCCACTCAGACACTTCTCCAGTGGTACTATAAATTTATAAACCTGAGGCGGAAGGATTCGAACCTTCGAATGACGAGGCCAAAACCCGTTGCCTTACCGCTTGGCTACGCCCCAATAGAACTCTCATGTGACTATTATATCGCAATTACACTCAGAATTCTATTGGTTAAAATTTTAAACTAATCAATAAATGTACCGTAAGTTTATTATTCATCCTGACGTATACGTTAATCTTTATTTATCTATTAACCCTTCAATTGAGACTTGAAGAAAAGAAGCAAGTTCCGCTGCCTTTTTCTCAATTTCACTTAAGGGAAGAGGTGCACCAACTTGCGTTAGTGGGATATTTGGTTTACCTTTGATTCGGATGAAAATAGTTCGACTAGGGTTAACTCCCTCTTTTATTTCAACACGAACAGCCTCGATATCTTCAATAGAATAAACAAGGTCAATCTCACGATTTTTCCCGGGAAAACCCCAGCGGAAGATTCGCATAATACCCTTATTTTTATCAAACTCATTAAAGCCTTCGCCAACTTTCCAAAAAATAACCAACCACTGATATATACTTAGTAATATCCCTGCTGTACCATAGAAACACATAACGATACCTTGGGGGAAAAAGACGATCTCTTTAGCGTCAAGAAAGAATACTAAGTTAAATTGTAGGTAACTTGAAAGACCGACAATTAAGAAACCTGATGCACCTAGAAGAATAACAGAGGCCCAAAAATAGTTACTGATTCTACGGGATCCAATTATCTTTTCACGAAATCTATTTTCATCTCGAAAGATATTATCACCTTGAGAAGGATTTAAGAAGTTAATCATATTATATTAAATGCTTGAATGGATAGTTTGTTTTGTAGTTATTGAGATTTCTTAAAGGGCTAAACCCTCTAAGAAATACTTATGCAATAATGTTTAAAACAACACCAGCACCAACGGTACGACCACCTTCACGAATCGCGAAACGCATTCCTTTTTCAATTGCGATTGGTTGGATTAATTCCACTTCCATCTTAATACGGTCACCAGGCATAACCATCTGTGCAGAACTGTCATCATCCGCACGGAATGATTCAATCTTACCAGTTACATCCGTAGTTCGTACATAGAACTGAGGTCGGTAACCCTCGAAGAATGGTGTGTGACGTCCACCTTCCTCTTTCGTTAGAATATAAACTTGTGAGTCAAATTTAGTATGAGGGTTAATTGTTCCAGGCTTCGCAATAACCATACCACGCTCGATATCAGCTTTCTGAATACCACGTAGTAAGATACCACAATTATCTCCTGCTAACGCTGAATCTAAACTCTTCTGGAACATTTCCAGACCAGTTACCGTTGTTTGGCGAGTGTCTTTAAGACCTACCAGCTCAACCGTTTCTCCAACGTTAACAACACCACGCTCTACTCGACCTGTAGCTACCGTTCCTCGACCGGTAATAGAGAAAACATCCTCTACAGCCATTAAGAAATCTTTATCAGTAGCACGCTCAGGAGTTGGGATGTAAGCATCTACTTCATCCATTAGGTTAAAGATTTTATCTACCCACTTGTTTTCACCCTTCTTAATTTCTGGGTTTGACGTTAAGGCTTCAACAGATAATAAAGCAGAACCAGCTACAACTGGAATGTCATCACCAGGGAATTCATAGTTACTTAGAGTCTCACGAACCTCTAACTCTACTAATTCTAGTAATTCTTCGTCGTCTACCTGGTCTTCTTTGTTTAAGAAAACTACAATGTTAGGTACACCTACCTGCTTCGCAAGTAAGATATGCTCTTTTGTTTGTGGCATAGGACCATCTGCACCAGAAACTACTAGAATAGCTCCGTCCATCTGTGCCGCACCAGTAATCATGTTTTTAACATAATCTGCGTGACCCGGACAGTCTACGTGTGCGTAGTGTCGAGTTTCTGTCTCGTATTCTACGTGAGCCGTGTTAATTGTAATACCACGAGCCTTTTCTTCCGGTGCTGAATCAATATCTGCATAACCTTTTGCTGCAGAACTACCTAAAGTGGCTAGAGTCATTGTGATAGCTGCTGTTAAAGTAGTGTGAAACTAGATAATTATATTCAAGGAAATCTAGATTTTCCATACTTGTGACATAACTACCTGTTCCCGAACCGTACGTGCGCTTTTCAGTGCATACGGCTCTCAAGAGATCGGAAAAGACCTCTTACCCGTAAATAGGACTCCTTTCGCTAGTTATCAGGTTTAATTTCTGATTAGCGAACTATATGATTTATAAACATTGACGAAGAGTAAGTAGAGAGGTTAGGTCTCTTCAATTAATACCTACTAATGTAGAGAAGGCAGATGTAAGTGTTGAATGGTCCCCTTCCTTGGAAAAACTTAAGAGGGGGTACACTTTTAAAACTAATAACCCTTATTTAGCTTATGGTGACCAAGTTCCACATCAACTTAAAGATTTAAGTAATTTAACTTTGACCATACTTTTGAAATATCAAAAATCTACTTTTTTAACCGGAGTCTTTATATTAAGTGATATGATTTTTAATATAGACGTTATTGACATGCTTTTTTCCCTGTAGGATTTCTCCTTAAGGTTAGCCGATGGTTTTACCCAAATACCAAACAGTGGGACCGTATTCTTAAATACAGTGACGTCATATGAAAATTAAATCATTCGCACTTTTCCGTGGTCTACGTGACCAATCGTACCAATATTTACATGCGGTTTTGTACGCTCAAACTTTTGACGTGCCATTATTGAATCCTTTCAATTAAATTTTCATTTTGGTGAATTTTAAAAATGTTTCTTAAAATAGGAAAGGTATTTAAATGTTATTTAAGAGTACTAAATTAGAATCTAAACTGTGCGTAAGCTTTATTTGCTTCTGCCATTCTATGGATTTCTTCACGCTTACGAACTGCTGCACCAGTATTATTAAAAGCATCTAGAATCTCATTTGATAATTTCGATACCATTTCGCGACCTGAACGTGTTCGTGCTGATTTTATTAGCCATCGAAGTGCTAAACTTGTACCACGGTCAGCCTTAACTTCTAATGGTACCTGGTATGTAGAACCACCCACACGTCGAGCTTTAACTTCCACTAATGGAGTAACATTTACAACTGCTTGGCGTAATACTTCTAACGGATCCTGTTGAGTAGATTCTTCGATTTTTTTCATCGCTTGATAAAAAATTTGTTGAGCTAGGGTCTTTTTACCTTTCAATAAAAGTCTATTAATTAACATAGTAACCAGTGTACTGTTATAAATAGGATCTGGGGTAATTAGACGTTTCTTTGCGGTTCTTCTACGAGACATATATTTGTGTTTATAAAAATTAAATGGTATTTTATCTTTGGAATGTTACTAACCTTTATTTCTTTCAATTCAAAACAGACTTTGGTATGAGTTGAAAGATAATCAAAATTATTCCTGACGGTTAGCTTTTAGGGCGCTTAACTCCATACTTCGAACGGCCCTGATTTCTGTTTTTAACTCCTGCAGCATCTAGAGATCCACGAACAACATGGTAACGCACACCAGGAAGGTCTTTTACTCTTCCTCCACGGATCAGGACTACAGAGTGTTCTTGTAAGTTGTGTCCAATTCCGGGGATATAAGCTGTTACTTCAAAACCAGACGATAATCTTACTCGTGCAACCTTTCTAAGGGCAGAGTTAGGCTTTTTCGGTGTTGTCGTGTAAACTCGCGTACAAACACCACGTCGTTGTGGACAGAGTTTTAATGCTGGAGACTTTGTTTTCTTATGAAGTTTCTTTCTTTGGAAACGTATAAGTTGTTGAATAGTAGGCATAATGTTAATGAATTTGTTAAGTGGTTAATAAGAATACTAAATAGTTAAGCAACGGTATCTACAACATATTTAAAAGATTTCACATCTAAAATAGCGATTTGTGATAGGACTTTTCTATTTAAGATTACTTTAGAAGTTTTTAATTTATTAATGAATTCACTATAGCTAACCCCATAAACTCTTGAGGCAGCATTAATTCGACGAATCCATAATTTACGGAATTCACGTTTACGTTTACGACGATCAATGTAAGAATAGCGAAATGCTTTCATACTTTGTTGGTTTGCAGGGCGATACAGAGTTGAATGTGCTCCTACAAATCCTTTATTGAACTTCAGTACTTTTTTACGGTGCTTTCGTGCGACTGAACCACGTTTTACTCGACTCATTTTAAAATCTCCTTTTATATGATAGTGGGCTTGACATATTTTCACGACTCGAAAACAAACAAAAAACGGTATTTTTAGCTTAACTTTGAGTCTAATATGCAATGAAATATACTTATATACTAATCTAGTACTGATTTGACCTAATCTAATAAGTAGAAAGATCTCTAGCTTCGTTTTGATCTCACTAAGTGAAAGTTATTAAGAATTGTAGCAATTACGAACAGTTCTTATGCTAATACTATGATATTCTTTTTCTTTGTCTTCTTTTTACGTGAACACTCTTTATTTTTAATATCAGCTTGTTTTTAGAATCCTTTTTGAGCAGACATATAATAGTAGGGGTTTTAAATTGACCTTATTAATATTTGAATTAACTTAATCAATTAATCAATTAATCAAAAGACTGTCTTGCGGACTTGCAAATTTAAATTAATTTGCTACAATGATCATACCATTAAAAATTGGGAAAAGTAATAGAAAGTACCAAATTTAGTAATATCTTATTTAAGAAAGAAATCTTATCTAAAATACACTTCCACTGACAGGGACTTGATGATAAATGAAAATAAAAAATCTAGAATGAATATTAATTTCAAAAGTTAATTTATTAAATTGAAACAAAACTTTCTAAATTTTTAACATAGAGATAGGATATAACTGTCGTCTGACGAAACTTATAATCGATCTCTTAAAGCTATGCTAACACTAAAGATTTTTGTATACACTGTCGTGATTTTCTTTATTTCACTTTTCATTTTTGGATTCCTTTCTAATGATCCAGGTCGTAACCCGAATGCAAAAGATATGTAATATGGTATAAAAGAAGTGTCTATTCTTTTGTAATAGACATTTCTTTTATTAAATGTAAGAGTAAATTGTGCTAGGGGCTGTAGTTCAACTGGTTAGAGCACCGCCCTGTCAAGGCGGAAGTTGCGGGTTCGAGTCCCGTCAGTCCCGAATATTAACAACTGTAAGTGAAGCAATAAAATTTATACTTTTAAGTGTTCTAATTTCTACGCAAAAGTTTGTATACTAAATATGAATTATTAACGAAAATGGTTGAACCTCTTTTATCAGGCATCGTTTTAGGCCTAATTCCAGTGACTATCGCTGGACTATTTGTTACTGCGTATTTACAATACCGTCGTGGTGATCAATTAAACTTCTAACTTAGACGTTAACACTTTCGAGTGTTAACTTCTAGATTAGAAAACCATATCATCATGCACCAGAGTTGGTAGCTCAGTTGGTAGAGCATTCGGCTTTTAACCGACCGGTCCTGGGTTCGAGTCCCAGCCAACTCAAAACCTTTATTTTTGATAAAAATTCTTTTATAATATTAACGTAAAGCCGGGATAGCTCAGTCGGTAGAGCAGAGGACTGAAAATCCTCGTGTCACCAGTTCAAATCTGGTTCCTGGCAATATAACAATAGGTAAGTATTTCGTGTGTCTCGTCTGAAGAGAGGAGAATCTCAATGACAATTAGCCCACCAGAACGCGAGGCAAAAAAAGTTCAGGTTGTTGTTGATCGTAACCCTGTTGAAACGTCATTTGAAAAATGGGCTAAGCCTGGACACTTTTCACGTACGTTATCAAAAGGACCTGCTACGACAACTTGGATCTGGAACCTTCACGCTGATGCACATGACTTTGATAGTCATACAACAGACTTAGAAGACATTTCAAGAAAAGTTTTCAGTGCTCACTTTGGTCAATTAGCAATTATTGAAATCTGGATCAGTGGTATGTTTTTCCACGGTGCCCGCTTCTCTAACTATGAAGCTTGGGTAATGGATCCTACACATATTAAACCAAGTGCTCAAGTAGTTTGGCCTGTAGTTGGTCAAGAAATCTTGAACGGTGATGTTGGTGGTGGATTCCAAGGTATCCAAATTACTTCTGGATTCTTCCAGATTTGGCGTGCCGCGGGTATCACTAGCGAACTTCAATTATACAGTACAGCTATTGCTGGACTTATCATGGCAGCTCTACTTTTCTTTGCTGGTTGGTTCCATTACCACAAAGCAGCTCCGAAATTAGAGTGGTTCCAAAATGTTGAATCAATGCTAAACCACCACCTAGCTGGATTATTAGGTCTAGGATGTTTATCATGGGCTGGACACCAGATCCATATTTCTCTACCTGTTAACAAACTTTTAGATGCTGGTGTAGATGCGAAAGAAATTCCATTACCACATGAGTTTATGATTAACCGCGATCTTATGGCTCAATTATACCCAAGTTTTGCTAAGGGTCTAACTCCATTCTTTACGCTAAACTGGTCAGAATACTCAGACTTCCTTACTTTCCGAGGAGGTTTAAACCCTGTAACCGGTGGATTATGGTTAAGCGATACAGCTCACCACCACTTAGCACTATCTGTTTTATTCATTGTTGCAGGTCATATGTACCGAACAAACTGGGGTATTGGACACAGCATGAAGCAGATCTTAGAAACTCACAAAGGTCCTTTCACTGGCCAAGGTCACAAAGGACTATATGAGATTTTTACAACTTCTTGGCACGCACAATTAAGCCTTAACTTAGCAACACTAGGTTCATTATCAATTATTGTGGCTCAGCACATGTACGCTATGCCACCATACCCATACCTAGCTACTGACTACGGAACACAGCTTTCAATTTTCACACACCATATGTGGATTGGGGCATTCTGTATTGTAGGTGCTGCAGCACACGCTGCTATCTTTATGGTACGTGATTATGATCCTGCTAGCAACTATAACAACTTACTAGACCGTGTACTTCGTCACCGAGATGCTATTATTTCTCACTTAAACTGGGTTTGTATCTTCCTAGGCTTACACAGTTTTGGTTTATACATCCACAACGATACAATGTCTGCACTTGGTCGTCCGCAAGATATGTTCTCTGACACGGCGATCCAACTTCAGCCAGTATTCGCACAGTGGGTACAAAACACACACTACTTAGCACCTAACTTAACAGCTCCAAATGCGGATCTTGCAACTAGTGCTACTTGGGGTGGAGATATTGTAACAGTAGGTGGTAAAGTTGCTATGATGCCAATTCCTTTAGGTACGGCTGACTTTATGGTTCACCATATTCACGCTTTCACTATCCACGTAACAGTATTAATTCTATTAAAAGGTGTTCTTTTTGCCCGTAGTTCACGTTTAATCCCTGATAAGGCAAACCTAGGTTTCCGATTCCCTTGTGACGGACCTGGACGTGGAGGAACATGTCAAGTTTCTGCATGGGACCATGTTTTCCTTGGTCTTTTCTGGATGGTGCGATCTGTTATTATTCAACCTGAAAATCAGGAAAAATAAAATTAAAAATTTTTAAAAACTATTTGTAGATAAGGTTAAACTCCTTAATGATATCTTGATCATTTTGTTTTTCTCCCGTTGTTTCCAATACGCAAACAGCAGAATAAAGCAAAGGAAAAACATTTTTGGTACATAGAAATGTATACAAGCTGCTTGTACTAAAAAAAGCAAATACTAGTACTATGACTAATTTGTTGTAAAATAGAGTTTACGTTTTCATCCAAACGTATTGCTAGAACTAAAACATTCTATTTAATCAGTAATGTACATATCTAACTACCAACGATTGTTACAAATAGAACAGAGAGAATTTGAAAAAGGATATTACTACCTCAGTGTGATGACGTAATATTCTAATATTATCAAATAAGGATCTTTACAAAGAGTTTCGAAAAAATAAGTAAAGAATTAATTCACATTATACCCCAATAGGAGTAGTTATGTACAACAGCAATTGGGAGACGACGAATTGGCAATATGCTCAGAGTCAGGTTTCCAAACTTCAATATCGAATTTATAAACATAAAAAAATACTAAAAAAGCATTACTTACAACGTGTCTTATTAAATTCTCTATCTACAAAACTCCTTATTAGCGAACTTACATTTAAGCAGTATAGACAAAATGTCTCCGATAGAGAAAGAGATAAAATAACCACTAGGATGTGTACAACGGACCCCAACAACAACCTGTTTAATATCAAATCTGCGTCAAAATTAACCGCTATTCTTAATTCAATTAAGGAACGTTTAATCTTTTATATAGTTGTTCCTAATTGGTACACGATTTTTGAACTTAAAACACTCACGCCATTATATCAAGCATCACATCACACAACAATCAAAGAGATTAAACGAACGTTATTAAAGACGAGATCACGATATGCTATACAAGTTAGTGTAAGTATAACGACAATTATAGGTAGTAATACTCAAAGCTATGGGTTGAAAGAACTCAATATTTCTCCTGTAATTAGTAACTTTATTGTACCTTATTTGCACTACTTACGAAAGAAAATCGATTGCAAATTATACAGAGAGGGTTCCAATCCTGAAGAAAAAGTTTTATCTTATTATCGACCTTTTAAGAATCTCCTCCTCGAGGTGGTTACTAACGATTTAAAAAAGACTCTTCTACACTTAAGTGATAAATTAGGATTAAAACAAGGTATAAAAATTATAATAATACCAGGGACTGATGAAATATTCCTATTCCATATAGATATAAAAGCGTTACGAAAAATGCTTCCCCTAATCCCTAAGTTATTGAAAATAAACCACAATTTGGCTTTGCCAACAAACAGCGTTAATATAATAGATTTAGTTCAGGGTATATCTTTATACAAGTTTAAAATCTGTCTTCGAATAACAAATCGAAATTTATTAGTTTTTATCCATCCAGATGAAAATAGTCAACGGTCTTATCTTAAGAAGTTTAGTAAAATTAGTCATCAAAATCGTAACGTGTCCACGTATGTTCTAATAACATTACTACGTCCAATGATACTACAATGGGCTACTTACTTTCAGTATTATGATTGTAAAGAGACTTTTTGCCTTTTAAACTATAAAAGTAACCAAATCTTGCGCGCCTGGGTTTTCCGACGTGATAGGAGAAATGGTCGTAATTTGGTAAAAGAAAACCATTTTCCATCAGGAAACATTTATAAATTTCCAGATATTAATCACAAAAATAACTGGGTTTTGTGTGGAACAATGAACAAAAACTCAGATAAGAAGCTTTTCTTACCACAACTACAATGGTTGCCAGTATTAAAATAAGTTATAAATTTGTACTAAAGTTGCGGGGTGTCTATGTAATTAATAAGAGCTGGATGAAATGAAATTTTCACGTCCAGATCTGATGACGAGTGTTTTTAAACCAAACACTTAGTTTAACTACAACTCAATTTCTGTAGTAATTTTCCACTTCAGCTGGAAAATGCAATCTGATGTTTGGGGAACAGTAACAGCAAACGGTATCTCTCACATTACGGGTGGAAACTTTGCTCAAAGTTCTATCACGATTAATGGTTGGTTACGAGACTTCTTATGGGCGCAAGCTTCACAAGTAATTCAATCTTATGGATCAGCATTATCAGCATACGGACTTATTTTCTTAGGTGCACACTTTATCTGGGCATTTAGTCTTATGTTCCTATTCAGTGGACGTGGTTACTGGCAAGAGCTTATCGAATCAATCGTTTGGGCTCACAACAAGCTTAAGGTAGCTCCAGCAATTCAGCCACGAGCTTTAAGTATTACACAAGGTCGTGCAGTTGGTGTAGCACACTACCTATTAGGTGGTATTGCAACAACATGGTCATTCTTCTTAGCAAGAATTATCGCTGTTGGATAAGAAAGAAAACTTATACCAAAATACAAATATAAAACAAATTTTTGTTTAGTTTACGTAAAAGTTTAACTAAAACAAATTTCTAAATAAGGTTTAAATGAAATGAAAACTAAAGGAGATTAAAAGCTATGGCAACAAAATTTCCGAAATTTAGCCAGGGTCTAGCTCAAGATCCAACTACACGCCGTATATGGTTTGGTATAGCTACAGCTCATGATTTTGAAAGTCATGACGGAATGACAGAAGAGAACCTTTATCAGAAGATTTTCGCTTCTCATTTCGGTCAACTTGCAATTATTTTCCTATGGACTTCTGGGAACTTATTTCATGTAGCTTGGCAAGGTAATTTTGAACAATGGGTAACAGACCCATTACATATTCGTCCAATCGCACACGCAATTTGGGACCCACACTTCGGTCAACCAGCAATTGAAGCATTTACACGAAGCAATGCGACAGGACCTGTGAACATCGCATTCTCAGGTGTATATCACTGGTGGTACACGATTGGTATGCGAACTAACAACGATCTTTACAACGCATCAATCTTCTTATTACTTGTAGCAGCACTTGCTCTATTTGCAGGATGGTTACACTTACAACCAAACTACAAGCCAAAAGTTTCATGGTTTAAGAATGCTGAGTCAAGATTAAACCACCACTTATCTGGTCTAATCGGTGTAAGTTCACTTGCATGGACAGGTCACTTAATTCACGTGGCTATCCCTGAATCACGAGGTCAGCATATCCGTTGGGACAACTTCCTTAGTACGTCTCCACACCCAGCAGGTTTAGGTCCATTCTTCAGTGGTAACTGGTCTGTTTACGCACAGAACCCTGATTCACAAAGTCACATCTTTGGTACTTCAGAGGGAGCTGGAACTGCGATTCTAACATTCCTTGGTGGTTTCCACCCAGAAACAAAGAGTCTTTGGTTAACAGATATGGCACACCACCATTTAGCACTAGCTGTTCTATTTATTATTGCAGGACACATGTACCGCACGAACTTCGGTATTGGTCACAACATGCAAGAAATCTTAGAAGCTCATAACCCACCTAGTGGTAACTTAGGAGCTGGACACAAAGGCTTATATGATACGGTAAACGAATCATTACACTTCCAATTAGGTCTAGCATTAGCTTGTGTTGGTGTAGCTTGTTCTCTAACAGCACAGCACATGTACTCATTACCAGCATATGCTTTCATGTCGCAAGACTATACAACTATGGCTGCGCTATACACGCACCACCAGTATATTGCAGGATTTATCATGACAGGAGCATTCGCACACGGTGCGATTTTCTTCATTCGTGACTACGACCCTGAAACAAATAAAGGTAATGTTTTAGCACGTATGCTAGAGCATAAAGAAGCAATCATTTCACACTTAAGTTGGGTATCTTTATTCCTAGGATTCCACACTTTAGGATTATACGTACACAACGATGCAATGCAAGCTTTTGGTACACCAGAGAAGCAGATCTTAATTGAGCCTGTATTCGCACAGTGGATCCAGGCAGCACAAGGTAAAGCTTTATACGGATTCGACGTAATCCTATCAGCAAATTCAAATGCTGCTGTTTCCGCGAGTGAAACAATCTGGTTACCAGGTTGGTTAAGCGCTATCAACGATGGGGCAAACACACTATTCTTACCAATTGGACCTGGTGACTTCTTAGTACACCACGCTATCGCTTTAGGTCTTCACACAACAACACTAATCTTAGTGAAAGGTGCTCTAGATGCACGTGGATCAAAACTTATGCCAGATAAGAAAGATTTTGGTTACAGTTTCCCATGTGATGGACCTGGTCGTGGTGGAACATGTGATATCTCAGCATGGGATGCCTTCTACCTAGCAGTATTCTGGATGCTAAACACAATCGGTTGGACAACTTTCTACTGGCACTGGAAGCACATCACTCTGTGGCAAGGAAATGTTAGCCAATTCGATGAATCATCTACATACATCATGGGATGGCTTCGTGATTACCTTTGGTTAAACTCATCACAGCTAATTAACGGTTATAACCCATTCGGTATGAATAGCTTAGCTGTTTGGGGTTGGATGTTCTTATTCGGACACCTAGTATGGGCTACAGGATTCATGTTCTTAATCTCATGGCGTGGTTACTGGCAAGAGCTTATTGAGACTCTAGCTTGGGCTCACGAGCGTACACCTTTCGCAACTGCTGTACAATGGAAAGATAAGCCTGTAGCATTATCAATTGTACAAGCACGTTTAGTTGGTCTAGCGCACTTCTGTGTAGGTTACGTATTCACATACGCAGCATTCTTAATTGCTTCAACATCTGGAAAGTTTGGTTAAACAACAAAACTAGATATAGAAGTAAGATAAGTAAGATTAGAGGAGGGTACACTTTTACGGCGAAACCCTCCTCGACCCATTTAATTTATTAAATGGCTTATTAGTGATAGCTTGAAAGAGGAAACTGACTTGTTGTATGAAAAAGTTGAGGACATACTAATTCAAGCTATCATGATGCGAAAGCAACATAAATTTTAAGAGGAGTTTAATATGGCAGGTTCTACGGGAGAACGCCCTTTTTCGGATATTATTACTAGTATTCGTTACTGGGTAATTCATAGCGTTACTATTCCGTCATTATTTGTCGCGGGATGGATTTTTGTAAGTACAGGTCTAGCTTACGACGTTTTTGGTACACCACGTCCGAATGAGTATTTCACTGAGACGCGTCAGGATGCTCCTTTAATCTCTGATCGTTTTGGTGCCTTAGAGCAAATGGATCAATTAATTAAATAAAACAAAGTTATGACAACAAATAAAACGTTTACGTACCCGATTTTTACTTTCCGCTGGCTGGCTGTTCACGCCCTAGCGGTACCAACTGTTTTCTTTATTGGTGCAATTTCTTCAATGCAGTTTATTCAGCGTTAATGAAATGCTACTTGAATTTTATTCAGGCTAAAGTTAACCAAAAGTATTTGACTTTCCCGTCAAATACTTTCTAATACTATTTTTACATTAAGAAAAATGTAAGTACGATTCAAGAATTAATACTATAAGAATTATATAAGTGATTAAGAAGTAAACACTAAAAATAAAAATATCATCACTGTTATTAGATTTATAATTTATAATTCCCTTTAACAGCTGAGAAAAGTAAACGCGGTTAAACCCTACCTAAAACCAAGACTTAAATTCTAAATTTATTAAAATTCTAGTGAAATGTAATGATAAAATTTTACAGGAATAGTTACATAATTTCTGTACGTAAGATATCAAAAAAGTTCAATTTGGTAACCGCTAAAACAATAAAACTGTCACTTAATCTGAATATATATATGTAGACAAAAATTTTTAGTCGAAAAAACTCCACCGAGATGAAAAAATAAAAGCTAGGTGATATTAGCATATCCTCCCTAGATTTATAGGAAGTGTAAAACGATCCTACGAATTCAAATTTTCTAGTTAAATTATTTAGAGGTCTTTATGACACAACCGAATCCAAACAAACAATCAGTAGAATTAAACCGTACAAGTCTTTACTGGGGTTTATTACTAATTTTTGTTTTAGCTGTTCTATTTTCTAGTTATATCTTTAACTAAAATATTTTCAGTAAACACATGAGAAATTTAAAATTTCTCAATCTTAAACTTTGATAAAGGAATATTGTATGTCTAATTCAGGAACTACAGGACGAATTCCACTATGGTTCGTGGGAACAATCGCAGGTACAGCCGCTATCGGTTTATTAGCGCTCTTCTTCTACGGCTCATACTCAGGACTTGGGTCTTCACTGTAACACACCAAATGTATACGTTGGTCCTATTACCGACGTATGCATTTTATTAAATGCTTAAATTTAGTTATAATATCAAATATTAAAGAAAAATAGAATAAATTAAAATTACATGTCTGCTTCTTTTTTACCTTCTATTTTCGTACCATTAATTGGATTAGTTCTTCCTACGCTATTTGTAGGTTCATTCTTCATCTACGTTGGAAAAGAACAAATTAATTAAAGAAAGTATTATGTAAATCGGTAACATACCGTTCTTACAACCTATGTCACCAAAACTTTTGACAACACGTATTAAAAGCTTTGGTGACAAAATTGTAAGCTCAGCTGCACATATTATGTAACTATATATACATATATATAACAAAACCAATTATACAGCATACCAGTATAACAAAGAGGTAACAGATTTTAAAATTTAAAAAATAAAACACAACCTAGTTGTTTGAATATAGAAAGACAACAAAATATAAAAAACTAATATTTGGGCCGTGCTGGATTTGAACCAGCGTAGGCGTAGCCAGCGGATTTACAATCCGCCCCCATTAACCACTCGGGCAACGACCCCTAATACATATTAAATATAACAGACAATATTGAAGATGTCAACTGCTAAATAAAATATCCACTGGCACAGAAGTTTTTAATCGGCGCGAATAAGATAAATCCTCATACAACGACTTTCTTAAATTTATAAGGTACAATAATAAATAAGTAATCACTGACAAACTCTGTACAAACTATTACATCACTTCTGGATTTAGAACGTGCAATAAACCAAGATCAAAAAAAGTATTAATTTTTAAAATTTTATGTCTCGCTACCGAGGTCCGCGTTTAAGAATTGTTCGTCGTCTAGGGGAACTTCCTGGATTAACAACAAAAACGTCTAACAAATTACACCCTCCGGGTCAACATGGTGCTTCATCGAAACAAAAGCTCTCACAATACTCAATCAGACTACGAGAGAAACAGAAGCTACGCTACAATTATGGTGTTACAGAACGTCAACTTTTAAACTACGTTAAGAAGTCCAGAAAGGGTAAAGGTTCGTCTGGTAAAATTTTACTTACTTTATTAGAAATGCGCTTAGATAACATAGCGTACAGACTTGGACTAGCTCCTACAGTTGTTGCCGCTCGACAACTTATATCACATGGTCACATTTTAGTTAATGGAAAATCGGTGAATATTCCGAGTTACCAGTGCCAACCGAAAGATACTTTAAGTGTAAAAAACTCAAAAACTTCTAAAGGTTTAGTAGAAAGAAACATCGAAGCTCTAGGAAATACAGTAATTCCGGATCATTTATCGTTTAATAAAGATCAACTAGAAGGAAAAGTTAATAATATCATTGATCGAAAATCTGTAGCTCTAATAATTAATGAACTTCTAGTAGTTGAGTACTACTCACGTAAAGTTTAACTATTCGATCTTATTGATAATCATCTTATACTAAAAGGACAACTATGGCAAGACAACAGAAAAAAACATCAGGACGCAATATAAAACGCAAGGTTTCAAAAGGCGTTGTGCATATTAAAGCAACATTTAACAACACGATTGTATCAATCACTGACCCAAAAGGTGAAGTTATTTCATGGTCATCTGCCGGAGCTTGTGGTTTTAAAGGAGCAAGAAAAGGCACACCTTTTGCAGCACAAACAGCAGCAGAGAACGCAGCAAAAAAATCACTTGATCAAGGTATGCGACAAGTAGAAATCGTTGTTACAGGACCGGGTGCAGGTCGAGAGACTGCTATCCGCTCTATACAGACAGCAGGTCTAGGAATAAGTCTAATTCGTGATATTACCCCTGTCCCTCATAACGGCTGTCGACCTCCAAAGAAACGACGTGTTTAATTTACACAACAAACAAATATAGAATTCTAACTAATAACTATAAAATATAAATAGCTAAAGCTTCTTTAGCTATTAATATTAAAAATTTACCAAAATCATATTGTGAAAATACGACGAAATCTGGCTAAGACGCTGGAGTAAAATTCTCTATTAAAAGCTGGAAGAAGTGAAAGTTACGTTTCCAGAAATTACATGGAGGTAAACTATAGACCGACCTAAATTGAGTGAATTACTTAATATTAAATGCATAGAACATAAAATAAATGAAACGAAAAACCACTATGGACGCTTCACAATAGGACCATTAAATATTGGTCAGGGTATAACTGTAGGGAACTCTTTACGCCGTACATTATTAAGTGATATTACGGGAATCGCTATAACTAATGCCAGAATAAATGTTGAAAATAACATGGCAAAATCAGAGGTATCAACTACCAATTTTCACGAATTTTCGACTATTCCAGGTATACGTGAATCAGTATTAGAAATTTTACTAAATCTTAAAAATATAGTTTTATCGGATGATAACACCGATTTTAAAGAGATTCAGAAAGGTTTTATAAATGTTGAGGGCCCTTATCGAATAACGGCTAATGACCTTGTACTACCAAAAACTATCAACGTCGTTGATTCGAACCAATACATCGCGACAATTATATCGAATCAAACTTTCTCCATGGAAGTTTCTGTTAAACAAGGGCGTGGTATCACTGAGATCACTAATCACGACGAAATAGAATCACAACAGAACACTGAAGCTGATCTGCTAACAATCGATGCAACGTATATCCCAATTAAAAAAGTTAATTATATTGTTGAAGAAAAAACTCTAGGAAATAGTAACAGTCCATTGAAAGAGATGGTTATTCTAGAAGTTTGGACAAATGGGAGTATCAAACCCCAAGACGCTGTCTCGTCAGCAATAGAAACATTAGCAGATCTGTACCAATCAATCCAAAGCGCTATAACAATCTAACGACAGAGATTAAAAATCGATGATTTATCTAAAACTATACCAAATAAATAGATTTTTATACTAGTACGAATCATCTCGACAAACTAGAATAGAGAATATCTTTTAATTAAGTAAAAGTAACACTTGAACAAACTTACACCTTACGTATAAACAAGAACTATTGAAATTAATAACTTCTAATAGAGTCTAGTAACAAAAATAATAAACTAACCACAAATGTCCACGGGAAAATAAATGATATAGTTATTAGAACTACGATTTAAACTTTAAAATCATGGGCTATTAAATTCAAAGTCGAGTATTACTGATGAATCAAGTTAAAGACGCATATTAACTAAAATAATTCTATACCTTCAAACGAAAAACTTATAAAAGACTGATTAAATTTAAGAAATAGTATGCTTAAGAGAATAAAAATAACAGAAACCTGAAAAACACAAATTAATGAATATAAGATATGGATAAAAGAACTTGACTTTAAAATTAGACGTACTACGGAAATAGATCCGGTTGGTATTTACTAAATATTAAATTTAATATACAAATATGGCTCCTACAACACAATATAAAAGTACTGGTAGAAGAAAATCTGCTGTTGCTCAGGTGATTCTAATCCCTGGTAGTGGTAAAATCATTATAAATGGAAAAGATGGTACAGAATACATGCAGTACAACCCTAAAATGATTACTACTATCCAAGCACCACTGAACCTACTTGGTCTTGAAGAAGGGTACGATACACTTATACGCGCATCAGGAGGCGGGCTGAGTGGACAATCAGAAGCAATACGACTGGGTATTGCACGAGCATTATGCAAAGTAGACGTAGCTAACCGTGGAACACTAAAATTAGCAGGATTCCTAACACGAAATGCACTTTGTGTTGAACGAAAAAAATATGGTCTTAAAAAAGCTAGAAAAGCTCCGCAATTTTCTAAGCGTTAATTTAATAAGAATCGTAAGAATTACACAAACATTTATATTGGAATACGCAAAGTTTCACATTGTCTACCGACATAGAATAACGTTATAATGAATTCAGAATAATGTTGTTCTATTAACTCTATAAAACAATCCTATTCAAAAGAATACTCATACTATAATTAATTACCTAGTCACATACCGTAAAGCACGGCTATAAAAATCATATCTTATCTATATACTACTTATGATTAATTCATAAAGAGTTAAAAAAATAACAAAAAATCAGTAAGCCAGCAAAAAAATTAACCAGAATACAAATTACAGTAAAAAACTATGTCAACAAAAACAGACGAAATCATTGAACAGCTTAAAACTATTACTTTACTAGAAGCTGCAGAATTAGTAGCACAAATTGAAGAGACATTTGGCGTAGACGCATCAGCTCCAACAGGAGGTATGATGGTAGCAGCGATGCCAGGTGGTGCTGGTGGTGGTGCAGCAGAAGCTGCAGAAGAAAAAACAGAATTCGATGTAATCATTGAAGACGTACCTTCAGCTAAGCGTATTACCGTAATTAAAGTTGTTCGTAACTTAACATCATTAGGATTAAAAGAGGCTAAAGGACTAATTGAGTCTACACCTAAAGCTGTACGCGAAGGTGTGTCAAAAGAAGAAGCTGAAGATGCAAAAAAACAGCTTGAAGAAGCAGGGGCTACTGTTAGTATCAAATAAGCTAATAGAATCAAATCAGTTCATCAAAAACTAAAATATTTATCGAAAAGAACTATCCCTTTTTACTTTATAGCACGTTATACGTGCTATTATAATAATGTGCGTGCAATAATGAAATTAATAACGTAAAGATCAAATAAAGATTTCTCTATAGACTTAAATTTTAATAAGTCTTTTTGAAACTTATTAATCAACAAAGTCTCATTCCAAAATAGTAATAAAAGTTTGTAACCTTGTGTTACAAAAAACATAATTACTATTTTACTCACGTATGTAAAATAATAAGGTTTAAATGAACTGAAGGAAAATCCTAGTGCGACAACGAAACTCTTTCTACTTGTGAGTACTAAGGCTTATAAGAACCGAAACTCTCACTACCTCAGTACCAGGTCAAAAGAATTATCGATACTAGACGAAACTATTATTCACTCTAGTATAAGCTGATAATATAAGTAATCAAAATAGAAATATTTTGTATTAACGTATAAAGCGATGGACTATAATGAAAGTTATAAATAAGGTCATCGATAACGAAAATCCTTGAAATTACATCGTGTAACACATTAAAAGGTTCAATATCAACTAAAAATACAACTACGATTAGGTAACACAGTATGGTACTGTTTGAACCCACGGTAAAAAGGAGACCGCACCATCAAAAGTAGAAGAAAAACTTGTTCAACCAAAAACAATTTGGTCCCAGAGGAACTTTCCTTACAAATAGTTTTATGGTAACGAATTAAGATAAAGCAACAATATCTGGTAATCAGAAACTAAAGCTAGATTCTTAATCACGAAAATGGAAAGTTAACGCACGAAATTGACGCGACAAGCTAAAAATACTCGTGAGGAGCCGTATGAGATGAAAATCTCACGTACGGTTCTGAAAGGCAGCAATTCAAATTAAATAAACGCTGACCCACGTTACTTTAAAGGTGTCAAATACTATGGATATTATTTTAGTTTTTCAATTTTCACTTCTAGCTTTAATTGCAATCTCTTTTCTAATGGTTATTGCAGTACCTGTAGTTTTCGCAACTCCGGATGGCTGGAACAGTAACAAACAATATGTACTTACAGGTGCCGCAGCATGGGCTGGTCTTGTATTTGTAGTTGGTGCATTAAACTCTGTTGTAGTATAATTTAATAAAACACCTTAAGAAGCCAAAAGCTAATTAAAGTGTTTTATTAAATTATAACTTTCCAAGTTATCTCTAAATACCTACCCTTAAAATTTAAAACGGAGAAGGGGGGATTCGAACCCCCGGTAACTTTCGTTACGCTGGTTTTCAAGACCAGGACCATAAACCACTCGGACACCTCTCCTAAAATAAATAAAGCTAAAAAAGCCTCGAAGTTTCGGGATGACAGGATTCGAACCTGCGACCCTCGCATCCCAAATGCGATGCGCTACCAAACTGCGCTACATCCCGTAACAATAGTATTATAACTTTAAATCCAATATTGACTAGAGAATACTGAAAAGGGGTAAAGGAATGATAATATATTATTAAAAATAAATTCTACAAGGAAATTTTCATGAAAGACTTCACTACTTACCTTTCTACAGCACCTGTTATTGCAACAGTATGGTTCGGACTACTTGCAGGGCTACTAATCGAAATTAATCGTTTCTTCCCTGATGCATTAACATTCGCCTTTTAATTTATAAAGACTTAAGTTATGATAATAATATTATTATTTATTATGACTTAAGCTTTGTTAATCCACTTTCCCACTAAGATCATAACTATAAAACTTAGTTTTGACTGTGGATTTGAGCGCTCACACTACTTACTAGTACTCTTTATTTACCACACGACTAACTCAGAGTGAGGAACCACACAAAATTTAAAACAATAAACTCAGGAAAATACGAATAATATTTTCTCTGGAATAACTCAAAAATTTTATTCTTTTCTTTATAAAAACAAGAACGTTATTTCTCCATACTAGGATAATAATATAATCGACTTCTCCAATAATTATAATCAGTATCAAAAAAAGACTTACGTGTATCCACTTTAGCCCAACGTAAAACACGCGTATCTGAATGTCGACTAAGTATAAATGAAAAAGTCATACTAAAATATCTATCATCGATTCTTTCTGAACCAAAATTATCAGCAAAAAAGCGCTCTACTTTTATCAGATTTCTCGTATCTTTTGTTAAATAAGTAAAATATTTTCTCCTTAACCATTGCCAGCTCTTCATAGGGTGACGGTAAACCATCCAACGACGAAGTATAAGGCGAAGGCGAAAGTCACAAAAACTATAAGTATCAATCGAGTTAGTATAACGGTAGTAATAGCACCACCCTTGAATTACCGGGTTCAATATTTGTATAAGTCGTAGAGCTGTCGACCCTTTATTGGATTTAACAATTTTACGTATATAGCGCAAGTGCTCCTTAACATTAGAGAATGATGGGGTAAGTATAAGAGAATAATAGCCACCATTACGCCACTGTTGTCTAACGTTTATACCTAAAAAATCAAATCCAGGTTTAAAATGTGTATGGGAACCTACCATATGGGTAAGAGTTTGTCCAATTGGATCCATGGTTAAACCTATAGGGAATAAAAAATTTTCTAATGATTTCTGCATGTAAATCAACCCTGTGAGCTCTGGATAAGAAAGGACGAAAATATCACCATAACGGACGAAGCCAGGATTCACTGATTTAGAACCGTTAAAACGGCTGAAATCTACCTCAGTAGACTGAACTAAAGAGGGTATCTTTGACAATAAAATATTAACCAATAGAGACGGAAGATTTGCTCCACGATCACTATTAAAAAAAGGGAAAGCTTGCTTATCCAAAAATCCAGTGTATGACCAGACTTCTATCTGAGACTTCAGTAATAGAAATCCACTTAACTGTAAAGATTGTACCAAATAGCTACGGCTAACTCTGTCACGAAATCGAATAATACTTGTCTTTAAGACATACTGATGTGGAGGAGTACGAATTTGCTGAGTAATTGACTGTATTGCATCATGTGTACAATAGCCTGGTCTAGCCGCAAAAGAATTTAAATCGTAGGTAGTGAATATGGACTCCCACTCTGGTTCTAATGCTAACTTAGCAAGATACTGTTTTACCTGATCTAGTGATAATTGAATGTCTAATTCGACACCGTTAGATACAATAAAACACGAATTCTCACACACTTTAGGATCAAAATTAATACGACACAATAGCTTAGAAAGATTAGAGGAGACAAAATAGTCCCTACCATCCACCCCAATAGTCTGACGAATTGCAAGAAATTTCGCAGACTTGGAAGAGAAAAGTAATCTTTGTAAATTCCTCGTTTTCTTCAGACTAATATACTTTGTCGAACCATATATCCGACATTGAATATTAAATACTATATACCGTATGCTTTGCCATGGAATACCACTCCACTTATTATCTACTGTTGTACACATACTAAGATTAAGGACCTCCTATTTCACAAACCGCTAAAATAAACTAATTATGATTGTTGCTATTCTATTCAAGCCAAAATAATACCATGAGAAGAGGCATTTACATCACAGATTACTACAGACTCTACTGTGGTAAATCTATACGATAACAGTATATGTTAATATTTTGGAAATTATAGAGATATTTAAGTCGTAACTACTGTTACGACTTAAATATTATTAACTTTCTTTATTGATAAAAGGTAATAGACCTAAAGTTCGTGCTTGCTTAATAGAACTAGTTACAGCACGTTGCTGTTTTGCTGTAAGTTTCGTAATTCGTCGTGGTAAAATTTTACCTTGAACTGTAATAAACTTACGTAAAAGATCAATGTTTTTATAATCAATAACCTCAGATGGTTTTATAGAGGAAAAACGGTTGTATGAGATTGCCATTATAGTCTGCGTAATTAATTAGTTAAACCATTCTGCATTAAGCGATTGGAAAATAAAGAAAATATCTTTTTTAACTTTACCATTAAATGTATTTTATCAAGCAAAATTGCAATATTTAGAATAGAGACAACTAGCTCAAAACTAAGTGATAATTAGGAAAAGCCAATCAAACTAGTTGTTATTATGACTAAAAATTATAACTAAAACCTTTACTCTTACCAAAATGTATACTTACTCACCTTAAAGTTATATATGAATAAATTTTCAATAAATAAGATATAAGCACCTAACGTGATTATTAACTTACTTATTGAAATGAATTATTTAGAGAACACAGCCTTGTATTCTGAAATAGCTTCCTTAACAATACCTTCTGCTTCTGGTGTAAAAGCTTGAGTTGAATTAAGAATCTCTGCATAGTTTGGCTTGTTTGTATTAATATACTCACGTAAACCAGCAAGGAAACTTTGAACGTCTTCAACAGCGATATCGTCTAAGAAACCGTTAACACCTGTGTAAATAGTCGAAACCTGGTCAGCTACAACAAGTGGTGCAGATTGTGCTTGCTTTAATAGCTCACGTAGACGCTCACCACGAGCAAGTTGTGCTTGTGTCGCAGCATCTAGATCTGAAGAGAACTGAGCAAATGCTTCTAACTCAGCAAATTGTGCTAACTCTAGCTTTAACTTACCAGCTACTTGCTTCATAGCCTTAATTTGAGCAGCAGAACCTACACGAGATACTGAAATACCTACGTTAATCGCTGGACGAATACCCGAGTTGAAAATATCAGCCGATAAGAAAATCTGACCATCCGTAATAGAAATTACGTTCGTAGGAATGTACGCAGATACGTCACCAGCTTGCGTTTCTACAACTGGTAAAGCAGTCATACTACCTTCTCCAAGCTCATCACTTAGCTTAGCAGCTCTTTCAAGTAGACGAGAGTGTAGGTAGAATACATCACCTGGGTAAGCCTCACGTCCTGGAGGACGACGTAATAGTAATGACATCTGACGGTAAGCCTGGGCTTGCTTAGATAAATCATCATAAATAACTAAAGTATGACGACCTGTGTACATAAAGAACTCTGCTAAAGCAGCACCCGTGTACGGAGCAAGATACTGTAATGTTGCAGGAGAATCAGCATTCTCAGCTACGATGATAGTGTAGTCCATTGCACCACGCGCTTCTAGCGTATTTACAATTTGTGCTACAGAAGATGCCTTCTGACCAATTGCTACGTATACACAAATAACATTCTGACCTTTTTGGTTTAGAATAGTATCTGTAGCTACAGCTGTCTTACCTGTCTGACGGTCACCAATAATAAGCTCACGCTGACCACGACCAATAGGGATCATAGCATCAATAGCTACTAATCCTGTCTGTAGTGGCTCATAAACTGAACGACGTGCGATAATACCAGGAGCCGGAGACTCGATTAATCGAGTGTCTGAGCTAGCAATTTCACCTTTACCATCGATAGGACGAGCTAATGCATCAACAATACGACCTAAGTAGTTTTCACCTACAGCAATTTGAGCAATCTTACCAGTAGCCTTTACTGATGAACCTTCTTGAATACGAAGACCATCTCCCATTAGAACGGCACCAACATTGTCAGCTTCTAAGTTTAAAGCGATACCAACAGTACCCTCGTCAAACTCAACAAGCTCACCGGCCATAACTTTCTCAAGACCGTAGATTCTTGCAATACCATCACCTACTTGAAGTACAGTACCAACATTTACAACTTTAACCTCTTGGTTATATTGCTCAATCTGTTGACGAATGATGCTACTAATCTCATCAGGACGAATTTTTACCATGGTGTTTTTGATTTCTAGTATTAATAAACAAAACTAAATAGATCTGATTTTATGGAACGTTTACCACAAAGGAATGATTAATACGATAGAAGAGGATACTCAAGAGAAGAGTCTTTAGAATAATAGCTATCTATCGAAATCTAAAATTACACGAATTTAACTACTTTGTTGCTAAATTACCTAGTAGTGCAATGTTTAGTTGGATAATACGTTTTTGTAAAGCTGGGTCTAAACGTTTGTTTAAGTTTTCAACAGCTTGCTCTAGAGCTAAACGGCTAACTTTTTCACAAACTTCTGTTATAGCTTTTTCCTCTTCAAAACGTAAAGTAGCTACTTTAGCTTCTTCTAAACGCTTAATGTCATCCTCTACTCGAGCTAATAATTTCTTCGAACTCTTATCTGCAGTAACAAGACCTTGAGCACGAATCTCTTCAGCTTTAACTTTAGCAAATTCAAACTGTTTCTTAGCTTCATTTAACTTATCTGTAGCTTCTTGAAACTTGTTATCAGCATCTTGTAAACTCTTTAGAATTGCTTCTTTACGAGTCTTAAGCGTATCAGATACAATATCTTTACCGAAGTAAACTAATACACCGATAACTACTGCTAAGTTAAGAACATTAGTCTCGATTAAATCTGTGTTAATTCCAAAACCTTCTGATTCTGCAACAGAGGCAAATGTATTTGGTTAGGTGAATAACTAGGCAATAAAGCGCCATAGTAATAATTTCCCACCACTCACACCGTACTTGAAACGCTCATTTCATACGGCGCTCTAACGGATAAATAAAATAAACCATAAAAGGACAATACAATCATGACAAAATCTGAATATATAACAATCAGACGTTCAGTAGAAAGATAAATCCATACTCTCACTGCAGGTATAAAACGTTAAAATCTAATACGACTAAAATACGTCAAATACAAACAACTTTCCACGTTCTTAGCATACGCTCTTATTGCAAAAATTTAATTTAAAATCGTGCAATGAAAGTCAAAAGTCTTTATACTATTACTACAGTTCTATCTCATAATCAGTATTATAAGTTAAACACTGACGGGATTGCCATGATCAATATCTAACGTTTACCCAATGAGATCCCCAATTAAAATAGAGAAAATAAAAAGTTTATACCAAAACTAATCGCGATGTTGCGTAATTATAGAACTATTAATTCGTAATTTTGTCAGTTCTGGAACAAATGTATTAGAAAGATCCAGTAACATTCTAGTTTTAGACTAATAATAACCCTATGTTTTTTTTCAAAACACTAGGAAATTTCCGGTTAAATTTAAAAAGAATAAATCTCAAAGATAACAATACCTCTGTACTGTAACTAAATACCAAACTTTATAGCTGTTACCAACCGACTTTACCAAGCTTTACGCAAAAAATATTTTTTAAAAGCGTACTGGAGTTTTAAAAAAGCACGTTAGGTTACCCCCTTATGCTCTACACTTACACTAAGCTATTTTTAAATAAAGACTAACTTTATTTTCATACGTGTCACACATTGATGTTACTCACTATCACGACGTAAAACCTCCAATATATAACATTTTAAAAGACAATTAAGTACAGATTTACCAGGAGGTAAATCTGTAAGAGGGAATTTAAACAAATGGGTTAGCGAAAATAATAGCTAGAGCTACAACTAAACCATAAATCGTTAAAGCTTCCATGAAAGCTAGAGATAATAGAAGAGTACCACGAATTTTACCTTCCTGAGCAGGCTGACGTGCAATTCCTTCTACAGCAGCACCGGCAGCAGTACCTTGACCAATACCAGGACCAATTGCACCTAGACCAATAGCTAGACCTGCACCAATAACAGAAGCACCACAAATGATTGGATTCATAATCCTCTCCTTAAAAAGTAAAATTTCTTATTGTTTAAAATACTAAAGTCTTAGCATCTGATTTTATATAATCAATAAATCGATCTTAAATACCTAATCTTAATATTAAGCGCTCTGTTGTTAAAAAAAGAGGGCTAATAACAGCCAAAGTAAAGATCAAAACCCGTTTACACTAGGTTTCATAGTTTCAGAATGAAAAGTTTTCTAATAATCTTATTATATCGTAAAAAAAACAAAACGAAAACATTAACAACCAAGCTTACAAATAATAAATTAAATTCAACCGTAATCATTTATTCTGTACCACGAACGGTAAGTTATAGCAAACTTTATCCTTAGTCTAATAAATACAATCGATAAAATTTTTATTATCGATTGTACTCATAAAATTCGAGCATATTAAAAGTTAATGTCCTTCCATTGCTTCACCAATATAAGCTCCAGATAAAGTAGCAAAAATTAATGCTTGGATACCACTAGTAAAAAGTCCTAAGAAAATCAGAGGAATTGGGATAACAAGTGGTACTAATGAAACTAATACACCAACAACTAACTCATCCGCTAGGATGTTTCCAAAAAGTCGGAAAGCAAGTGATAAAGGCTTAGTGAAATCCTCTAATACGTTAATAGGTAATAGAATTGGCGTAGGCTCAATATATTTAGTAAAAAACTCTAAACCACGTTTTCCAAGACCTGCGTAGAAATACGAAACGGATGTTAGAAGAGCAAGACCTGCTGTTGTGTTGATATCATTTGTAGGAGCCCCTAGTTCACCATTAGGTAATTCAATAATTTTCCACGGAACTAGTGCACCAGACCAGTTAGATACAAAGATGAATAAGAAAAGAGTACCAAGATATGGTACCCAAGTTTTATATTCTTTCTCACCAATCTGTGTCTTAGCAATATCACGAACAAATTCTGTTAAAATCTCAGCGAAATTCTGACCACTTTCTGGAATAGTTTTTAATTCACGAGTAGTTAAAAGACTACCTGCTAAAATGATACCAATAACGATCCATGAATTAATTAAAACTTGACCATGAACTTGATAATCACCAAATGACCAGTAAAAATGCTGACCTACTTCCACACTTGCAATTTCATAAATTGAATTAAAAATAATTGCATCCATGAGCTACCTTCTATTAAAAATCTTCAATTCTAAAATGGAACATATATAAATTTGGTATCGCTTTACTTAGTATTCTGACCTTTAACGATAGCTGCTGTTAACTCGTTTAGAATAAGTTCTACTGAGCGAATTGAGTCATCATTACCAGGAATGAAGAAATCTGTTAGCGTTGGATCACAATTAGTATCTAAGATTGTGATTGTTTTAATACCTAATTTAATACATTCTTTAACAGCAATTAACTCGCGGGGTTGCCCTACAAGAATTACTACATCAGGAAGAGATTTCATCTCTTTTACACCACCAAAGTACTTTTCTAGCTTTCTGAATTGGTAAACTAAAGTTACCCTCCAAAGAATCTGGACATACTAATATTAACGTATCGAAGGTAAATATAAACTTAAAACTATTCCCCTGTAAATCTAGACATGAATAAGTATCATCTAGCTTTTTTAACCTAGTGACGAAAAATCTAAAGCGAAGAACGCATACAAAAATACTCCTCATTCTAACAAACACATATACCAATGAGAGTATTTGTATTATAGCAAAATATAAAACAAAATATAGAGAATAAGATCTGCCAACAAATATTTTTAACCGGCCGGACTTATTCTTTAATCAACTATACAGTCATACTTAAGAATAAAATTAATTTACTTACAACTTAAAGGCAAAAATTTATGACAAACGTCTATGTATTACTCAGACTAGTATCCAACCCTAATAAAGAGAACTTACTGAAAAATTCTCCAGAGAAACGAAAGAGAGACTAAACGGGAAAAATTTAGTACATCCGACCAATCTAAATTAAACAAATAGTCAAAAAATATTAAAATTTAGCATTAAGTAACCTTAGTAATAAGGTACTACTAAAAACCTATACTGTGAAAAGTGATACTCTTCTAATACCTAAAAATAGAAACTTAATGAAATACTAAGCCACCCTCCAGCTTTTTTAATACTATCAATCCTTAAAAATACTCCGCATCGAGGACATTCCTACAACTAATTCGTAGCTATACAATTTTAAAACCTTAATAACAAAACTATTAGTGAACAGGTAAAATATCTAAAATTTCTATTGGTCTTAAGATCAAAGACACTACGAATTATTATTTTAAAATTCTTTAAGGTGATAAAAGTAACACCTTAAATCAATAAAAACACTAATTATATGGGTTATATTAGGTAATACTATCAGGATAACATAATAGATAGGATCAACGAACCCAATCTCTAAGATATGCCTGATTCTATAATGACTCTCGAATGAGAATAAAAGGATTCTACCTTAAAATTGAAAACTGTAAACAATTTATAGTATAACTTTCGAGATACTAACTGCAATAACGAACCAAACTATCTTTTCGCTTATTTAAAATAGCAGCCTCTTTCTTCGTTAAACGACTTAAAGTACCGTCTTCTTCTTGCTTATTTAAAGTCTGTAAATTCTCAATACAAACCTTCATAGTTGACCAGTTTGTTAACATTCCACCTAGCCAACGCTGATTAACATAATGAGAATTAGATGTTTCAGCACAAGATTCAATTATAGTACCGAATTGTCGCTTAGTTCCAACAAAAAGAACTGTTTTATTGTTAGGTTGATAAAAATTTTACCACCATTAAAAACAAGGCATGACGTAAAAATCACCAAGCTTAAATAATAATTTATACTAATATCATACAGCAAAACATGCTGAAATAAACATATAATCTATTCTTTCACGGATAAGACGCAATACTTTACACTGGTTCGTTCTTAATATTTTGAAATACTAAATAATAGAGTATTAAAATATAAAAGTGATCTACTAACCCACCCGAATGATAAAAATAGAAAATTTTCGTACCAAGGGCGTGTAATATAATAGTAATAGAACTTACTATTAAACTGATACTTTAACCATTTTAAAACCTTAAAAAATCTCTACATATATTATACCTGCAAAGTAAATATGCTGACTTCAGCTTTATTGTCGTAGTTTTATTAGTACAAACTTAAAACAATACAAACAGCATAGAGAGCTAGAATAGTCTATGAAGAGTTAACTTCTACTTTCATAAAAATATAAACGTTAATTACGCTAACGAACCGCACTTTCTTTCCCAACTTTAGATAAGTAATTAGTAGTATCTTTTAAACAAATTAATGTTTGTAAAATATCAATAATATGAATTCCATTTCGCTCACCATAAATGTACGGTGCCATTTTTGGATTCCATCGACGTACTTGATGGCCAAGATGAACCCCTGAATCTACCATTTGTTCTACAGTAATCACGATATACTCCAATAAAATTTTAAATTAGATCTACAGTTGATGAAATTCCAAAATACTAGAAAACTATCATACAACAGGACTAACCTAAGTCTTACAACTGTACATCAAACAAAAAATTATTCTAGATTTTTCTAGTGAAATCTTCTATTCTAAAAGGAGCTTTACGAAAAGAATACTTGTAATTAAAATATTGTGAAAATGTTAACTGAAAGGATTTACTATGTAATATTTTATGGAAATAAAAAGGCGGCACCCGGATTCGAACTGGGGAATAAAGGATTTGCAATCCTCTGCCTTACCACTTGGCCATGCCGCCGTAATCGAAGTTTAAAACTCCGCATTATTAGTATAACAGAAAAGTTTTGAACTTTATCGATCCACTGAGACCAATATTAAAATATTTCAAAAAATAAAATAGTGAAAAACGCGATTGGCAAAAGTTAAACCTAGACTAATTACCTAAAGATAAACAAAAATACCTACTTTCACGATCCATTTAAAATGTATGTGTTGACCATAAACCTAGTAAAATAAGTGCGATTCGATAATATTAACACCTACTACACTTCGTGTAAATACCATGGGAAAACCAAAAGTTATTAGAAGATAACCAAAACAAACTAAAGTACCGTACTAAAGTTAAGCTGTGTGCGATTCGAGATAAGACCAAAATAAAATACTTTAAACGTAACGAGTTAAAAACTAAAATCATTAACACTAAGAATTCTAAGCTACCACAATTTAAAAAAGATGTAAGTGGAATACGAGAAATTTAGACAGAAATATATATATATATACGGTAACGGGTAGTAGGACACACAACCTATATGACTAATAACTCTCACACACTTGTCTCAGCTAATAAGACAAAATAGAGATTCTTCGGTTGCCAAAATTTATTTCTTCTTCAAACCTTATTTAAAGTGACGAATAAATTATGAAAGACAAACTCGAAGTAACAAGAACAACTTATATTCAAGGTTACATACTGAAATATTTACAACGTAATATACCATGGGACAGAAGCCAAATGAATAATAATCACGTTTGGATTTATAGGAGGTTAATAACGATCAACAATCCTACTAAAATTAAAATATTTCGTAAAGCTAGAACTATAATTTAGAATACTAAATTGATTAATAATATTTTAAATGTAAAGTAAGTCGCAAATTACTACTAACCAATTATCACTCCCCTTTATTATTTTAGGTGGGATGAAAATGTAAAACGGTAATTAAAATAGACAGTACTAGATTCGGAAATAGATCCCATTTACAGAAGAACGAATAAAGCTTAAAGACAAAAAATTTGTGTATGAGAAGAACGAACTGAAATAAAAGACAGAATTTGTTAACGAATAGCGAGATGAAAACATTTTCATGTCTCGATTAATCAGGCGATAACAAAATAATCGACCTACCAAAATGATTAAAAATTTTGTACTCCCAGATTTAATAGAAATTCAACGCGCAAGTTTTCTCTCGTTCCTAGAGAAGGGTTTACGTGAAGAGCTAGAACACATCTCTAGTATTAAAACAGAAGATGGTGGGCTAGAATTAATATTACACGCCTCAAAACTAAGATTTAAAAAACCAAAATATTCACCACAAGACTCTATTAAAAAAGCCCAAACTTACAGTGCCGCTCTATATGTTCCAGCCCAATTAAATTATAATAATCAATTTAAGTCAAAATTACAAAATATCTGCTTTGGCGAAATACCATTAATGACAGAACGCGGCACATTTATTATTAATGGTTCACCAAGAGTAATAGTTAACCAAATTGTGCGAAGCCCGGGGATATACTATAAGGCCGAGTTCAATAAAGAGAATCAAAAAACATTTACAGGTACAATTATATCAAATCGAGGATCTTGGTTTAGACTTGAAACTGATAAAGATGGGTACGTTTGGGCGAAAATAGATAAAATTAAAAAAATCCCTATTTTCATATTACTGCAAGCCTTAGGGTTACCACAAAAAAAGATATTCTATGCAGTACGCCACCCAGAATTCTTAGTTAAATCTTTGGAAAAAGGAAACCCGGCTACAACATTCGAGGCCCTTATTCTATTACATTCATTAATAAAACCCGATAAACCAGCGACTGTAAAAGATGCACGTAGTTTACTATATTCAAACTTCATGGACCCCAAACGATATGATCTAGGGGAAGTGGGGCGACTAAAACTGAATAAAAAATTAAAAATAGCCACATCGCCAAGATGTAGAGCATTACGACCAGAAGATATACTAGCAGCAGTCGACTACCTGATCAATTTAGAATTTGGTATTGGAAGTCTCGATGACATTGATGATCTTAAGAATAGACGTATTAGATCTTCAGGGGAACTAATTCAAAATCAAATACGAATAGGTATCACCCGCGTAGAAAGAATTACACGTGAAAAATTAGAGAAATTCCAGAAAAAAGAAACTAATTCACGAGCAGTCACTGAGAATAATAAATCTAAAATTCATATAGATACAGTAAATACACCGGCTACCTTAATTAGCTCAAAACCTTTAATAAGTTCTTTAAGAGAGTTTTTTGGATCTAGCCAATTATCTCAATTTATGGATGAAACAAATTCGCTTTCAGAAATTACTCATAAGAGACGTATTACATCTTTTGGTCCTGGAGGTCTGAATCGCGAAAGAGCAGGTTTAGCTGTTCGTGAAATTCACCCAAGTCATTATGGCCGTATTTGTCCAATTGAAACACCTGAAGGCCCTAACGCTGGTCTAGTGGGATCAATAACAACTCATGCTAGAATCAATAAGTATGGGTTTATAGAAAGCCCTTTTTACAAGGTTAAAAATAAGAGGGTAGAGAGGGGTACCAGTCCATTCTTCTTATCTGCGGAACAGGAAGAAAATGCTTCCTTAGCTCCGGGTGATATTTTACTTTCTGAAAACGGAGAGATGCACTTAAGAGATAAATCTGTACCAATTAGATACAAGCAAGAATTCACTACTGCTGGGCCCGAACAAATCGATTATATGGCAGTCTCACCGATCCAGATGATCTCTGTGGCGACCTCACTAATCCCATTCCTGGAACATGATGATGCAAACCGTGCGCTAATGGGTTCAAATATGCAACGTCAAGCTGTACCTGTAATCAAATCACAACGACCTGTAGTGGGAACAGGGTTAGAATTACAAACAGCTCGAGACTGTGGTTCAACCATAATTGCAAAAAAGAGTGGTTTCGTTCAACACGTATGCGCTGAGAAAATCATAATCGACCCATCGCCATTACAATCCCCTTACGGTAAACTTAAAAATACAAACTGGGAAGATTTTTCAAACCATTTAGAATTTCACTCGTTAGAAACAGAACCTATCGAGAAACGACATAAAGTTACAAAATCGAATAATCTTGCGGATCTCTTTTTAAAGAAGAAAATCGATACAGATAATGACCAGATAGAATCAAGCATATCGAATAGAAATGTTAATAGCGAACGTCAGGATAAGAAAACTTCTGGAAAACGCTTAGATGTCTATGAACTCCAAAAATACCAAAGATCTAACCAAGACACGTGTATTAACCAAAAACCCCTGGTCCAACAAGGAGAATGGGTAAAAAAAGGTGACATATTAGCGGATGGTGCGGCAACAGCAAAAGGAGAACTGGCCTTAGGTCAAAATATTTTAATTGCTTATATGCCATGGGAAGGATACAACTTCGAAGATGCTATACTAATTAGCGAAAGATTAGTTCACGAAAATATTTATACATCAATACATATTGAAAAATACGAAGTACAAATCCAGCAAACTAAGTTAGGGCCAGAAGAAACTACAAAAAATATTCCTAATATAAGTAATTTTGCGACACGCTACCTTGATAAGAATGGAATAGTAATTCCTGGAACGTGGGTGGAAAGTGGAGATATTTTAGTCGGAAAGGTAACACCAAAGGGTGAATCAGACCAAACACCAGAAGGAAGATTATTACGCGCAATATTTGGAGAGAAAGGTCGTGATGTTAAAAATACATCACTCAAAGTTCCGAACGGTGTTAAAGGTAGAGTTATTGATATTCAAATCTTCCAAAAAACATCAATACATATATATCTAGCACAAAAACGAAAAATTCAGATCGGGGATAAAATCGCAGGACGCCATGGTAACAAAGGAATTGTTTCAAATATTTTACCGTGTCAAGACATGCCCTATTTACAGGATGGAACACCTATTGATATGGTCTTAAATCCACTTGGTATTCCGTCACGAATGAATGTTGGACAAGTCCTAGAATGTTTACTAGGGCTAGCAGGAAAACACTTGGATGAAAATTATCGAATTCTTCCATTCGACGAGATGTATGGAAATGAAACATCTCGTAATCTTGTATATAACAAACTTTATGAAGCCCGACAAAAAACTGGGTATAAATGGTTGTTTGAACCGAATTCCCCAGGTAAAAGTAAAGTATTCGATGGGCGAACAGGCGAAGCTTTTGAGCAATCAGTTACGGTCGGATACGCTTACATGTTAAAATTAGTCCATTTAGTGGATGATAAAATTCATGCGCGATCAACTGGTCCCTACTCGTTAGTTACACAGCAGCCGTTAGGTGGACGAGCTAAAAATGGTGGTCAAAGATTAGGGGAAATGGAAGTTTGGGCACTAGAAGGTTTTGGTGCAGCTTACACACTCCAAGAACTCTTAACTGTTAAATCTGATGATATAAAAGGACGTAATGATGCCTTAAACGCTATAATCAAAGGTACGCCTATACCAAACCCTGGAACACCAGAGTCTTTTAAAGTTCTGATACGTGAATTACAATCTTTATGCTTAGACATCGGACTTTATACGATAGATACATTTGACAATACTAAAGAAATCGATATTATTCGTATGAAATAATACCAGTAGAAACTACCAATAACCTTAATATTCTACAAGTTTCTTAGTTTCTACCAAGCTACTTTTAGTTCCTAATAGCGTGGATTAATAAACAATATATCCATACTATCACTATACGCAATTTTTTGATAAAAGCAAACGTTAATCCACCTTCGATCTAACCGAAGACTAATTTTATAATCGAAAAACTAACGAATTAAACAAATGATTTGGTGGTTCGTGAAAGATTTACGCTAGTAGTAAATATGTGTACAAATGCACAGAGTAAAATCCTCCTCGAAAAATATTAATTTTAAACTGTTACTGCGCACTTTTTTCTACACTAAGAGGCGTAAAGCTCAAGACAGGATACCTCAAAGTATTAAAAAAATTACTTTCTAATTATTCGCTACGATTTGTTAATAAATCAGTGATACAAAATACACAATAACTTGGGATAAAAGATAGTAACGATCAATACATCTTTATTTATCCAACCCTATCTATTAACTTGAAATCATATAGCGAGGATAGAACAAAGTTAACCGTATAGTACACAACGAGATATAAAGAAATCATATTTTTAACGATAAGGCGACTTATGTACTAATTAACGTGAATAAGCTTGTTGAACAGAAATTGTTCATGACTGGATTAAAAAGAAGATAGTCTTAACGATATCGATCTGACTAGAAAAGCACAATCCGAATATATTAAAATTCACTTAGCATCCCCTGAACGAGTACGCCAATGGAGTGAAAGATTATTACCCAACGGTACAAAAATAGGGGAAGTTACAAAATCTGAAACAATAAACTACCGTACGTTTAAACCAGAAATGGATGGACTCTTTTGTGAACGTATCTTTGGACCAGTAAAAGATTGGGAATGCCATTGCGGACGATATAAACGTGCAAGACATAGAAAAAATGGTGATGATACTATCATATGTTCTCAGTGTGGTGTTGAGGTTACAGAATCTAGAGTCCGTAGGTATCGACTAGGATATATTCTTTTAGCGTCCCCCGTAACTCATGTTTGGTATCTAAAAAGTATTCCTAGTTACATCGCAATCCTTCTTGATAAACCTATCAAAGAAATCGAAAAAATTGTATACTTTACCGGTTATCTTGCAGTCAATCCAGAATCTGTTAATTATACCATTCCACCTGGTAATGACTGGAATTACTACCGTTGGTATTACAGTAAGTCATTCTTTAATGGGAATAAGAAAACCCAGGAAAATATAAAAGCAACACAAAGTACACTATTAGATAACATTATTGGTGCCCAAGCGATACAAAACTTACTGTCAGAAATGAATCTAGAGTATACTGCTCAAAATATCCGTGAAGATCTGAAATCAATCCAAAAAACGGACGCCCTGACCGAAATAGAACTAGGAAAAATTTTTAGAAAAAAGAAAAAACATATACGTCGATTACGACTAATTAACTATTTTATTCAAACAAAATCAAAACCAGAATGGATGGTTCTCTCATGCTTACCTGTACTACCCCCTGACTTACGACCTATGGTGCAGCTGGATGGTGGACGATTTGCCACATCAGACTTAAATGACTTGTACCGACGTGTGATCAATAGGAATAATCGACTTCTTCGCTTAACAAAAATGTTAGCCCCAGAAATACTGATAAGAAACGAGAAACGTCTATTACAAGAATCAGTTGATGCGTTAATAGATAACGGAAAGAGGGGAAAAGCCGTTGCTGGAACAAATAATAGACCCCTTAAGTCACTTTCAGACATTATTGAGGGAAAACAGGGACGATTCCGCCAAAATTTATTAGGAAAACGCGTTGATTATTCTGGACGCTCGGTTATCGTTGTTGGTCCCAAATTAAAACTTCATGAATGTGGGTTACCAAAAGAGATGGCAATCGAGCTATTCCAACCATTCGTGATTCATAAATTAATACAATTAAGACTTGCCAACAACATACGTGGCGCGAAAAATAAAATCCAACAAGATGAACCAATAGTCTGGGAAATACTAGAAAAAGTTATAAAAGGGCACCCTGTGTTACTTAACCGTGCACCTACACTCCACCGCTTAGGAATTCAAGCTTTCCAACCAAAACTAGTACGTGGTCGAGCAATCCAATTACACCCACTAGTTTGTACCGCCTTCAACGCGGACTTTGATGGAGATCAAATGGCTGTACATGTTCCATTATCGTTAGAGGCACAAGCAGAAGCAAGGGTATTAATGCTTGCTTCAAACAACTGGACCTCACCAGCTACAGGACATCCGATATTAGTACCAAGTCAAGATATGGTATTAGGATGTTACTTTTTAACAATAGAAAACCTATCACTTTTTAACATACTTCAAGATATAAAGTATTTTGTTGGCATTAATGACGCACTGTTAGCATATGAACAGAAAAAGATCAGTCTTCATTCTTTCATTTGGATACGTACAAATACAGAAGGGGCTATAGACAAAAGTATAGAAATTGGCCTTCAAAATAATAAAATCATACTAAAAAAAGATATTGAAAATACGGATAGGGTCGAGAACCAAAATCTTGTACAATATGTTCGAACGACTACGTGCGGCAAGCTCTTAGTAAAAATCAGCTGAAAATCTAATAGAAATAAAGCAATTTTTTAAAATGAAGTGTTTATGAAGTGACTTCGACTAAAAATAAATACTTAGACTTTTATATTTATGCTGAAAGTGATTTAGACGAAATCATTGACGGTATCTGCTTAATACAAGCAGAATAAGGACTCCTAATATTTTTGAAGGTTCTTAAGAAATCCCCAAAGTATAAGCTGGGAGTCCCTTGAGAAATGGAAACCTGGCTATCGAAAACGAAAATCCTGAAAATTAAGCCGTGTTAGACTAACGAACGTATAAAACCAAAGGTTCAAAAGCATTGTGTCTAAATGTAGTCATAAGACATTAGTATAAAAGCAGAACCCACGGTATACAGGAGGCCGAACCACTATAACGATTTATAAAAGATACTTGTCAATGCAGAAGGAAAAATAAAGCTCTGTTCATGATAGTGATATAAGGTGAAGCCAAAAATATCTGTAATGGAAAAATAGCATAAACCTTATTCGCGAGATTAAGAATATATGGGATAGATGTCTCAAAAATTGTCAAATAGTAGTAGTAATTCCAATCTACTGTTACAGAACAGATGAGCCAATGAGTCGATTAGCCCAAATTTAGTAGTATTAAGAATCCCAAACATATTTCTAATCACTCGTGATGAGCCGTATGAGATGAAAATCTCAAGTACGGTTCTGAAAGGCAGTAGCGCAGCTACTGACTAAAAAGGTCGATTACTATTCAACCAAGTTATTAAAGAATTCTTATAATACAAATTTTAACATGATCTTATACTTTTAATAGATAAGGGGCAATAGACTAAGGAATCAGACTATTGTCTCTTATAACAAAAACTAAACGAATATGGAATCTTTTTTTTGTAATCGAACATTCGATAAAGGAGAAATGAGAAAACTAATCCAGTGGTTTTTAATCAATTATGGTACTGCACGAACAGCAAAATTAGTTGATCGATTAAAAACATTAGGTTTCCACTATGCCACAAAAGCAGGTATCTCTCTAGGTCTTGAAGATCTAAAAATACCACCTATAAAGACCCGTTTACTTAAAAATGCAGAGATTAAAATAGAAGAAAATGAAGAACGCTTTTTAAGTGGAAAAATCACAGCCGTTGAAAAACTTCAAAAGGTAATCGATGTATGGAATACTACTAATGAATTATTAAAAAATGAGGTTATTGTAAATTTTCGTCAAACGGATCTATTAAACCCTGTTTATATGATGGCATTCTCAGGAGCACGTGGGAATATTTCACAAGTAAGACAATTAGTAGGAATGCGAGGTCTTATGGCCGATTCACAAGGAGAAATTATTGACCTACCTATCAAAAGTAACTTTCGTGAAGGTTTAAATGTAACCGAATACCTAATTTCCTGTTATGGAGCAAGAAAAGGGCTTGTAGATACCGCATTACGTACGGCAAACTCAGGCTACCTTACAAGACGATTAGTAGATGTGGCTCAAAGTGTTATCATTAATAAAACTGACTGCGGAACATACCACGGGATACTAATCAGTCCCCTAATTAAAAATAAGAAAACCTATATATCCACTGAAAAAAGATTAATAGGCCGTGTTTTAGCCAAAGATATCTACGATGATCAAAAGAAAAAACTAATAGCCAGTCGGGGGCAAGATATCTGCTCCTATTTAGCCCCGAAAATTCTTCAAAAGACAAACCAAAAAATCTATGTTCGCTCACCCCTAACGTGCGAATCAAATAGATGCATTTGTCAACTCTGCTATGGTTGGAGCTTAGCTCATGGTCGACTGGCACAAATTGGAGAAGCTGTAGGAATTATCGCTGCACAATCCATTGGTGAACCAGGAACCCAACTAACCATGCGTACATTCCATACTGGCGGTGTATTTGCAGGAAACGTTGCTGATCGAATTTACGCACCGCATGACGGAATCTTAGAATACTTCTCTGATTCAGGAGGTAAAACAATACGTACACAATACGGGGAAGATGTATTTTTTACCTTCACGGAAAAAAAGCTTTTTATTAAAGAAACAGACCTTAACACCTCTACATTAACCCTACCACGTTATACAATAATTTTTATAAAACCTGGACAGAAAATTTTCGCTAAACAAATCATAGCAGAAATGTCCAGTATTGCTGAAATTATGCCTAACTCTGACAAAAGTGATTGGGTAGAAGCATCAAAAGAGGTTAAAACTGACGTTGGAGGTCTAATCTATTTTGACAATCTAATAACGGTACAACAACGTAACTCCTCTGATAAACTACAAGATATTAATAAAAGTCAAAACGTCACTAAAGTAAAAGAAAATGGTCTTATTTGGGTACTAAACGGAAATCTATTCTCATTTGTGACCATCTTTAAAAAACTTAGCGTTAAGCGCCAAAAAAGATACATGTTAATAGAACAAGAATCCGCTATAAATCAGAAATTTAAAATTTTTACAACTAACAAACCAAATAAAAATGTCAAGTCTAAGCTCTGGTTAGACCAACTACCAATCCAGACTACAACAAATCTCATAACCTATTCCTCTAAGTACCCACACAGTAAATCAGAAAAAGGTACGGTTAATACAGAAAAAAAGAGAACATTTTTTAAATATCAAGATTACACAAAAATATTTAACGTACAAATAGATTTACCACAAGTTCAAAGACTAAAACGTCAAATGAGGATTGGTAGTCAACAAAATAAGATTAACCTGATAAGAAAAAATAAGCTTACGAGATTTACTAAGAAGCATAAAAAGCCAATAACGGTTGAGAATTATTATCTCGAAACCCACGAGAATATTACGTTTAATACTCAAAAATTTAAAAAGAAGAAAATAACAGCATTCAAAGTTGATCCAAATATAACTGGAAAGAAAAAGAAATACTACCGACATGAAGAAATTACGGTATTAAATTCGAATAAACAGTGTTTAACACATAATGAAAGAAATCAAGTAATTTTCAACACAAAACAACAACGATTAAATGTAAAAATCGGCGATTTAATTTATAAGGGGTACGAGATAGCGAAGGGTGTGCGAAGTACACAATCTGGACAGATCATCTCAATTCATTCTGGGTATATTATATTACGAAAAGGAATACCAAATTTAGCGTCTGAGAACACATTAGTAGGAGTAAATAACCGCGATCTTATTGCAAAAAATAACTTCTTATTTCACCTAGTTTACAAAAAACCTAAAACAGGAGATATTGTCCAGGGACTTCCTAAAATCGAAGAACTATTAGAAGCCCGACGTACAAAAGATCTTCAACCGATTATTGATAACCCACACGAAAAATTAAAACAACAATTTGACTTTTACAAACAAAAATACGACAATGCAACAGCTACACGTAAAAGTGCTGAGAAAATACAGCAATTCTTAGTGAATGGGATACAATTAGTTTACCAATCACAGGGGATCGAAATTTCTGATAAGCATATCGAAATAATCGTAAAACAGATGACATCAAAAGTTTTAATTGAAGAAGGTGGAGAAACTTCACTGCTTTCTGGCGAAGTTATTGAAATAAATCGAATTGAGAAAATAAATAAAAACATTATTAAAAAAGCTAAGTACCAGCCAATCCTTTTAGGAATAACTAAGGCTTCATTAAATACTGAGAGTTTCATTTCTGCAGCCAGCTTCCAAGAAACAACCCGAGTTTTAATTCAAGCTGCAATAGAAGGAAAAACAGATTGGTTATATGGCTTAAAAGAGAACGTGATCCTTGGTCGACTGATACCAGCGGGGACAGGATTTAAGACAAAAGAAACAGCGATCTCCCAAACACAAAACAAAGAAAAAACTAAAATACTAGAGATCTAAATTAAAACCCAAAGCTATAAAAATGTAGAATAACTCAACTATCACGCTAGAATGATAGTTGAGTTATTCTATCTAATAACATAAATCTCTAAAACATACATAAATTTGCTTATAAATCAAAATGTTTATACCATTCCTATTTACGACTTGATTAAACAAAATAATGAACGTTATAATACTAACAGGGGGATATAGCTCAGTTGGTAGAGCGTCTGCCTTACAAGCAGAACGTCAGCGGTTCGAGTCCGTTTATCCCCAATACTAAACTAGATTAGCAAGGAACTTAGAGAAATTTAATAAAATTGTGTTTTCGACCACGAAAAATATTATAGAGAATATTATTTATTACACTAGCGATAACGAATATAGTACTCGTTTTTCAAGTTAACTTAACACAATTTTACCCAACGATCATTAAAAACAGTTACACTAAGTCTGACTAAGTCTGACGTATTAAAACTACAAAAACTACAAAGACGATAAAATAGTCTGTATTTTAATAATAATAACAAATAGACAATAGTTATCAAAAACAACAAAAAAGTCAATTTAGAGTATCTTTAGATAGCGCTAAGATACCAAATGGCGTCCTTACTAACCACTAATGATAACTAATCTAATAATAATAGGAAAATACAAAAGTGAAATAGATGAAGATCTTGTACAAATATAAAAAACAATTTTTAAAAGCGGGTGACGTGACTCGAACACGCGACATTGGACTTGGAAGGACCACGCTCTACCAGCTGAGCTACACCCGCAAACATTAAATAATAAAGAATACCCCCAAGGGAATTCGAATCCCTGTTGCCTCCGTGAAAGGGAGGTGTCCTAGGCCTCTAGACGATGGGGGCTTTAAACTAAATATAAAATAACTAAATTTTAATAAAATGTCAACCTTAAAACTCACAAACACGCCCTGTAGGACTCGAACCTACGACATCAGGTTTTGGAGACCTACGTTCTACCAACTGAACTAAGGACGCAAACGATAGTGCAAAACTCTCAATACAAAGAGAACATGACTAATTTAATAGTAATATGGCTCAGACGGGATTTGAACCTGTGACCAAGGGCTTATGAATCCCCTGCTCTACCACTGAGCTACTGAGCCAAAAACTAAATAAAATATCAAATAATACTTTCGTACAAAATTTGTGGGCGAACGACGGGACTCGAACCCGCGAGTGAAGGAGTCACAGTCCTTTGCCTTACCACTTGGCCACGCCCGCCATATATATTATACCGCCTCCCATAAAGCTATACTATTTTCATATTAGTTAAAAAGTATATCGAGCCCTAGATAAATTAACAGGCTAATGGGCGCAAAACTCTTAGTTAGTTCTAATCCGCAAGCACTAGTAATTAATAATATTAAAACCAATTAATAAATGAATAATGCAATGCTAGGATCGGTCAATATTTGTTATAGACGTCAGCAAAGCTAGGTATGATATACGGACTAAAAGTATCTTCACCTTGGAATGTCCTCACTTAAACTAACCATACCAAACTTAGTTCGAAGGCTCCTTACCAGTACTTGAGCGCAGTTAAGAATGGGCACAGAATGAGCAGACCCACAGTACCTTTACTTAGACAAAAAGAATAACAACTAAGTAAAAGTACAGAAATCTACTATTTCTCTAGATTATCAGATG
>Ga0209771_1000041_pt1 | contig 68528 bp, 63 predicted proteins | sample SaaInl59LU_5_DNA_FD_184639 | JGI IMG/M metagenome (GOLD analysis project Ga0209771, IMG submission 184639) | Marine microbial communities from expanding oxygen minimum zones in the Saanich Inlet - ESP_59LU_5_DNA (SPAdes) (version 2) | ecosystem: Environmental > Aquatic > Marine > Intertidal zone... | reverse complement strand
CTATAATTACAAGAATAAAAGACCCAGAAATGCCGGGTAATATCATTGCGCAAATTGCCAAGGCTCCTGCAAAAAATAGAAATAAATTTGTATCTGAGGTTTCAGCAGGGTTGAGAGTGGTAATTAGGTAAGCAACGATGGCTCCAACGGTCATTGCTAAAAATAGTTTATAGTCTGAAGGTTTTGTTTTAATCTGTTTTCCAATGTATATAATACTTGCAAGGACCAATCCAAAAAAGAATGCCCACAGTAAAATGGGTTGATGTTCCAACAGCCATTCCACTCCTTTTGCTAATGAGATAATACTCACAAAAACCCCGGATAAAAGCGCTATTAGAAAACTCCCGTTCGCTTTTTTCCAAGTACTTTTAATGCCTTCTTGTTTTAAATGCTTTAAAAGTGAAAAATTGATGTTATTTAAGGTGTCGATCAGTTCTTCATAAATTCCAGAAATAAATGCGATGGTTCCTCCAGAAACTCCTGGCACAACATCCGCTGCACCCATGGCCATTCCTTTAAGTGAAAGTATCAAGTAATATAGTGGGGATCGTTTCATTTGGTTTTATGAAATTGTTGAATTTTTTTTATAGCCCCTAAAAATACAAATTTTACTGGTGTGTATTTTTAAAATTCTCAATTAATTGAAGGACAGCTTTACGCTGATAGACTTCCGGAAACAATTCTTCTAAAATAAACACATGTTCTAAGTTTATATGCATCGCAGTCAAAAGGTGTGCATAGCCCGCATCCATATTGTTAAGCTTCAAACAGACACCTGAAAGTCGAAATTCTAACTCTTCACTTTTTGGGTGGTATTCTAAGGCTTGTACAAAATTGAATTTTGCAGCTTCATACTCGCCAAGCTTGATTAAAATATCGCCGCGAGATAACCAGGTGCTTAACTCACAATCGCCTAACTCAAGCGTTCTTTTGTACCCACGTTCGGCTTCTTCCAAAAGAAGCAGGCGTTCATTGATAGTAGAATATAATAACCAGTAGGCTGCATTGTCACCATCAATATCAATAGCTTTATTGATGTAGGTCAAGGCTTTTTGGAAGTCTTTTTTAGCAATAAAAAATTTTGTAATGTGCATCCAACCTTTATCCAAAGCAGGGTCTTCTTCTACTGCTTGATAGTAGTGCTGGAGTGCAAGATCATCAATTTTTAAACGCTCGTAACAATACCCAATTTTTATGAGAGCATAAGCAGTTGAATCTTCAATAGCAATCGTAATTTTATAATTTTCAATCGCTTCTTCAAAACGATTTAATTGCTCTAATACTTTTGCTTTTTCTAGGTAAGCACCAATGAATAGGTCATCTGAAATAATCGCAAAATCAAATGCAGTGACCGCTTTCAATAGTTGTTTGGTTTCTACGTATTGTTTGCCAAGTTGATGCCATGCCACTTCGCTGTACGGATTTTTATCTAAGTAACTATTTAGGTATTCAATAGCTTCATTGGTTTCATCTAAAAAGTCAAAACAATAGATAATATTATAAAGTGCAGAGTAATCTTCTACATCAAGCTCAATACATTTTTTAAAATTGTTTTTGGCATCTTGATATTGATCTAAAAACAAATATTCCATGCCTAATAAGGAATAAAGGTCAGCGCTATCCTCGGCGATTTCAATAGCCTTTTTAAAAACTTCTATCGCTTTTTCGTGCTGGTCTTTTTTAGAGTAAATATTTGCTTTTTGAATGTAGAGTTCTTCGTTGTTCGGTTCTATTTCAAAGAGGGGAGAGAGCATTCGGTCAGCTTCATTTAATTTATTTTCAAAAATTAAAATTTCAACTTGAAATAATTTTAGGTTTAAAGAAGCTGGGTGCTGGCTCAAACCGAGTTTGATTGCCTTTTTTGCAAGCGCAATTTTACCACTTTCTAAGTAGTGATGAATGATATTTTCAAACTCATTAGAATCAAAGAAAAAAACGCTATTGGTTTTTAACATCGACTCAAATTTTGAGAGGGTTACATCTTCATTTTCTTCAGATTGACTGAACTCCATAAAAAGTTTTTTTTACACTAATAAATTTAAGGGTATATCTGCTTAATACACTCAAAAAACTCGAATGTTTTCAACAAACTAATTAACAGTCTTGTTTAAATGGAATTTAAAATATTCAGGATGATGTTACAGCCTTTTATAATTTCTTCTTTGGAGATCGTAAGCGGTGGTGAAATCCGAACGGCTTTTGGTTCATAGAGTAACCAAAATAAAATCAATCTATCTTCTTTAGCTTGCAATACAATTTTGTTGGCAATTTCAGAAGAATCAACCATTAAAGCGAGCATCAAACCTTTTCCTCTGATTTCTTTAATAAGAGGGTGTTGTAGGTGTTTTCGAATCAGGGCTTCTTTTACTAATGTTTCTGGAATTAAGTTACTTGTTGTAATTTCTTCTAAAGTTGCTAGTGCAGCAGCAGCTATAACGGGATGTCCGCCAAAGGTAGTGATATGTCCTAATTTTGGATGGTCAGATAAACTATCCATCATGTCTTCTGAAGCTGTAAAAGCACCAATAGGCATGCCGCCTCCAAGCCCTTTTCCAGTCACCACAACATCTGGAATACAGTTGTAATTCTCAAATCCAAAGAGGGTTCCTGTACGTCCGATTCCCGGTTGAATTTCGTCTAAAATTAACAGTGCGCCTACTTGATTGCATTTTTCTTGAACCTTTGTTAGATATCCGTCCTTAGGCTCTATAAATCCAGCACCGCCTTGAATTGTTTCTAAAATAACTGCAGCAGTTTTTGTGGTGATTTGTGATAGATCTCCTAAGTTATTGAATTCTATAAATCTGATGTCTGGAATAAGGGGACGGAACGGTTGTTTTCTTTCTTCATAGCCCATAACACTTAAAGCACCCATTGTGTTTCCATGATAGGCATTCTTTGCCGCGATAATTTCGGACCGTCCTGTATAGCGACGCGCCAGTTTCATAGCACCATCAATTGCTTCTGTACCTGAGTTTGTTAAATAGGTTGTTTCGAGTTTAGGTGGCAAATTTGAAGCGAGTAATTTGCACAGTTTTACAGCAGGGGATTGAACGTATTCTCCATAAACCATCACATGCATGTATGAGTCCAATTGCTTTTTAATGGCCGCTACAACCTTTGGATGTCTATGCCCTAAACTACAAGCAGAAACCCCAGCAACAAAATCTAAATATGGTGTTTTATTTTGATCATAAATATAAGAACCTTCTGCGCGGGATATTTCCATCGCAAATGGATGTGGCGTTGTTTGTGCTTGGTGTTTGAAAAAATCGTTTGTAATCAATTTTTCTTTTTTGGTTTCTTAAATAATGTAGGCTTTTCCATAAATTCTTTGGGTAACTTTCTAGCGGCTTTATTTTTTGGTTTTAGTTTAGTTGCATCTAAATTTTTGGGTGAATTTGGTTGTGCTTTTTCTATTCGTTCTATAAGTTTTGGATCAAAAAACTTTTTTTGAGGCATATAGGCATCCAACCCTTTTATTGTGGGAAGTACCAGAGGCGCATCATCTTTAAATAAATCCTCGACACTTGTGGGGCGTTCAGATTCTCGCCATTGAAACCCTTTAAGAATTTTTTCATTTTCAGGAAATTCATCTTCAGGGTGTGTTTTACCACCAATTTGATTGTATTTCCGCATTTCATCAATTGTGTTTTCAGAAATCCATACTTTAATGGCACCCGATTTTGATTTATCAATTCCCACCAATTCATTGTCTTCATTTCGGAGGTAGTAAATGCTTTCAGCGTTTTTAATAATGTCGATAGTTGATAAGCTATTATTTTCAAATAAACCAAATAGTTTTTGCCCCGAAATTTGATTGTATCCATCCCCTAGACTATCCTTACTAATGATGAATGCATTATTGAACACTTTTAAAGAATCTAAAGTTTCGGTTTTAGAGTTAGAAATTAAGTGAATGGAATCCCCTGTAATTTGATTTTTTAAATTCCATAAAATAGGATGTTTAGCTTTGTAAAAGGGATCATTTTCTAGGTTTTTATCTAAATTAATCAGTTGAGTCAGTCCAGTTTCTTGATTCATGTGGATTGAGTCGGCTTTACCACTTAAATCAGATTTATAAATTTTAGCATTATAATAGCCTCGCGTAATTCTTTTTTCAGGTTTCCCCGTCACCATCAAGGTATCACTATGAACAAAAATAGAGTCGTTTTCTTGAAGAGTAATAGCCAATGCGCGTTTGGTTACAAAAACAGAATCTTTGGCTCTAAACACTTCTGCATAATGACTTTTAACTATCGTATTATTAAGGGTATCAGTGATTGTAATATTATTGGTAGCAGATGCAAACTTTTTATTACGGTCAAAATAGATGCTATCACCTTCTACAACGCGCTCGTCATAATTAATTTTGGAATTTTTCACAAAATAGCCTGTGTCTTTTTGGGTATCATAAAACCCACGTTCGCAATAAATGACACTTGTTTCGCTTGTAATTGTTGTTGGACCAAATAAAAATGCAAATCCAGAAAGGGTATAAAAATCAAGTTGATTGGATTCAATAACATATTCGGGATTTACAAGTTTGACTTTATTTACAAACTGGTATTTTTTGGAATTCATATAATAACGTCCAATTTTACTTGTGATGGTTCCAGAAGTATCCCGAACTACTTTGCCATAACTTTGGTAAAAGGCTTGTTGTTTTACCCGGTCAAAATATAAAGTGTCTGTTGTGAGTACTGAGCTCGGTTCTTTTAAAACGACCGAACCACTTGCAAATGCTAGTTGTGTTATTCCGCTATATTCAACATATTTAGAGGTCATGTTAATCGTATCGCCTTGCTTGACATGAACCTTTCCGTAAGCTTCTATAAAATCTTGTTTGCCATAATAGATGGCTTCATCACACCATAATTCAATGCCTTCGTGTTTGATGTGTACCTGCTTCGAGTTATTTCTTGTAAGAATTGTCGCATCTGGATTCGATTCGTCAAAAGTCATGAACGGAGCATATTCAATTTCGATTCTGCGTCGCTCTTGTGCTTGTAATATAGACCCTAAAAAAAATAGAATACATACAAAGTGATAAATGCTCTTGTGCTTCAACGTGGTATAGTTTATGACAAAAATAGGTAATATTGAGTTCTTTGAATAAAACTTAAGATTATTTTAAGTTCTAAAAAAAAATCTACCCTTAGGATAGATTTTAATTGTTATCTAAAAATCGTTTGTTTTCGATCTGGTCCAACAGAAACTACTTTGATTGGAATTTGTAATTCTTTTTCAAGGAAATCAATGTAAGCATTCAGAGATTTTGGAAGTGTTGATTCATTATTCATTTCAGTTAAATCTTCCGCCCAACCTTCAAAATCAGTGTATATTGGAGTTATGTTTTCTGGATCTACATTATACGGCAAATGGTGAATGATGTCTCCTTTATAATTATATGCGGTACATACTTTTAAATATTTAAAACCAGACAAAACATCGGCTTTCATCATCATAAGTTGTGTTACGCCGTTTACTTGGCACGCATAGCGTAATGCTACAAGATCGAGCCATCCACAACGTCGTGAGCGTCCTGTCGTAGCTCCAAATTCATTGCCCACACGTCCCATAGTTTCACCATCTTCATCAAACAATTCAGTAGGGAAGGGGCCAGAGCCTACTCTGGTAGTATAGGCTTTAAAAATTCCAAAAACCTCTCCTATTGAATTTGGTGCAATTCCCAACCCTGTACAAGCACCTGCAGCAGTTGTATTTGAGGAGGTTACAAATGGATAGGTTCCAAAATCAATATCTAACAAAGAACCTTGAGCACCTTCTGCTAATATTGATTTGTTGTCTCTTTGAGCTTGGTGTAAATATTCTTCAGAATCAATAAATTTTAATGATTTTAGTACTTTAACTGCTTCAAAAAATTCAGATTCTAGTTCTTCTAAATTATATTCTAAATCAACGTTATAAAAACGTACCATGGACTCGTGTTTGTTGGCCAGTGCACGGTATTTGTCTTTCCAGTTATCTAATTCAAGATCGCCAACACGAATGCCATTACGTCCTGTTTTGTCCATATATGTTGGGCCGATACCTTTGAGTGTAGATCCAATTTTAGCTTTTCCTTTGGACGCTTCTGAAGCGGCGTCTAACAAACGGTGTGTAGGTAATATTAAATGTGCTTTACGCGAAATGACTAATGATTTAGTGTAATCTACATTTTGAGCAGCTAACTTATCTAATTCGTTTTTAAATATCACCGGATCAATTACGACTCCATTTCCTACTAAATTCACAGCGTCTTCATGAAAAATTCCAGAAGGAATCGTATGAAGCACATGTTTCATCCCATTGAACACTAGAGTATGGCCTGCATTAGGCCCCCCTTGAAATCGTGCTATAATATTGTAATTGGAAGTCAAAACGTCCACAATTTTTCCTTTGCCTTCGTCACCCCATTGTAATCCAAGTAGTAAATCTACTGCCATGCTATTTAATCGTTAATTTTAGTATCTTTTTTTGTTCCGTAGAAGTATAGAGAATGTTTTTGAATATCAATATTAAATACTTCTTCGATTGTTTTTTGAATGGATTGAATTCTTGGGTCGCAAAACTCAAAAACTTCACCAGTATCAGTAAGAATCACATGATCGTGTTGTTTGTCAAAATACGACTTTTCATATTGCGCTTGATTTTGCCCAAATTGATGTTTTCGTACCAAAGCACAGTCCATTAACAGCTCAATTGTATTATACAAGGTTGCTCTAGAAACACGGTAATTTTTATTTTTCATTTTGGTGTATAGAGATTCAATATCAAAGTGGTCGTCGTTATCATAAATTTCTTTAAGAATTGCAAATCGCTCTGGTGTTTTGCGATGGCCATTTTCTTCTAAAAATTTCGTAAAAACATTTTTTACGATATCTTGATTTTTATTTTTTGATTTTACACTCATACAACCGTCAAATTTAAACTAATTTTAGACTCTAAACACTTTTTCTATGCCATTTATTTTTTGCAAACGTTCCATTAATTTTTCTACAAAATTATTGTTATTGACTTCAACAGAAATTTGACCTTTAAAAACACCACCATCAGTATCAAAACTTATATTTTTAATATTGACATTCATGTTTTCTGATACTATTTTTGTAATTGAATTTACCAAACCTAATTTATCAATCCCCGTTAGTTTTATCATTGCTCTAAAAACTTGTTGTGAGGAGTCAATCCATTTTGCCGACATAATTCTGTATGCATAATTTGACTGCAAACTCAATGCATTTGGACAAACTTTTTTATGAATTTTAATTCCGTCTTTTATACTTAAAAAACCGAAGACCATATCACCTGGAATTGGATTGCAACAAGAAGAGAGTTTGTAGTTTAATTTTTCTTCTTCTTTTCCAAAAACCAACATATCGTACTTGGAAGTTATTTCTTCTTTTTCTACTGCTAATTTAGCAACGCTTTTAGTTCGGGTAATTTTATTTTTAATATAACTAACAAGTGCATTACTTCTTGAAGTTGCAAAGTTTTTCAACATCGTATTGTCAATACTGCCAATACCGACTCGGTAGAATAAATCTAAACTTGTGCTGAGCTTGAAGTAATTAACCAATTCATTAATAGATCGTTCATTTAGAGTGATTTTGAGCTGTTTAAGTTTACGTCTCAATATTTCTTTTCCATCAATAGCAATGGTTTTCTTTTCTTCTTTAAGAGATGACTTTATCTTACTTTTTGCGCGCGTTGTAGTTACATAATCCAGCCAGTTTGAAGTAGGTTTAGCGTTTTCAGAGGTAATGATATCAACTTGGTCGCCACTTTGTAAAGTATGATTTAAAGGGACTAGTTTACCGTTGACTTTAGCACCTCTGGTTTTCATTCCAATTTCAGTATGAATACTAAAAGAAAAATCTAATGGAGTGGCGTCCTTTGGAAGCGATTTTAAATCACCATTTGGAGTAAATACAAATATTTCTTTAGCATATAGGTTGAGTTTAAATTGCTCAACAAATTCTACAGCGCTGGATTCAGGGTTTTCTATAACTTCTTGGAGTTTTCCAATCCAGCTTTCTAAATTTTCATCCTGTTCTTTTTCACCTTCTTTATATTTGTAATGAGCAGCATAGCCTTTTTCTGCTATCTCATTCATACGTTCACTTCTAATTTGAACTTCTACCCAACGACCTTTGGGACCCATAACTGTTATATGAAGTGCTTCGTAGCCTGTAGATTTTGGTGCAGAGATCCAATCTCTTAAACGTGTTGGATTGGGTCTAAAGTGATCGGTTACAATAGAATATATTTTCCAAGCTAGAAATTTTTCGTTCTTTAGGCTAGATTTATAAATAATTCGTACAGCAAATTTATCATAGACTTCATCAAATGAAACCCCTTGTTTCATTATTTTTCGACGTATTGAAAAAATAGATTTTGGGCGTCCCTTGATTTCATAATTAATTTTTTCTTTGTTCAAAGCTTCAGTTAAAACCTGACTGATATCTTTGATGTAAAGGTCTTGTTCTTCTTTACTTTCTTCTAGTTTCAGTAAAATATCATTATAAACTTCGGGCTCTGTATATTTTAAAGCTAAGTCTTCTAACTTTGTTTTAATGTTGTACAGTCCAATTTTATGAGCAAGAGGTGCATAAATATATAATGTTTCAGAAGCAATTTTTAATTGTTTGTCCTCACGCATCGAATGAATCGTTTGCATGTTGTGCAATCGATCTGCAATTTTGATGATAATTACCCTAATATCATCATGAAGTGTGAGCAACATTTTCCTGAAATTCTCAGCTTGCATTGACACATTCATATCCTTATTTAAAGAAGAAATTTTTGTCAACCCATCAACAATTCGAGCTACAGTTTCTCCAAATAATTGTTGAATGTCATTAATAGTGTAACGTGGGCAATCTTCTACAACGTCATGAATGAGTGCAGCAGCAATAGAAGTTGCATCGAGTCCAATTTTGGAGGCAACAATTTTTGCCACAGCAATAGGATGAAACACGTAGGCTTCGCCAGATTTTCTTCTTTGATCTGAATGGGCATCCACAGCAACGTCAAATGCTTTTCTAATTAACTTTTTGTCTGCGGCTGACAGGGTTCTGTAGCTAATCTTAAGGAGTTCTTTATACTCCTTAGCAATGGCTGCATTTTCTTGTGCTATTTCTGCTACTGTCATAACCTAAAATTACTACAATCAAACGGAACACGCAATAACTAAAGTTAGTTTTTACGAAAATTGTTTTAACAAATGATTAAAAGTAGTATTTAGCTTAATTTTCGCTGCCTTTTTGCTTCAAAAATCAAGATGCCTGCTGCAACTGACACATTCATAGAGTCAATTTTTCCTTGCATTGGGATGCGAATTTTTGCGGTAGCAACTTCACGCCACAAAGAACTCAAGCCTGTAGATTCTGCTCCAACAACAAGAGCCGTTGCTTTTTTATAATTAACAGAATCATATTCCACGGAATCTTGTAGTGTTGCCGCATAAATGAAGATATTCTGTTTTTTTAAATATGTAATGATATCTTCAGATGACCCTGTCGCAATTGGAACTGTAAATATCCCACCAACACTTGATCTTATAATATTAGGATTGTATAAGTCTGTCAGTGGATTTGAAATGATAATTGCGTCTACATTAGCTGCATCCGCTGTTCGAAGTAAAGCTCCAATATTACCTGGTTTTTCAGGTGCTTCTGCTACTAAAATTAAGGGGTTTTTACTTTTAAATTTCAAATTATTTAAATCAAAATTTTTGGCTTTAGCTACAGCAACGATACCTTCTGTAGTTCCACGGTAAGCTACTTTTTCATAGACTGTTTTGGTAATTTCTATGATATCAATCCCATAGATTTCTAAGGAAGCTGCTTCTGATGCAGAAAATAAATCTGCATAGTAGTAAAGTGTTTCAATTGTGTAATTTCCTTTGATGGCTAAAGATAACTCACGTTTTCCTTCAATAATAAATAAGCCTGTTTGTTTTCTTAATTTCGACTTTTCTTTGAGTTGAATCAGTTGTTTAATAAAAGGATTTTGAAGACTGCTTATCGTTTTAACCATACCACAAAAATAGTGTTTAATTCTAAGCTATAACAAAAAAAGTCCAAGCCGAAACTTGAACCTTTTAATTGTAATAGAAATGAAATCCTTAGTTATTTTCATATTTTTTAGAATACCGTTTCCAGAGTTCTGTTTGGTGGGTTTCTAAGCTAATCTTACGACCGTCAATAAACGCGTTGGTTAAATTGTTGGTTCGTATATCTAACGCATCTCCACTGCTAATAAATAAGGTAGCACTTTTACCTATTTCTAAAGATCCGTAATTCGAATCGATGCCTAAAATTTTAGCAGTATTTAAAGTTATTAATTGTAAGGCTTGTTCTTTAGAAAGCCCATAAGCGGCTGTTGTACCCGCGTAAAACGGAAGATTTCTAGAATTCATACGTTCCATGTCTCCACTTGTTTCCAGTCCCACAGTAACGCCTGCCTCGACCAAAAGACGTGCCATCTTATAGGGCAAATCATAATCGTGATCATCACTGTTAGGGCGGGAGTGTACACGCTGAAGCATCACAGCAATGTCGTTTTGTTTCAAATACCCCGCGATTTTATAGGCTTCGTAGCCACCAACAATAACGGTTTTTGTCAGCCCTTGTGATTTTGAAAATTCAACGGCATCCATAATTCCTTTTTTATCGTTCACATGAATAAAAAGTGTTTTAGATGCACTAAAAACCCCACGCATTGCATCTAAAGGTAAATTTAATTTAGCTTTTGTACTGTTTGAGTTTGCTTTTGCATTGTTAAAATAGGCTTCAATTTCAGAAGTTTGATTGTTGTATTTTGGATTGTTTTTTAATCCTGGATCTTCTCCTAACCACCAACGTCCACGACTGAACGTGTTTGGCCAGTTTAAGTGAATACCATCGTCTGTTTTAATCGCAGCATCTTCCCAATTCCAAGCGTCCAATTGAACGATGGATGATGTCCCTGAAATACGACCGCCTCTAGGGGTAATTTGAGCTAAAAGCACCCCATTTGGTCGCATGCTTTCAACAACTCTAGATTCGGCATTATAAGCAATTAAACTTCGAATGTGTGGATTCCATGTTCCTAATTCCGATTCATCATCAGAAGCCCTAACGGCATCAATTTCTATTAATCCTAAAGTTGAATTTGGTACTATAAATCCTGGGTAAATGTGTTGACCTTTCGCATCGATAACTTGCATTTGAGAAATATCTTCTGTTCCATTGTATTCAATTACATTTTGTAGAATTCCATTTTCAAAAGTAATTAAACTGTTTTGAATGACGGTTCCATTTCCAATATGTGCAGTACCACCCATTATTGCGATAGATCTTGTTTGTGTGTCTGCTGGGGTTTGTTGTGCATTTCCTACAGAAACACAAACAATTGATAGTAAAATTAATCTTATAAGTTTCATGTGTTTAAATTTATTATTTTTTAACGGTCACATGGTACATCCATATAATCATTTTCTTTAGTTATCAAGATTTCGTTACAGATGTTTCATCTGTTATATTATTACAGTTGATTAAAATCCATAGAGTCACAGTGTAAAATTTGTTTATCTTTCTTCTTTATCGGCTGTGTTTTCATGCCTTTATTTTTTTCTTTCAGCATCATTAGAATGAGTTCATTTCTTTCCTTCTGAATCGATGCTCTCAATTTTGAATCACGTTCAATATCAAAATAAGTTACCCCTTCAATTAATGTTTTTTCAGCTTTTGAATAAATGGATAAAGGATGATCGCTCCAAAGCACTAAATCGGCATCTTTTCCAACCTTGACACTTCCAACGCGTTCGTCGATATGGAGTAATTTTGCAGGGTTCAATGTTACCATCTTCCAAGCATCTTCTTCAGATGTACCTCCGTACTTTACTGCCTTAGCAGCTTCTTGATTGAGTCTTCGGGACATTTCGGCGTCATCACTGTTAATTGCTGTCACAACTCCCATTGCATTTAAAATAGAAGCATTGTAAGGAATGGCATCATTTACTTCATATTTATATGCCCACCAATCACTAAACGTGGAAGCCCCTACACCATGAGTTTTCATTTTGTCAGCAACTTTATAACCTTCTAAAATATGTGTAAAGGTATTAATGTTAAAATCAAATTTTTCTGCAACTTTCATCAGCATATTTATTTCGCTTTGAATGTAAGAGTGGCAACTGATGAAACGTTCTTTGTTTAAAATTTGTGAAAGGACTTCCATTTCGGTGTCCTTTCGGTAAGGATTTCCACTGTTTTTTTGAGCATTATAAGTTTTGGCTCTTGTGAAATAATCTATATAAAGTTGTTCTACACCCATTCGTGTTTGCGGAAAACGACTATAGCTTTCCCAGTTAGATTGTTTTACATTTTCACCAAGTGCAAACTTTATAAACTTTGGAGTATTTTTATAAATTAAGTTTTTTGCAGATTCGCCCCATTTTAACTTTATAAGTGCTGATCGCCCTCCAATTGGATTGGCGGAGCCGTGCAAAATTTGAATTGAAGTTACACCACCAGCAAGATTTCGATAAATATCAACATCATCGGCGTCAATGACATCTTCAATACTGACTTCAGCAGATGAATTTTGCCCACCTTCGTTTATACTTGCTGCTGCAATATGTGAATGTTCATCCACGATTCCTGCAGTTAAATGCTTTCCAGTGGCATCTATCACAGTTGCTTTTGAGTTTTTAAGGTTTGTTCCAATTTTTGAAATTTTACCATCTTTTACGAGGACATCGGTGTTTTTTAGAATTCCATCGGATTCATTGGTCCAAACAGTGGCATTTTTAAACAAGATGGTTTCTTCTTGAGGAAGTTCTGCAAATCCATAAGCTCCATTTGGATAACTTACAGGAATTGTTATTGGTGTTTTTGAAACGTTTTCTTTTTTAGATTTAGTGTCCTTTTCAGAACTACTATTATTGCGTATGATTTCTACACTTGGTGAAAAGCCATCCACCAAGATCGCAGTTGCTGGAATATTCCCAGTAGCCGAAAGAATTTTTGCATTGATACGAATAAACTCTTGTTGTGTTGTATCTTTTGTAGAAAACATTAAATGTATCCAGTCATTTTTATACTTCAAACTACTGCTTAACTTCAAAGAATCTGATGATATTTCGGAGCTAAGTTTGCTTATCGTTCCTTTAATTTTAAGATCATAAGTGTCTTTATTAATGGTGAAACTGTAATTTCCTCTAATATCTTTCTTTGATAAATCTTCAAAAACAGTTCTTGAACCGTTCACCCAATTTTCATAAAGTGTGGTTTTTTCATCAAACACATCCCCAGAAGTAATCAAGAAATTTGCATAACTACCCACGTTTAGGTTTCCAAGTTTTGAATTTCCTAAAACTTGAGCTGGTTGAGTTGTCAAGGCTTCCAAAGCAGAGACATTATCCAATCCATATTTTATGGCTTTTTGAATATTTGTTTTAAATTCTTTCATCGACTTCAATCCTTTTGTAGTAAATACAAAGGGGATTCCATTGACTTCAAAAGCCTTTGGGTTTCCAGGTCGTTGGTTCCATTCTTTCATTGCTTCTAACTCAAGAGAGTTGGTTAAAAATGTATTTTCAACATCATAAGCTTTAGGAAAGTTTAAAGGCAGTATAAACGTTGCTCTTGTGTTTTTGATGTCATTAATGCGTTCATACTCATCGCCACCACCTAGTATAACATATTGCACACCAAACTCATCGCCAACAGCATCGGCTCGCAAGGCATTGGCTCTGCTGTTCGCTTCTATAATTTGAACTTTACTTTTATTTTGATTAAATGCCTCAATAGAGCGGTCTTTTGTTGGAATATTTCCTTTTGCATACCAATCGGCATCGTAATATAATTGCCTTAATAAAGCCATCGCACCCATAATAGAGGAGGGATAGGATTGACCAGAACGGACACTTTTTGAAAAGGAGACATATTGTGCAGATTGATCTGATAAAATACGTTGAGAATCACTGCCTTTTGAATCTAGTGCGACTAAAGCACCAGTTCCGCGTACGATACCATCTTGTAAATGTGTATTAACGACTCCAAAACCAGCTTCTAATAATGATTTGGCAGTTTTTGTATCGTATTTAAAATGATCAATGGCATTTTGTTCTGAACGTATGTGGTCATTCCAGTAAAAACCTTCGCGGTTGGCGCTGTATTGTGGTGAGCGCCCTCCACCATTTTCTCGTTTTGGTTTTGCGATTCCAAAATCAGAATAAAGGTCAATAAACGATGGGTATACGGATTTACCGTTTACGTCTATTATGACCGTGTTTTTAGGGAGTACAATATTGGTACCTACATTTATAACCTTCCCTTGTTGTATTAATAAAGTACCGTTTTCGATACTTTCGGAAGGAGTTATGAAAATTTTAGCATTGGTAATGGCTGTGAAGTTGGTATTTTTAGATTTCACACCATCATTTTTTGGAAAATAATCTTGAGCAAACAATGTGAATGCTCCAAATAAGCTCCAAAGGATGATTAATTTTTTCATTAGAACATAATTAAATTAGTGAATAAAAATACTTATAATTTTAATAATTATACGAATTAAATTTTTTAAATAATTTGCAGCCTTAATAACATAATCTGTCATTTTCCAATTATTAGAGTTTGTTATGTTAAATTAAATACAATATTAATGTGCCATCTTCTTTTAAGTTGTTAATTGCAATGTTATTTATATTTATCAATCAAAAATACTTAAGAATGAAAAATTTATTAAAACTGTCACTTGTTTTTTTACTTCTACTAAATGCTTGTAGCAACGAAAAAGTTGAAGAGACGACCCCAGAAGCAGAGGTAGAAGAGAGTGTTTCCGAAGAATTAATGTCAAACTTATTAAATAGCGCAAGAACAGCCACGTCCACAAATCAAGAATCTAGTTATGTTGAAGAAGGAGAGTGTTTTGTTGTAAACTATCCTTACAGCCTATCCGATGGACAAACCAGTACGACCTTAAATAATGACGATGAGTTAGAGGATTATTTGCAAAATATTACGTACGAATCTAATATTTATATACAAGTTCCTTTTAGTGTTTCTTTCGCAGATGGCTCTCAACAGACCATCAATACATATGAAGAATTTGAAGTTATTTTAGAAGATTGTTATGAAGACTACGACGATCATGATGATTACGATGATTATGAAGATGAATGTTTTGAATTGAATTATCCCCTAACCGCTTTAGATAGCAATAGTAACGAGGTAATTGTATATTCAGAGCAAGATTTGTACAACTTTGAATTTGCAGGATTTTTATATCCTATTTCTGTTACTCTAACAGATGGTACTCAAGTTTCAGTAACTAGCCCTCAAGAATTTGATAGTCTTTACAACGATTGTTATGATATCGACGATTGTGATGATTGTGAAGAACAATGTTTTGAAATTGTATTTCCATTTTCTTTTGTTTTAGGAGATGGCTCTATTGTAGATGTTAATGATTATGATGAGCTTTGGGATTTTGTAAGCCAACTTACTGAAGAAGACACATGTGTAATTTCGTATCCTCTCACTGTTCAGTTTGAAGATGGTACCCAGCAAACAGCTAATAGTGATGAAGAGTTAGATGCTTTCTATGAAAGCTGTGAGTAAATAATTAAAATTAAGTAGTACCAAAAATAGCCTGTTTCATTTGATTCAGGCTATTTTTTTGTAGGGTGTAGTGTTGTATTCAATTTAAGTAAGTTTGTGACTTCATTATTGTTAGATATTTGATTTAAACACTATACCAATACCAACTCTAGATAAGTACAGTACTTCATAAATTTCTTCCTTGAATATAATCTACCAAAAGCGCCACCACATAGCTGTAGCTTTCGATACCTTTGACTTGGTTGTTAGCTTTCAAGAAATCACTGTAAAAACCTTTAAAAACAGGTTCTAGAGGGTTTTTGTAAGCACTCCAAAATTCAAACGCTTCTTGATAATCTTCTAAGATACCTGTATTGATGGTACATAATGTAGAGTCGTAGGCATCTCGATCTCTTTTAGATAATTCTATCAAACAATAACGCAACGCAAATTTATAACCTGCATAGTTGAAATAGCGATTTTTGTTATGGATGCTTGCCAAAAAAGCAATAAAATTAGCTTCATTTTCTGCGGCATAGCCCAGCTGATGTGCTTGTTCATGAGCAATGGTTGTTGGCATAGAGTTTTTGGGCATCACAGCATTGATTTGAGCTTCTAGCGTCAATGGATTCACATAACCACTAAACCCCATATATGTCAAAGGTGTGCTAAATATTGATTTTTTGCTATTTTGTCCGTCGTGTTTAAAATTAGGATACACTTTTTCTAATTGAACATAGCCTGCTTGACTCATTTCTGCCAGTTCAGCAAATTCATAGGAGAGGGTTGTTTTTGATAAAGAATCTTTAGTGATCGCAAAATGCAGTTTATTTGTTTTTAAAACCAATTGATTCGTAACCGATTTTAATTGAGTTGTTGTATACTTTGGGTTTAAGTTGAGTGTCGTATGCAAAGGTTCTCGATAATAATTGTAGCCCCAACAAAAGTGGAACATAAAATAGAAAAAAGATACAAAAGCTAATACATCTAAACTCCATGCTACGGGTTTTGTTCTGAGTCGTTTTCGGTTTAAAATTACCCAATAAAAAATATAAATAATTAAGGCGATATACAACAAGTCGCCAACTGAAAACGGAACCCATTTAAAAACCGTATTTAGTAGCTTTGATATGACGGGAAAAACCCCCTTACTATAGTGCGTTTCTATAAATTCAGGGTATTGCTTCACTATTTTTATAAGCAAGTATTGAGGAAGTAAACTCAACGCAATTATAATTTTCCCTTTTTTTGACATCATTCAAAAGTAATAATTTTAATTTATGATAGGGATGAAATCCGTACCTTTGTGCAACTAAAAAATACACCTATTATGAGTCAAGAAATACGTCTACTAGAACCTAAAGCAATTTGGAATAAATTTGCAGACTTAAATGCCGTACCCCGTCCTTCTAAAAAAGAAGAGCGCGTCATTGAATTTATGAAAGATTTTGGAAAAAAATTAAATCTAGAAACACTTGAAGATACTGTAGGGAATGTAATTATTAAAAAACCAGCTACTTTGGGGATGGAAGATCGAAAAGGGATTGTTATGCAATCACATTTAGATATGGTCCATCAAAAAAACAACGATACTGATTTTGATTTTTTAACTCAAGGTATAGAGATGGTTGTGGATGGGGATTGGGTCAAAGCAAAAGGAACAACTTTAGGTGCTGACAACGGTTTAGGCGTGGCAACAATTATGGCAATTTTAGAAAGTACAGATATTTCCCACCCAGCTATTGAAGCACTCTTTACTATTGATGAAGAAACAGGTATGACAGGTGCGATGGGGTTAGAAGGTGGGTTATTAAATGGCGCTATTCTTTTAAACTTAGATACTGAAGAAGATGACGAAATTGGTGTGGGTTGTGCTGGAGGTATTGATGTGACTGCGGTTGGAACTTACAACGAAGAATCAACTCCAGAAACTAAAATAGGCTATTCCATTGAAGTCAAAGGATTGCAAGGCGGCCATTCAGGAATGGATATTCATAAAGGATTTGGAAATGCTAACAAAATCATGAATCGTTTATTATTTGATGCCTTTGAAAATTTTGGACTGCGAATTTCAGAAATTGATGGTGGAAGCTTGCGCAATGCGATTCCAAGAGAAAGTAAAGCGATAGTGGCTATTGATATGGTACAGGAAGATGCATTTAAATATGAAATGGGACTACAAATAGAAACCATACAATCAGAATTAAAATCATTAGAACCCGATTTGATCGTTCTTTTAACTAAAATTGACACCCCAAAAGTCATTATGGATCTTGGAGTTCAAGAGGGTTTAACTCGTGCTATTTATGCCGCGTGGAATGGTGTGTACCGCATGAGTCCCGATATTCCAGAATTGGTAGAAACGTCTAACAATATAGCTCGCGTTATTGTCAAAGGCGGAAGCGTCAAAATTGGTTGCTTAACGCGCTCTTCGGTAGAATCTTCTAAAATGGATTTAGCAATGATGTTACGTGCAACCTTTGAGCTTATTGGTTGTGAAGTGGAGCTTTCTGGGGATTACCCAGGATGGGCACCCGATATGGATTCTTCTATTTTAAAAGTATTAAGATCTTTGTATGAAAAACTATACAACGAAAAGCCACATGTCGCAGCCTGTCATGCTGGTTTAGAGTGTGGAATATTAGGAACCAATTATCCCGATATGGAAATGATTAGTTTTGGCCCCAATATAAAAGGGGCGCACTCTCCTGATGAACGCGCTCAAATTTCTTCAGTTCAAAAGTTTTGGATTTTTGTTTTAGAGATTTTAAAGAATATTCCAAAAGCGTAAGTATTCTATTTATACAAAAAAAGCAGCCTATGGCTGCTTTTTTTGTATGGTTTTAGTGTCAATTACTTACTGACTTCTACCATTTCAACGATAAACATTAAATCTGTATTAGGTTTAATTGGTCCACGTCCTTTTTCGCCATAAGCAAGATATGAAGGAAGGTATAAGAATGTTTTGTCTCCTACAGACATATCAAATACACCTTCTTTGAATCCTGGAATCATTTGTGCTTCAGCATCGATTTTCATTGGCATTGGAGCATATCCTCCTTGCTGTTCCTTTCGGATGTTATAGGAGCCACATTTTTCGTCAACTGTTTTAATATTTGTACCAAATAATTTACCGTCCGTAAAATAGCCTTCGTAATTTAGTTTAACTGTGTTGCCAGTTTTAGGTTTAACTCCGTTAGCTTTTGTAATGTTATAAACGAGTAATCCCGAAGTTTGCTGTGTTGCTTTGCTTTTGTAAATATTTAAAACAGCAATCATTTCTTCTGCAGCTTTCTCCATCATTTCATCAGCAACTTTTTTTGCTTCTTCAGCTTTTTGTTTAGCTTCTTCTAGTTTTTGTAATCGCTTTTCTTCTAACAAAGGGAGTTCTGTGTTCCATGTGTCTACAGCATCAAATCCTCTGGCACTCATTCCTTGACGAATGATATTTAATTTTAATATTTTTACGTCTTCTACTGGCTTGTTAGATCCTGGAGTCACTTTTACATTTGAAATGGTGTCAACAACAGCAAAACCTTGAACAACTTCTCCAAAAACAGAATGTCTATTATCTAGGTGTGGTGTTGGTTTTTCAGTAATAAAAAATTGACTGCCATTGGTTGCAGGCCCAGAATTGGCCATCGATAAAATACCTGGCTTGTCATGCTTTAGACTTTCGTCAAATTCGTCTCCAAACTTAAATCCTGGACTTCCTGATCCAGTCGCAGTGGGGTCGCCACCTTGAATCATAAACTTATCAATAACTCTGTGAAATACAGTTCCATTATAGTATGGTTTCCCTTTTAGAGAATCCGCTAACATAGGGTGTGACCCTTCTGCGAGTCCTATAAAATTGGCAACAGTTAAAGGTACTTTATCATAAAACAACTCTATAATGATAGTGTCCTTAGAAGTTACAAACTCGGCAAAGATACCATCGCCTAAATCTGGGTATTGTTGTTGGCAACTTGTTGAGCTAATGAGCAATCCTGCTGCAAATAATTGGATAAATACTTTTGTGAATTTCATTTTTTTGATTTTTATTGGGTGTTAAATAGTTTTTAGTGAGTTAGTTTTTAGTGAGTTTTACTAAAGAAACATCGCAGATGAGCGGTACATTACTGCCAATTTTATTGTCATCTCCATAGTATCCGTATGCTTTTTGAGAAGGAAAAAGAAAAGTAATTGATTCACCTTCTTTCATTAGTTTTAAGCCTTCTCTTAAACCAGAAAACAATTCTTGTTGATCGATATAATAGGTTTTTATTTCCGACTCATTTGAAGAGTAAATCACTTGGCCGTCTAAAGTTTTAAGCGAATGTGTGTACTGCACTAAATCGCCAAATATAGGTGTTTTTGTATTTGTTTCTATTTTGGTATTATAAGTATACCAAAACCCAAATTCAGAAGGTGTAAAAGGTTTTTTGGAGTTTTTGATAAAAGCATCAATTTGAGCGTATTCTTTGTTGTTTAATTGTTTATTACGCTCAATAGAAGCGTCTATAAATGAGCCCGAATTATTTGATATTGGGCGTCTCGCTTCTGAAGGTTTACAACTAAAAACCAGCGAAATTGTTAACATAAATAAAAGGGCATGCTTCATGAATTTAGTTCCGATTTATAGTCAGACAATATACTAATAAATTTTGCAATGGTATCTTCGAGATTGAGATTGCTACGTCCCCCAGAAGCATTTTTATGACCACCTCCATTAAAATGAGTTCTTGCAAAATTATTTACATCAAATGTACCTTTAGATCGGAATGAGATTTTAATGATGCCTTCTTCTTTATGTTCAATAAATATGACAGCAAACTTAGCACCTTTAAGAGATAAGCCATAATTGACTAAGCCTTCAGAATCTCCTTTTTGAAAATCATTGGCGTCCAGTTCTTTATTGGTTAAGCTTGTGTAAGCTGTATTGAACGTTTCTAAAAATTTTAAATTATTCAAGGCACATCCCATGAGTTGAAGTCTACCAAGACTATTGGTGTCATATACAGCATTGTGAATACTCGATTTTTCTACCCCAACATCAATTAAATGTGCAATCATTCGGTGGGTAGTGCTCGTAGTAAGCGGAAAACGAAACGATGCCGTGTCGGTCATAATTCCTGTATATAATGCTTCTCCAATGGTTGCATCCATCAATTCTATGTCATCCATTTTATCGATAAAATGATATACCATTTCGCAGGTGGAACACATATTCACATCAGAATACACATAAGTTGCATAATCATCTGGTTGTTGGTGATGATCAATCATAATTTTAATGGCGGTAGCATTTTCAATAGGTGTCCCCATCGCACCACAACGGTGCAGGGCATTAAAATCTAAAGTAAAAATGAGATCTGCTTCGTAAATGAGTACATCAGAAACTGTTGTGTTTTCTTCATGTATGAGAACATCTTTAGTGCCAGGAATCCATTTAAGAAACTCTGGGTAGTCATTTGGGGCAATTACGGTTGATGAATGCCCGAGTTTTTTGAGGTAATGATACAAGCCTAGAGTAGACCCCATGGCATCTCCATCCGGGTTTTTATGAGGGACAATGACCACTTTTTTAGGAGTGGATAGTATTTTTTTTAAGTCCAAAATTTCTGTTGTATTCATAGCGTGCAAAGATACAATTTTTTAAAATAGTTGGAAGGAGGATTGTATGTATAAAAACCTTATTTTTGCACAAAATTTATACAAATACCATGGTAACTAACAAAACATTTACAATGCTTAAGCCCGATTCTATTGAAAAAGGGAATATTGGCGGAATATTAGAAAAAATCACTGCTTCAGGTTTCAGAATCGTTGCAATGAAATTAACACAACTAACAAAAGCCGATGCTGAAGCTTTTTATGCGGTTCATAGTGAGCGTCCATTTTATGGTGAATTGGTAACCTACATGACTCGTGGTCCTATCGTAGCGGCGATTCTTGAAAAAGAGAATGCAGTAGAAGATTTTAGAACTTTAATTGGAGCAACTAACCCAGCTGAAGCCGCAGAAGGAACCATCCGAAATATGTTTGCAGATTCTATCAGTGAAAATGCAGTTCATGGAAGTGATAGCGATGAAAATGCGGCAATTGAAGGAGCTTTTCATTTTTCAGGAAGAGAAATGTTCTAAACGAGATCAATAAAACATTAAAAAGCTACAATTCTATTGTGGCTTTTTTTGTGTTAAATATTACCTTAAAATTAATTTTGTGATCAGGTTTTTCCCAAGAGATTCGTTTAGCATATTTATAATTTTATCTTTTCCGTAACTCAACTCTTCTCTTAATACTGAGGAGCTGAGTTCTACATACAGTACGTCTTTGTGTAGTTTTACACTGTTGGTGTAGGTGTTTACTCCCTTGCCCATCATCTCTGTCCAAGCAGCTTCAACATTTACCTTGTCTAATCCTTTTTCGAGTTTGTTTTCTTTGACAAATGATTTCATTAAATCATCGATTTTAAAAGAATCGTTTTGACGCTTGCTCATTATTCAAAAATTAAAGGTTCGTAAGGTTTGTAGGTGTATATAAATCCATCGGAATTAGAAAGGATTAAGCTAGAGGCATTAGCACGTATTATTTCTTCGTGATAAGTAACGTCATTATTAGTATAGACAATCCACAAGTGACTGTCTTTTATGGATATCGCAAATTCTGATTCATGCTGAGACATCTCAAAAGCTCCATCAAAACGGGGGGTTACTTTTTTTCGATATCCAGATAAATCAGCATTCACTTTAAAGTAGTCTATAGCCCCACTCATTTTATATTCTTTGATTTTCTTGTGGTCTTTAGTGACGTTCACAATCTCCCAATAACCCTCTATAAAAGGGATGTAAGTCGATACTTCTGATTTGCAGCTGTTCAGTAAGATGAAAAACGAAAAAGTTAAAAGATGTCTCACAGTTGAAATATTTGATAGGTTTGATGTACGCTTTTAATGGCTTTTTCGGTACGATCAGCATGTGTATCTGAAATAAACAACTGTCCAAAATTTTCATCATTAACCAATTGAATGATCTGAGCCACGCGTTGTTCGTCCAATTTGTCAAAAACATCGTCCAGTAGGAGTAATGGTGTTTCACCACTTTGCGCTTTGATAAAGTCAAATTGAGCTAGTTTTAAAGCAATTAAAAATGATTTTTGCTGCCCTTGACTTCCAAATTTTTTTATAGGATAGTTTTTGATTGAAAAATCTAAATCATCTTTGTGAATACCTGTACTTGTATATTGTAACATACGATCTTTGTTGATGCTAGTGGCAAACAACTCCATCAAAGTTGATTCGTTTAACTGACTGTTGTATTGTAAATCAACAACTTCACTGTTATTGCTTATGGCTTTATAGCGATTTTTAAAAATAGGAGTAAAGGCGTCTAAAAATGTTTTACGCTTATTATATATGACACTACCATACTCATTAAGCTGCTCATTATAAACATCTAAGGAGTCTTTATTAAAGTTGTTGTTTAATGCAAAGTATTTTAACAATGCATTTCTTTGCGCAAGTATTTTAGAGTAATTTAATAAAGCTTCTAGATACCCTTTATCACTTTGAGAAATGACACCATCCATAAATTTTCGTCGGGTATCACTTCCTTCAATAATTAAATCCCGATCCGCTGGAGATATAATTACTAATGGCAGAAACCCAATATGATCGCTAAAACGATCGTATGCTTTTCCGTTGCGTTTGATAATTTTTTTTTGACCTCTTTTTAGAGAAACGATTACTTTTTCGCTGCGCTCATTTTTTTCATAAAGTCCATCAACTACAAAAAAATCTTCTTCGTGTCGGATATTTTGAGAAGCAATAGGATTGAAATAACTTTTACCAAAAGAGAGGTGATAAATAGCATCTAAAATATTTGTTTTTCCGACGCCATTAGCTCCTACAAAACAATTAATTTTTGCATCAAATTCAACCGTAAAGGAATCGAAATTTTTGTAATTTAATAAGTTTAATGATTTTAAAATCATGTGAAATTGGTCTATATTTTATAATTATCTTCTTGTAGGTGCTTCAAAAAGATGTTGCAAATTATTGAAAAATAACAAATAATTTGCCTTTTTTTTACGAATAAAAATTATATTTTTGAACCTCAATAATAAATCGAGCATGGCAACATATAAGAAAAGAGGCGGAAAACCGTCAACGAAGACAGAAAAAGAGACTTCAATTGAAGATGGATCAACAACCGCTGAGGTTTTTAACACACTCGATGAATCGGCATCACGTACCGAAGAATGGGTTATTAAAAATCAAAAATATATATTTATCATCGTCGGTTTGGCAGCAGTATTGGTGTTGGGCTTTTTAGGGTTTGATAAATTTATTCAAGAACCAAAAGAGGGGCAGGCGACAAACGATATGTTCCAGTCACAACAATATTTTGACCAAGCGGTCAATGGAGCTTCCAAAGATTCTTTGTTCACATTGGCTCTTAATGGAGCTGACGGTAAATACGGCTTTTTAGACATTGCTGATGTATATAGTGGTACAAAAGCAGGAAATCTATCTAATTATTATGCTGGAATGGCATACCTAAACATGAAAGACTATACAAATGCTGTAACTTATTTGAATGCATTTTCATCTGACGATGATATCCTTGGGCCAATTGCAAAAGGAGGTATTGGTGATGCTTTTGTTCAATTAGAACAATTAGAAGATGCATACGATTATTATGTACAAGCAGCGCAACTTAAATCAAACGATTATACCACTCCTATGTATCTATACAAAGCTGGTGTGATTGGTTTAAAATTAGGGAATAATTCAAAAGCATTAGGGTTCTTTAATCAAATCAAATCGGATTTTCCACAAAGCATGGAAGCTAAAGATATTGACGTTTTTATTGGTAAAGCTGAAGCCGCTAGTAACTAATCATGGCTACAGAAAACACCAATCTATCTAATTACGATTTAACAACACTCCCAGACGCGACACACTTTCGGTTTGGGATTGTTGTTTCTGAGTGGAATCCTGCCATTACAGAAGGTTTGTTTAAAGGTGCTGTAAATACCTTATTAGATTGTGGTGTAGAAGAAATAAACATCAAAACCATTCATGTTCCTGGAAGCTTTGAACTCATTTATGGAGCAAAAAAAATGCAACAACAACCTTTAGATGCAGTTATCGCTATTGGAAGTGTTATTAAAGGAGAAACTCAACACTTTGATTTTGTATGTGATGGTGTCACCCAAGGAATTAAAGATTTAAATGTTCTTCATGATATTCCTGTAATTTTTTGTGTACTAACAGATAACAACCTTCAACAATCTATAGACAGATGTGGTGGAGCTCATGGAAACAAAGGAGTGGAGGCTGCAATCACTGCAATTAAGATGGCGCATTTGAGTCAAAACTTATAAAATAAATCAATAACTGTTGATAATTTTCCGCACGATTTGTTTTTGATTCTATAGATTTAATTATTTTTGATTGGTATCATAATACAAAACATTTGATTTCTAGAAATACCAGAAAATTTAAATTACGAAAGTCAATAACGGCTTCTTCTGAAGAGAATTCTACTTTTAATAAGGAGCGTTTTCGTTTGAAGTCTACTAGAAAACCCTATAATTTTTCATTAACTTGGCTTTTAATTGCATGCGTCCTTTTGTTGATTGGAATCTACATTTTGGACACTCTATAATTTTGCGCTATGGGTATATTTAAAACAAAAAAAAATAAAAGATATAGTTATACACCTCGCTTTTATAAAGGTGAGAAAAGCCCATTTGAAATAAAACATAAATTTGACGATCAACGTGTGACCATTCAAAAAACAAATCTGAAAGGTAAATTTACAAATGCAATTGAAGATTTAAAAACAAATCCCAACAACTTAGCAAATAAAAGAGTTTCCATTATAATTATAATTTTAATTTTTGTATTCCTTTGGATTATAGATTTTGATTTAAGTATATTTTTCTAATTCATGGCCGATATAATTCAATTATTACCAGACCACGTTGCAAATCAAATTGCAGCAGGTGAAGTTGTGCAACGTCCAGCTTCAGTAGTAAAAGAGCTTCTTGAGAATGCCATAGATGCAGGAGCAACAACGGTTAAGCTGCTCGTGAAAAACGCTGGTAAAACATTAATTCAAGTTATTGACGATGGTAAAGGAATGAGTGTGACTGATGCTCGATTAAGTTTTGAGCGGCATGCCACTTCCAAAATTAAAGTCGCAGACGACTTATTTAACCTCCATACAAAAGGGTTTAGGGGCGAAGCCTTGGCAAGTATTGCAGCGATTGCACATGTTGAGATGAAAACGAAACAAGCTTCTGACGAGTTGGGAACGCTTTTATCTGTAGAGGGCAGTGTTTTTACTTCTCAAGAAGTAATTGCAACTCCTAATGGGTGTTCGATAGCGGTTAAGAATTTATTTTTTAATATTCCAGCAAGACGTAATTTTTTAAAATCGGATACTGTAGAATTACGCCATATCATTGATGAATTTCATAGAGTGGTATTGGCTCATCCTTCGATCAGTTTTTCGATGTATCACAACGGAAGTGATCTTTTTAACTTGTTAAAAGGAAATTTTAGACAACGTATTGTAAGTACATTCGGAGGTAAAATGAATGAAAAACTAGTTCCTGTTGAAGAAACCACGGAGGTTTTATCTATCTCTGGATTTGTTGGTAAACCCGAATATTCCAAGAAGTCAAGAAGTGAACAATTCTTTTTTGTAAACAATCGATTTATCAAGAGTCCGTATTTAAATCATGCGATTTCAGCAGCCTTTGAAGGTGTCCTCCAGCCTGGAAAACATCCTTGTTATTTTTTAAAATTAGAAGTAGATCCTAAAAGTATTGACATAAATATTCATCCCACAAAAACGGAAATCAAATTTGATGATGAACAAACAATTTATGCGATTTTAAGAGCTGCTGTCAAACACAGTCTGGGACAATTTAGTATTGCACCTGTATTAGATTTTGAACGTGATAAAAATTTAGATACTCCATATGGTTTTGAGGGGGCACAAACAGGAATTCCAAAAGTTGAAGTAGATCGCACTTTTAATCCTTTTCTAAATTCCAACCAAACTCCAACTTCACACTCTAAATCTACAGGAGACACATGGGAAGGGCTTTATGTTGGTTTAGAATCGAAATCAAACCCAGATAGTTTAAGTCAATCCAATTATGAATCTGATGAAATGACGTCTTCTATTTTTGATGATTCATCAGAAAAAAAAGTTCAAAAAACGTTTCAGCTACACAATAAATATATCATAAATACGATCAAATCGGGGATGCTTATCATAGATCAAAATAGAGCACATGAACGTATTTTATATGAAGAGTTTCTTCGTAAAACTACGGTTAATGAAGCTGTTAGTCAACAATTATTATTTCCACTACAACTCAAATTTTCTAAATCAGATAACACCATATTAAAAGAACTTCAGCAGGCCCTAGAAACAACCGGCTTTGTGTTTTCTACCTTCACAGACGAAAATATAGAACTTACAGGAGTACCCGTAGGAGTCAAAGAGTCTGAAGTCCATATTGTTTTCGAACAACTTATTCACGATATTGAACATGAAGTTCCCGATGTGAACTTTAGTGTCAGTGATTTATTATCCAAGTCACTCGCTAAAAGTTTGGCGATTAAAAATGGAAAAAAATTAGAACGCGAAGAACAAGAACATATCATAAATACCTTATTTTCTTGTAAAGAACCGTCAATTTCACCTGCTAACAAAACAGTTTTTACAACTCTTAAGGTTGAAGAGCTCGATAAAAAATTCAATTAAAATGCGCCAAATAACCCCAACTGTTAAGCACCTTCTTATCATCAACATTCTTGTGTTTTTAGGAACCTACTTACTGGGTAATAAAGATTTTTTCTATGGTTTTCTAGCACTCTTCTATCCGTTGAGTGACTATTTTATGCCGTGGCAAGTATTTACCCACATGTTTATGCACGGAGGTTTTCAGCATTTATTATTTAATATGCTAGCGTTGTGGATGTTTGGAACGGCTGTTGAGCGTGTGTTTGGTCAACGAAAATTTTTAATCTTTTACCTTTCATCAGGTTTAGGAGCAGTGGCCTTGACTTTTTTAGTGTATTACGTTCAGGTATATCCATTGTTAAGTAATTTAGAAGCATTGGGATTTTCTTTTGATTTTATTAGAGAAGCATCTAGCTTAAATATTATAAGTGACCGTATGTTTAAAGGAGAAATTTTAGCTTCTAAATTAGAACCTGTGATGTCTAGTTACGGTTACAGTATGAACCAACTCAATGGCGAATCATTTCGAATGTTATTCGATTTAAATGTTAAAAGTAATGGTTCTATGGTTGGAGCTTCAGGAGCTATTATGGGTGTTTTAGTTGCGTTTGGGTTGCTCAATCCAAATGCAGAATTGATGATGCTCTTTTTACCAATACCAATCAAAGCAAAATATTTCATCCCTGGAATTATTGCTCTAGACTTATTCTCTGCATTTACAGGTGTGTCAATTTTTAGTCCTAATAACACCGCTTATATTGCCCACATAGGAGGTGCAGTCACTGGATTTCTGCTGATGTATTTCTGGAAAAAAAATCAATTTGATAAACACCGTTGGAATTAATGACAAGTCTTAATCAAGATATAAGAGAAAAATTATCAAGGCTCAATGTGTTTGAAAAAATAATTGTAGTAAATGTAGTTGTATTTCTTTTCAGTTTTGTCTCTTTAAGACTTCAGGGAGCTGAAGCGAGTTTAGATTGGTTGTCGCTTTCGAAGTCGTTTTCGGAAGTGCTTTCAAAACCATGGACATTGTTAACCTATGGCTTTACGCATTATAGTTTTGTCCATTTGTTTTTTAATATGATAATACTGTATTTTTTTGGACGCTCCTTTTCAAATTTATTTAAACAAGATCTATCACTTAAAGTATATTTGTTAGGGATACTTTGTGGTGGTTTTGCTTTTGTATTAGTGTATAATTTGTTTCCATCAGGCATTTTAAATACAGTAGGACCTGTAGTTGGTGCCTCTGCAGGCGTACGCGCGATTATCATATTTTTATGCGCTTATTTACCTACCAAACAAGTACAATTTTTCACCTTTCAATTTCAATTAAAATATATAGGTATCGCGATGGTTTTATTTGATGTTCCAGGTTTGCTATCTCAAAACTCAGGGGGGACAGTGGCACATTTTGGAGGTTACCTTTTGGGATATTTTTATGCGAGACAGTTTCAAAAAGGAATTGATATTGGACAATTTATAGACCGAATTATAGTCTATTTTTCCGGAACAGCAGCTCCCTTAAAAACCGTGCATAAAAACAAAAAACAATCGTTCGCTGGTAAGAAAAAAGAAGAGTTTGATCGGTTTACGCATCAAAAGCAAATAGACCTTATCCTCGATAAAATTAGTAAAAGTGGCTATGAAAGTTTAACACAAGCAGAAAAGGACTTTTTGTTCCGAGCAGGTAAATAAAGACATCTTGAAAAACTTAAATTTTCTTAATAAAATCATATTTCTGATAAATTCAGTGGTTGCTCTACTGTTACTTTTGTCTTTTGGGTTGTCTTATATCCCACCACAAACTTTCTCGTTGATATCGATTTTAAGTTTGTCGGTTCCTTTCTTGATTGTATTAAACATTATTTTTGTGGTCTATTGGACTATAAAACTTAAAAAACAAGTTATTCTTTCTTTGTTAGTCCTTGTTGTTGGTTATAATCAGGTTTTGTCATTTTATAAATTTTCAGAAGATAATCATCAGTTATCGGAAAATACGTTTACAGTAATGAGCTATAATGTAAGATTGTTCAATTTATATGATTGGATAGACGATATAACTATACCTTTAAAAATTCAGAATTTTATAACAAAGGAATCCCCAAGTATTGTTTGTTTTCAAGAGTATGATTCAAGTACAAATATAGATTTTAAGACATATCTATATAAACACAAAACCAATCCTTCCACATACAATAAATCTGAACTTGCAATTTTGTCGACTTATAAAATTTTAAATACTGGGTTTATTGATTTTCCGAATTCTGCTAACAGTGCTATTTATGCAGACATCATTATCAAGACAGATACACTTCGAGTGTATAATGTGCATCTTCAATCCTCTGGAATTGATGCCAATGTAAATGTTGAAACGCTTGATTCTGAGCAATCCAACAAGCTTCTCAAGCGCTTAGGGATCACTTTTAAAGCCCAACAATCACAAGCTGAACGTGTGGCGACTCATGTAGCGAAATCGCCTTACAAGGTGCTCATTTGTGGCGATTTTAATAATACAGTGTACTCTTATGTGTATCGAATTTTGAAAGGAGATTTATTAGATGCTTTTGAGACTTCTGGATCTGGTTTTGGACGCACCTTTGATTTTAAATATTTCCCTGTTCGTATTGATTTTATTCTAGCTGATAAGAGGTATAAGGCTAGGAGATTTCAAAACTATGAGGTTCCTTACTCTGATCATTTTCCGATTCTTACGGAATTGACTCTAAATAGGTAAACAAGAACAGTTATCTACAAAAATATGAATTCAAAGCCCTATACCAATCATACGGGTTTTTGAAGGTACCAATAAATATAGATATACTCCAATAGCGGTGTAAGCGCGAAAGGGGGTGAAAGTCGATACTACATCTATTTGGATCAAAGAGTGGAGAGGCGATCAAATGAATACCATAATGTACAAACTCTTGCTATAGGATCTAAAAAGTGAGGGGGTGCCTTTTTAAATATCCCAAAGCATTTGGACCTTCGTTAAACAACAAATCTAAGATACTTAAGTTAGTTAAATATCCATGTTTGTCTTGAAAAACCTGAATATAAGACATCAGATCAATTTTAGATTCTTTTCTTGCGTTCACTAAAAACCGATAGTCTAATTCATTTGTTGATTTTAAAAATTGATCAGATTTAGAATAAACCAATTTCAAATTCAAACAGTTGTTAATGACTGTAATGCACTCTAAATTAAAGTCTAAAAGAAACTCTTTTGGCGTTCTAAATAGGTCCTTGAACTCATCTTCATAAAACTCAAAAAATGGAGAAGTTTTATAGGCGCTCTCAATAGACTTCCAGTGTGTAGATTGCCATTTAGATGAATTATCAACCTTTATTTCTTCTGTGTTTTTTCTATTTTTTTGAGAAAAATTTACAGGGATATTGAGGCTCAATTTTCCATTTGCACCATAAATATAACAGCGATTTCTATAGGTTTGTTTTTGATAAGAGTCGTGTACTTCAAATATGATATCATTAGATTGAGCCATCACTATATAAGAAGCAATATTTGGAAAATATGACGGATAAAGGAGTGTCATGCAAACATTTTAAACGGTTGCATTTTTTTTCTTGCGCCATTTGCTATATCCAATCCATCCCGCTAATATAAATAAGAATGGAATAAAATAGGAGGTACGTTCTCCATCAGCATGAACAGTTGTGAACACGCGATCCCACCGTATTTTATTGAATCCTTTTCCGTTGGTATTCCAGCTCATCCAAATAAAAACAGGTTTTCCAACAACATGGTTAAATGGTACAAATCCCCACGCACGAGCGTCTATGGAATTGTGACGATTGTCGCCCATCATCCAATAATAATCTTGTTTAAAAGTATATGATTTAGCAAGTTTTCCGTTGATGTAAATTTGATTGCCTTTTGTCGACACTGTATTTCCTTCGTATTCTGTGAGGAGTCTTTTGTAAACAGGTAGATTTTTTAAATTGACATCTATTGTTTTCCCTTCTTCTGGAATATAAAGAGGTCCAAAAAAGTCACGATTCCAATCGTAACTAGGATCTTGAGGGAATAATCCAATATCTGCTTTTCCTTCAGGCTCTATAAAACGTGTTATGCGAGCAACACTTGGGTGGTTTTTAAATGTTTTTACAGCAGCTTCTGAAGCCGCAGGGATGATAATTTTATTTCCAGCTGCATAAATCCCATCAGTGATATCATAACGCGTTTTTAATTGTTGAATAATGCTTCTTTCAAACGTTTTTCCTGGCTTAAGGGTAACTTCGTAACTAAACTGTAGTCTAGCACGGACTGGGAGTTCATTTTGAATACCATTGATGTATACATAGCCATCTCTTATTTCAAGAGTGTCCCCGGCAATAGCTACACAGCGTTTTACTAAATTTGTTTTTTTATCGATGGGTTTGTAGTAATTTCTTTCAGGTCTAAAATCATTCATATCCAGAAGTGTATCTGCTGGCTGATTGAAAACAACGATATCATTACGTTCAATTTTTTCCCATCCTGGTATTCGTAAATAGGGGAGTTGAAATTTACTTCTCAGAGAAGAGTTTTGTTCCGTAATTCGATCATTAAATAAATAGGATTTTTTATTTAATATTGGAATCGTATCATGAACCATAGGAAGACCAATAGTGGTCATGGGCACACGAGGACCGTAATGCATTTTACTCACAATCAAAAAATCGCCTACTAATAATGATTTTTCGAGTGAAGAGGAAGGAATTACATATGGTTGAAGAGAATAGGTGTGTACAATAGTGGCAGCAACTATTGCAAAGAGGATAGAACTGAACCATTCTCCTGATCCAGATTTTGGTTTTAAACTCCTGTCTTCTATGTGTTTTAAATCTGTAAAATAGTTCAAATAATAACTATAAAACCCTAAAGTGACAATTGATAAAATAGTGTCTGTTGTTGTATTTTTGCCAAAACTTCGGGCGGTTTCCACCCATATGATAATTGACATAATTAAGCTGATCACTGGTAAAAATAACAATGAAACCCACCAAGTTGGTCGGTTCAGGATTTTCATAAAAATAACACCATTGTAAATTGGAACGAACGCTTTCCATGGCTTTTGGCCAGCATTTATATATAGTTTCCAAGTGCCTAATCCATGAATCAACTGAATTGCTAAGAAAAAAATAAACCATTGAGATAAAGTCATAATATTTTTAAGTTATTTGATGTCTAATTTATAGGTTAATGCGAGTCATTTTTAAGAGTTTAACCAATGTTTAACACGTCGTTCATTGAAAAAACACCTGTTTTACCAATAATCCACTCCGCAGCAACAACAGCTCCCAGTCCAAATCCTTCTCTGTTATGTGCAGTATGTGTTAACGAAATAGTGTCTACTTCAGAACGATAATTTACAGTATGTGTTCCTGGAACAGCATCGATACGTTTGGCTGTAATAGCTAATTCATCAGTATTCTTTAATGGAGTAAGTCCCCAAGAATCGTGATTACTGTATTCAAGTATCCCTTCTGCAAGTGTGATGGCAGTTCCAGATGGTGCGTCTTGTTTTTGAGTATGATGTATTTCCTCAAGGTCTACAGAATAGTCTGTCAGATTTTTCATCATCTTTGCTAAGTATTTATTGAGTTCAAAAAAAATATTGACTCCTAAGCTAAAATTAGAAGCATAGATAAATGCTCCATTTTGAGCGTTGCACAATGTTTTTATAGACTCCATTTCAGACAACCAGCCTGTTGTTCCTGAAATAACAGGAATTCCTTTTTCAAGGGCTAGACGAATATTTTGAACTGCTGAATCGGGAGTGCTAAAATTAATTGCTACATCTACGGATGTGATATCACATGGCGCACTCTCTTTATCAATTTTTAAAGTTACTTCATGTCCGCGACTTATAGCAATTTTTTCAATTACTTTTCCCATTTTTCCGTATCCTAAAAGTGCTATTTTCATTTTAAAAATTATAGTTGATTGATAATCCAAGTTGTGCAGATGATTCTGGTGTTTCAAAGTTAATGAATGGATTGACTGCTAAATTTTTATCCATATTATATTGCAGTAAATGGGCATCTACATTTGCATCTATAATATTTAAGGCATAAATTCCAATAGTGATTAATATGGATAATTCTTTATTTCTCCTTAATGTACGTTGGGCACGAATGAGCGCTTCATCTGATAAAAGTGGAATATCCCCAAGGCCATAAAATTCATCGTCTGTGTATCCTGCCAGACGCCTTTTGTAAGCATTTCTGTAGCGTTTATAATTTTTGTCATTCTCAGAATAAAGGTAGATGCTGGTTCCTAAAGCTCCATATACAATAGGAATTTTCCAATATTTTTTGTTAACTGCTTGTCCAAGTCCAGGAAGAATCGCAGAATAAAAAGCGGCTCTTGATGGTGCCAAAGGATCCATTAAATTAGTTTCAATTATTTCTGAATCTATCTCTTTTGGATTGTCTTCTGTGTCTTGAGCAAAACTAATGAATGAATATGCACAAAAAAATATAATGAACCAATGCTTATTTATCACTTTTAAATAATTTTAAGATGCGGTCGTAATCTTCTTCAGAATGAAAAGGGATTAGTATTTTTCCACCACCTTTTTTTTCCATTTTTACATCAATTTTATGACCAAAATAAGAAGCTATTTTTTTCACTCCATTTTTTACGTAGTTAGGCAGTTCTTCTGGTTTGGTATTTTTTTGAGTTTTTGGAGAGTTGTAATTTTTTACGAGTGTTTCGGTAGCTCGAACGGATAATTTATTCGAAATAATTTCTTTATAAATATCAATTTGATCTGTATGAGAACTTATATTTACAATAGCCCTTCCATGTCCCATACTAATAAACCCATCGCGCATTCCTGTTTGAATTAAAGGGTCTAGCTTAAGTAATCTTAAATAATTAGAAATAGTAGATCGTTTTTTCCCAACACGTTGGCTCATTTGTTCTTGAGTCAATTGGATATCATCGATCAATCGTTGGTAGCTCAAGGCTATTTCAATAGGGTCTAAATCTTGTCGTTGAATATTTTCAACTAAAGCCATTTCTAAGGCCTCTTGATCGTTTGCAATTCTTACATAGGCTGGAATTGTTTTTAAGTCTAATAATTTAGAAGCTCTAAAACGCCGTTCTCCAGAAACTAATTGGAATGTATTGCTTTTTGTTTTACGAACTGTAATTGGCTGAATAACACCCAATTCTTGAATTGAAGCAGCTAATTCACGTATAGTTTCGTCCTTAAATTGTGTACGTGGTTGGAACGGGTTGACTTCTATTATATTTAATTCTAACTCTATAATAGTTCCAATTTGAATACTATTCACGCTTTCAGTATTATGCTGATTTTTTTTAGGCTCTTGTAAAAGAGCAGAAAGTCCGCGTCCTAATGCTTGTTTTTTAATAGCTTTGGCCATTATGTTTACTGTTTACTGATGATTTCTTTAGCCAAACTTAAGTAATTTGTAGCACCTTTACTATTTACGTCATAATAAATGATACTTTCTCCATGGCTTGGGGCTTCACTAAGTCGTACATTGCGCTGAATAATGGTTTTAAAAACCATATTTGTAAAATGATTTTGTACTTCCTCTACAACTTGGTTAGAAAGTCGCAAACGAGAATCATACATTGTCAGTAATAATCCTTCAATATCTAAATGTTCATTATGAATCTTTTGCACACTTTTGATGGTGTTCAATAATTTCCCTAAACCTTCTAATGCAAAATATTCACATTGAATGGGAATAATTACAGAGTCTGCTGCAGTTAGTGCATTAAGTGTCAGTAGCCCTAATGAAGGGGCGCAATCAATAAGAATGTAATCGTAATCAGATTTAACAGATTCAATAGCTTGTTTTAGCATATATTCACGATGTTCGATATTTACTAATTCAATTTCAATGGCCACTAAATCAATATGTGCGGAGATGATATCTACATTTGTAGCAGATGTTTTTTGTATGGCTTGTTGAGCTGTACAATTGTGTTCTAACAATTGGTAAGTTCCAAGTTCTACTGCATCCACATCGATTCCAAGACCAGATGAAGCATTCGCTTGAGGATCTGCATCAATCAATAAGACCTTTTTATCTAAAACTCCCAAGCAGGCTGCTAGATTGACTGTTGTAGTCGTTTTACCAACTCCTCCTTTTTGATTTGCTATAGCAATGAGCTTTCCCATTAATGGTTTATTAATTTACGTAAAAATACAATTATTTATGACGAATTTAAACCTAATTGTTTAAGAATTTAATCGAGTTTTCAACTGAGTTTAAACCGTCTTAATTTAATAAGGTTGACTTTGTTTTTATCGAAATATAGATAAAGATAGTTTTTTCTAAATAGGTTTCTCTTGTACCTAATACGATACATCCATAAATCACTGTGAATGTCATTATAAACCAAACCTAAGGTATCGATAACTTCCTTTTTTGTACAGCCGTAAAGTTTATCGAAATTTTTATCTTTTTGAGAAAAAACTTTAAAATTTTCTAGGTTTCGGTCTTTAATACAGGGATCAAGTAAAATGGCTTCCTCCGTTTCTTTCATAATTTGGGGAATGTTTTTACCCAAAGATGTTTCTTTTTTCAGAGCTTGTTTCTTCATAATTTCATGGGATAGATTTAGGTAGTTTGTAGAGCCTTCACTATTTACTTTATAATCAAACACACTAGTTCCAAAACTAGGTGCTTCACTTAAGCTAGTGTTTCTTTTGATGATTGTTTTAAATATTAAATCTTTAAAATGTCTTTTTAACTCTGAAATGACGTGATTATTGTGACTGAGTCGCTTATCATACATAGTCATTAGAATTCCTTCGATACTTAAGTTTTGATTGTAAGATTTTTTAATACTTTTAATAGTAGATAATAATTTCCTTAACCCGTCTAATGCATAAAACTCATATTGAACGGGAATTAAAATAGAGTCAGATGCGACAAATGAGTTTAATGTCAGGTATCCTAGAGAAGGTGAACAATCAATAATAATAAAATCAAATTTATTTTTTAGCGTATCTAATGCTGTTTTGAGTCGATTTAAATTAGGTGTTTTTACATCTATTTCAATTTCTGCATGCTTTATTGATCCTGGGATGATTTTTAAGTATGGATTTTGTGTATCTATAACACATTGGTCGATCTCTGAATTACCTTGAAATAATTTTACAATTGAATTGTCAATGTTTTTTGATAAAACACTTAAGCCAGAAGTTGCATTTGCTTGAGGATCTGTATCAACAAGCAACACCTTTTGTTCTAGAATACTAAGAGCACTAGATAAGTTGATGGCGGTTGTTGTTTTTCCAACACCTCCTTTTTGGTTCGCAATTGCTATTATTTTTGTTAGTGGCATATGAGATTTGGGGTTTCATTTGCTACTTACTTAAGTGGTTGATTTGGTTAAAAATCATTTAAATGTAATCAATTTATTAATATATCCAATACTGAAATAGCAGTTTCACTAATTTTTGTACCTGGCCCAAAGACTGCCACTGTACCAGCATCATATAAATATTGATAATCTTGTTTTGGAACAACGCCGCCTACAATGACCATTATATCATCTCGACCATACGATTTTAGAGCTTCAATAACTTTAGGAACCAGTGTTTTATGGCTCCCAGCTAATGAAGAAATCCCTAAAATATGTACGTCATTTTCAACAGCTTGTTTTGCGGCTTCATTAGCGGTTTGAAAGAGCGGTCCAATATCTACGTCAAAACCTAAGTCAGCATAGCCAGTTGCGACTACTTTTGCGCCACGATCGTGACCATCTTGTCCCATTTTTGCAATCATTATTCTTGGACGTCTACCTTCTAGTTCTGCAAAATGATTGGCCATTTGCTTGGCTTTCTCAAAGGATATATCGTTTTTTATTTCTTTGCTATACACACCTGAAAATGTTTTAATTTCTGCTTTATGCCTTCCAAACTTTTTTTCTAGCGCGTCGCTAATTTCTCCTAGCGTGGCACGATATCTGGCAGCTTCTACCGCTAAAACTAATAAATTTTCACTTCCATTTGCTGCAGCTTTTGTTAATTTTTCTAAAACATCCTTTACTTTTTCAGAATCGCGTTGGGCTTTGGTATGATTTAATCGCTCCAATTGTTGATCTCGAACCAATTCGTTATCTACCTCTAAAATTTGTAACGCATCTTCATTTTCTAGCTTGAATTTATTGACACCAACAATAGTATCTTGTCCAGAATCAATACGGGCTTGTTTACGTGCTGCTGCTGCTTCAATTCTTAGTTTAGGTACTCCAGATTTAATTGCTTTGGTCATACCGCCTAAAGCCTCTACCTCCTCAATGTGACTCCATGCTTTTTCTGCAATTTCAGCAGTTAGTTTTTCAACATAATAACTTCCTGCCCAAGGATCCACTGTTTTGGTTATCTTAGGTTCTTTTTGAAGATATATTTGTGTGTTTCTTGCAATTCTAGCAGAAAAATCCGTAGGTAAAGCAATCGCTTCATCTAGGGCATTTGTATGTAAACTTTGGGTGCCTCCAAAAATGGCAGCAGTGGCTTCGATACATGTACGAGCAACATTGTTGAAAGGATCTTGTTCTGTTAAACTCCATCCACTTGTTTGACAATGGGTTCTCAGTGTCAATGATTTTGGGTTTTTTGGGTTGAACTTTTGAACAATTTTAGCCCATAACATACGAGCTGCCCTAAGTTTGGCAATCTCCATAAAGTGATTCATTCCAATCCCCCAAAAAAATGACAAACGAGGTGCAAAGGTGTCTATTTCTAAGCCAGTTTCCAGTCCTTTTCTTATGTATTCAAGCCCGTTAGCCAAGGTATAAGCAAGCTCTATGTCGGCTGTAGCTCCCGCTTCCTGCATGTGGTAACCAGAAATGCTAATACTATTAAATTTTGGCATGTGTTTACTTGTGTATGCAAAGATGTCAGAAATAATTTTCATGGATGCATCAGGTGGATAGATGTAGGTGTTTCGTACCATGAATTCTTTCAAAATATCATTTTGAATCGTTCCGCTCAATTCATGTAATTCGACCCCTTGTTCTTGTGCTGCAACAATATAAAATGCCATAATTGGCAATACGGCTCCATTCATTGTCATGGATACACTCATTTGATCTAAAGGAATTTTATCAAATAACAATTTCATGTCTTCAACGGAATCGATTGCAACGCCTGCTTTTCCGACATCGCCAATTACTCGTTCATGATCACTATCATACCCACGATGGGTAGGTAAATCAAACGCAACTGATAGACCTTTCTGTCCAGCTTTTAAATTTCGTTTGTAAAAATCATTACTGTCTTCTGCTGTTGAAAATCCTGCATATTGTCTTATGGTCCAAGGGCGTTGCACATACATTGTGCTGTAAGGACCTCTTAAAAAAGGGGCGTTTCCTGCAGCAAAATTTAGGTGTTCTAAAGACTCTATGTCTTTTTTAGAATATTTAGATTGTACGGCTATTGTTTCGGCAGTAACAAAAGTTTTTTTTGTATTTGATTGCGACTTAATTCCTTCTAAAACTATATGTTGAACTTTTTTCCTACTCATCTTTCAGTCGTTTTTTTTCAATTTCTTCTGAAATTCTACGAGGGATAATGGGTTCTAACAATGTTTTTCGAGCTTGCTGTTTGATAAACGGATAAATTTCTAAATCCAATTTCATTTTATCTGTTTCGTTTTGCTGAAAATGAGTTCCCAAAAGACCTTCAGATCCTTGGTCGTATAAACGCTGTTCTTTTTGCGCATGTTCTTTCAACTTTCGCTGAACAACTCCTTCTTTTAGAAGTTTTAAAAAACCACCTTGTTTTTCTATTTCTTTAAATAAATCTAATGATTTTTGTGCGAATTGTTGTGTCAGTGTTTCAATATAATATGTGCCTTCTGTAGGGTTGCAAACGCTGTCAAAATAACTTTCATTCTTGAGTATAAGTAATTGGTTTCTTGATAATCGATTCGCAAATTTATTGTCTTTATGGTATAAATGATCATAAGGCATATTAATAACGGTGTCACTACTCCCCAAAATAGCACTCATGCACTCAGTAGTTGTTCGAAGCATATTGATGTTATAGTCATAAATCGTTTTATTGCGTCGACTGGGTTGACTAAGAATGTGACAATCAATAGAAATTCCATAACCTTTTGTGATACTTTGCCATAACACTCGCAGAGCTTGAAGTTTAGCAATTTCAAAAAAATAATTACTACCAACAGAAACCTTAAAGACTACAGATTTTAGCTTTTCGGAATCAATTAAATTAAGGTATTCATTGGCATGGGCTAGAGTATAAGCTAGCTGTTGAATTATACTACCACCTGTATTTTGAAAGAGTCCTAAGTCAATAGAAATAACACTTCTTAAATCACTTCCTAAATTAATAGTTTGTTTTAATGTATGTAAATCTGTTTTTAGATTTTCATGCCAATTTCCGGATCGAGATAAGTGACCAATAGGGTCTTGTAAGATGTAAAATAAAGAATTATTTTTTAGTGAAAAAGTCTGAAGTCCTTTGACCAGTTTTTCTGAAAGAAATAAAGGTTCAAAATAAATAGGCACCTTAGTTGTATCGATGTTTTCGAGTAGTTTTTCTACTGAAATGTCAGCTGTTGGCAGTGTGAAATGTACGCTTTCAATACCGCTTTCAATTAGAGCAAGCGCATGGATATTACTTTTTTCTATGGAATTCACATAAATGGAATGCCCGATTTTCCAGTCAGAAGCATTGTACTGAATGTTTGGGGATTTAGAATAAGTTTCGGAATGATAAAATGGTTTGACATCAATTCCTTCAATAGAATTCCAAACTAAATGGTCGTTAAAATCTTTTCCTTGAAGTTCAAATTGAATCTTTTGTTTCCATGCTTTGGCTGAAACGGATTCAAAATTATCAAAAAGATTTGATTTACTCATTTATTTTAACCTTTAAACTGTCGGCATCTTCTACAATATAGACTACTTCATTTTCTTTTTTCATTTTATAATGTTCACGCGCATACTTTTCAATGCCACCTTGTGAATTTAGAGTTTTGATTTCTTTTTGATCTTTTGAAATCTCAGTATTATAAAATTCAATTTTCGAATCTAAATTTTCAATATCATCGTTTAAATCGTTATGAATTAACCAAGAGTTGGCATCAAAAAAAAGCATCCAAACAATAAACACCATCAAGATAAGAAAATAAATATTCTTAAAAAGCTTTAATGGTTTCAAAAGTGGGTACGATTTTTTTAGCATTAGAGTTGGTCATTTATTATGGATTTCACAACATTTACAGCAACAGTATTATAGCGATTATTTGGAATAATAATGTCTGCATAAGCCTTCATTGGTTCTATGAATTGTTGATGCATTGGTTTTAAGGTTGTTTGGTAACGTTCTAGAACTTCATCTAAATCTCTTCCACGTTCGGCAATATCTCTTTTTAAACGTCGCATTAAACGCTCGTCACTATCTGCATGAACAAATATTTTTATGTCAAAAAGTGCTCGTAATTCAGGATTAGATAAAATTAAAATTCCTTCTACAATTACTACTTTCTTAGGTTCGGTAATTGTTGTTTCACCAGTACGGTTGTGTGTTTTAAAGGAATATACAGGTTGGTTGATGTTTTCTCCTTTTTTTAAATTTTTTAAGTGAGCTTCGAGCAATTCAAAATCGATGGACTTAGGATGATCAAAATTAATTTTACAGCGTTCTTCAAAACTGAGGTGTGATGTTTCTTTGTAATAGGAGTCTTGAGAAATTACTTGTACTTCACCGGCTGGAAATTCTGATAAAATTTGATTCACCACTGTTGTTTTCCCACTTCCTGTTCCGCCACCAATACCAATAATCAACATAACGCTTTCATTTTGAATTTCTAACAAAGTTAAGATTATTTTACTGGTTTTTGTTTATGGAGATCATAATTAATTAATCTACAATTTATTTAAAACTGTTGATAACTTCCCGTATGTATTTTGTGTAAAACGCCTATTTTTGTATCCTAAAATCTAAATTATGTCTGATACTATAGAGTCTGTAAAATGTTTGATTATTGGGTCTGGTCCTGCTGGATACACCGCTGCTATTTACGCTGCACGAGCCAATATGTTTCCAGTACTATATCAAGGAACACAGCCTGGAGGCCAATTAACAACCACCAATGAAGTTGAGAATTTCCCAGGTTACCCTGATGGTGTTACAGGGCCTGCTATGATGTTAGAATTACAAGCACAATCAGAGCGCTTTGGAACAGATGTAAGAGATGGTTGGGTTACCAAGGTAGATTTTTCAGGGACTATACACAAAGTTTGGATCAACGGTACTAAAGAAATTCATTGCGAGACGATTGTTATTTCTACAGGAGCTACAGCTAAATATTTAGGATTAGAATCCGAACAAAAGTACTTAAAACTTGGAGGAGGTGTTTCCGCTTGTGCAGTATGTGATGGTTTCTTTTACAGAAATCAAGAAGTCGTCATAGTTGGTGCTGGGGATTCTGCTTGTGAAGAGGCGCATTACTTGTCTAAGTTGTGTACGAAAGTAACAATGTTGGTGCGTCGTGACGAATTTAGAGCATCTAAAATCATGGCAAATCGTGTGAAAAACACAGAAAATATTGATATTTTATTTAATACTGAAACTGAAGAGGTCTTAGGTGACGGACAAGTTGTTACGGGAGTCCGTGTAAAAAATAATATATCAAATGCGCTAACTGATATTTCAGCAACTGGATTTTTTGTAGCGATTGGTCATAAACCAAATACTGACATTTTTCAAGATTTCTTAAACTTAGATGAAACTGGCTATATAATTAACAACCCAGGAAGTTCAAAAACAAATGTTGAGGGCGTTTTTGTAAGTGGAGATGCCGCTGACCATGTGTACCGACAAGCGATTACTGCTGCTGGAACTGGGTGTATGGCTGCTCTTGATGCAGAACGTTATTTGGCTTCTAAAGAAGGTTAATTAGCGCAATTCAGCACTTAATTCTGTTTCAAATCGCTTTTGGATTTTGGACATTATTTTGTCTATTTGAACATCTGTTAGCGTTTTGTTTTTGTCCTGCAACGTAAAACTTACAGCATAACTTTTTTTGCCATCCGCTAATTTATCGCCTGTATAAACATCAAAAAGGTTGATGTCCTTTAAAAAATTATTTTCTGTTTGTTTAGCCAATTTAAAAATGTTTTCAAAAGTAACATCTTCGTTGATCAATAATGAAAAATCGCGTTTTACTTCTGGGTACTTAGAGATTTCTTTAAATTTGATCGTTTGTTGATTGATGACTTTTAATAAATTATCCCAATTGAAATTAGCGCAAAATACCCCTTGAGAGATTCCAAAACATTTTAGAGTGTTGCTGTTTAAACTTCCAAATTCAACCAAAGAGTGTTTCCCTACGCTTAGTTGTTGTCCTTCTTTAAAAACATCATTACTTAGAGGTGAACTTTTAAGTTTTTGAATTCCTAAACGCTCAAACACAGCCGTCACCAATCCTTTTAAATAAAAATAATCAACGGGTGTATCTTTCGTGTTCCAGCTTTTTTCAGTTTTGTTTCCAGAAACAAAAATTGAAAGTTGGTTAAACTCTTTCATATCAGATTCAAAATTATGATAGGTTTTCCCAAATTCAAAAAGTTTTAAATCACTTTGTTGCCTATTGATGTTAAACGTAATAGTTTCTAATCCAGAGAAAATTATGGATTGACGCATTACTGATAAATCAGTGCTTAATGGATTTATTATTTTAACATTATGAGCCTCGTCTAATTTCTCACTATAGGATGCATATTTATCTGAAGTCAGTGAGTTATTCATGATTTCATAAAATCCTTGCCCAACAAGTTGATTCGCAATTATGTTTTCAACTTTATAACTTTCAAACTTAGATGTATTAGAGATAGAAGCGTTTAGTTTATTGGTAATTCCAATGTTGTTATATCCATAGACTCTAAGGATTTCTTCAATAACATCTACTTCGCGTTGCACATCATTTCTGTACGCTGGAATGGTTAATCCTAAACCACTTTCAGTAACATTATTCACTTTTATTTCTAATGCACTCAGAATACTTTTTATAGTTTCTTTAGGGAGTTCTTCTCCAATTAATTGGTTTGTTTTTTCAAAACTTAAAAATACTTGTGCATCTTCTATTTTGTTGGGGTATTCATCGATCAGATCACTTGTTATATTTCCACCAGCTATTTCTGTAATTAATAAAGCGGCTCTTTTAAGAGCGTATTTAGTAATGTTTGGATCGATACCGCGTTCAAATCGGAAAGAGGCATCTGTGTTAAGTGCATGCCTTTTGGCTGTTTTTCGGATACTCACAGGGTTGAAGTAAGCAGCTTCTAAAAATATAGAATTTGTATCATTTGAAACACCTGAATTTTTTCCTCCAAAAACTCCTGCAATACAAATCGGCTTCTCAGTATCGCAAATCATCAAATCTTCCTCGTGAAGTGTGCGTTCAATGCCGTCTAAAGTTATAAATTTTGTTCCTGCTTCAACGGTTTTTACAATGATTTTTTTACCAGATATTCTATCTGCATCAAATGCATGTAATGGTTGTCCTAAGTCATGTAATACATAGTTTGTTGCATCTACAATATTATTAATAGGACTTAATCCAATGGCTTTGAGACGATTTTGCAACCATTGAGGTGATTCTTTCACAACGATATCAGAAATGGTCAAACCACAATAACGTGGTGCTTTTAGTTTATCTTCAATGTTAATATCAACTTTAAGACTTCTGTTGTCTACATGAAATGCAGTCACGGAAGGGCTTATCAATTTTGCCATGATACCATGTTGCGACATTCCAGCCATTAAATCTCTTGCAGTTCCATAATGACTCATAGCATCGGCACGGTTTGGAGTCAATCCAATTTCAAATACCAAATCATTTTCGACATCATAGTGTTTGGCTAATGCACTTCCAACTTCAAGGGTGTCATCTAAAACTAAAATCCCATCATGAGATACTCCTAATCCCAATTCATCCTCAGCGCACAACATTCCGTGACTTTCTTCTCCACGAATTTTACCTTTTTTAATGGTCCAAGCTTCTCCTTCTTTAGTATATAAAGTTGTACCAATAGTAGCAACTGCTACTTTTTGACCTGCAGCTACATTTGGTGCACCACAGACGATGGATAAAGGGATGTCTGCTCCGACATTGACGGTTGTTAATTTTAGTCGATCAGCATTAGGGTGTTGTTCACAAGTAAGAACGTGTCCAACAACAATGCCTTCCAAGCCACCCTTGACAGACTGAAATGAATCCAAACCTTCGACTTCTAATCCTAAGTCAGTAAGAAGTTCAGAGGTTTTTTCAGTAGTCCAATCAATTTTAATAAATTGTTTTAACCAATTGTATGATATCTTCATTATGCGGTATTATAGCTTTTGAGCAAATATAAAATAAAGGTATTAGCTTTCAAATAAAAAGCCCAACCAAAACGGTGGGCTTTTGTAATCTTTTTTAAAACAAAGTGACTACTGACCAGAAAGAGTTTTTACTTCATTCTCAATCATTTCATAGAATTGATCAATTTTTGGAAGTAGAACAACGCGTGTACGTCTGTTTTTAGCTCTATTCATTGCAGTGTCATTAGTTGTTAATGGTACATAGCTACTACGTCCTGCAGCAACTAATTGGGCAGGGTCAACACCCATACCTTGTAACTCTCTAATGATTGAAGTAGAACGTTTGACACTTAAATCCCAGTTGTCAACTAAAAGTCCGTTTGAATACGATTGACTGTCTGTGTGTCCTTCAATCATTGCTTCAAAATTAGGTTTGTCATTAATGACTATCGCTACTTTCTCTAAAACTGATTTGGCTTTTTGAGTCACAGTAAAGCTTCCACTTTTAAATAATAATTTATCAGCAATAGAAATAAAAACAACTCCTTTTTCTACGCTTATTTCTATGTCTGGGTCATCAATGCCAACTGATTTTTTCAAACTAGAAACAATCGCCAATGTGATGCTGTCTTTTTTAGTAATAGCATCTTGTAAACGATTGATTTTTAAATCTCTTTCTTGAAGGCTTTCTAAGGTTTTTTCTAAATTGTCAGCACCTTTAGAAGTCAGTAAAGTCATCTGTTCAGTACTGCTAATAAGTGCATCGTTTGTTTTTCTTAAATCAAACAATTGATCTCTTAAAGCAGAGAGGTTTGCATCGGCTACTGCTTTATCAGACAAACAACTATTTAGTTTAACCGTAGCAGTATTTAATAAATCTTCTGTATTTTTTAATTTTGCTTGAGCAGCTACCAATTCTTTGTTTGGACCACATGAAGCGAGCAGTATCATTGCTGTCACCCCTAATGTATAAATTTTCATCATATTAAATTATTTTTTTTATATAACGTAAAATTATAAAAATATTACAATTGACACCATGATTTATAAAACTATTTTAAAGTTTACTAAAATATTTTTTGGTTTGCACAAAATACGACCACACAATTGAAGGGTGTAGTTTGAAGGGTTTTGTAAATGAATTTTTTCGTCTAAATTGAAGTAAATAGGGCAGGGCTAGATAAAAACCTCCATGTGCTTTAATAATAGCAAACGTATGTTTTGGTTTAGCTTGCAACAAAAAACGAAAACCTGCAATTCCATCTAAAATTAACCTTAACAATACAACAAGCACCAATGGTTTGCTTGTGTTTTTAACTAAGGTATATAGGCTGTTCCTAAAATTTAAATATGTTTTTTTTGGATTTGAAACGTCCAAACTTGCTCCTCCAACATGGTACACTGTAGAGTTGCCTACATAAGCTACTGTTAAGCCTTTATTTTTTGCACGCCAACATAAATCAATTTCCTCCATGTGGGCAAAGAAACGAGAGTCAAATCCTCCCAAATTATTAAACACATTTGCTCTTATAAATAAACAAGCTCCAGAAGCCCAAAACACCTCCTTTTGGTCGTTGTATTGTCCATGGTCTTCTTCTAAAGTATGAAAAATACGCCCTCTACAATATGGATATCCCAATTGATCCATAAATCCCCCACCAGCACCAGCATATTCAAACTTATTTTTGTGATGGTAGTCTAATATTTTCGGCTGGATTATGGCCGTGTTAATATTGTTTTCAAATGTATTGATAATTGGTTTCAACCAATTTTTAGTCACTTGAATATCTGAGTTTAAAAGACAAAAAACATCGGCATTGATGTGTTTCAATCCTTCGTTATAACCTCCAGTATATCCGATATTATTTGCCAATTTAATACATTGAATAGTGGGGTAGTGTTGTTTTAAAAATAAAACAGACGTATCAGTTGATCCATTGTCAATCACATATAAGTCCTGACCATCTGCATAATCGACAACTGAAGGTAGAAAGTTTTCTAACAGCTGTTGACCATTCCAATTGAGTATGACTATTGCAAGTTTCAAATTTTGTTTGTGTTATAGTCTGGTAATGTTTCTAAAAACTCAAAACTTTCATTATTGTAATTCATTGTGCAAAAATAATGATTTAATCCGTTGGTAACCATTAAATAGTGCGCTTTTAGTGTTAAGTTATATCGAGCGATTTGATCAAATGTGGTCTGAGAGATTTTAACTTTGGGTGCTTTGCACTCCACTACTAGGACTAGACTGCCGTTAGAATCAAAGACAACAATATCATATCGTTTTTTAAGTCCGTTAATTAGGACCACTTTTTCAACATTAATTAGAGAAATGGGATAGTTCTTTTCTTGTATTAAATATTGGATGCAATGCTGACGCACCCATTCTTCAGGTTGAAGTACTACAAATTTTTTACGAACAACATCAAAAATATGAGTTTTATTTTCGCTATTTTTGAGCCTGAACGAATATGTTGGAAAATTTAAATCTTGCACATTACAAATTTGGTAATTTTTTTTGAATGAATACTACTAACCAGCTGATAACTGACATTAAAGAAGGTAAGATTGCGCCCATTTATTTTTTAATGGGGGAGGAAGCCTATTATATTGATGCCATTTCTGATTACATCGAATCTAATGTATTAGCTGAAGATGAAAAAGGATTTAATCAGATGGTTCTTTACGGCAAAGATGTATCTGTCCAAGATATTGTATCCAATGCCAAGCGCTACCCAATGATGGCAGAACGCCAAGTCATCATTGTTAAGGAAGCTCAAAATCTTATCAAAACAATTGAGCAACTTGTAGATTATGCTAAAAATCCACAACCAACAACCGTTCTTGTTTTTAATTATAAATATAAAACCTTAGACAAACGAAAAGCACTCTACAAAACACTTTCTAAAGCAGCCGTTGTATTTGAAAGTAAAAAAATATATGAAGATAAAATTCCAAGTTGGATTCAAAGCTTTTTAAGATCAAAACAAATTTCAATCACTCCAAAAGCTGCTCTAATGCTTACGGAGTTTTTAGGAAATGATTTGAGTAAAATTGCTAATGAACTCAATAAATTAGAAATTGTTGTGGGTACTAAAAAAGAGATTACTCCAGAAATTATTGAAGAAAATATTGGAATTTCTAAAGATTATAACAACTTCGAATTACAAAAGGCTTTGGGGAATTTAGATCATAAAAAGGCGTATCAAATTGTACATTATTTTGCTCAAAATTCAAAACAGCATCCGTTTGTATTAACTATATCGATCTTGTATTTGTATTTTACAAAATTGATGACTTTACATACGGTTCGCGATCGAAACCCAGGAGCAGTGGCAAAAGCTTTAGGAGTCAATCCTTATTTTGTGAATGAATACATCGCTGTTTCTCGAAATTATCCTATGAAACGTATTAGTGGGGTGTTGCAAACCCTACGAACATATGACACTAAAAGTAAAGGGGTTGGAGCAAACCTTTCTCCAAAAGATTTGTATAACGAGTTGATTTATAATATTCTTAAATAGCGATTTTCTTTCGTAATTTTATTTTATTATTGGTTTTATCAATAGCGATAGCTACAAGAGTTTCTATTTCATCTTTCACAAATTCAATAGGGATATTGTCAATCAATATACGATTGTGAAAAATCCATATAACGGATTCTAAAATACGTCCTTTATGTTGTATTGTGGATTGCCATGAGTCCATCAAAACTTCCTTCCAAACTCTGCTAGGAGTATTGGTAAGCTCAAAAGGTACTTGATATAAAATAATAGGAGAATCTTGAGTAATTGTAATATCAGTAATGACCATCCGGTTGAGTTGGATGTGTTTTGGTGTAGTAGTGAAATGTAATATTTCATCTGCAGGTGAGCTCATATAATTTGCAATTAGGGGTTTGCACTTATAAAGGAAAAAAAAAAATAATAAAAAATATAATTTAGCTACATCAAATTTTTCTTTGCAAAAATAGCGGCTCCAATAATACCTGCATTATTTTTTAGTTCCGCAGCTTTAACAGGTGTTTTAATATCTAAATACCCTTTAAATTTTTCCATTTTTTTACTAATACCTCCTCCAATAATGATCAAGTCAGGATTGAATGTTTGCTCAATGTGATTTAAAAAGAAATTAACACGTTTTGCCCAAGCTTTGAAACTCCATTCTTCACGTTTTCTAGCAGAATCTGCAGCAAAAGACTCCATAACATCTCCTTTTCTACCGTAAATACGACCTAACTCAAAATTGGATAAAAGTTGTCCGTCAAAAAAAACACCTGAGCCAATTCCGGTTCCTAGTGTAATGGTAATAACCAAGCCCATTTGGTTTTTACCAATCCCAAACTCCATTACACCCATAGCAGCTGCATCAGCATCATTAACGATGTAAAAGTCATTGCCAGTCTTGGCTTTAAACAATGCATCTACTTGTGTGTATTGCCAGGATTTATCGAGATTACCATACTGCATGGCTTTTCCATTTTTAATAACTGTAGGAAATGAAATCCCTACTGGGCCTTTCCACTCAAAAGAATCAATCAATGTTTCTAGTTCGTTGGTTACACTCTCTGGAGTAGCGGGTTTTGGGGTTGGAATTCTAAGTCGATCACTTAACAGCTCACCAGTTTTTGTGTCTATAATAGCACCTTTAATTCCAGTACCTCCGATGTCTATGCCTAAAATTTTCATTTATATTTTTTAAAATTAATCTGTAATATCATTGAGTCGTTCTCGAAAATCATATTGTAAATCTTCGTGAAGCTTAATGATTTTTTTTTCAATGCTTTCCACTTGTCTTAAATAAATATTTGTAAGAGTGACATTGTTTTTTATTGAAGGTTTAAACGTTTTTAGTTTGTAACAATAATAGAGTAAAAGTTCAACTTCGGTTTCTTTATTATTAGAATAACGCGCGTGTTTTTTAAGCATACGTAAAATTTTACGGACACTTTTTTTGATATAAAAATAGCTCTTAGTATTGATGTCCTCAAATAATAAATCGGCTTCTTCTTTAATGCCTTCAATATAATAAGCTTCATCATCCGATTCAAAAAGTAAATAGGTGAGTAGCTCTTTGTTTTCTAATTTAAAACGTGCCAATCTCAGGCAGAGTGTTTTTAAATCTTCTGAATTTAAGGTTTCTAATTCTTTTTTGAGTTGTACAACAGTAGCTGCTTTCATAACGGATGTAATAATACAATTTTTATGGAAGCAACGCAAATAGGGGATAGTGAGATTGTGATTTTATTAAATATAAATAAACAAGAATACTTTCAAATAATTGTATTTTTGCGCCTCTATGGATTCAATTACTCAAATAGTATTAGGCGCCGCTTGTGGCGAAGCTGTTCTTGGAAAAAAAATTGGCAACCGTGCTTTGCTCTTTGGTGCTATTGGAGGAACGATTCCCGATTTAGATGTTTTTGTTGGAAAACTACTTTTCAATAACGAAATTGATGCGATGGCGTTTCATCGTGGGTTTATGCATTCATTCCTCTTTGCTATTCTTGCAGCTATTGGATTTGGGATGCTTGTATTTTGGATCTATAACAGAGGCAAACGTTATGGTATGACCACTCAAAAAGAGTGGATGTGGCTATTTTTCGCTTCTATTTTTACCCACCCTATTCTAGATTCGTTTACAGCTTATGGGACACAATTATTTGCACCCTTTTCAAATTATAGAGTCGCGTTTAATAACATCGCAGTAGCCGACCCATTTTATACCCTTCCTTTTCTAACCGCCTTAATTATCATGATGTGTTTCAAGCGGACTTCAACTAAACGTCGCTTGTTTTTATATTTAGGATTGGGACTTAGTTCTTTGTATATGTTATCAACCCTAGTCAATAAATATCATGTTAATGGAGTATATAAACAAGCTTTGGCAGAGCAAAGATTTGATTATATACGTTTTCAAACGCAACCCACCATTTTGAATAATATTCTGTGGTATGGTATTGCCGAAACTTCCGACGCTTATTATGTGGGGTTTTACTCAATTTTAGATACAGAAGCAACCATAAATAAATGGCATAAATTGCCAAAAAACCATGAGTTGATTGAAGGAATTCCCAAAGATTTAGAAACGCTTGCTTGGTTTAGTGATGGCTATTATAACTTAAGTGAAACAGCCAGTTTAGATACTTATTTATTTAAAGACTTGCGTTATCCATTAATGGATGAGAACGATCCAAACTCCTCCATTTTTAAATTCACCATCACCAAAACAAACGACCGTTGGGAAGCCGCTCCCTTTTATGCCTCCGACCTAAATGAAGGTGCTTTTGATGCATTTTGGACGCGCCTTAAAGGAATTTAAGACAGAATCCCTACTGTTTTCATACACGCTTTCATCAGTTTGTACGTCCGTTCTATATCGTTATCCAATCCAATAGAAAATCGAATCAAGCCTTCACCGAGTCCCATTTCTTTTTGTTCGTCTTCTGGAATCTCCGAAGAAGTAGAGCTTCCGGGCGCACTAAACAAGGTTTTGTAAAATCCTAAACTCACCGCCAAATAGCCTAAATTCTCTTTTTGCATTAATTCCATTAACGCATTAGCATTCTCTAAACTTCCAGTATCAATCGTCATCATGCCTCCAAATCCGTATTCGGCATTCATCATCTGTTTGAATATTTTATGAGAAGGATGCGACTCCAGTCCTGGGTAAACCGTCATGACCCCATCACTCTCTAACTTTTCAGCCAAATACTGAGTATTCATACTATGTTGTTTCATGCGAATGTGAAGCGTTCTAAGGTTTTTCAATATAGATGACGCAGGACGGCTGTCCATAGTAGAACCAAATAACATGGCAGCTCCGTCGATGACACTCCTTAGATTGTTTATCATTTCTTGTGAACCACAAACAACTCCACCAATGGTGTCTGATGTTCCATTGATAAATTTAGTTAAACTGTGAATTACAATATCTGCTCCTAATTTGCTTGGTGAAATTGACAAAGGAGAAAACGTATTATCGACCACTAATTGTAAGTTGTATTTTTTAGCAAGTGCTGCCAATCCTACAATATCTGCTACTTCTAAAAGGGGGTTACTTACAGACTCACAATACAGTACTTTTGTTTGTGGGGTGATGGCCGCTTCGACTATGTCTAGCTTGGTAATATCTACAAAACTTGTATGAATGTTTAACTTGGGAGCAAAATTCTTTAAAAAAGCATAAGTTCCTCCATAAATTGTACGACTTGAAACTACATGGTCACTTGCGCCACAGAGTTGCATGATTACTGCAGTAATGGCGCCCATTCCAGAACCAAATACATTAGCTGTTTCAGTGCCTTCTAAAGCGGCGAGAGCTTCGCCTAAATATAAATTTGATGGGGTAGTGTGACGTGCATATAAATGGCATCCTTCAGTATTACCTTCAAAAGTGTCCGACATTGTTTTGGCAGAAACAAAAGTAAAGGTAGTCGCATCTGAAATGGATGGATTGACACCTCCAAATTCTCCAAAATATTGTAAGTCTTGTATATTATTTGCGGGATTAAAAGCCATGATTCTTAATTTAAAGTTTTACCAAATTTCAATATTTACAGAATTAAAAACAACAACTTTATTTATTTTCAATAAATAAATCTAATTTAATAGTTAAATACAGTTAATTAATTTATATTTTTGATGTAAACAATTTTTAATTAGAAATTTTTTCAAAATGAAATTAGATGCCATAGACACACAGTTGCTGAACTTTCTTCAAAAAGATGCAAAACAAACAAATAAAGAACTGGCGTCTAAGCTTGATATGTCTGTGACTGCTGTTTACGAACGCATCAAAAAACTTGAAAAAGGTGGGGTGATTGACAAATATGTAACCTTACTCAACAAACAAAGTGTTGAAAGAGCATTTATAGCATTCTGTCATATAAAATTGGTAAAACATTCTCAGGATTTGATACATCAATTTGAAAAAGAAATAACTACGATTGATGAAGTTTTGGAAGCTTATCACCTGAGTGGCGATTATGATTACTTACTTAAAGTGCACGTAAAAAATATGGATTCATTTCGAAATTTTATGACAAGTAAACTTACAAATATTGACCATATAGGCAGTAACAATAGTATGTTTGTGATTTCGGAAGTAAAACATACGACTGCTGTCAATATTTAAACATCAAATTATTCTTCCATTGAATATATGTTTGTATTTTTGTTTTAAATTTAAAAATAAATTATTATGAAATCATATGATGTCGCTATCATAGGATCTGGGCCTGGTGGATATGTCGCCGCCATTCGTTGTGCGCAGTTAGGAATGAAAACTGCAATTATTGAAAAATATGCTACCCTAGGGGGTACTTGTTTAAATGTAGGATGCATTCCAAGTAAAGCCTTGTTGGATTCTTCGCACCATTATGAAGATGCTGTAAAGCATTTTGAAACGCACGGCATTGAAATTCCTGGTGAGATAAAAGTCAATCTCGAAAAAATGATTGGACGAAAACAAGCTGTTGTAGATCAAACTACAGGTGGAATTGATTTTTTAATGACCAAAAATAAAATTGATGTCTATCATGGTATGGGTGCTTTTAAAGACGCGACTCATATTACAATTAGCGGAGACACCAAAGAAGAAATTGAAGCTAAATATAGTATCATTGCCACAGGAAGTAAACCAACTACTTTGCCATTTGCAACGGTAGATAAAGAACGTATTATTACATCTACTGAAGCGTTGAAATTAAAGGAAATTCCAAAACACTTAATCATTATTGGTGGTGGTGTGATTGGATTGGAACTTGGACAGGTTTACAAACGACTGGGATCCGAGGTTACGGTAATTGAATATATGGACCGTATCATTCCAACAATGGATGCTGGGCTTTCTAAAGAATTAAATAAGGTTTTTAGAAAACAAAAATTCAATATTAATGTTTCACATAAAGTAACACATGTTGAACGTAAGGGAACTGAGGTGACTGTAAAAGCAGAAAACAAAAAAGGGGAATTAGTTGAGTTTAAAGGAGACTATTGTTTAGTTTCTGTAGGACGAAGCCCTTTTACAGCAGGTCTAAATGCTGAATCAGCAGGAGTAAAATTAACGGATAGAGGCCAAGTTGAAGTAAACCACCACCTACAAACCTCTGCGCCTAATATTTATGCTATTGGCGATGTTGTTAAAGGGGCAATGTTGGCTCATAAAGCTGAAGAAGAAGGCGTTTTTGTAGCGGAAACTATAGCAGGTCAAAAACCACATATCGATTATAATCTAATCCCAGGAGTCGTTTATACATGGCCTGAAGTCGCTTCAGTAGGAAAAACAGAAGAACAACTTAAGGAGCAAGGAATTACTTACAAATCAGGACAATTTCCAATGCGTGCTTTGGGACGTAGTCGTGCGAGTATGGATTTGGATGGATTTGTTAAAATCTTAGCCGATCAATCAACAGATGAGGTTTTAGGAGTCCACATGATTGGTGCGCGTTGTGCTGATTTAATTGCTGAAGCTGTTGTAGCCATGGAATTTAGAGCCTCAGCCGAAGATATCTCTAGAATGTCTCATGCACACCCAACATTTGCAGAAGCCATAAAAGAAGCAGCTCTCGCTGCTACCGAAGACCGTGCATTGCATATCTAATAAGTATTAAAACGTAACTTAAAGCTCTCCATATTGGAGGGCTTTTTTTTGCTCACCTTTTATTATTTTTATTTTAAAAGCTTTGTAGTTATTAATTTTCACTATATTTAACTAATTGATTAGCATCATATTGACTAACTTTTTATTGAAATAGTTAAACAAAATTAGTAATAACAAATTGGTAACGGTTTTAAGATGCCAATGATAATATATAAATCTAACTTTGAATGATTCTCATTCACCACATAAACTAACCGATGAAGCGTTAGTGAAGTTGATAATAACATCACATGATCCCTTGCTTTTTAAGGTCTTATATGAACGTTATGTTTTTACGGTGTTTAATAAATGCTTGGGTTTCTCAAAAAACAATCAAGAAGCGGAAGACATTTGTCAAGATATTTTTATAAAATTATTTATTAAAATTAAAAGTTTTAAGGGGGATTCAAGATTTTCAACCTGGTTGTACTCTTTCACCTATAATCATTGTGTAAATTATTACCATCGAAATAAGTTCAAAAAGCACGAAAAAAACATACTAAATATTGAGCAAATGTATGATGAGGTTCCAATGCAAGCAAGTCACGATGATCTTGAACTACTTAGATTAAAAAAACTGAAAACAGCCATGGGGCTCATTCCAAATGAAGATAAAGAAATTTTAATATTAAAGTACCAAGATTTTAAAAGTATAAAAGACTTGATGGAACTTCACAATGCTGGTGAAAGTGCTATTAAAATGAGATTAAAACGTGCCAAAGAAAAACTCTTAGGTGTATATAATTTAGTGTATTGTTAAGCCATGCACTAACTTTTATTTTTTATTACGCTTATTATAATTTTTATCTCCTCTAGTTTTTGGTTTTTTATATTTTTTTGCAATCATGAATTTGTAAGATCCTCCTAAATTTTCTTTTTTATTTTTATCTTTTTTCTCGTGAAAAGCAGGTCCAGGCGCATCCTCGTCTCTTTGTTTGTGTGGGTTGTAAGGCTCTTTCATTTGCGGTCGTTCTTCTTCTATGAGCTCTGTTGAAATTTCGACAATATCTGGGATCTTCAAAGTTTCAATTTTCATTTGCATTAAAGCTTCAATATTATCTTTAGAATCGATTTCATTAACTTTAGAAAGTAAAATACTCGTTCCCTTTCGTTTTGCCCGTCCTGTTCGTCCAATACGGTGCATATAATTTTCTGGATACTCAGGAGTATCAAAATTAATTACATGAGATACATCATCAATATCCAATCCACGAGCCATCACATCTGTTGCAACTAAAATTCTATTAATACCCTCTCTGAATTGTTCAATACTTCGCAAACGGTAGTTCTGGGTTTTATTGGAATGAATCACACAACAGTCGTCATTAAAAACTTCTTCAAGAGAATCAAAAAGACGGTCTGCCATTCGTTTATTAGAAACAAAAATGAGTACACGATGATATACATCGCGTTCTTCCATCAAAAAACGAATCAAGTTCACTTTTGTGTAATAATTGGGAACATCGTAACGAAATTGCATAATATTTTCGAGTGGTGTTCCAGAAATAGCTACTGAAATTCGCTCCGGATCTATAAAAAAATCGGTAATCAAAGCATCCACATCTATAGTCATTGTAGCCGAAAACATAATATTTTGACGGCGGTCTGGTAGCAAATCAAAAATGTTAATTAATTGGTGTCTAAAACCCAAATCAAGCATGACATCTACTTCGTCAATGACTACTTTTTGAATGCTTTTAAGTTGTAGCACACGACTCAAAGCCAAATCATACAAACGTCCAGGAGTTGCCACAAGAATATCAATTCCTTCTGCTATTTGTCGTTTTTGAGTATTGATATTAGTCCCTCCATAAACACCTAAAACACGATTGTTCGTATAAACATTTAATTCATTTAAAGAGTCTACTACCTGAACTACAAGCTCTCTAGTGGGAACTAAAATCAAAATGCGAGGGTTCTCTTGTGTAGAATATGTGAGGTTTCTTACTAGAGGTAAGGAGTAAGCCAATGTTTTACCTGTTCCTGTTTGGGCAATTCCAACCACATCTTTTCCTGAACAGATGACACTAAAAGCTGCCTGCTGAATGGGAGTGGGTTCAATAAATCCTAAATCCTCAAGCGCATTGCTTAGGGGAGTGGTCAATTTAAAGTCTTCAAAAGATAACATTGGAACTAATTTTGCTTCAAAGGTAAGGTATTCTTGTAAAGTGATGATTTATTATTTAGAACTGATTAACTTTGTATTGAAAACAAACAGTCATTGCGAGACCATAAACAAATTACATTACGTTCGGTAGAAGCATTCAAAACTCAGTTATTAGCTTGGGCTCAACAATTTGATGACATTGTTTGGCTTGATTCTAACCAGTATCTACAACCTCACAGTAGTTATGATTCTGTCCTAGCGGTGGATGCTTTTACGAGTATTCAGACCGATTCTTTTAATGGTTTTAAAAAACTAAATGAATACCAGTCTATCACTAATGATTGGATTTTTGGATACCTTTCATATGACTTGAAAAATGACTCAGAACCTCTAAAGTCACAAAACTTTGATGGACTCGATTTTCCAGACCTTTGTTTTTTTCAACCTAAAAAATTATTTTTATTTCAAGGTAATACCTTAACAATAAAGTATATAAACCTTGTTTCTGAAGAGGTAGACGCTGATCTTAAATCGATTGAAACGTTCTCAGTACAAAACGACTCATTTCATAAAAATGATATTCAAATTGAATCGCGTATTTCAAAACAAAACTACCTAAGTAAAGTTAATACTCTTTTATCTCACATTCATAGAGGTGATATTTATGAGGCTAATTTTTGTCAGGAATTTTATGCTAATGCAAATTTAAATTCTTTAGAAACGTATTTTAATCTCAATAAAATTGCACAAGCGCCGTTTGCAACCTTTCTTAAAAATGGAGATAAATTTTTATTGTCATCTTCTCCTGAACGCTATTTAAAAAAAGTAGGTTTAGAAATTACTTCTCAGCCCATTAAAGGTACCATCAAACGTTCTCAACATTCAGAAGAAGATGAGGACTTAAAAACAACTTTAGAAAGTGACCCTAAGGAACGTAGTGAAAATATTATGATTGTTGATTTAGTACGTAATGACCTGTCTAAAATAGCCCAAAAAGGAACGGTAAACGTAACTGAACTTTGTCAAATACATAGCTTTCAGCAAGTCCATCACATGATTTCTACGGTTCAAGCAAAAACATTGCCAACTATTTCACCTGTTGATATTATTGCTGCTACTTTTCCAATGGGTAGCATGACGGGTGCTCCAAAAATTTCAGCAATGAAAATTATAGAATCCCTAGAAGATACTAAAAGAGGACTTTATTCTGGTGCGGTTGGTTACTTTACTCCTGAAGGAAATTTTGATTTTAATGTCGTAATTCGAAGTATATTATACAACGCTTCTAAGTCATATATTTCATTCTCTGTTGGGAGTGCCATTACCTCAAAAAGCACTCCAGAAAAAGAGTATCAGGAATGTCTTGTGAAAGCTAAAGCAATGCGTAGCGTTTTGGAGAATTAATTTGTAGTTTTGCCTCATGTTAAAAGCTTTTCAACATCTCTTGAAAAATCGTTTTTCTTTTTTAAAGGAACCTACTTTGTTACTTGCAGTTTCAGGAGGATTGGACAGTATGGTTTTGACTGATTTGTGTCTAAAATCAGGGTTAAATATATCGTTAGCACATTGTAATTTTAAACTTAGAGGAAACGAAAGTGATGGCGATGAAATCTTGGTTAAAGAGGTTGCAAAAACCCATAATTTAGATGTTTTTATAACCTCTTTTGAAACGGAAGCGTTTGCAAAAACTAGCAAACAATCGATTCAAATGGCAGCACGTCAATTGCGGTATGAGTGGTTTGAAACCTTACAAAACCAACATGGGTTTAAATATATTTTAACTGCCCATCATGCAGATGATAATTTAGAAACGTTTCTTATTAACTTATCACGAGGTACGGGTGTGGAGGGACTTTCAGGAATCCCAGAAATTAATGGGTCTATTGTACGTCCGTTGTTAGAATTTTCGAGAGATGAAATTCATAATTTTGCGACTCAAGAAAAAATTTCATGGCGTGAGGATAGCTCCAATCAAAGCACTAAATATCTGCGCAATAATTTACGACACACCATTATTCCACTATTAAAAAAATTGAACCCTTCCTTTATTGAAAGTTTCCAAAAAACTCAAAATCATTTGAAGGATATACAGTCCATTTTGGATGATCATATGTTAGAAGTAGAGGACAAGGTAATTGAATCCATTGAAGAAGATCAAATTGTATATAATATAGACCAACTTGAATCTTTGAATAACCCAAAAGCGTATCTATACCAATTGTTAAAAGAATATAATTTCACAGACTGGACTCAAATTGCTACTCTTTTAGAAGCGCAGTCTGGAAAGCAAATTTTATCATCAACCCACCGCTTACTGAAAAATAGGTCTCAATTGATTTTAAGACCGTTGAATGTATCGTCTGAATTATCAATTTTGATTGAGTCTTCAGAAAAAAACATCTCCATTCCAGTCCAACCGTTTGATTTAAAGCTAGAAATCACCACTTTTATCGAGCCAACTTCTGATAATGTTTTGTATTTGGATTTTGAATCACTACAATTCCCTCTACGACTGAGTCACTGGAAAATAGGTGATTATTTCTATCCTTCAGGGATGAGCGGAAAAAAGAAATTAAGCAAGTATTTTAAAGATGAAAAATTATCTTTAATAGAAAAAGAAAATACAATCGTTTTATATAGCGAAAACAACGTTGTTTGGGTTATTGGAAAGCGAGCTGATCAACGCTTTTTAGCGACCAAAAATAGCACTCAAATTTTAAAATTATCAATAGAACGCAATGCCCATAGTTAAAAGCAATTTCAAAGCACCTTTCAGATTTCGAAGTGGATTTATAGCCACCGTTTATTCGGGCTTGATACGTCGTTTGAAAATCAACCAATTTAGGGAACGCATTACTTTAAGGGATGATGATTTTATTGACTTGGATTGGAGTTACAGCTCAGCGCCTTCCAAATCACTAATTATCCTTTTTCATGGTTTAGAAGGGCATGGGCAACGCCCTTATATTACAGGAGCTGCCTTGCATTTTAATGAACAAAACATTGATGCAATTTGTGTTAATTTTCGTTGTTGTAGTGGCGAGTTGAATAAGTATTACCCTACCTATCATTCTGGCAAAACGGATGATGTAGAAGATATTATTAAACATGTGATTTCCCTCAATAAATACGATTCAATTTTTTTGAAAGGTATCAGTCTTGGAGGGAATATTTTATTAAAATATTTAGGGGATGGATCAGTTGTGCCTTCCCAGGTTAAAGCAGCGATGGCGGTATCGGTACCTTGTGATTTATCAGGATCAGCAAAAGCATTACACACTTTAAAAAATTTACCATACCATATTAATTTTAAATGGGGATTGGTTAGCCGTCTGAAATTGAAACAAAAGCAATTTCCTGAAGCCATAACAAAAGCTAAAATTAAAACCATCAAAACATTAAATGATTTTGATGAAGTTTATACTTCACGTGCTCATGGTTTTAAAAATGCACAAGATTATTATGAAAAGTGTAGCAGTCTTCAATTTTTGAATGCTATCAAAACACCGGTTCTGATTTTAAACGCGTTAAACGATTCATTTTTGTCAGAAGCGTGTTACCCTTTCAAAGAAGCAGAAATGAACCCAAATATCTTTTTAGAAACACCTACTCGTGGAGGTCATGTTGGGTTTATCAGCCGAAAAGGATATTATTATAATGAAACCCGTGCTTTGGATTTCTTTTTAGAACGTAAGTAGTGTTTTGTAAATTTTATCCATAGGAAACCCCATCACATTAAAATAGGACCCTTCAATTTTAGTAACGCCAATCTGACCTATCCAATCTTGAATACCGTAAGCACCAGCTTTGTCGAGAACTTTAAAATTACGGATATAATACCATATTTCTTCATCGCTTAGCTCCTTGAAAGTTACATGAGTAATTGAATTGATGGTTTTTTGTGAAGTTGTAGATTTAAAGCAAACCGAGGTTATTACTTCATGAGTATGACCGCTGAGGGTTTTTAACATTTCAAAAGCATCGTTGTTGTCTTTTGGTTTGCCGAGCGCTTTATCTTTAAACCACACAATTGTATCGCTAGTAATAAGAATGTCATTGGGTTTTAACTCCTCTACAAACGGCATCGATTTAAGTTGTGCTAAATAATCAGATATTTCAAAATGTCGAAGTCTGTTCGGATATTCTTCTTTGACTGATTTGATTCGGATTTCAAAATCAAGTCCAAGACCTTTGATCAGTTCCTGTCTTCTCGGTGAAGAAGAGGCTAAAATGATGTGTTTTGATTTTAAAAGGTCTGCTAACATTTTTAAAAATTAATCATATTGTGCATCAAATGCTTTCATCCAATGACCTTGTACTTTTAGGACTTGCTCTATAATATCACGAGCTGCTCCAGTACCTCCGTTTTTGTGAGAAATATATTTTGAAACTGCTTTCACTTCAGGTACTGCATCTTGCGGACACGTTGGAAGTCCAACGAGTTTCATAGGCGGAATATCTGGAATATCATCGCCCATATAAACTACATTTTCGCGTTTTAATTGGTGTTTGTCAAACAATTCATTGAGGTGAATAACTTTGTCATGTGCCCCTAAACTAATTTCTTGAACGCCCAAACCTTCAAGCCGTTTGCGAACACCTTCATTTTTTCCACCCGAAATAATGCAAACCAAAAAGCCTGCATCTACTGCTGTTTTCAAAGCAAATCCATCTCTTGTACTCATTTTTCGTAGCATTTCGCCTTCGGAAGTCACTAAGACTGAGGAATCGGTGAGTACGCCATCGACGTCAAAAATAAATGCTTTAATATCTTTTAAGTATTCTTTATAACTTTTTGAATCCATGTGTGTTTTTTATTGATTTTGTAAGCTGTTCATAAATTGATTGGTATTCGGGGTGGTTTTCTAAAGCTCTCATATGTTGATTGATAGTCACTTGGTCGTTGCGTTTTGCAGGCCCCGTTTGCGCACTGTATGGCGACATATTTTGTACTTTTTTGGCCGTCTCTAAAATTAATGGTTTTAAAACATCAAAGTTAATATTTTTAAAATCGGATAATTCGTGTGCGATTCGATAGAGCTGATTGGTAAAATTATTAATAAATACCGCTGATAAATGCAAGGCTTGACGTTGCTCAGTATTGATCATATACGACGGACTTCCCATTTCAGTGGCCAAATTTTTAAGAAATTTTGAATCTTCTTTTTGCATTGTTTCAATACAAAATGGAACGTCTGAAAAGGCCACTTCTGAAGTTAAAGAGAACGTTTGAAGGGGGTAAAAAACACCTCTTCGGTGTTTCATATCTAATTGTTTCATAGCTATACTTCCCGAAGTATGCACGACCAATCGGTTTTCAAAAGGAAGTTGTTTGGATAATTCTGAAACTGCTTTGTCACTTACAGCAATAATGTAAACATCTGCCAATTTTAAACGGTTTAAATCGTGACATAATTCAACATCTTTGATAGGTAATTGAATCGCTTTTGGGTCTCGACAATACCATTGAATTAAATTCAAGTTTTCAGCAGCTTGAACCGCTTTTACCAAGTGAGTTCCTACATTTCCAGCTCCTAAAATTACGACAGATATCATTTAGCTAAAATAAACAAGTAATCGGTCATTTGAAAGTTTAAGTATGCCAATGCCAAAATTTTATTAAAATTACTGTTAAAACCAATCAACATAAATGACTTTTCTTATTAAAATAAGTACCTTTGCAGCTCAATAAAACGAGTCAATTTAGGATGCTAAAAAAACTAACTAATTTACTTTTTTCTACCCGTTTAACAGGGACACTTTTCATCGTTTTCGCCATCGCCATGGCAGTGGGGACATTTATGGATCAAGGTCAAAGCACTTCGCCAACTCCGTATTCCCGAACATTGATTTATAATGCTTGGTGGTTTGAAGCAATTATGGTCGTATTTATCATCAATTTTGCAGGGAATATTTTTAGATACCGATTATTAAGAAAAGAAAAATGGGCAACTTTAACGCTTCATTTGTCGTTTATTTTTATTTTGTTTGGAGCTTTTTTAACACGCTATCACGGATTTGAAGGTATGATGTCCATTAGAGAAGGAGCTACGGAAAACACTTTCCTTTCTCAAAAAACATATTTAACCACTTATATAGATGGAGATTTTGAAATCAACGGTCAGTTACAACGTCGCGTTCAAGAAGACGAAGTAGATTTTTCTCCTCGTCTTTCAAATAAATATTATCTTAAAACCTCTTATAATACCACACCGGTATCTATTGAATTGGTTGACTTTATAGAGGGTGCAGAGGAAGACATAGTTCCTTCTGAAGATGGCGAGTATTATTTAAAACTTGTCGAAGCTGGAGATGGCGCACCTCACAATCACTTTCTAAAAATTGGGCAAGTAAGCAGTATTCATAATGTATTGTATGCATTGAACAAGCCAACCGATGGCGCTATCAATATCACCTATTCTGAAACAGATTTGACTATACAATCTCCTTATGAAGGAGAATATATGACCATGGCTTCTGGAGTGCAAGGACGGTTGGTAAAAGACAGTATTCAGCCACTTGTATTGCGCTCTCGTTACATCATCGGAAACCAAGCGGTTGTATTTCCAAAACCTGTCATCAAAGGCGTATTTGATGTGGTTAAAAAATCTAGATTACTCAAAGGAGATGAAGACGGTATTGCTTTAAAAATTTCTGCCAATGGCAGTACCAAAACTTTGAAATTATTGGGAGGGAAGGGCTCTAACAATCCTTTTAAGGAAATTGAGGTAGGTGGCTTAGAATTTAATTTTAAATATGGGTCCAAACTTTTAGAACTTCCTTTTGAAATTAAACTAAACGATTTTATTGCCGAACGTTATCCTGGTACCGAAAAAAGTTATGCCTCTTTTGAAAGTAAAGTTACTGTTTTGGAGACTGAAGAAGAAGATTTTGATTTTAGAATTTATATGAATAATATTTTAGACCACCGCGGTTATAAGTTTTTTCAAGCCAGTTTTGATCCAGATGAAAAAGGAACTATATTATCTGTTAATCATGATTATTGGGGAACTTGGCTCACCTATTTGGGATATTATTTATTGTATTTTGGTTTGATGGCTATCTTATTTTCCAAAAATGCACGCATGGAGTCCTTACGAAGTCAACTTGATAAAGTCAAGAAAAAGAAATCTAGCCTGACTGTGCTTATTTTATTTATGGTATCCTTTGGTGGGTTTGCACAAACACATGGTTCAGATCACGAAAATCTACGTCCAACTTCAGTACAGTTAGATTCGATTTTAAATCTGAATATTTCTCCGGTTAGTGAGGCAGATCGTTTTGGATATTTGGTAATTCAAGATACGGATGGAAGGATGAAACCTGTCAATACCTATGCATCTGAACTATTGCGTAAATTGAGTAAGAAAGATGTATACAATGATTTTGATGCAAATCAAGTATTTTTATCGATGCAGGAAAGCCCACAACTCTGGTACAACGTTCCAATTATTTTCTTAAAAGCCAAAAAAGCAGATACTATCCGAACTATTTTGGGCTTAAAAAAAACAGCTAAACATGCGGCTTTAGTAGATTTCTTAGATCCTAACCTCAATTACAAATTAGGGCCTTATTTAGAAGATGCTTACAGTGCTCAAGTGCCAACGGCCATTCAGAAAATATTTACAGAAACAGACCAACGCGTGAGCTTGTTGTTCAATACTCTTGAAGGAAGCTCCTTGCGTTTATTTCCAATTCCAGATGATGAAAATAACAAGTGGGTTTCTTCAAATGAATTTAGAGAAGGCGCGTACCAATTACAAGATTCGCTTTACGGTAATTTCATCAAAACAGGCTTTATGGCGTATATGGCAACCCTGCAAAATGAAAAAAAATCAAAAGTCAATTTTTCTAAAAGCCAACAACTTTTAGACGCGATAAAGAAAACACAAATAAAATATGGTGGGGATACTATGATTTCCGAAGAAAAAATTTCGACTGAAATTATATACAACCGCTATGATATTTTCAAAAAACTATTCGAATATTATATGTATGCGAGTTCTCTGATGTTCTTGTTGTTGATAATTCAAATTTTCAAAGATCGCAGTAAATACGTAAATATTTCTGTTAAAATATTTAAATACAGTATCTTAGGGTTGTTTGTGCTTCACACAGTTGGTCTCATTGCCCGTTGGTATATTTCAGGCCATGCGCCTTGGAGTGATGCTTATGAATCGATGATTTATGTGGCGTGGGCTACCATGGCTTTTGGGGTGATGTTAGGGATTAAAAGCGATTTAACGTTTGCATCTACTGCTTTTGTAACAGCCATGATTTTGATGATTGCTCACTGGAATTGGATGGACCCTTCTATTGGCAACCTACAGCCTGTTTTAGATAGTTATTGGTTAATGATTCACGTGGCCATTATTGTAGGGAGTTATGGACCCTTGACACTAGGAATGATTTTAGGGGTAACTACTTTGTTATTGATGATTTTAACAACCTCTAAAAACAAGGAAAAGATGGCTTTAAACATTAAAGAATTGACCATTGTTAATGAAATGGCGTTGACTGTTGGGCTGGTTATGTTAACAATCGGAAACTTCTTAGGCGGTATGTGGGCCAATGAAAGTTGGGGTCGCTACTGGGGTTGGGACCCTAAAGAAACATGGGCATTAATAAGTATTATGATTTATGCGTTTGTGATTCATATGCGTTTGATTCCTGGATTGAGAAGTCGTTTTGGCTTTAGTGTAGCTTCAGTTTTAGCGTTTGGAAGTATTATGATGACGTATTTTGGAGTAAATTTTTATCTTGCAGGACTACATTCCTATGCAAAAGACGATCAAGAAATTAGTATTACATACATCGCAACAGCACTCATTATAATTACATTACTCTCTGTTTTTGCTTACAGAAAACATTTAAAATATTTCAAGAAATAATCTTAAATAAAACTTGATTTAATTTTATCAAATGTTATGTCTTTATAGTCTGAAATAGTCATATCGGCTCTTGTATAATCTTGATCTTTTGAATGTGCACTTTTGTAGGCAACACAAAAAATATCAGCTTCTTTAGCCGCGATAATTCCATTGGTAGAATCTTCAATAACAAAACACTCTGAATTGGAAACTCCCGCAGCTTTGGCAGCATTAATGAATATTTCGGGGTGAGGTTTGGAAGCTTTTAAGTCGGCACCACTTAATTTGTCTTTAAAATAGGAGTCTAGGTCAAAACGTTTCATCACATTATTTATGGTAAACATAGACGCCGAAGAAGCTACGACTAATGTCAATCCATTTGAATGATAATTTTTAATAAGATCTTCAACACCATCGAGAAGTTGAAGATCTGGATCCTCAAAAAATAACTTTGTAAAATGAGCGCGTTTGCCTTTTTCTAAAGAGATAGGTTCAAGTGTCAAATCAAAATGTTTACAAAGAAATTCACAAATCCCTCTTGTGGACTGTCCTGTAAAACTTCTGTACATCGAATCAGATACATCTATACCAACATCATCAAACATCATTTTGTAGGCTTTATGGTGTAAAGGTTCGGTATCAACAATGACTCCGTCCATATCAAAAAGTACTGCTTTTAACATTCTGTATTTTTTACGAAGATAATAAATAGAGTCGATTAGATTTTAGTGATAAACTGATAATAAATAACAAATTTTTTATATTTTCGAATTAAATAAATAACACCAATGAAATTTTTAAAAAAACTTGGACTCACTAATATTTTATTGCTTGCTTTGTGTGCAATCATAATCAGTGTTTCCGAATACTTGTTTATGACAGGTGAGGAGTTGCATGGTATTTTTGTAGGGATCTGGGCACCAATGCTTTTAGGTCTAATGATATTCTTTAAACTCTTCCGTCTTGACCGCTAACAACATCGTCCTATTTTTTTCTGTTTTTGTATCTTTATGTGTTGTGATATGGGCTTTTGTACTCATAAAACAATTCAATGATATTGACAGGTAGTATTAAAAGTTCCTTATTCAACTACTATGAAATCTAACAACCCAGGACTAAACACTATTTGTACTCACTCAGGATCTATTGAGGATAAGACATTTCAAGGAAGTGTTTCCCCATTGTATATGTCAACCTCTTTTAATTTCATGGACGTTGACACCAAACGGTATCCGCGATATTTTAACACTCCTAATCAGGAGCACCTTTCAAAAAAAATTGCAGCTTTGGAACATGCGGAAGCAGCTTTGATTTTTGGCTCAGGAATGGCTGCTATTTCTGCAACACTATTAACATTTTTGAAATTTGGAGATCATGCTGTCATTCAAAATGATATTTATGGAGGAACTCGAAATTTCATTGAATCCCATTTCAAGAGTTACGGAATTGAATACAGCTTTACTAAAGATTTATCATCCGAGTCATTTGAAGAATGTATTCAATCTAATACCAAGTTAATTTATATAGAAACACCATCTAACCCACTCATGAAGTTAGTTGATATATTTGCCATTGCTAAATTGGCAAAAGCCCATCAAATTATTACAGTGGCAGATAATACGTTTGCATCTCCAATCATTCAAAACCCAATTGATTTAGGAATAGATATTGTGATCCATAGTGCTACCAAGTACTTTGGTGGTCATAGTGATATAAGTGCTGGTGCTGTTGCTTCTACTCAAGAAATTATGGATAAAATCTGGGATCTGGCCAAAGATTTTGGAGGTAACCTAAGTGATTACACTGTTTGGTTACTGGAAAGAAGTATGAAAACACTAGGTATCAGAGTGAAGGCTCAACAACGAAATGCAAAACGCTTGGCCAAATATTTAAAAAAACATCCTGCTGTGAAAGCTGTATTTTACCCAGGATTAAAATCCAATGAGTATCATAACTTGGCTAAAATTCAAATGAAAGGATTTGGAGCTATGCTGTCTTTTGAGCTTGAAGATAACTATGATGCTGAAAAATTTCTGAAAAATTTAAAACTTATCAAACCTTCAATGAGCTTGGCAGGAGTAGAGAGTACTATGCTATTACCTTCAAAAACCTCTCATTCATTGCTTTCAGAACTTGACCGAATTAATCAGGGAATTACAGATCAATTGATTCGTTTTTCGGTAGGGATTGAAACAAAAAAAGATTTAATTGATGATATAGAGCAGGCCATTTCTGCAAGTAACTCTAAACGCTAAGAAATGAAAATTGATATACTAGCTTTCGGTGCCCATCCAGACGATGTTGAATTGAGCTGTGGCGGTACAATTTTTAAAGAAATCCAAAATGGAAAAACCGTTGGGATTATAGATTTAACAAAAGGTGAGTTAGGGACCAGAGGTACTGCTGAGACACGAAAGTTAGAAGCTACCAATGCAGCTGAACTATTAGGAGTATCGTCTAGAGAGAACCTTAATTTTTCTGATGGTTTTATAATGAACGATAAACACCACCAGCTAGAGGTTATAAAAAAAATACGACAATACCGTCCAGAAATTGTGTTGTGTAATGCCATAGATGACCGTCATACAGACCATGGGAAGGCAAGTCAGCTCGTGAGCGATGCTTGTTTTTTAAGTGGATTGGTTAAAATTGAGACCCATTCTGAAGGAATTAATGATTTACAAGCGCCTTGGCGTCCAAAAGCTATTTACCATTACATACAATGGAAAACACTTCAACCAGATTTTGTTGTTGATATTAGCTTACAAATCAATCAAAAAATGGCATCAGTTTTGGCCTATGAGACGCAATTCTATAATCCTAAGAGTCAGGCTCCTGAAACGCCAATTTCATCCAAAAATTTTGTGGATAGTATCCGTTACAGAGCGGCTGATCTTGGGCGTTTGGTAGGCGTAGACTATGCCGAAGGATTTAATGTAGAACGCCTTCCTGCCATTGATTCGTTATTTGACTTAAAATAATATAAAAAAGTGTTTGTATAAAACACGAAATACTATACATTTGCAAACGCATTATTTGAATGCCAAACGGTGGTTGTAGCTCAGCTGGTTAGAGCACTGGTTTGTGGTACCAGGGGTCGCCGGTTCGAACCCGGTCTTCCACCCAAAAAGCAAAAGCTTCTCTAGAAATAGAGAAGCTTTTTTTGTATGCTTAAATTTTTAACCGTGTATTTACTCGGCTGCTTTATCAACTTTAACGGCATCTTCTCT